>Ga0184619_10000404_pt1 | contig 14778 bp, 13 predicted proteins | sample PLM0_60_b1_FD_133146 | JGI IMG/M metagenome (GOLD analysis project Ga0184619, IMG submission 133146) | Groundwater sediment microbial communities from an aquifer in East River, Colorado, USA - PLM0_60_b1 | ecosystem: Environmental > Terrestrial > Soil > Riparian zone | place: USA: East River...
AAGTTTCCTTTGATCGGATTCCAAACTCTGCCAGTTAGAAAACTAAAGCCAAACTGTCGAATCGAGAGCATCGACTCTGAGGCGAGTGCAAAAATCATCGCCAGCACTATCACCAGCATCAGCACAGCAGCCGCAAACAATATGAGACGAAATATGGCGTCGCCAGTGTTGCCGGTAGGCGAGAGCGCGAGCCGCAACCGATTGTTTAGAGGCAAGCGTTGCCCACCCATGACTTGTTCCATTTGAATGACCGAGAGGCGGGCCCGCAAATCAATGCCCGCCTCTAAACTTGTCGGGACAAACTTCAGTTTGTCGTTTTTGCCTGCGATTGAAACTGTTCAGGTGCTATCAAATGTATCTAACAGCGACAAACTAAAGTTTGTCGGACATCACCGCAATGGCTTGCCGCCCGAAGTTACTGAATTGATCTTCGCTTCAGTGCGGGTAACTATCTCCGCTGGCAATGGTGCATATTGCAGCGGTTTCGCAAACTGCTCGCCGTCATGAATTCCCCACCAAAGAAAGTCGACCAATGTTTTGCCCTTGTCGGCATTCTTTTGTTCCTTGTAAACCAGTACATAAACGTAGCTGGAAATTGGGTAGGTGTTCGCCCCGACAGGGTCGGTAATGGTTACTCGAAGATCCTCCGGGGTATTCGGGACTGATTCGGCAGCAGCGGCTGTAATGGTATCGAAGTTTGGTTCGACGAAGTTTCCTGATTTGTTTTTGACTATTCCCACCGGGAGACTGTTCTTTATTGCGTAGGCCAATTCAACATAGCCAATGGTATTCGGTGTCTGCTTAACCTGTCCGGTAACTCCCTCGTTCCCTTTACCGCCGATGCCGACCGGCCAACTCGGCGAAGTGCCAGCGCCAACTTTGTCCTTCCATTCAGGGCTTACCTTAGAAAGATAATCCGTGAATACCGCCGACGTTCCACTGCCATCGGAGCGATGTACGACCGTGATGTCCGCCGCAGGCAAGTTCGCGGCTGGATTGTCAGCTTTAATCTTGGGGTCGTTCCACTTCTTGATCTTGCCCAGGAAAATATCTGCGATTACTTCTGGTGAGAAGCGTAGCGGTTGTGACAAGGATGGAAGATTGTACGTAACGACAACGGCTCCCAAGACAACAGGAATATGAACGATTGGTCCAGGCGCAGCTTTCAGATCCTCATCCTTCATTGCCGCGTCCGACGCGCCAAAGTCCACCGTCTGTGCCTGTATCTGCTTGATGCCGCCTCCCGAGCCAATCGATTGATAATCGATGCGCACATTTGGATGCGCCTTGCTGTATTCGCTTAGCCATTTCTGCATTAATGGGTTAACAAAGGTCGATCCAGCGCCCTGCAGGTTGATAGACCCGCCTTGCCCGCCTCCATGTTGACCACTACAAGCGATGCCAAAAACGGCGACTAGGAGTACCGCCACAAGAGATCCAGAGCGGGCGACTTTAATTGAAAGGGACATTTGATTTGGCTCCTGAATTCAGTTTTTGACGATCCGAAGGAAGGGTAAATCTAAGCGGCCGGTGTTACATCCGTCTGAACATCATCTGAACATGCGGTTAACCTGCGGCTTTTCGTTGAACCCTCAGGTTAGCGAATCCCCGCGCAGTAATAATCGATAACCGACGTTCACCATTGTGTCGATTCTTAAGTTGTACTTAGCAAGCTTAGCTCGCAGTCGATAGATGTAAAGGTGCAGACTTTCCGTGTTGAGCGGTTTTTCGTTTCCCCAGGCGTACTTCCATAGCTCTTCGGCGCTCGACTGAAGCGCATCTGAACGTGCTCTGAACACGCGCGTACGTCGTAATGAATTCCTTCGGAAATCACCTGTGCAACTTCAGTTCGTGCGGGCCGCGCGGAGGGAAAACGACTTAAGGCTTCGTGCAAAGGAAGAGTCCCCAACAGGCAGGCCTCCCGCTGGGGACTCTTATCGTTTCAGTTATCTGCCCACGCTCGTTTAGGAGAGATCGCGCGAGCATGTCAGGTGTTGCTGGCGGGAATACTCATTACCGGCACCATCTCCTCTCCATCACTAACCCGCCGCATATATTTCCCAGAAAAGTAAGTGCAACGGTTTGAAGATTCAATACACGGTAGCAACGTGTCGCTTATGCGAGCCACCAGAATGAAGTATCTGAAAACGACTATCGGCGTCCGATGCTAACTATCCGTTACTGTGAGATTAAATTCTGATTAAAGAGTTCAAGTCACGCTTGTTTTGATAGAGCAGTATGCGTTTTGTTCAAGCCGCGTGTTTCTGCGATCGGAAAATTCTCCCAACTTAATAACGATTTAATTCACACGATATGCATTTGTAACATGCCTTCGCCACGATTTCTGAAAGAAAATCTATAGGAGCTTAAACGAGATGGATGACAAGAGATTTGAACGCAATCATGAATTCCGGGTGTTGTGCGTTTCCTGTGGCGTGAAGATTCGCAAAGATGCGAGTGAGGATTCGTGCGGGCTTTGCTTGAAATGTTTTTACCGCATCCTGGCTGAACGGCTACGCGCGCAGAAGCGTGCGACCTCGAGTGAATTCATCAGCGATCGGTGATTAGCCGCGAATTTACGCCGAGGAACACGGATCTGAAAAAGAAGCGGAAACTAAGACGAGAGGATATTTCTGATTCGCGATTATCCGGTAAATTCGCGGCCACTTAAGTCACGGCAGGAAGAATCCGATCACGAAGCGCAGTAGCCCGGCGCCGAGGATTACCCAGATGGCGTTTGGCCGGTAGCGAATGAGGACACAGCCGGCGAGAATTGCAATGAGCAAACCGGCCCAGGTGTGAATGCCGGCGCGTCCGATGCTGATGCCGGCCGCTACCAACAATCCCACGACTGCCGGCGTCACGCCTTTCAAAAACGATTGCACTATCCTGTTGGTGTGAAAACGCGCCAGCGATGAGCCGGCAACCACAGTCATCAAGAACGACGGCAGAAAAATACTGACGGTCGCCACGATCGCGCCCAGCGTTCCGGCCGCGCGATACCCGATGAACGTCGCCATGATCAAAACCGGTCCCGGCGTGATTTGTCCCAGCGCGGCGGCATCGACGAACTCCTGATGCGTCAGCCAGTGATGGGCATCGACAACTTCCGCTTCGATCAAAGGAATCATCACAAAGCCGCCGCCAAACGTGACTGCGCCCATGCGCAGAAAAATCGTCGACAGCAACAGCAACAGTCCGACTTTCGCGAAGATCGGCATCGATGCGCCAAGTAAAACCGCCGAATGCAATTTAGTCTCGCCATCCTTTGTCTTGTCTCTCCTTTTCACTCGAGCCTTAGCGAGCTCTGCTCGACGCACACGCTCGTCCGCCACTGCTCGCGTCAGATAGCCGCCAACGAAGTTAGTCTCGCGCAGGTGGCGGCGACGCCTTTGTAAAGTCAGGCGCGCCGAAATGCGCCTGCGACGCGATGCAACGCCCTGGAGTTGTCCCAGTTTGCGCAGTTGTTTTTCAGCGAACGAGTCGATAAAGATGCCGACCAGGCCGGCAGTCAACACAACCTCGATCACGGTGGCACTAAAGAAGGCAACCACCAGACACGAAAGCACGGCCAGCAGCCACTGCCATGGTTTGTAGAGTGTGTTGCGGCCGATGCGCCAGGCGGTGACGATCACCAGCGCTACCACGGCAGCGTTTAAGCCGCGAAAAAGTCGATCTGTGTCGGGCAGGTAGCGCAGGTGTCGATAAAGAATCGCCAGCACAATCATCATCAGCATCGATGGCAGGATGAAGCCGGTGATCGCGACTAGGGCGCCGCGCCAGCCGCGTAGTCGAAGGCCGACGTAAGTTGCAGTATTGCCCGCGGCGGTGCCGGGCAAACTTTGAGCAAGCGCAAAGCCGGCCGCGAAATCCGGTTCAGTAAGCCAGTGGCGTTGATGGACCACCAGCAAACGGATCTGCGAGATCACAGCGTATCCGCCGCCGAAGCCAACGGTGCCGATTTTTAGAAGTGAAAGGAAAAGTCCGCCAAGGGTGGGTGTGCTGGCAATGCGCTCGAGTTCCCGCCGAGTGTCGCGCGCCCGCGTGCGCATCTTGCGCGCGCGAGTTCTGATTCGAGTTGTGCGCTTATCGACCTGTGTGACCACTTTGCCTGGTCGATTAGACTAACACACCGCGGCGATCATGTTTACTGTGGAAAGAACTTGATTAGCCGATTAAAACTTCAGCACTGTATCAAACTGCAAGCGCGTAGTCGCGCGATTCAACGAGCCCGCTGGTGTCGCCGCAAATGGCCCAAACAATCCATTCTGCCGCTGGGTAACAATGCCTGTAACCGTGAAAGTCACGCGTGGATCGGCGGCGTAGGAAAACTGTAAACGATGCCCGCGCATGTCAGACTGTTGGGTTACGTCAGAAAAATTGAACGGCGTGAGCACCGCATCTTTCTCGATACGCAGGAACGTGTAGCCAAATTGGATGTCGCCACGATCTTTTGTTTTTCCAACTTGTATCTCACCCCAGAAGCCGTTGTTCTCATGATTCGGCAGCAGCACATCGGCGCCGGTTGGTCCAGCAACAATTACATCGTGCGTCTGCGTGTTGGTAACAAAGTCCAGCAGAATAGCAATCGGGAAATGTTTGCTGTGTTTCAGATCCAAGCGCGCCAGCACATCGACGAGATTGAAACCTGAAGCCAGATGCCCATCACGGTTCGTCGCATTGTTGCTGGCGTTGGTTAATCCAAGATTGGCGTTGCCCGCTACCAGTTGATCGCGCGGTATCGAAACCTGCGTGTTCACGGTTTGCGCGGGCGTCGCGCCATTGGCTGGAATGGTAATGGTTATCGGAAGCTGCAATTGACTGCCGAAAACCTGCACCGGTGTGATGAACTGCGTGCCCGAATAGAAAAGATCTGCGATGGAAAGATTGAGCGCGATCTTCTCGTTGGGTTCAAAACGAGCCCGTGCCTGTGCTCCAAACAGAGCCAAGTCACGACCACTGCGACGTGACTGGTCGATGTTCACAGTGCCGTTGCTGTTGCGCACGAAAGCCGAATTGCGTTCCAGGAACGGCAGCTCCCAGACGACCAAGGTCAGGTCTTTCAGCGCCGATTTCTTAAAGCCTCGCGAATACGACTGGTTGAATCCCTCAACCATCAGGTCATTGTCGATTGTCATTTCGGTGAAGGTCCACGGCGGCTCAAACCTGCCTCCCTGAAGTTTGAGACCGGGCAGACGATGCGGCTTGTAAGTTATGAAGGCTTGATCAAGTGCAAAAGGTTTGCGGTTGAAGAAATCCGTCAAGGTTTGATTAGTCGAGATGTTGTCGGCAAAGCTGCCGGTGGCGAAACGCAACCCCCAATCAAACTCCTGCCCAATCGAGCCACGCATTTGCAGCCGCGCACGCAAACGCATGCGGTGGCGCGGAGTTAAATCATTGCCGAGTACAGCCGGATTGTTGCCATTCGCGAGGCTGTTTGACTGTCCAAAGATGGATTCGGACCGCAGGCGGATGTCACCGCTGAACCTGATTGCGCTTATCTCTGCCACGCGCGATTCCACGGTTTTCAAGCGGTCGTCAACGGTTGGCGTCTTGGCCGCCTGCGGTGTGCTTGATGCTTGCGCCGTTGTGGGTGGAGATGGCTCACCACCATTCAGTTTTGCGGCGAGCAAGCGAATCGTCTCTTGCTGTTCTGCAATCGTCTGCTGCAATCGATCCAGCCGTTGACTCTGTTCGAGCAACATTTGTTCCAGCGCGTTGATCTTTGTTTCGGTGGTTTCCGGCTTGACCAATGAAGCGGGTTCCGTCGTTTTCTTCGACCACTCCACCGCATCCTCTACCCGGTTCGCATAAGCTTTTTTTGCCACTTCCTGCGCTCGCACATCGACTGCGCTGATGGCAAGAAGCGAAAAGCAGACGAATGAAACGAACAAACGGATCTTGTTATTTGGAGTGAATGTCAGCCGCATAGTGCACGTCCTTTTTTGAAGAGAATGCCTGGGAAAACTCATCCGAACTCGGAACAATGCAGCCATCGTCTTAAGCCCAGGTGAACGCAACATTAAATCAGTGTTAACGGAAGCTGACTACAGAAAATGTGATCAGGGAAGACGAAGTGCGGCAAGGGCGTTCACTTAATCGAGCAGCACGCGCGCGTCCAGGGCTTCGGCTCGTTCAATTGCGGCAAGCAAACGCAAATACTGCGAATAATTTCTGCCGCGGGAAATTAAGCGTGCAACTTCTGACTGACTAAGGTCGTTGCGCACTAGCAAATCGAGAAAATCGTAGTAGTCGGCGGTGGCGGTGAGCGGCAGTTCGCGCACGTAGCTCGTCTCGCCCCTATCGTCGGAACGAAAACCCGCCAGCAGATCGAAAATATTGTCAGTAGTTAACCGGCCGGCTTCACGCGACAAACGGATCGGCACCCGCAACTCAAAAAAGCGCAGGCCCTGCGCGGTCGTGACCCGGCGCAATTCCTTCGTCGCCTCCCCATCAAAAGGCGACTCGGCGTCAACGAGAATGCGCAAGAGGCGGGGCTGGTCAGCGCTGTCAATTGTATCGAGGGCCAGCTGCACGCGATCGGCGAGAAATTTTTCAAACTGCGCCTCGATGGGATAGGTGATGCGGCCGAGACAGCCGACTGATTCGCCTTCACCGGCAACCTCTTCAGGCAAGCACGCCGGGCAAGACGGACAAATAGTTGTTTCCGCCTGCATCAACTCAATCTTGGCGCGCGCATTTTCCACCCATTCCAGCTTTTCCTGCGAAGGCGAACTACTGTCGCCGGTTGTCAGGCGAGCATGCAGATTCCCCAGACGTCCCCACTCGCGCAGATGTTTCTCGGAATAGCGCGCGCGCAACGTGCAGGGATATTGAACTGCGAATTCGAGGGACAAAAGATCTCCGGGACCTACATGGTTTTTTTGATGCCTGATACCAATTTCTTATAGCCAGCTTCATTCCGCAGCGGATCGAATTCCTGATCCTGTTCGATTCTTGCCGAGTCGGTAAAGCCACTCTCGATTGCGCGGCCCAGCGCATTGATGGCTTTGCTCTTGTTTCCCGCGCGCGCATAGGCAATGGCCAGCTCGTAAAACAAGTATGGGTTCTTCGGTTTGATCAACGCGGCAATTTCGAGTTTCTCAGCAGCGCCGGAATTATTCTTTGACATGGAGAGTCTGTCGGCTGATTCATAGAGCAGAGCAAAGGTTGCGTGCAACACGCGACACGACACTCGCTGCTGGCTGATGTCCCTCGTGTCTTCCGCCTTTCGCGTCAAATCTAAAAACACCGATTTTAGTTCCGCTAGCGTTTCGGGATAACTTGCCCCAGGCTGCAGTTTGGCAAGCAAAGTTTGCACCTTAAACTCCAGATCCCTTTGTCGTTCTTCTTGACCACGTTCGCTCTTAATAGCTGCTTTAATTTCCTTAATGGCTGCCAGCCGCGCCGTGTTCGCTTCGAATTCCCTGGTATCTCGCAAATCTGCAAAATCGGCGGCCAGCGCCTGGTACTCGAGATAAGCTTCGTAATTCTTTCCAGCCGTTTCGTAACCACGGGTTTTAGTGGTTCGCTCTGTTAGGAGTTGATCGATCAGCGCATCATCTTTGACGCGCGTTCCCTTTTTCATTCCCTGAATTTCCATCCACCGGATTGCTTGCGCACAGAGATCTGCGGGTGGCCAATCGTGGCCCCCGGCGAAAACTTCCAGATGATTGCGCACACCTAGGGCCTCGAGCTTTCGCTTCAATTGCTGCACTTCGGGAAAGTTAAAATCTTCAGTCCCGGTTGTCGCGAAGACTACGAACGCCAGCCCGGGCGCCGGCGCCGCACTGGCTGGAAAGCCTGCGCTGCACGCAATTACCCCGGCAACCTGTCCGGAATATCCGAGCGCCACCGCTAACGCGACGCGCGCACCCCCCGAGAAACCCGTCGTATAAACGCGCTGATCGTCGATTTTGAATCGAGCGTGCGTATCTGCCCAGAGCGTTTTGACAATGCCGGCCACCTGCATGCCATTTTGTGAGTTATTCGAGCCAACAACGATGTAACCAAACTTTTCGGCTGCGTCTTTGAACAAAGTCACCGGCAGCTTGCCCCGCGCGGCCGGGTCGAAAGCGTAGAGCATGGGCCACTTCTTATCGGCGGCGTAGCCCGAAGGAAGATAGAGCGCGTAACTCTGCTGCGGGTCGGCTTTGCAAGCTACGCTTTCAATAACCTTGCCTCTGGGCAGTTCTTCGGGTTGGCTGCCAAAACCGGGCGACGCCGTCACGAGCACGAGTAGCGCCAGTACTGCAAACATGTGGTAATTAATTCTCACCTTCAAAACATCTGCTGGGAACGATCATAAATTAGGTGATAGTGCCGGGGTCACTACTTTCGCCGGCTCGGGCGTGAAGTCTTCACCTGGATTGATGAATTGATTTCTCTCAAAGTTGTATTGCTTGTCGTACAACTGCTTATACCGGCCAGCTGCCGCCAGCAATTCGTCATGCGTGCCGCGCTCGACTATCTCGCCGGCTTCGAGCACCAGGATTTGGTCTGCGCTGCGTATGGTCGAAAGCCGGTGAGCGATGACAAATGTCGTGCGGCCCCGACGCAACGACTGCAAACCATCCTGAATCAGCGCTTCACTCTCGCTGTCCAAACTCGAGGTCGCTTCGTCGAGGATCAGAATGCGCGGCTGCGCCAGAATGGCGCGCGCAATCGCCACACGCTGTCTTTGTCCACCTGACAACTTTACGCCGCGCTCGCCGACGATAGTGTCATAGCTGTCGGCAAAGCCGTCAATGAACTCTTCGCAGTGTGCGATGCGGCTGGCCGCGACGATCTCTTCGCGCGTGGCGTGCGGGTTTGAGAAGCCGATGTTCTCCGCAATCGTCCCGTCGAAAAGGAAGTTGTCCTGCAAGACCACGCCGAGTTGGTTGCGATAATCCTTCAGGCGAACCGAAGCGAGATCGCGTCCATCCACCAACACCAAGCCTGATAATGGACGATTGAAAGCCATCACCAAACTAATCAACGTTGACTTGCCCGAGCCACTCGAACCTACCAACGCGGTTGTCGAACCGGCCGGCGCCGTGAAGGAAACATGTTTCAAGACAGGCGTATCTTCGTTGTATTCAAAGCTCACATCCTGAAACGCAATCTCGCCAACGATCGCCGGACAAGTCTGCCGCTGGATATCGTTTTCATCTTCAGTCGCCATCTGCTTAAGGTCGCGAATGCGATCGAGACCGGCAAAGGCCTCCGTGATCTGCGTGCCAATGTTTGCGATTTCTACGAGCGGCATAGCCACCAGACCGGTGAAAATCATGTACATGAAAAAGTCGCCCAGCGTCATCTGTCCGTTAAGGATGTCGCGTCCGCCAACCAGAATCAGGATGACGCCGATGGCGCCCACGATGATGGTGGAAAACGCAGTAACGCCGGAGACCGCAGTCATCGAACGCGCGACGTTGCGAAAGAGACGATGCGCGCCACGCGCGAATACTAACTCTTCGCGCTTCTCCGCCGCGTAAGCTTTGACGATGCGAATGCCGCCCAGTGACTCAGTCAGACGGCCGGTAACTTCAGCGTTGATCTGCCCGCGTTCGCGGAACAAGGGACGCAGTTTCTTAAACGCCAGCGCCATGCAAACGCCAAACGCGCCCAACGCCAGTAGCGTGACCGAAGTCAGTTTCCAATTCAGATAAAAAAGTACTCCAAGCGCGAGCGCCGCCGTTACCAGACTGCCAACGAGTTGGACCAGACCGGTGCCGACGAGGTTACGGATGCCTTCGGCGTCGGTCATGATGCGCGAGATAAGTATGCCCGTTTGCGTGGAGTCGAAATATCTTACCGGCCGGCGTGCGACGTGCTGCTGCACGCTCTTGCGCATCTCGGTAATGGCCCGTTGCGCGGCTACGCCGAGCACTTGCGAGAGCGCAAACGAGCTAAACGCCTGGACCAGAGTCGCGGCCCCGGCGATCAGCGCCAGAGGCAGCAGCAAGGTGCTTTGATGTTTAAGAATGACGTTGTCAATCAGGTATTTCGAACTTGCCGGCAAAACCAGTCCGACGAGCCGATTGACGATCATCAAAGCCATTCCCAGCGCGAGCCGGAAACGATGCGCCCAAATCAACTCGCGCGCGTCTCGCCAGGCTGTGGCGGGTGTGATCTTTTTCTTCTTTTGTTCGTCGATGATTGCGCTCATTTATGTTTCGATACTCAGCTTCGTATGACTTCAATATCTTAACGCGGGTCACGAAGACAGCCAGGGCCATTGATGTTAAGGGTTTTATGGTCGACAAAGACACCGCCATCGTGGACGACGAATTCAATCCTTCCTCGAATCTTGCTGTGTTGGACGATTTTGCAATTCCCACAACTCCAGGTGTTTCAGAAAAGCATGGTGAGCGGCAAAAGTGGCGATACTGAAACCGGCAAGCCCATCGCGAAAGCCACCTTTCAAAACAAAATTTCGAATGAAAGTGGCAGGACCAATCGTGGCGATCTTCAAAGGCGAAGTTCGCCGTCCCTGTTCCAGCATTTTGCGCGCGCCCAGTGGCGCGTATCGTTCACCAATCATGCGGTGGTGCTCGGCAGCATCACGGACCGTGTAGTGCAGCAGATCGCCAGCCAACATTCCGATGCGCGCGTCGGGTTTCATCTTGACAGATTCATGTATGTGAGCGCCTTGCCAACTTCCCATTGATTTCCGGTACAGGCGCAATTGCCGATCGGGATACCAACCGCCGCCGCGTATCCAGCGGCCCATATAAAAGGCACGACGCGAAATCAAATAACCGTCGGCGGGAACATCTGGCTCCGACAATAGACTGGTGATCGAAGCACCCAGCTCTTCCGAAACGCGTTCGTCGGCGTCGAGGCTGAAGATCCAATCGTGTGATGCCTGTTCGGCGGCAAACTGTTTTTGGGCTGCAAATCCCGGCCACGAGTTTTCCAAAACGCGGGCGCCGCATTCCGCGGCGATCTCTTGGGTGCGATCGGTTGAACCCGAATCAACCACCACAATTTCGTCGGCCCAGGAAACAGACTCACAGGCCGCACGAATGTGGTCCTTTTCGTTGAGCGTGATAATGCAGACTGAAATTTTGCGCTTATCCATGCGACCGCATGAGCATAGAAGGGAGCGGTTGGCCCGTCAACCGAGGCAGCAAACAGTGACATCGCGTCTAATCAAGTGATGACCTATTAGACAGCCTCGGAGGGCCAGCATACAATTGGCTTTCTTTATGAACGAACCGCTTTCAATCATCAGCCTCGATTCGCTGCGCGGGGCGCCGCTTAACGACGATCCGTTCCCTTTCGTCGTTATCGAGAATTTTCTGCGGCCCGAATACGCCGCGGACGTAGCGCGAGATTTTCCCGCGATCAAATCACGCGGCAGTTTTCCCCTGACGGAAGTCAGCGGCGGCACAACTTTTCAGCGCCTGGTTGCTGAATTGAACAGCGCTGAGTTGAAAGCGGCTATCGCAGAGAAGTTTGGAGTCAACCTCGACGATCGCTCAACCATGATCACTGTTCGCGGTCAGGCGAGTTCACGCGATGGCCGCATCCATACGGACACAAAGTCTAAATTTCTGACGATGCTGCTTTATCTTAATCCGGTCTGGGACGCTGAAGGTGGTTGGCTGCGCATTCTTAAGAACGGCAAGAGTCTTGACGATTATGTTGCCGAAATCCCACCAACGTTTGGTACTTGCTTGCTTTTCAAAGTCACCGACAACTGCTGGCACGGCCACAAGCCTTTCAGGGGAACGCGCAGAGTTCTGCAACTAAATTACGTGACCGACGATGCGGCGCTTCACCGTCACTTGCTGCGACACAGCCTGACCGCCAAACTGAAGAACCTTCGCGAAGTTTTCACGAAAGGCGCTGCCTAATTTTCTTCCCGCAATGAAAGTATTAATCGTCAGGCTTTCTTCGATGGGCGACCTGGTCCAAACTCTGCCGGCGCTCAGCGATGCAGCTCGAGCAATTCCCGGAATCAGTTTCGATTGGATTGTCGATGAGTCGTTTGCGGAAGTGCCGGGCTGGCACGGGAACGTCGAGGCGGTAATACCGAGCGCCTTCCGCAGGTGGAGAAAGAACTGGCGCCGGGCATTGCAAAGCGGTGAGCCACAACAGTTTTTGAGAAAGGTTCGCGAGCAAAAGTACGACTTCATAATTGACGTTCAATGCGAACTAAAAAGCGCATTGGCAACTCGGCTGGCAAGAGGACCGCGCTACGGCTACGACCGCCGCGCGGTTCACGAGTGGGGCGCGCAGTTCGTTTATCAAAAAAAGTTCTTCGTGCCCAAAGACATGCATTCGCTGCAACGTATGCGGCAATTGTTGGCCCGTGCGTTACGCTATGAGTATGAAGAGCAAATAGTCGACTACGGAATTGATCGTTCGCGATTGGGTCCCCTACAAATCGATCTGCCCGAACGGTTCGTAGTTTTCATTCATAGTACGAGCTGGGCTTCAAAAGTTTGGCCGGAATTCTATTGGCAGGAGTTGCTCGACAAAGTTACGTCAGACGGATACGCCGTGTTGCTGCCGTGGGGGGATGAGGCGGAACGTCAACGCGCGGTGCGCATAGCTGCGGGGAATGACAATGCAATCGTGCTGCCGGATCTTTCGATTTCCGCAAAGGCTGCCATCATCCATCGCGCTGCGGCGACCGTCGGTCTGGACACCGGCTTAAGCCACATCGCGGCGGCGCTGGACATTCCGTCGATCACAATTTATGGCGCCACTGATCCGCTTTTGGTCGGAGCGACGGGCCAGCATCAATTGCATCTGGCGTCAACTTTCGAGTGTGTCGGCTGTCACGACGTGGAATGCAAATACACTGGACCAGCAGAGTTCAAGCCCGCTTGCCTGGTTGAGATCAAACCGGAGCAAGTTTGGCAACAGCTCAAACATCTTTCGCCAGTCGTCGCTACTGAGATTGTCAGCCTGGGCGCGAACTAGTTTCTGTTATCGAAAAATTGGACACGCGTCATCGCCTGCCGGTTCTACTTGGATTTTAAGGGGACCCTGCCCCACACGCACCGGCTGCCGACGGCTCGCATCTTTGTGGTAAGCTTGGCCATCCAAACGCGCGTCCTTCCCGAGCCTTAGCGAAACCTGCAACGTGAAAGGTCTGCCATGGCGATCAGTGAAGATTTATTGGAGATACTTGCCTGTCCCGCATGCAAAACCAAGGTTGAGTTGCAGGCGAATGGCAAGGGTTTGAAATGCGTCGAATGCAAGCGCGTCTATCCCATTCGCGATGATATTCCAGTGATGCTAATCGACGAAGCAACCGTTGAAGATGAGCAAACTGAGCGAAGTTGAACAGCTCGAATTAATTGCACCCTTGAATAGTCTACGCGAAATAGTTGAACAATCTCCGCAGCTGCGGAATCTCGCCATCCATAGCTTGCGCGGTGAAGAGTCTCCGCAAGCGCTCGCGCCTGCCCGTTGGGATTGGGAAAAGGTAGAACGAGTTCTGGTTGTCAGGCTGCGTTCGATTGGCGACACCGTTTTATCAACTCCTTCGCTATCAGCGCTAAAACGGTTTCTGCCGCACGCTAAGATCGATATCTTGTTGGAAGAGTGGGTGGCCCCGGTGCTTACAGGATCGCCGCACGTCGATACTGTAATAACACTGGAGCGTGGCAGCGTGGCTTCGAGAGCGCGGGTCGCGGCTCGCTTGCGGGCCAACCGCTACGACGTTGTTTACAACCTGCACGGCGGCACAACAGCGACGTTGCTAACGCGGGCGACAGGCGCAACTCATCGAGTTGGTTACCAGACTTATCAATACTCCTGGCTGCATAATCACCAGTCGCCATCGTCTTCATTTCTTTGGGGGCGCGACAAAACTCATTCGGTTGAACAGCAATTGGCATTGCTGGGATGGACTGGCGTGCCCGTGAGCGATCGGCCGGCAACACACCTGGCAGTGACGGAAGCCGCGGACTGCAAGATTGCGGAACGACTGCATGCGCAAGGAATCGAGGCGGCTCCTTTCGCCGTGATTCATCCGGCTGCGGCTTTCGAAACTAAGCAATGGGCGGCAAGCAATTTTGCTCGCGTGGCGGATAAGCTTGCCGGCGAGGGTTTGGCTATCGTGGCGATTAGCGCGGCGAATGAACTACCTGTTGTCGAAGCGCTGAAGGAAGATTCAGCTGCAGAGATTTTGCCGCTAACGAATTTGAGTTTGCCGGAAGTGACGGCGCTACTCGCGCGCGCGCGTTTGTTCGTCGGTAACGACAGTGGCATCGCGCATATGGCGGCTGCGGTAGAAACGCCTGTAGTTGTAATTTTCGGCTCTTCGAATACTGCGCACTGGCAGCCCTGGGCGCGCGCTCCGGCTGAATTCGTTTTGGAAGAGATGGATTGCCAACCATGTCATGGTTACTTTTGCGAAAAGTTTGAGCAGCCGGAATGCATCAAGCGTGTGCCAGTGGATAGAGTGATGGCGGCGATTCAACGTGTTCTGAGGGAAAGCACTTGATCTTTGCGGCTTTGCCGCCTTCCGTGCAGTAAGGCTTTGCCTTACCGAGAGTACTTGACTGATATTTCGGAGGCTGTGCCTCCTCAAATTCATTGATCATGCCCCAACTAACCAAACAACGTGCGGGTGAGATCATTCGCGCGATGAGTGATCGCCGGATCGTCGTGCTCGGCGATGTGATGCTCGATGAATTTGTTTGGGGTGATGTGACACGCATTTCGCCTGAAGCGCCGGTGCCGGTTGTTGATATTCGACGCGAGTCGGTGCACCTTGGCGGCGCAGCAAACGTGCTTGCCAACATCGTTGCCCTGGGCGCGGGTGGTTGC
>Ga0184619_10000406_pt1 | contig 14773 bp, 16 predicted proteins | sample PLM0_60_b1_FD_133146 | JGI IMG/M metagenome (GOLD analysis project Ga0184619, IMG submission 133146) | Groundwater sediment microbial communities from an aquifer in East River, Colorado, USA - PLM0_60_b1 | ecosystem: Environmental > Terrestrial > Soil > Riparian zone | place: USA: East River...
CGCAAAGCTTTCGGCGATCACTATCTCTACGCGGGACTAGGCACTGTTATAGACCTTCCGTGAGCTCGAAAGATGATCTCGCAGAGGCCTAATTACCCGCTGGGGCGAACTCCCAACCTGCGCGTTCCCATTTCAAATCATCAGAAGTTGTTCAACGCTGCCCGTGGCGTATGATGTTCGACTCATGATTTTCCCAGCTCATTGGTTCTTTAGCTCCAGCTCAAGAACCGCTACCCTCGCGGCTTTTCCGCCTACCCCGCGGCTTCCCAGCCCGCGGTGTTCGCCCTCGCGGGTTATCCCGTCCATCTCGCAGATTCCCGATCCGCTCGATTTTCGTTAGGCGACTTCGCTCATGCACAAGGTCAATACGACAGAAATGGTTGAATTTGCTTGGTCGTCGCCGAAGGGAAAGTTCGTCGGCGCGAGCAAAAATGTTTCGGTGGAGTTAGGGCGCAAGCCCGAATCCACAGACCTGAACGAGCGGCATCCCTTTGATGTCGAGATTTTGCGTATTCCGCCTGGAAAGGCTCCCTACGTGTATCATTCGCACAGCGCACAGTGGGAGTTCTATCACGTGATTTCGGGCAGTGGCGTTGTCCGTCACAAAGATGGAATTACTCCGATCGAGGCTGGCGACGCATTCATTTTCAAGCCGGGTGAGCCACACCAGATCACCAATGACACTGCAGAAGACATGCTCGTTTACGTCGTGGCGGACAATCCGATGAGTGACACCTACCATCATCCCGACAGCAATAAGTGGGGGGTGCCGTTCCCCAAGCGTACCTATATCCGCTCAGACGCACTAAATTATTTCGATGGTGAAGAATGAAACAATCGCCTATCTGGCAGATTCCCAATCTGCTCGATTCTCGCTTGGCACATAGGAGATTTTCGTATCATGACAAAGGTCAAGACTTTTACCGTCGCCCTGCCAGTTACCGACCTGAACAGCGCTGTCGAGTGGTATCGCCAGCTGCTAGGAGAAGTGGAGGAGATCAATCCAGCGCCTGGCGTTTGGGAGTTCCAGATCGTTTCCTCGGGCTGGTTGCAGCTCTTCGAGAGTAAAATCAATAATCCAAACCCGGCGGTCGTGCGCTTCGAGTCCGACAACATTGAGGCAAGCCGAATGCAAGCTTTGAGCCTCGGCACAGATGTTGGCGAGATTGAGACAGTGCCAGAAGCCGTTAGATATTTTGAGTTTCGGGATCCGTTCGGCAATCAGTTGTCGTTCTATGAACTACTGGAGTAGCCATTGGGCGGCGTTTCGCGATCGCGTAGTGCGATGCGACGGCTGCGATGGTGTCATTGCATAGTCGAATCGCCTCATCTGATTTTCGAATTGAACGAATAGTTCAGTTCCTTCATAAATCGCCGTATGAAAAAAGCACATCTCGCGTCCTGCGTCGTCCTCGTTAGTTTGATTGGAATGAACCAATTTGCACGAGCAGCTGATCCCACTCATCCAGACCAGCCGATTGTACCTCCCGCCGATGCAATCTCAAAACTCAAGGAAGGCAATGGGCGTTTCACTGCTGGCAACATGCGGCATCCGCATGAGTCGAGCGATGAGAGAAAGTACATGGCGGCGAACAGCTATGAAAATGCCGGCATGACGTTCCTGGGCATGTCTGCTGAGCAGGCGGCAAGACGACGAGCCGAACTGGCGAACGTTCAGCATCCGTTTGCCGCCATTGTCAGTTGCTCCGATTCGCGCGTGCCGCCCGAAATTGTCTTCGATCAGGGACTCGGGGACTTATTTATTGTTCGCGTTGCGGGAAACGTGATCAACGATGAAGGCCTGGGAAGCATCGAATATACAGTCGATCATTTAGGCACACGGCTGATTTTGGTGCTTGGGCATCAGAGTTGCGGCGCCGTCAAAGCAGCGAGAGAAACTATCGCTGCCAAAGGCAAAGCCCCCGGGCACATCGAATCGCTAGTCACAGCCATCAAGCCTGCGGTTCAAGCCACGGCCAAAGAAGATCTCGACGCGACAATAAAAGCAAACGTGAAGCACGTGGTGCAAGCGCTGCGTTCATCGACGCCGATTCTCAAGGCTAAAGTGGATTCCGGCGAGATTCAGGTAATTGGCGGCTACTACAGTCTCGATACCGGCGCTGTCACTTTTCTCGACGAGAAATAAGAGTTTTGCATCTCACAAGCCTTGTAGCCGCCTCGCTGCTTGCCACGCCGAAGCTGCGCGAAGGCGGGTGTCGAGGCGCTATGGCATTGTTGCCCTCGCGAGCACGGCGGCACCCGCCGCGGCGGGCAGGCTTTGCCCTGGCTACCACCATGCGCAATCATGATATGGGTTTAGGTTCATGAGCATCATCGGAAAAGTTGAGAGCCTTTGGCGTTATCCGGTCAAAAGCATGCGCGGTGAAGAGTTGGACGAAGCATTTGCAGGTTATTCTGGAATCTATGGCGATCGCGCTTTCGCTTTTAAAAGTTCGGCGAATCACAAGGGATTTCCGTATTTCACAGCTCGCGATCAGCGAAAGCTTCTGCAATATCGTCCCCGCTTTCGTTACCCCGACAAAGCGGCCCGCCCGATCAATCTAGTCGAGGCAGAAAGCAAAGGCGCGAATCCACTTCTGGCGAACCTTGCAGAGTTAGCGGTCGATGTTGAGACTCCCGATGGAGACAACCTCGCGATTGATGAACCGGCTTTGATCGACATGCTCCGAGCGGATATCGATCCAAAGCATACGCTTACGCTGATGCAATCCCAGCGTGCCATGACCGATTGCCGTCCAGTGTCGATCTTCAGTCTGCAATCGGTGCAGCAACTTGCTGAAGAAACAGGCGTGCGCGTGGATAAACGGCGTTTTCGAGCAAATATCTACGTAGACTTAACCTCTGCCGAAGGCTTCGCTGAAAACGAACTTGTCGGCCGTTCGGTGCGCATCGGATCGAAGGCAATCATCGCAATTCTGGAACGCGATTCGCGCTGTGTGATAATCACGCTCGATCCGGATACAGGAGAACAAACCCCGGTGATACTAAAAAAGGTTGCGCAAGCTCACGAAGGGATGGCGGGCGTTTATGGCGCTGTCCTCGCGGAAGGCATCATGCAGAAGGGCGATCCGGTGGAATTGCTGGATTAGCGATTTCACAAACGTTCTGGCCACCGGCCTGTGGGCGGTCGATCTTGGCACTGTTTTCCATCAAGACGGCCCATAGGGCCGTGGCTACAGCGATTCGTTAGGCCAAATAAGGTTTTTGCGTCGCGCACTTCTTTGCGCGAAAGACTCACAACATGGCAGAAGGCGAAATGATCGAGTCGTATGTGCCTGCGCGGCTGGACGCCTTGCCGTGGAGTTCGTGGCACTGGCTGATCGTGGTCTCCCTCGGCGCCACTTGGATTCTCGATGGTCTGGAAGTGACTCTGGCAGGAGCGCTGGGCGGAGTTTTGACGCGACCGGAAACGCTCGGGTTAACACCTGCCCGGGTTGGCGCGAGCGCGACATCCTACCTGGCGGGCGCCGTATTGGGTGCACTTCTTTTCGGTTATGGCACCGACCGATTTGGCCGCAAGAAATTGTTCTTTATTACGGTCGCGGTTTATCTCATCGGCACAGCGCTATCGGCTTTCTCGTGGAATTTCTGGAGTTACGCATTCTTTCGCGCGGTGACCGGCGCAGGAATTGGCGGGGAATACGCAGCGATCAATTCCGCGATCGACGAACTGATTCCTGCGCGCGTGAGAGGCCGTGTTGATTTGATCATCAACGGCTCATACTGGGTCGGCGCGGCACTCGGAGCAGCCGCTACGCTTTTCCTGCTCGATCCGGGGCGGATTCCAATCTGGCTTGGGTGGCGACTCGCATTCGGAATTGGGGCGATGCTGGGCCTTATTGTGATCTTCTTTCGGCGCTGGATTCCCGAGAGCCCCCGTTGGTTAATGATTCATGGCCGCAATCCGGAAGCAGAACAGATTGTCGGCGAGGTGGAACGAAAGATTGCGGCCAACCGGAGTAATGGAGTAAAGGAGTATTGGAGTAGTGGGGCCAAACAAATGCCGGGGAATCACATCATTACTCCATCACTCCAACACTCCATTGCTCCAATTCGAGTGCGAACTCGCACACATACGCCCTGGCACGAGATTTGGGACGCGATTGTGTATGAGCATCGCCGGCGCTCGTTTCTCGGTTTTGTGTTGATGCTGACCCAGGCTTTTTTCTACAACTCCATCTTTTTCACTTACGCGCTGGTCCTGATGCGGTTTTATTCCGTGCCCGAGCAAAATGTAGGCAGCTATCTCTTGCCGTTTGCATTGGGCAATGTGCTCGGTCCGCTGTTGCTAGGGCATCTCTTCGACACAATTGGACGCAAGCCGATGATCACCATCACTTATGGGCTCGCCGGGATTTTACTCGCGCTGACTGGCTGGCTTTTTCACGCCGGCGTGCTGACCGCCCAAACGCAGACTCTTGCATGGACGATGATTTTCTTCATTGCGTCAGCTGCAGCGAGCTCAGCTTACTTGACTGTTAGCGAGATTTTTCCGTTGGAGATCCGCGCGCTGGCAATCGCGATTTTCTACGCGATCGGAACGCTGGCAGGCGGTGTCGGCGCGCCTCTGTTATTTGGATGGATCATCGGGACCGGATCGGTTACCGCGCTTTTCATCGGATATCTCGTGGCGGCAGCTCTCATGATTTTCGGCGCAATCGTTGAAGCATGGATTGGCGTCCCAGCCGAGCGACAATCGCTGGAGCATGTGGCCGCGCCACTCTCGAGCAAAGGCTTGTAGGGCGTCCGCCGCGGCGGACGCCGCCGTCTCACAGAGACGGCCTACAATTTGTCGGGCGCGCCGCGGTCAACGCCCACGGCTACAGCTGACCGTGAGTTCGCGCGTGTGAATCGGCCCCCCCGGTGTGAGCTTGCTCGAATAAAGATGGAAAGTTTCGACGTGGATCATTCCGGCATCAAACTCGGCATTGGTCTTCAAAAACTTTCGGAGTGATTGGACAGGGACATCCCGGCAGCGCGCGATCGTAATGTGCGGATGCCATGGTCGAAGCTCCGGCTCGAGGCCGGCAGCGAGCGCTGCCTCCTGCACCCGCTTGTGAATTTGAAACAAGTGCGGATGCGCCTTACCAACGCCGATCCAAATAATTTTCAGCGCACCTTTTGCAGAAAACGTTCCCACGCCAACAATGGGCAAAAAAAAAGCGCCAAACTTGATTAGGCTGAGTTTTTCTCGCAGGGCAGCCTCCGGTTCATCCGGGACGTCACCAAGGAAACTGAGCGTCAGATGCATCTGCACCGGATCGGTCCAGTGGACACCGCGAACGTGCGGATCAAGGGCCGCAAGCAATTGGCGCGTCGAATTGGGCAGATCGATCGCTACGAAGAGACGCTTGATCATTTAGAAAACAGGCGTCACGCCTGTTAGGACAGACAGGCCTCCGGCCTGTCGATGATCGAGTTTCGTCTTTAAAGCCACTTTCAACAGCCGGGACGGCCGTTTGCCTTGACAGCCGAAGACGGCTGACTTCCTGCTTCGTTGTTTTTCTGTGTCGCGCGATCAGCCAGACGCGTCAGCCAACTCGGTGTCAGGCGGCGCACGTGCGCGCCGGCCCGCGATTCACCACCTGCCTCGCCTGCCGCTCCAGGAAGGAACCGATTGATAATCTTCATCATGTATCCAGTGAGATTTGGAAAAAGCGCGTTTCCAACAATGGCCCCGCGGGCTGCCATGGTGAGGGTGAGCGATGGCTGGCCGCGACGGCAGGCAGCCAGGATCTTTCTCGCGGCACGATCAGCGTTCATGGAAATCAATGGCGCTCCCGCTGCCGTTGCGAACCATGCAAACTCGATGTCATGGTCGCCTTTGAATTTTGCATTCACGTGTGAGCCGGTACGCATCATTCCGGGTGCAACGGTGGTTACGTGGATGTTGTCGCGTGCGAACTCAGCGCGAATCGCATCAGAGAAACCAGTCAGCGCAAATTTGCTGACGCTGTATGGCGCCAGATGCGGGACGGCGACCTTGCCGCCAATCGAGGAAATATTAACAATGCGTCCCCCACCCCACGTGCGCATTTCAGGAACGATCCGTGAAACTAATTCGTATGGCGCCCAAAAATGCAGTCGCATGGTCCGTTCGAAATCCTCCCGCGTCATGTGTTCAAGAGGACCAACTTCGATAATGCCGGCGCTGTTGATCAAAATGTCGATCTTACCGAAGCGATCGATGATTTGACGAACAGCCGATTGAATTTGGCTGCTATCGAGCAAGTCGCATTGAATGGTCAGGACTATGCCGCCGCGCCGGGTGAGATCAGCTTTGGCGCGCGCCAGTTCATCAGGGTCGCGCGCAATGAGAACAACGCTGCCGCCTTCCGCGCAAATATGTCGTGCAAGCACAAGACCAAGTCCTCGCGAGCCGCCTGTAATCACCGTGATCTTGCCGCGCAGCGAATAGCACGCCGTTCGAAGCACCCGCGAGATTATCCATCCAGCAACAAGAACAGCAGGTAGGAGCAGAACACGCAATTTCATTTCGGTCCCTAAATCAGATACGAAAGTTTCGCAGCATACGGCCGTTAACAGCGAGGACGTTTTCGTAGTCCCCGTGGTGAGATGCGACGGCTAACCAGCTGCCGTTCGCTCAAGACAATCAGCCATGTTGCCTGTTGAAACGCGCAACTTCGCGCGCCGTCTCCCGATCGACGGCACGTTTCTTTAGGTCAGCCCTCTTATCACCTGCTTCCTTGCCCTGTCCTACACCCAGCTCAGCTTTCAGCTTCCCGTTTTTCCAATACAGCTTGAGAACAACCAGCGCGCGGCCTTTGACCTGTGTCTCGCCGTAGAGCTTGTCAATCTCGTGCCGATGCAACAATAACTTGCGCACCCGTTTTGCCTCCGGAATTTCGTGGCTGGCGCGTTCGTACGGTTGGATATCCGCATTGTAAACGAATGCTTCGCCATTCTCGATTCGGGCGAAAGCGTCGCTGATATTCGCCTTGCCTGCTCGAATCGATTTGACCTCGCTGCCTTTGAGCTCAATGCCCGCTTCGTAACGCTCGAGAATATGATAATCACGAAGGGCTTTGCGATTGGTAATCGACTCAGCTGCCATATTGACAGGGAAACTGGTCGTTTCCCCCCGGAAAAGAAACTATCTTCTGCTCGCAGTATTCGATCGCTGCTACGCGCTGGCACCGTCGGACGACGACTCTTGAAGCGATTCGTAAGTCAACTTGCCAGCGATGATTTCCTTGAGTGCTATATCGGTAAGCGACATCCGTGGCGTCGTTTCAACCATGGGCCGATGTCCTAAGCCAAGCTGACGAACGCGTTTGGAAACAACGTTAATCAGAAGTTGCTGATTCGGGATTACCTGAGCTGCTTCTTGCAGAAGTTGAGTCGTCATATGGCGCAAGGAACGAACGGGGCTGGTCGCTCCCGTTGGGAATTGAAGAATGACCGGCATCCCGGCCGCGAGGGTGGATGGGGTAAATTGCGGGGCGAGCATGGTAAAAACGAGTGTGAATTTTCCAAGTTCAGGCGACCGTTGTCAAGTCCGAACGCTTAAACAATCTACAGACTCGTTAGCGAAAATGCAATGCTAGTAACTGATCCAGTGCGCAAAACTCCGATCGTTCAATCGCCGCAGCTTTGCCCAGAAACTCGATCTCCTTGCCATCCGCACAAAAATACGCGAAGTAAGGGGCGCATCGGTCGCGTACCCCAGAGTGGGTATTTCATTTCGGGCTGTAGCGAAGCTTGGTATCGCGCCTGGTTCGGGACCAGGAGGCCGTGGGTTCAAATCCCACCAGCCCGATAAAAATTGAAAGCACGCTCATGGAATGTGTAGCGGTGCTTGTGTCAAGCACCGAGATCAGGTAGAAAGGCGTTCGCCGCGGCGAACGCCGCTACAACATGATGGCCGTTCAAGATCCCTTTCCGCCGATGCATTTCTCCGTCGCAATCGTTGGTGCGCTGATCGGCATCGTAATTCTGTTGCTCGGCCGAAAGTTGTTCTGGTTGTGCGTCGCCGCGGTCGGCTTTGCCGCTGGCGTCGAAATCGCGCCGCACCTTGTTAATGAACCATCACCTCTCATGGCGCTCACCGTCGCGCTCGTTCTGGGTTTAATTGGAGCTTTGCTTGCACTGTTCCTGCAGAAAATCGCGATTGCTGTTCTCGGTTTCCTCGCGGGCGGCAAACTTGCCGGCGCGATCGCTGCTGCTTTTTTTGTCCAGTATGCGCAGCATTCCACTGTCATCTTCGTGATTGGGGGAATTATCGGCGCGATGCTCTTGCTCTTTTTGTTTGATTGGGCACTGATCGTTGTCTCCTCCCTGATCGGAGCGCACCTGATTCAAAGCGCGATTGTGCTTCCGGCGTCCGGATCGACAATTGTGTTCATCGGGCTTGTGATCCTCGGCGTCCTTGTGCAAGCGGCGTCCCTGCGGAGAAGCCAGGCATAAGGCGTGTATTTTTGCTGACAAACCGAAACTCAATCACAAGAATTGTGGCATGAACCCTGAAAAAACTGGATTACGCGTCGCGAGCGTCTTTTTCGGCCTTTTTGCAATCGCCCACGTGTTTAGGTTGATCAATGCAGTTCCGGTGCAGGTGGGCAACCACCAGATCCCGATGGGAGTAAGCTGGGTGGCGCTCATCATTGCAGCCATCATTTGTATCTGGCTGTGGCGACTCTCTTCGGCTCGAAACACCTGAGAACGTTCCATTCAGTTAGTTAGCAACTTCTGCTTGCCGATCGTACGACAGACCAACCTGCAGGCACATCAATATAGGATTGATCCAACGCGGTGACTGACGGGCAGCCGAGTAGCTTAAGGGTACGAATCAGATCAGCGCGAAGAATTTCAATTGCCCGCGCAACACCGGCACCGCCCCCTGCACCGAGCCCGTAGGCATAAGCGCGCCCGGCCATCACCGCTCGAGCGCCGAGGCACAGAGCTTTGACAATGTCACTCCCTCGACGAATACCGCCATCCAGCAGCACTTCAACATGATCACCTACGCTTGCCGCAACTTCGGGCAAAATACGAAGAGTCGGTGCAACATTGTCGAGTTGACGACCGCCGTGATTGGAAACGACCAACGCCTTTGCTCCCACGTCTACTGCGCGACGCGCGTCGTCTGATGTGTGTACTCCCTTAATGACGATGGGCCCGCCCCATGCCCGCTGAATCCACTCGAGATCACTCCAGGTCACAACTGAATCCTCGAGCGCGGCTGTCACATCGGCGTACAACATCGGCCCTTTACCCGGAATGACGACATTCTCGAATTTCATCAGTCCGCCATCGGAAAGAAACCGAGCAAGCCAGCCAGGTTTTATCAGTAACTGACTAACAAACGGCAGCTTCGATAGAAAATTGTCGCCCAAAAGTTCTTTGACGCCGTTTCGGATATCCCGTTCCCGCATACCGGCCACTGGCGTGTCAATTGTGACAACGAGTGCTGAGAAGCCTGCGGCTTTCGCGCGTTCAATGGCAGAAAGCGCACAATCGCGTCCCCCGATAAGATAAAGTTGATACCAAAGCGGTTGCTTAGATGCTGCGGCAACATCCTCCAAGCGACATCCAGAAAGCGTCGAAAGTGCATAGGCAATGCCGGCGGCGTCAGCGGCGCCAGCGGCGGCTTCCTCGCCGCGTGGATACATGAGTCGACTGCTACCAACAGGCGCAAGGATCAACGGCATGGACAGAGATTGGCCAAGTACGGACACGCGCAGATCGCACGCAGGTGTCTCAATGGCGCAACGCGGCCGGAATGTCACGTCTTCAAACGCTCGGCAGTTAGCACGCAACGTTCGTTCGTCCTCTGCGCCACCATCGATATAGTCAAAAACCAGCTGCGGAAGCCGGCGTTTCGCCGCGCGTCGCAAATCTTCGATGTTAATAACGCGCGGCGAGGCAACGGATCGAGACATGTCATGTTGAGCAGAGCGAAACATCTCTGGCTAATGGTTTGGCGAACAGGTTAAAAGAATCGACCTGAGATTCTTCGCTCCGCTCGGAATGACAAGGGAAATGCGCCTCAATGCCGAAAGTGCCTGACGCCAGTGAAGATCATCGCCATGTTGCGCTCGTTCGCGGCCGCAATGACTTCCGCATCGCGGACTGATCCGCCCGGTTGAATGGCACACGTTGCGCCCGCCTCTGCCGCAGCAATCAATCCGTCCGGGAAAGGAAAAAAGGCATCACTCGCGACCGCGCTGCCTTTTAGCAAGAGCCCGGCCTCCTTCGCTTTCCAAATCGCAATGCGCGAAGCATCGATTCGCGACATCTGTCCCGCGCCGATGCCAAGTGTGCGATCAGCCTTGGCATAAACAATCGCGTTGGATTTCACGTGTTTGACCACTCGCCACGCGAACAACATCGCTCTCAGTTCCATTTTGGTCGGTCGCCTCTTCGTGACGACGTTACGTGTTATTTCCTCTGAAACATCCGCGTCTTGAACCAGCACGCCGCCGCAGACCGAACGAACATCAACCGCAGGCCTCGCATCTGTTGCCGATGTCACCAATCGAATCAAGCGCAGGTTCTTCTTCTTCTGCAAGACGCTGCGCGCTTCGGGCTCGAAATCTGGCGCGATAATTACCTCGCTAAAAATCTCGCTGATCACTTTCGCCAGCGCTTCGGTCAACGGACGGTTGCATATGATAATCCCGCCAAAGGGCGCCTGTTTATCCGTGGCAAACGCCTTGTTCCACGCCTTGTGGAGATCGGCATCCGAGCCAACACCACACGGGTTGGTATGCTTCAGTATCGCGACGGTCGGCTCTTCGAATTCGCCAATCAAATTGGTCGCCGCGCTGATGTCCAGAATGTTGTTAAAGGAGAGTTCCTTGCCATGGAGTTTTTCAAAACACTTGTCGAAATCGCCGTAGAGCGCCGCGGTTTGATGTGGATTTTCTCCGTAACGCAATCGCGTCACCAGCGGAAGCGAAAGTGAGAACGAGGCATCGGTTGTCTGTTCCCTGTTCAGGAAATTGCCAATCGCGCGATCGTATTCAGCTGTTCTGATAAAGGCTTTGATGGCGAGGCGCTCCCGCAATTTCAGTGTCGTCTCGCCATTGTTATCGCGCATGTTTTCGAGCACCGCATCGTAGTCTCCCGGGTCGACCACCACGGTGACTGATTCGTAGTTTTTTGCCGCACTGCGAATCATCGACGGACCACCGATGTCGATGTTCTCGATCGCTTCCGGAAGAGTGACGTCAGGTTTGGCAATGGTCGCTTCGAACGGATAAAGATTGACCACCACCATATCGATGGGCTCGAAGCCACATTCGCGCGCTTCGGTCTCGTGTTTCTCGTTGCCACGTTTGTAGAGAAGCCCCCCGTGCACACGGGGATGCAAAGTTTTCACGCGCCCTTCCAGCACTTCTGGAAACGCAGTGAAACTCGAAATGTCGCGAACTGGAATTTTTTCCTTCCTCAGCAAGTCCGCCGTTCCCCCGGTCGAAATGATGTCCACGCCCTGCCGCTCCAGCACGCGGGCAAACGCAGCGATCCCCGTTTTGTTGGAAACAGAAATGAGAGCGCGGGCAATCTTCATAAAAACCGTAATCCGAAATTTGAGAATCGTTACATCGGCTTTCGAGTCACGAATCTCGATTCACGATTTACCAAGCAACGTGATCGCATCAGCGATCAAGAATGACATTCTTGGCCGCTGGATAAAGCACCGGGCAACAACCGATCGTTTCGCAAAATGCTTTGCTAAAGTGACTCAGGCTCGAATAACCAACTTCGGTCGCGGCCTCGGTGACGTTGTACCGCCCGGAGCGTAGCAGTTCGGCAGCGCGTTCCATTCGCAAGTTGCGCAAATATTGCGGAATGGTCATGCCCACTTCGCGTGAAAAAATTCTGCTTAGATAGAACGGACTGCACCCCACCTCCTGACCGATCATTTCCAGCGTAGGCGGATTAGCGAGATCGCGAGCCAGAAGTTCCTTGGTGCGGTCCACCCGTTCGCGCGCGACGCGTTTTTGCCGCATACAAAAAAATTCCGGGTCTTTTGGCGCGAAAAGGAAATGCGCCATGAGTTCCAATGCCTTGCCCTGATACCAGAGGATCTGCGCTGCTTTTGCCACGGGAGGCTCGGCCAAACTAGCGACCACGCCGCGCTGTTGCAGGGTCATCGGGCGGGCGGGCGCGACGACGTTTTCCTCTTTGTCCGCAAACACAATCCGACGAATCTCCGGCTCGAAGTCGGCTTCATTTCTCACAAATTGCTTTTGCAAATGTTCCCTCGAGAACTCCAGCGTCAGGAATTGGTGGTGATCGCGTGCACGACGTGACGCCGGCAGGGGTTCATCAGCGATCGCATAGTAGCCACAGTTACCGGGAGCGTAATCGCTCCGACCGCGACCTCCGACGCCTACAGCCCCGTGGCCATCGAGATTCAAACAAAACTCCAGACTGTTCGGATGGAAGGTTCGACCCCAGTTAAAGGAGTGTTCGGTGCGGAAGTCGTGCCACTCGACCGCCACCCCGATTTTGTCCACATCACCGTACAAGGGCCGCCATCCATCTTTCACTTCACGCCAGGCATGTTGTTCGGCTGCGCAACCAGGGTTCATCTCGCCTAATTACGAATGTTGGCCAGCCGAATGCAAGACTGGTTTCTTTTCCTCCAAGGCATCACGGTCCCACTTCCCCAGCTTGGAGGCAGCGTCGTAGGCGCTTTGCGCGAACTCGAGAAGGACTTCGTCCGGCTTTTCAGCAGAGCGCACCGCGTCGTAAGGCAGGATAAACTCACGCAACTTGGCCTCGTAGAAAGCCGCGTCTGGTCGAATTTTCGCCTGTGCAAATCCCGGTGGTTCCGGGTACGCATAAGAATAGAACAGTGGCGTCGGCGCAGCGGCGTTGCCGGGCCAAAAACCGAGGCTGCTCACTTCCTGCGAGTAGGCCTCGCGGGTGATCTCGTCTGGCAAATGGGGGACTCCGCCAGGATGCGGTGGCGCCGGGCGCCCTGAAAAACGCGTCACGGCCAGATCAAAACTGCCCCAGAAAAAATGCACCGGACTGCATTTGCCACAGAAACGCGAGCGAAACTCCTTAAATACGCGATCGCTTTGCACGAGAACACGCCAGAACCGGTTGGCATATTCGCGATCGTAAGAGCGGTGCTCTTCATCCTGATCAAATGGGATCGGATTTTCGATCTCGTTAGGCGTGGTGTTAATGGTCACAGGCAGCTCGAGATCGCTCAACGTTTTCATCACGGTCCGATAAAACTCGGCAACTGATTGCGGTTTCAGTGGGATCGTTCGCCGTGCGCCATCGCTTTTGTCGATGAGCAATTGGTGATCGATGAAATCAAACAGTATCTCGAAGGTGTAAGAACCGTACGGGATGGGCGAAGTCGTCAGGCCACGCGACGTGACGTAAAGAGTGACGTGCCAGGAGTGGTTCGTCCATGGACTGAGCACGAGTCGAATCTTGCCGACAATCTGCGTCCACATGTGCAGGGTGATGGCGGTGTCTTTCCACTCTACAAATGGCAGAGGAGGCCACTGGTTAGATGCGCCGTTCACTTTAATTGCCGCTACCCTCGGTTAATGAAATCGGAAAACGAGCGTTTAACCCTGTCAAACATGTCTCGCGCTTCATCCTGTGTCCGGTGAAAAGTTTCCTTGATCCGCCGTTTGACGCCTCGGAAAGGGCCGCTTTCCTCGTCGCTGTCGTAATCGTTCTCCACATCCTCCATGGTCGCACCAGCAAACAGTCCCTCGGTTCGCTTCACCGTGCCGCGCATCGCTCCGATATGGAGGGTACCAACAGGACGTGACGAACTGCTCAAAAGAGTGACGATCCAGGTCGGTTCCCCGCGCTCATCGGTGCGCAAGGTATAATCGACTGTTGCAAAATTAGCATGCGAGAGGTCCGCCGTGTGGCTCGCGACTTCATATGCGCCATTCGAATCCATGTTCAAGCGGGAGGTGTCGATTGTTGCGCCTTCGGTGGACCCCGCAACCGATCGACCCGGCCGATGCTCGGAGCCAATCTTTCCATCGGAAACGTCGACTTCACGCACGCCACGACCATCGGGGTCTTCTAAAACAATTTTCCATTTTTCCGGCTGCGGGTTGCCTTTCACGCCGGTAATCGCCACAACGTGATTCAGGGCGCCGCGGCCCAATTCAGTCCCGACCACGCGCAATGCTTCATAAGCGGTCGCGTTCTCCTCCTGCGCGAACGCGGGCGCGACGAAAAGCAACACAGCAGCAAAAGCTCTCCACATCACGCGAAATTGAACTACTGTTTTGCCACGTGTCCATCGGCTTTTCACATATGCAACAGCGTTCGGAGTTGAATCAGTCGCGTCAATCTGCTCAGATTCCAATGCGGTCAATGAAGAAACAGACAGTCGAGTTCAGCAGTCATACAGCCAATCTGGCCTTGATGCGCAATTGCGTGCGCAAGTTTCTCAACGCTTATCCGTTCTCCGAAAAGGAACGCCTGTTGATGGTGCTCGGCGTGGACGAAGCATGCACCAACGTGATTCGCTACGCTTACCGTCTACGTGACGACCAACTGATCTCGCTGCATATGGAAGGGATGCGCAAGTGTGTACGCGTGCGGTTGCGCGACTATGGCGAACAAGTCTTGCCGACCCAAATGAAAGGTCGCTCGCATCACATGATCAAGCCGGGTGGGCTTGGGTTATTCCTCATTCACAACGCTTTTGACGAAATCGATTACATACATAAACGCCGCGGCACCGAGCTCGTACTAACCAAAAATCTGGAGTAATGGAGTAGCGGAGTGC
>Ga0184619_10000407_pt1 | contig 14762 bp, 16 predicted proteins | sample PLM0_60_b1_FD_133146 | JGI IMG/M metagenome (GOLD analysis project Ga0184619, IMG submission 133146) | Groundwater sediment microbial communities from an aquifer in East River, Colorado, USA - PLM0_60_b1 | ecosystem: Environmental > Terrestrial > Soil > Riparian zone | place: USA: East River...
CCACAAGCAGCACGCGCTCTGCAGTGACGCCGCGAACGCGATACAGCAACCGAGTGCTCCCCATCTTGCCGTCCATGTCTCCGGTTCGGAGAAGTTCGCGGATCTGGCCGTGTGCCGCCTTGTCGAGTGCATCCGCCGCATCCGACAACTTGCGCGATTCGAATACACCTGCAGCGACGCACGCGACTTGGTGTTTCTCCGGCATCGCGAATTTTGTGTTAAATTCCATTCGGCCTCGACTCGGGGAACATGCAAGGATTATCTCCGGTTTGCTTCGCTGAAGTCAAAAGCAACATGGCGTTTTTCGCCCACGATCCGACATGATTCGCTGACGTCCAACCGTTCACAAAGTGATCTTTCGGCGCGCTCTGCTGCGTGAATTCGGCAACCTCGCGCTCGCGGTGTTCGCGACGCTGTTCGCCATAACGTTGACGACGCAGCTGATCCGGCTGCTCGGGCAGGCGGCGATCGGAAAAGTCCTCTCGGAGGGCGTAGTCGCGCTGCTCGCGTTTTCAGCCCTCAACTATCTGCCGGTACTGCTGTCGTTGACGCTCTTCATCACCGTGCTCATGACGCTTTCGCGTAGCTACCGCGAGTCGGAGATGGTGATTTGGTTCGGTTCGGGCCTTTCGCTGCTCGCGTGGATTCGTCCCGTGCTGTTGTTCGCAGCGCCGCTGGTTGCGCTCGTGGCGGCGCTGTCGCTGTTCTTGTCGCCTTGGGCGATCGGCAGAGCCGAGGAGTACAAACGCCAGATGAACCTGCAAGACGACGTTTCGCGAGTTGCCCCGGGTGTCTTCCGTGAGGCTGGCAGCGCGGACCGGGTGTTTTTTGTCGAGGAAATCGCCGGTGATCAGACCAACGTGCAAAACGTATTCATCGCGCAGATGCGGCAGGGCAAGCTCGGCATCACGATCAGCAGGCGCGGATACAGGGAGTCGGCGGAAAACGGCGACCGCTTCGTCGTTTTGCTCGACGGGCGGCGCTACGAGGGCGTTCCGGGCGATCTCGATTTCAAGGTGATGGATTTTCAGCGCTACGCGATGAGAGTCGAAACGCGCGAAGCGCAGGCGGAAGAGGCTTCCACCAAAGCCATGTCGACGTTTGGCTTGCTCCAGGCACGCAGCAATCCCCATTTGGCGGAGCTGCTGTGGCGCATCGGTTTGCCAATCGCCGCGTTCGTTCTCGCGTTGCTCGCGATCCCTCTGTCCTTCGTCAACCCCAGGGCGAGCCGTTCGGTGAATCTTCTCTTTGCGCTGTTCACCTACATGGTCTATGCAAACCTGCTGAGCATCGTCCAAGCCTGGGTATCCCAGGGGCGGTTGGCCTTCAATACCGGGTGGTGGGTGGTGCACGCCGGAATGCTGGGCGTCCTCGCGTTGCTGTTCTACAGAAGGCTTCGGGTGGGTCCTCTGCTCGGAAGGCGCTGAAGTGGATACCTTGCGCACCTACATGGCGAGGGAGATCTACGGTGCGACGCTGTTTGTTTTCGCCGCATTCCTCAGCCTATTCTCCTTTTTCGACCTCATCAATGAACTCACGGATCTTGGCAGGGGCGGGTACCGGTTACAGCATGCGCTCGCCTTCGTCGCACTGACGGTGCCGAGCCACGTGTATGAACTGTTTCCCGTGGCAGTGTTGATCGGGACGCTTTATGCTCTCTCGCATCTCGCTGCCAATTCCGAATATACCGTGATGCGCGGCTCGGGCCTTGCGCCCTGGCGCGCGGCAAGCACGCTGTTTCGCATAGGCATAGTGTTTGTGGTCGCTACGCTCATCTTCGGCGAGTTCATCGCCCCGGTGTCGGAGCGCGCCGCGAAGCAGCTCAAGCTCTCATTGACCAGCACCATTGTGGCCAACGAGTTTCACACGGGTCTGTGGGTGAAGGACGACCGGCGATTCGTCAATGTTCGCGAAGTCCAGCCCGATACAAGTCTGTCCGATATCAGGGTGTTCGAGTTCGACGACCAATACCGGCTCCAGTCGATCAGTTTCGCAAAACAGGGACGGTACGTCGGCAAGAACATGTGGCGATTGCGCGAGATCGTGCACACCGGCTTCACGTCCAGCGGAAGCAACGTGCAGCGGCTCGCGGAAATGGACTGGAACTCGGTTCTTACACCGGACATTCTCGCCGTACTGTTCGTCGTCCCGGAGCGGATGTCGGCATGGAACCTGTACCAGTACACGCGGCATCTGTCCGAGAACCGCCAAAAGACAGAACGTTATGAAATCGCCATGTGGAAAAAGCTCGTTTATCCGCTTGCCTCCCTTGTCATGATGGCGCTCGCCTTGCCTTTCGCCTACGTCCACGTCCGGGCCGGCGGTGTGGGGGTGAAGGTGTTCTCAGGAATCATGCTGGGGATCTTCTTTCACATGATGAACAGCCTGTTTTCACATCTGGGCTTGCTCCAAAACTGGCAACCCTTCGTGAGTGCCGCGATTCCCAGCGCGGTTTTTCTGGGCGCAGCCACGCTCATGATGTGGTGGGTGGAGAGAAGGTAGACCGGCAAGGTCCGGCCGTCGCGTTACCGATGCCCAGCTCCTGCATCGCCACTCGCGACGATGCGAGTGCCGGCCAGACGGTCATGCAGGAACTGTCGGTCGCGATCGAAGAACGCCCAAAGAACCCCGAAGCCGAACAATAGCAGCGAAGGCCAGGCGAGAGCGTAGCGCAGCGCTGCCCGGCCGACCCCGATGGGCAGATTGTCGCGGCGGACCACCCGCATTTTCCAGGTCTGCATCGGCAGCGTTCGACCTCCGCGGCTCCAGCAGGCTATGAAGTAGGCCCCAAGGACCAGGAACAAGTACAGCTGGAATACGAAACGCGTGTTCCCTGAGAACCGGCCGTGGGTCGCGCCATAGAGCGCGAGACCCGCGAAAAAGGCGATTGCGAACACGACCAGTGACTCGTACAGCATCGACAGTACCCGCCTGCCGATGCCTGGCACCGTCGCGCGAGGCAGGGCGAGGGCGCCCGAATCCATCGATGCGGGGCTACCGGTTTGCGGGCGATGCCGGCGCGACCAGGCTTGCTTCAGGCGGTGCAGCCGGCGGCGGCGTAGGCTCGCCAGGAGACTTGGCGGGACGGGCGGGTGCAGCGGGTTTGCGCGGTGTACTGCCCAGCTTGCGCCGCTCCTGCTCCGGCAGGCGGTTGTACTCTTCCCATTGCTGTTTCAGCCCCTGTTTTTTGTCCGGCGGCAGCTTTTCCAGCTTCTTGTAGCGCTCGCGCGCGGCCTGGCGTTCCTTGGGGGTGAGCTTGATCCAGGCCTGCATGCGCCGCTGTGCGCGCACCTGCTCGTCGGGCTTCATCTTCGGATAACGCTTGGCGATTCCGAGCCACTTGCGCTTGCGGGGGGGGTCGAGATTATCCCAGTCGACCGCCAGCGGCGCGAGAATCTGCTGCTGCTCCTGCGTCAGCTCGCCCCACGTCGGGGGCTTTTTCTGCGGTGTGGCGGCGAGGACGGAGAGCGAGGTGCAGAGCCAAAGTGCTACTGCGAAGAGCGCTTTAGCCATGCATCGAATCCCTTGTCGAGATAGGCGTCCAGTGGCAAGTCGCCGGTCAACACCGCGGCGTCGATTTCCTCGATTTCAGCGGCGACCTGGGTATCCCGCCACTGGTTGATCGCGATCAAGCCGAGGATGAGTACGGCCATCGGAAGGAGCAGCCGCGGAATGAGCGCAGAAGGACCGCCCGATCTGCCGATCGCGTTGCCGGCCCAGGCCAATACCGGAACACGGGACTCGGCGTGCTGGCGCGCCAATGCCCGCTCGCGCGACTCCTTCAGGCGGGCGAGCTTGCCGGCGTCCAGCTCGAGCCCCCGGTTGAGAAGCTGCTTGATTCGGTAAGCGATCTGCTGTTCGTTCATAACTCGATCCCCTTTGCTCTCAAAGCCGCCGCCAAAGCGTGTGCTGCGCGGGAGCAATGGGTCTTGACGCTGCCCTGAGAGCAACCCATGACGGTTGCGGTCTCGGCGACGTCCAATTCTTCCCAATAACGCAGCAAAAACGCCTGCCGTTGACGCGGCGGCAGTCGTTTCAGCTCTTTCTCAATTACTTCAAGAACTTGAGATTGTTCCAGGAGGTCCGCAGGCCCTTCCTCGGAGTTGGAAGCATCGGCGCTCTCCAAGGTTTCAAGCGGGTCGGTATCGTCGTCTTCCCGCCCCGGAGAGAGCGCTGAAAACAGCGTCACCCACAGGGACCGCACCTTCTGCCTGCGATAAAAGTCGCGAATGGTGTTCTGCAGGATGCGCTGGAAAAGCATCGGCAGCTCCGCCGCTGGCTTGGCTCCGTACTTCTCCGCGAGCTTGAGCATGGAGTCCTGCACGATGTCGAGGGCGTTCTCCGCCCCCCGGACCGCGAACAGCGCCTGCTTGTACGCGCGTCGCTCTACGCTCGCGAGGAACTCGGACAGTTCGTTTCGGGAGGCCAGAAGCGCTTCCTTTTTTGTCGGCCGAAATGACCTCGGCCGGTGCGATCCGATGGTATCAAAAGGCGAGTTCAGGCGCAGACCGAAACAGGGAAAAACTTGACCAATCAGACGTCAGCAATTAGGCTCTAAAGCTTTCGTCGAGGCCGGTGAACCGACGGACTAAGGGCATGGAATTGACGGGTGCAGAGATTGTCGTAAAGTGCCTCCAGGCGGAGGAGGTCGAGTACGTCTTCGGCTATCCCGGCGGCGCGGTCCTTTTCATTTACGACGAGCTTTTCAAGCAGGACAAAGTCAAGCACATTCTGGTGCGCCACGAGCAGGGGGCGACGCATGCTGCGGACGGCTACTCGCGCTCAAGCGACAAGGTCGGCGTCGCGCTGGTCACTTCGGGGCCCGGTGTTACGAACGCGGTGACCGGGATCGCCACCGCGTACATGGATTCGATCCCGATGGTGATTATCACGGGGCAGGTGCCGACCCACGCCATTGGCCTGGACGCATTCCAGGAGTGCGACACGGTGGGCATCACGCGGCCCTGTGTGAAGCACAATTTCCTCGTGAAAGACGTCAAGGATCTCGCGCTCACGATCAAGAAGGCGTTCTATCTCGCCAAGTCCGGGCGGCCCGGTCCGGTGCTCGTCGACATTCCCAAAGACGTTACCTCAGCCAAGTGTCCATTCCAGTATCCGGAAACGGTGACGATGCGCTCTTACAACCCGGTCGTGAAGGGGCACCCGGGTCAGATCAAGAAAGCGGTGCAGTTGCTCGCCGAGGCGAGCCGTCCCATCGTTACGCGGGGGGCGGTGTCATTCTTTCGGGCGCGGCGAGGCAGCTGACGGCGCTCGTCAAGATGCTCGGATTCCCTTGCACCAATACACTCATGGGCTTAGGGGGCTATCCGGCGACCGATCCGCAGTTCTTGGGCATGCTCGGAATGCACGGCACCTACGAAGCCAACATGGCCATGCAGAATTGCGACGTGCTGCTCGCCGTAGGCGCGCGCTTCGATGACCGAGTCATCGGTAACCCGGCCCATTTCGCGCAGGTACAGCGCAAGATCATTCACATCGACATCGACCCGTCTTCGATCTCCAAGCGCGTGAAGGTCGATGTCCCGATCGTCGGCAACGTGTCCGACGTGCTCGAAGAACTGAGCCGGCAACTCGAGGCGGCCGGCTACAAACCGAACCAGAAGGCTCTCAGCGCCTGGTGGTCCCAGATCGGGCTGTGGAAATCCAAGGACTGCCTGAAATACGACAAGAAAAGCAAGATCATCAAACCGCAGTTCGTACTGGAGAGACTCTACGAAATCACCAAAGGCGATGCGTTCGTGACGTCCGACGTCGGCCAACACCAGATGTGGGCTGCGCAGTTCTACAAATTCGACAAGCCCCGCCGCTGGATCAACTCAGGAGGCTTGGGTACCATGGGCTTCGGCCTGCCTGCGGCCATGGGCGTTCAGTTCGCGAACCCGGGTGCAACCGTCGCTTGCGTCACTGGCGAGGCGAGCATTCAGATGTGCATCCAGGAGCTCTCGACCTGCAAGCAATACCGGCTCCCGATCAAGATCGTGAATCTCAACAACAAGTACATGGGAATGGTGCGCCAGTGGCAGCAGTTCTTTCACGGCAACCGCTACTCCGAGTCGTATATGGACGCGCTGCCCGACTTCGTCAAACTTGCCGAGAGCTACGGCCACGTCGGCATCAAGGTAGAGGAGCCCGGCGACGTCGAGCCGGCGCTGAAGGAGGCGTTCAAGCGCAAGAACGACTTGGTGTTCCTCGATTTCGTCACCGACCAGACCGAGAACGTCTATCCGATGGTCCAAGGCGGCAAGGGCCTGACCGAAATGATTCTTGCCGAGGAGCTGTAAGCCCGACACACGCGGGTTCGATCAACGTTGGCTGAAGGGAGCTTGGTCCGGCGGCGCCACAAGCGCCGCGTCACAACGGGCGCGAAATGCGCCGAGGGCTGGGCCTTTAGCGAGGGGACAATGCGACACATCATTTCCATCATGCTCGAAAACGAGCCGGGGGCTCTTTCGAGAGTCGCGGGTTTGTTTTCGGCGCGCGGCTATAACATCGAAACGCTCACCGTGGCGCCGACCGAAGATGAGTCGCTTTCGCGCATGACCATCGTCACCACCGGCTCGGACGACGTGGTCGAACAGATCACCAAACAGTTGAACAAGCTCGTCGAAGTGGTCAAAGTGGTCGATCTGTCGGAAGCAGCCCACATCGAGCGCGAGCTCATGCTGATCAAGGTCAGGGCGATGGGAAAGGAGCGCGAGGAGGTGAAGCGCATGTCCGATATCTTCCGGGGTCGCATCATCGACGTCACCGAGAACACCTATACCATCGAGCTCACGGGCACCGGAGCCAAGCTCGACGCATTCATTAAAGCGCTCGAGCACAGCGCCATCCTCGAGACAGTGCGAACCGGCGCCTCGGGCATCGGGCGCGGCGAGAGGGTCTTGAAGGTCTGAGCCCCGGCGCAGCCGAACTAAAAGGAAACCGCATGAAAGTCTATTACGACAAGGACGCGGATCTCTCGCTCGTCAAGGGCAAGAAAGTCGCGATCGCGGGTTACGGGTCGCAAGGGCACGCCCACGCCCTCAACCTGCACGACTCGGGGGTGAAAGTCACGGTCGGACTGCGAAAGGACGGCGCTTCCTGGGACAAGGCGAAAAAAGCCGGCTTGAACGTCGAGGAGGTTTCGGGGGCGGTGAAAGGAGCCGACTTCGTGATGATGCTGATGCCGGACGAGCACATCGCTGCCGTGTACAAATCCGAAGTCGAACCCAATATCCGAAAGGGCGCGACGCTCGGATTCGCCCATGGGTTCAACATCCACTACGGGCAGGTCGTGCCGCGCCAGGATCTCGACGTCGTGATGATCGCCCCGAAAGCCCCCGGTCACACCGTCCGCTCGACCTACGCTCAGGGCGGCGGCACGCCGATGCTGATTGCGGTGCATCGCGACCAGAGCGGAAAGGCGCGCGACCTCGCGCTGTCCTACGCGGCCGCAATCGGCGGGGCTCGTGCCGGGGTGATCGAGACCACGTTCAAGGAAGAGACGGAAACCGACCTGTTCGGTGAGCAAACGGTGCTTTGCGGGGGCTGCGTGGAGCTCGTCAAGGCGGGGTACGAGGTGCTCACCGAAGCCGGCTACGCGCCGGAAATGGCGTATTTCGAGTGTCTCCACGAACTGAAGCTCATCGTCGACTTGATGTACGAGGGCGGCATCGGCACCATGAACTACTCGATCTCGAACAACGCCGAGTACGGGGAATACGCGACCGGACCGAAGATCATCACCGAAGAAACCAAGAAAGCAATGCGCGCGGCACTCGCTCGCATCCAGTCGGGCGAATACGCGAAGGAATTCATCCTGGAAAATCGCGCCGGCGCGCCGATGCTGCTCTCGCGGCGCCGCATGACCGCCGAGCATCCGATCGAAATCGTCGGCGAGAAGCTCAGGGCGATGATGCCCTGGATCAAGAAGAACAAGTTGGTCGATCAGTCGCGGAACTAGGGGCGCGACCGAGAGACCGGCCAAAGGGCAAGGCCCGCAATGAGCACGAGCTATCCGCACCCGATCATTGCGCGCGAAGGCTGGCTTTTCCTCGCCGCGACGGTTCTCGTGGCGGCCTCCGCGGGCTGGCTGGTCGGCTGGTGGTCGGCTCCGATCTGGCTTGCCGTGCTTTTCGTGTTGCAGTTTTTTCGCGATCCGCCGCGGCAGGTGCCCGGCGACGCGGACGCCGTGGTCTCGCCAGCCGACGGACGAATCGTCGCGGTGGAGCGGGCCCGCGATCCCTACCTCGAGCGCAACGCCATCAAGGTAAGCGTTTTCATGAATGTCTTCAACGTGCATTCCAATCGCTCGCCGGTGGATGGCCGCGTGCAAAAGCGCTGGTACCATCCCGGGCGCTTCGTCAACGCCGCTTTCGATAAAGCCTCCTTGGAGAACGAGCGCAACGCGCTGTGGCTGCGCACGACACGGGGCGCGGACGTGACCTGCGTGCAAATCGCGGGCCTGATCGCGAGGCGAATTCTGTGCTATGTCCACGAGGGAGACAGTCTGGCACGGGGTCAAAGGTTCGGCTTCATCCGCTTCGGCTCCCGCGTGGACATCTACGTCCCCGAAGACGCGAATCTCGTCGCTGCACTGGGAGACAAGGTTTACGCGACCAGCACGGTGATTGCAACGCTGCCGCATCATGCTTGAGCCCAATCTCCGCAGACCGTTGTTGAACACCGAGATCCGTCGCCGCGGAATCTACCTATTGCCCAATCTCTTCACGACTGCGGCCCTGTTCGCCGGTTTCTACGCCATCGTGATGGCCATGAACCAACGCTTCGACAACGCCGCCGTCGCCATCTTCGTCGCCATGATCCTGGACACCCTCGACGGGCGCGTGGCGCGACTGACGCACACCCAGAGCGCGTTCGGCGCGGAGTACGATTCCTTGTCCGACATGGTGTGCTTCGGCGCTGCGCCGGCCCTGGTCATCTACGAGTGGGCGCTCAAGGACTTGGGGCGCTTCGGCTGGATTGCGGCGTTCGTTTACTGCGCCGGGGCGGCGCTGCGGCTTGCCCGCTTCAACACCAACATCGAAGTGATCGACAAGCGCTTCTTCCAGGGGTTGCCGAGTCCAGCGGCAGCGGCCCTAGTGGCAGGATTTCTGTGGCTTGCGAGCGACAACAAGATTCCCGTCGACGACTACGGCGTGCCTTGGGTGGCAGCGTTCCTGACCATTTACGCCGGGCTGACGATGGTGAGCAACGTCCCTTTCTACAGCTTCAAGGACATCAACCTGCGGCGTTCGGTCCCGTTCGCCGTGATCCTGCTGATCGTCCTCAGCTTCATCCTCATATCCACGGACCCGCCCATCGTCCTGTTTCTGCTGTTCGTCGCATACGGGCTGTCCGGGTACGTGTATTGGCTGTGGAAGAAACGCCGCCCTCGGGATTCCGCGCGGTTGCAGTAGCCCAGGAAACCCGTTATATTGCCCTGCATGCATTTCCGCACCATCGCTCTCAGCCTCACCCTCGGCAGCCTGCTCCTGGCGGGTCTGCTGCTGCGCCTCGCGCGCACATAATCCCAAACCCAATTCGGCAGTACCCGGTCGCGGCGCAAGCAGGCGCCGCGGAACGATCTCGAGCATTCGATGCGGAGGGGCACCATGAAAGAACGACTCATCATATTCGACACCACCATGCGCGACGGCGAGCAGAGCCCCGGTGCCTCGATGACCAAGGAGGAGAAGTTGCGCATTGCGAGGCAACTGGAACGCATGCGCGTCGATGTGATCGAGGCGGGCTTCGCCGCCTCCAGCCCCGGTGACTTCGACGCGGTGCACGCGGTCGCGGGCATCATCAAGGAGAGCACGGTGTGCTCGCTTGCAAGGGCGAACGACCGCGACATCAGCCGTGCGGCGGAGGCGATCAAGCCTGCAATACAGGGGCGCATTCATACCTTTATCGCGACTTCGCCGATACACATGGAAAAGAAGCTGCGCATGACACCGGACCAGGTGTTTACCGAGGCGGTCAACGCGGTGCGCTTCGCGCGCAAGTTCACTGACGACATCGAGTTCTCCCCGGAGGACGCTGGGCGTTCGGAGATCGATTTTCTGTGCCGAGTCCTCGAAGCGGTGATCAAGGAGGGCGCGAAGACCGTCAACATTCCCGATACCGTCGGATATACGATGCCCGACCAGTTTGGAACGCTCATCCGGCGCCTGCGCGAGCGCATCCCGAACTCCGACAAAGCGGTGTGGTCCGTGCACTGCCATAACGACCTCGGGCTCGCGGTCGCGAATTCCCTCGCCGCGGTTATGAACGGCGCCCGCCAGGTCGAGTGCACGGTGAACGGTCTGGGGGAGCGAGCCGGGAACGCATCCTTGGAGGAGATCGTGATGGCGGTGCGCACGCGGCAGGACATATTCCTGTGCGACACGCGTCTTGACAGCACCCAGATCGTTCCGGCGAGCCGCCTGGTCTCCGGAATCACCGGTTTCCCTGTGCAGCCAAACAAGGCGATCGTCGGCGCAAACGCATTCGCACACGAGGCCGGTATTCACCAGGATGGGGTACTCAAGAGCCGCGAAACGTATGAGATTATGAAGGCGGAGGACGTGGGCTGGTCGGCGAACAAGCTAGTGCTGGGCAAGCACTCTGGCCGCAACGCGTTCAAGCAGCGACTGAAAGAGCTCGGCATCGAGCTCGAATCCGACGACGCGTACAACAAAGCCTTCCAGCGCTTCAAGGATCTTGCCGACAAGAAGCACGAGATCTTCGACGAGGACCTGCAGGCCCTCGTGTCGGACGAAGCCGATGCTTCAGCTGCGGAACGCTGGCGGCTCGTGTCCATGCAGCAGGAGAGCGGGACCGCCAAGCGACCGCAGGCGAACGTTGTTCTGTTCGAGGCTGGCTCGGAGCGCCCGGCCGCCTCGGCAGGCGACGGACCGGTGGACGCCACGTTTAAAGCGATCGAGAGCCTGGCCAAGAGCGGGGCGGAGCTGCTGCTCTACTCGGTCAATGCGGTCACGCAGGGGACCGAGTCGCAGGGCGAAGTGACCGTGCGTCTCGCGAAAGGCGGGAGGATCGTCAACGGCGTAGGCGCCGACACCGATATCATCGTCGCCTCGGCCAAGGCCTACGTCAACGCGCTCAACAAGCTGCAGGGCACGCAGCGAATCAACCCGCAGGGGTGAAGGCCGCTCGGTGCTCGTGTGAGCGGCGATGTCCGCCTCGGCTTCGGAGCTCCGCTTCACTCGGCCAGCTTCAACGCCACGGTAGCGAGTCTGCGCCCGAGCGCGCGGCAGAGGCTGCGTTCGGTGTCATCGAAGGCGCGATCCGACGCGAGGCCGGACACACGGGTCGCGCCGTAGGGACTTCCGCCCGATCGCGTGTCGAAGAGCTCGCGCTCGGTGTAGGGCAGGCCGACGATCAGCATTCCATGGTGGAGGAGCGGCAGCATCATGGACACCAGAGTCGTCTCCTGACCACCATGCAGGCTGGCCGTGGAGGTGAACAGCGCCGCCGGCTTCCCCGCGAGCGCACCTCTCAGCCACAAGTCGGAAGTCCCGTCCCAGAAGTGCTTCATCGGAGCCGCCATGTTGCCGAAGCGCGTCGGACTGCCAAGGGCGACCCCGATGCATTCTTCCAGGTCGCGCGCCTCGCAGTACGGCGGACCCGTGGGTGGAACGGCAGCCTCGGCGGCCTCGATCGAGCTCCTCATCCGCGGCACCGTGCGCAACCGGGCGCTCGCGCCGCCGATCTCCTCGATGCCGCGCGCGATGCAATGAGCCATTTCACGCACCGAACCGCGGTGGCTATAGTAGAGAACGAGGATGTCGCTCATCGACGAGGGTCGCAAATGGCGCTGGTATTATAGGCGACGTTCACGCCCCGATTCATGGATCTCATCCCCTTTCCGCTGCGACAGCTGGGCCGCTTCCTCGCGCACGTATTCAAGCGGTTCAACGAGGATCGCTGTTTGCAGATCGCCTCGAGTCTCACTTTTACGACCTTGCTTGCGCTCGTGCCGCTTGTCACCCTCACGCTCGCGCTCATGGCGGCGTTCCCGATTTTTTCGGGACTGGGAGAGCACATCCACGCATTCCTGCTCGCGAACATGTTGCCCGAGAAAGCAGGGAAAGTCGTCACCGGATACATCGAACAATTTTCGGGTCAGGCCGGGCGGTTGACCGCTCTCGGCACGGCGGTGCTCGCCGTCACTGCTTTCCTCATGATGTTCACGATAGAACGCGCGTTCAACTCGATTTGGCGGGTTTCGCGCCCGCGTCCCGTTGCGCAACGGATCCTCATCTATTGGGCAACGCTCACCCTCGGGCCGGTCCTGATCGGCGCGAGCCTTTCGATCACCTCGTACCTCGTCGGTGTATCCCTCGGATTTGCCCGGCAGAGTCCTTTTGCCGGTGCGGCGATTCTCGGACTCTTCCCCTTCGTCCTAACGTGTGCAGCGTTCACGCTGCTCTACTATTTCGTGCCGAACCGCGCGGTCAAACCGCGCCACGCTCTGATCGGAGGCTTGGTCGCGGCCCTGGCGTTCGAGATCATGAAGCGAAGCTTCGCACTCTACATCGCCAAGATCCCGACTTATGCGCTGGTCTACGGAGCATTTGCAGTGTTCCCGGTCTTCCTCCTCTGGATCTATTTTTCCTGGGTGGTGATCGTGATCGGTGCGTTGATTGCCGCGCTGGCGCCGGATTTCACCGTACTGCGCGACACCGCGGGGCGCGCGTCAGGAGTCGGGTTCGGCGACGTGTTGGCGATCCTTCTGGTTCTCGCGCGCGCCCAGCAAGGTCCGGACCTTCTCGCATTGAGGAAAATCGCCCAGCACGCATCGCTCACGGTAGATCAGACCGAGCGGCTCCTCGAACGCTTGGTTGCGCGCGGTTGGGTGGCGAGGTCCTCCGGCGAGCGCTACGCGATGGTCTTCGACAAAGAACGACTCCTCGTGGCTGACGTATACCGCGAGTTCGTTTTGGATGGCGAAGCACCTGCGGCTGCGGAGCGCAGCGAAGCCCTGAAGCAGCTCCTGGAGCGGTTTGCCGCGCGCGCGGACGAAACCCTGAACCTGCCCCTCGGACGCCTGCTTGAAAGGAATGGGGCTTGATCTGTTAGAATTCTCGGTCCGAATGCCATGACACCGCAGATGAAGACAATCCCGCGTGCCGAGCGCCTGATCGTGGCCTTGGACGTCGCCGGCGTCGAAGAGGCGAAAGCCCTGGTTCAGCGCCTCGGAGACAGCGTGAGCTTTTACAAGGTCGGCCTGGAATTGTTCATGGCGGACGGATTCTTCGCCTTCATCGATTGGCTTGCGCGAGGAGGGAAGAAGGTGTTCGTCGATCTGAAGTTTTTCGATATCCCCGAGACGGTGCGCGCCGCGGTGCGCGGGCTTGGCAATCGGGGCGTGACCTTCGCGACGGTGCACGGCAACCAGGCGATGCTCGAGGCTGCGGCACAGGCCAAGGGGGACGTAAAAATCCTCGCGGTCACGGCTCTTACCAGCCTCGATCAGGGCGATCTAGACGATCTCGGTTTTCAATGCGACGTCGAGACCCTGGTGCTCTCGCGGGCGCGGCGGGCGCTCGAGGCCGGCTGCGACGGGGTTATTTCCTCGGGGTTGGAGGCGCCGGCACTGAGGCGCGAGCTGGGCGCGCGGCTGCTGGTCGTCACGCCGGGAATCCGGCCGGTGCAGAACAGACTCACAAGCGACCAGAAGCGCACGGTCGACGTAGCGCAGGCGTTCGCCAACGGCGCCGACTACATCGTCGTCGGCCGGCCGATCCGCGAGGCGCCCGATCCTCGTAGCGCGGCGCAAGCGATTCAGGCGACGATTGCGACCGAGTTTCCCGCCTGATATCCGGTCGGGGCTATCCGGGCGGTGCGCCAGGTGAGGCGGGAACGGCGGCAAGCTTGCCTTGGTAGCGCCACACGCTGCGCCATGCGCCGATCACCATGTTGGGATACTCGGGTTTGCCGAGGGATCCGTTATAGCGACTCAGGGCGCGAAAGAGGTTCCCTTTTTCACGATCGAGGTAGTACTTGAGGATGACGCAGCCGTAGCGAAGGTTGTTACGCAGACTGAACAGGTTATCGCCCTGGCGGCCGACCAATCCCACCCAGAAGGGCATGACCTGCATGTAGCCTCGGGCACCCGAGCGCGATACGGCGTATTTGCGAAAATTGCTCTCGATCTGGATCACGGCCAGCACGAGCTGCGGGTCAAGCCGGGCGCGGTTCGCCTCGAAGTGCACCGTGCGCAGGAACTCCACGCGCGACTGGAAGTTGGGCATTCTCGCTTCCAGGCGATGCGACATTTCGGCGAGCCAGTCGACCGCCGACTCCGAGTCGGTAAAAGCATGACGCGGCGCCGGCTTGTCCGCGATCGACGCCTGCAGGCCCGCCCGCACCTCGAGGGCAAGCGGTTCGTAGATCTGGGCTCCCGCGAGAGCAAGCCCCGGGAACGCGATCCCGATCAGCGCCAAACCGGTGCTTTTCAACATGAGCCCGTGCGCAGCGGCGCAAGCGGATCGCCGAGCGGGACCTTCTTCGCCTCCTTGTCGAGCCGGCCTTGATACTCGATCAATCCGTCCTTGAGGCTGCGTTCGCCGACAACGATGCGGTGGGGAATGCCGATGAGCTCCATGTCGGCGAACATCACACCCGGCCGCTCGTCGCGATCGTCGAGCAGCACCTCGAAACCGGCTTCGGTGAGCACGCGATAGATCGAGTCGGCGGCATCGCGGACCGCGGCGCTCTTGCCGTAGCCGATGGGAACCAGGGCCACATGGAACGGC
>Ga0184619_10000408_pt1 | contig 14755 bp, 10 predicted proteins | sample PLM0_60_b1_FD_133146 | JGI IMG/M metagenome (GOLD analysis project Ga0184619, IMG submission 133146) | Groundwater sediment microbial communities from an aquifer in East River, Colorado, USA - PLM0_60_b1 | ecosystem: Environmental > Terrestrial > Soil > Riparian zone | place: USA: East River...
AAGGGTATCGAAAATTCGGGATAGTCAGTCGTTGCGTCTTCCGGCGGCTGGCGAAATCAAGAAAGACTTGTCCAGAAGTGGGCTGTCCACTGGCCAGCGGCTGGAGACCTCAATCGGTGGAATACGCACGTAGACGCTGTGGTCGATCTTGTCTCGGACCGGGGTTCGAATCCCCGCGCCTCCATCAAAAAGGGCTGACTTTCGTCAGCCCTTTTTTTTATTGGTCGCCCGCGATCCGCTACTTGGTGAACTGGAATCTCAGCTGCACGACATCCGCGATCGGCTTCGAGTCCGCTCCCCCTGAGCGCGCCGGCTCGAACCGCAAGCTCGGGATCACCTTGAGCACCGCGGCGGTCAGTAACACGTTCGGCGAATTCACCACCGAAAGGCTGGACATCACCGGTTGCCCGGATGTGTCGACATTGAAGCGAACCCGTACCTCGCCCTGTACGTCTAGCAGCTGACTGGGAAGACGCGGAGTGGGCAGTGCGCCGATGAGTCGTGCGGACTGAGCCGGCGCGCTACCCTCATCGTCGCTTTGGAACTTCAACTGCGCATTACCTGCCACCGGCGTGGCGGGCATGGCGAATGATTCGCCGATCCCCAAGTCAGCCGTGCTGAGAGTTTTTACGACGCCGTCGAAACCGGCCGCCAACGACGACGGCACCTTGGGGATTGAGATTGCGACCGGCTCACCATTTCCCTTTTTCTTCGCTGGGGTTCGCTCATCAGCGTCGCGCGTGCGGGTCGCCACCGGGATCGATGCTGCAGAAGCCCTGGCCACCGGCTTTGCTGGCGCATTTGCGAGGATCACCGGACCATTTGAAGCTGTGGATGCCGAGGCTGCCGGAAGCGAGCTCGTTGCCGAAGGAGACGCTGATTGTTCGGTCGCTCCCGGCTCTACGCGGCCGCTCCACCCGTAAGACACCGCCGCAACACCTACCAACAGAGCCATTGCACCGGCGGCGATCAAACTCTTCTGCCGCACCCTGACAGCCCCCAGGACCGATGCAAGAATGTCCGCGGCGCGGCTCTTCTGCGCCTCCTCCTGATAGTCAGCCTCCATCTCGCGCTGAATGTTCAGGAGGGCGTCGAGATAGGGGGCCGGAGCGAGTTCCAGCGATTCTCCATTAGTGGCCGGGAGCTCGTTTACTGGAAGAGCGGTGGATAGCTCTGAAGCCGTCGATTCAGCGGCCGAGGAATCTGGAGATTCCTCCGATGCCTGAAGCTGCAGATCGGCGATCCGGTCACGGGAAACACCCAAGCTCGAGTGGTCGACGCCGAGCGTGAGCTCGCGGACACTGTGTGCTCGCTGCAACAACGCCACAGCTTCTCCGATCTTTCCGCGCGCAGCGCATGCCTCTCCAAGGTGCTCGAGCGCGATTGCAAGCGCGAAGTGATTGGGCGCCAGTGTCCGCTCGCGGATCTCCAGTACCCGTCTCCACAGCTGCTCGGCCGATTCGTGGCGTCCTAACGCCTTACGCACACTCGCGAGACTCGCCAGGACGGTTGCGACCTCAGGGTGATCCTCGCCTTTCGTTCGCTTGATCGCCAACAGTCGCAGCAGGAGCGGTTCGGCTACTGTGTGCGCCGATTGCTTGAGACTCGAGCGAATGAGGTCGTTCAGTAGCGCAGCATCATCCGGGGCTGGCGTACGACCCCCGATGTCGGAAACGCCGCGCTCAACGGCGGCTGTCGAGTCGACCATACAAGCTCCTCTGCGACGGATTCTTTCGAACCGAAGGGCAAGCCGGGGACCATGCAGTAGAGTGCTTCCCGAGCGGGTTTAGGCCACGCAAAGGAGTGTGATGTCGGCAATCTCGTGTTGCGTCCATGCAACACCCCGGTTTCTCGAGTCCGGAGAGCTTCTTGTGTGCGTCCGGCAGAATGGACTTCCTGTGCGAGGAAGCTACTTTCATTTCCGCAACAGTACGAAGAAGCAGAAAGCACTCGAAACAAGGCGAGCAGCTAACGGAGGCAAGCCGTGAGAACATTCTCAGCAGTCACTGCGCTCGTGTTCATGAGTCTTCCCGCGTTAGCGCAGAACCCCGCACCAGCGGTGGCGGTGGTTCGTCCGGGGGATAACCTCGTGATCGAAAACATCCCGTCAGTTCCCGCTGCAATCGCCGAGAAGGCCAATCAGTACGGTGAATTTCGCTCAGCAGGGTTGCTCGACTGGGACCCGGTCAGGCGCGAGATGTTGATCGTCACGCGGTTTGGGGACGTGCCGCAGATCCATCTGGTGAAGATGCCGGGCGGCGCGCGCACTCAGCTCACGTTTTATCCGGATCGAACGGCCGGCGCGCATTACGGTCCGAAGGGAGACTACTTCGTCTTCATCAAGGATGTGGGCGGCGGTGAGTGGTTCCAGCTCTATCGCTACGATCTGGCCACGGGCAACGTGGCGCTCCTGACGGATGGCAAATCGCGCAACACTGGCGCCGTGTTTTCGCACGACACTGACCGCGTCGCCTACAGCTCAACCCGGCGCACGGGGCAGGACACCGACATATGGGTCATGGATCCGAGAGATCCAAAGGCCGAGCGCATGTTGCTGCAGCTGCAGGGAGGCGGTTGGTTCGCGCTGGACTGGTCACGAGACAATAACAGCCTGCTCGTCGGGAATTATGTCTCGGCCAACGAGAGTTATGTCTGGTTGGTAGACGTCGCCAGCGGGAGCAAAAAGCTGCTAACGCCGAAGGTGAGCGGAAACCAGATCGCTTACGGCGATGCGCGCTTCAGCCCCGATGGCAAAGGCGTCTTCCTGACGACGGACCGCGATTCAGAGTTCCAGCGGCTTGCTTATCTCGATCTTTCCACCCTCCAGCCAACGTACCTGACAACGGACATCAACTGGGACGTCAATGGATTCGACTTGAGCGATGACGGGAAGACGATTGCATTCGTGGCCAACGAGGATGGAGTCGGGAAGCTCTATCTAATGGATGTGGGTTCCCGCCGATACAAGGCGACGACGGGGTTACCCAGCGGACAGATCTTCTCAGTAACGTTTCGCAGGAACAGTCACGAACTGGGATTTGTCCTGAACTCCGCCAGGTCGACCTCCGATGTCTATTCCATCAACATCGACAACCAGGGGAAAGCGGAACGCTGGACTTTCAGCGAAACCGGCGGGCTCAACACCAGCAACTTCGCCGAGCCGCAACTCATCAAGTGGAAGACCTTCGACGGAAAGAGCATCTCCGGATTTCTGTACATGCCGGATCCGAAGAAGTTTGCCGGCAAGCGGCCGGTGATGGTGAATATCCATGGCGGTCCCGAAGGGCAATTCCAACCGGGGTTCCTGGGCCGAAATAACTACTACCTGAACGAGTTGGGAGTCGCGATTGTTTTCCCCAACGTTCGCGGCTCGACCGGCTACGGCAAGACTTTCCTGAAGCTCGATAACGGCATGCGTCGCGAGGACACCTACAAGGACATCGGCGCGCTGCTGGATTGGATCAGACAGAATCCAAATCTCGACAGCGACAAGATCCTGATCACCGGTGGCAGCTACGGCGGCCACATGACATGGGCGACGGCGACTCTCTACAACGACAAGATCTGCTGCTCACTTCCGATCGTGGGAATGTCGAGTCTGGTGACGCTCCTCGAGCGCACAGAGGCGTACCGTCGCGACTTGCGGCGCGTGGAGTATGGTGACGAGCGTGATCCAGCAATGCGCGCGTATCTGGAGAAGATCGCTCCCCTGAACAATTCGGAGAAGATTCGGAAGCCAGTGTTCGCTGTTGTCGGTAAGAACGACCCGCGGGTACCATGGACGGAATCGAGGCAGATGCTGGACAAGCTGAAGACGAACGGCATCTCTACCTGGTTTCTTATGGCCAACGACGAAGGTCATGGATACGCCAAGAAGAAGAACCAGGATTTTCTGTTTTACGCCACCATCATGTTCGTCCGGCAGCATCTGCTCGGCGAAAAGGGCGTAGCGGCCAGTCCGTAACGATCCAGGCCAACAAAAAGGGCTGACGAAAGTCAGCCCTTTTTTACATCGCGAGTGGTATCCGCTCGCGGCTTGACGCGCACCTCCGCGTTGGGTGACCCGCGTGACGCGCGCTCCTGCGACTGCGGCAAGGGTGCCTCCCGTTCGTCCGCTGGATCCCACTCCGGACCGCATTTGAGGACGCGCTTGGCGATGCGGCACCACTCCGCGACCTGACTGTCGTTTGCGCTCATCCAATTGGTTGGGACGGGCACGAGACGTCGCTTTTCGCCGTTGCTCGCGAAGCAAAGCCAACCGGTGCTGAACTCGGTGGCTACCGCGCCCCTCGTGCCGATGGCCGAGCGCCGGTCACCGAGCACTCGTTGCTCGATGAGATGCACGGCATTCTCGATGGGCGTGCGCCGTTCCATTTTCCGACGCTCGATCGAGGACGGATGGACCATCCACACCTCCCATTCCCGTCCGCGAGCGTCGAGGAAGGTTCGATATCCGGTGTTCATGGCGGTCTGGAGTGGTGGCACTAGGGACCCCTTGGCGAGCAAGCTCTACAGTAGTAAAGATAATCCAGGGTTTGCCGCATGGCGATTGGCTGCATTCGGGGGCGAACCCAACGCTCCCAACGGGTAGCCACAGCAGGGATCGCGCCGCGCTCCATGTATATTTGAGGCCCAATGAACAAGCTTGCATATGTTTTCCTGCTTCCCCTGACAGCGGCCAGCCACACCCCCGCCGCGCCCCTGGCGAGCGCCGGGGTGGAACTATCACTGAGGCCGGTGAAGTGGAGCATAATGGGCGGAAACTCGCCTCACGATGTTGTCTCCGGACGCACTGTGCCGATAACGCTTCGGGCCGACATTGCGAAGGGCTGGCATATCTACTCGCTCACCCAGAAAGCTGGCGGGCCTATTCCAACCAGAATCGAGCTAATTGGTGCGGGGGACGTTCTGGTTCGTGGCGTGATCAACGCGCCCACGCCAGATCGCGCGTTTGACAAAAACTTTGGCATCGAAACGGAGCTCTACTCGGGTAATCCCCGTTTCACGATTCCGATCGGCGTCCCGGGGCGCTCACTGACCGGTCTGCGCAGATTTCAGGTTGCCGCGCGCTATCAGGTCTGCAGCGAGACGCTGTGCCTTCCGCCGCGCACCGACAAGCTCAACGTGGCGCTCCGCATAACCGGCAGACGGTGAGCGCCGGATTCTTCTGGCTGGCGGCGAGCACGGGTTTACTCTCGCTGCTGACGCCCTGTGTGTTCCCAATGGTTCCGGTAACCGTCGCGTATTTTTCGACGACCGATCACGACAAGCCGCGCGCGCTGCGCCGAGCGCTCCTCTTCGCGCTCGGCATCATCGCGACCTTCACTATTCTGGGACTCGTGCTCGCCGCGGTCTTCGGAGCCGCAGGCCTCACGCGATTCGCCGCGGATCCGTGGGTGAACTTGATCCTTGCCGCGCTCTTCCTGCTGTTCGCCGCGAATCTTTTTGGCTGGTTCGAAATCACGACTCCGTGGCGCATGACGAACGCAGCCGATCGCGCCGCGCGCACGGCGGCTCCCGGAAGCTCGTTCGGAGCCCTCGTGATGGGGGCGACGTTTACGTTGACGTCGGTCACGTGTACGGCGCCGTTCGTCGGAACGCTACTCGTGTTGGCGTCTCAGGGCTCGTGGGCAACGCCGATCGCGGGGATGCTCGTTTACTCCGCCGCGTTTGCGCTGCCGTTCTTCCTCCTGGCCGCTGCTCCCGGACTGGTGTCGCACCTTCCGCGCGCGGGGGAGTGGATGCGCACTCTTCGAGTGCTGATCGGGTTGCTCGAGGTCGGAGCGGCTATCAAGTTCGTGTCGAACGCGGACCTCGTCCTCGGCTGGGGAATCTTCACGCGGAATGTGGTCCTGATCGGATGGTCAGCGCTCGCTCTGATTGGCGCCGCTTATCTCGGGCGCAATCTCCTGAGCAGGACGCAGCGAGGAGAGCTTCATCTTCTTCGCTTTGTGCCAATCGTCGTGGCGGTGGTGCTCGCGGCTTGGCTCGCGTCTGGTGTCGGCGGCCGCGCGCTTCCGCAGGTCGAAGCGTTTCTCCCACCTACCGCTCCGACAGCGCTCGCTTCGTCGCGTGGCGAAGCGCCCGTCTGGATGCTCAACGATTTTGCCGGAGCTCAGTCTGCGGCGCGTTCGACAGGCAAGCTTGTATTCGTGGATTTCACCGGTTACACCTGCACCAACTGTCGGTGGATGGAGGCCAATATCTTCACACGGCCGGACGTGAGCGCCGAGCTGGGACAGTTCGTGCTGTCGCGACTTTACACCGATGGCGAAGGCGAGATCTACGAGCGGCAGCAGGCACTTCAGGAGGAGAAGTTCGGAACAGTCGCGCTCCCGCTCTACGCAGTCGTCGACGCCGATGGGAAAGTTCGCGCGACCTTCAGCGGATTGACCCGCGATCCGGCGAACTTCATCGCATTCCTGAGGCGCGCTCGCGCCTAGGGCCGCGCTACTTCTTCGGCGCTGGTGCGATCCCTGCTTTGCCGGCGCGCTTCAGAACGTCTTCCGCCGTCGAAAGCGGGCCGTGATGCGCGAGACGTTCCTGCTCGATCTTCTTCGCCACCGCTTCGGTCTCCTGATCCTTTTTGCCGCGCTTGAAGATGAATTCCGGGGCTAGCGCGATGCCAAGTAGCGTCGGCGGGATTATTTGTAGAGTCTGAATGAGCAACGACACCGCGATCGCATCGTTACGCGGGACTCCGAACTGCTCAGCCATCAGCGCGTAAACGAACTGAAAGAAGCCCACGTTCCCTGGCGTCGCACGCACGATCAGCCCGACGTTGATTCCCAGGAGGCATGCAAGACTGCCCGCGAGCGGAATCGGTACGTGCGCCGCTGACGCCGCGAGATCGAAGGTCCAGAGCTGGCAGCCCCAGGAGAGAAGCGACAACACCATCGCCGCGAGGAAGCGCGGCCCTGTGGCAAGCCGGCCCGCAGTCTGTCCAAAGCTCTTGAAGTAAGCCACCACTTTGCCGCGCAGTGTCCGCGGCTTTGCTCGGCGCTCCGGAACGTGCTCAGGCTTGATGTGCCTCGTCGCGTAGACGAAGAAGATCAACAACAGAACTATCACTCCCAGCGTAATCTCCGCCGGAAGCTTCCACACCTCGAATTGCGGCGGCAACTCGAAAACGAGCGCGCCGAACACCAGCAGCATCACGAAACCAATCGGATCGAACAGCTTCTCGAGCGCGACCGACGCGAGGACAGTGGAGCTCGAGACTCCGGTCAACCGCGATACGAATACCACGCGTGCAGCGTCGCCACCGTTGGCGACGAGAACGTTGTTGAGACCCGCGCCGGCAATCGTGGCCCGCATGGCGAGGGGCAGAGACTTGATTCCGATCGGCCGGAGAAAGAGCCACCACCGAAAGCCCTTGAGCAGAATCGAAAGAATATTGACGCCGATCGCAGCAGCGAGGAGCGGAAGCGACGCATGCCGCATGGAGTTCCACGCGGCATGCCAATTAATCGTCCGTGCAAAAATGATGAGGAAGACGAGGATCGCGGCTGAGAGCACCCAGCGAATCCCCTTCTTCAGCTTAGGGCTCATTCAGTCGGCAGCGTCGCGAATTCGTAGCCTTGATCTTTCAGTCGGTCGATGATGTGCGGAAGGGCTGCAGCCGTCTGCGTCCGGTCGCCGTCCGGATTGTATCCGTCTCCGTCGTGCAGCAGCACGATGGATCCAGGCGAGACTCCCTCGAGAGTGCGCCGCACGATTTCATCCACTCCGGGTTTGTCGCTGTCCCAGACGCCGAGGGACCATCCGACCGTGCGCTCGCCATAATGACTGGCAATTGGAGTCGTCCAGGGACTCCGGAAGCCGTGCGGGGCGCGGAAGTACCTGGGCGCGGGCGCGCCGGCGCGCCTGATTGCGCGGATGCCCAGCCGGATGTCGCGCCTCACGTAGAACGGGCTCTTGAACTGGAGCTTGCGGTGGAAGTAGCCGTGATTCCCGAGTTGGTGACCTTCTGAGGAAATCCTTCTCACGAGTTCCGGCCACCGCTCGGCGTGACTCCCAAGTACGAAGAAGGTGGCATGCACGCCTTTTTCCGCGAGCGTATCGAGAATCAGCGGAGTCGCGTCGGGATTCGGCCCGTCATCGAACGTGAGTGCGACGACCTTGCGATCGCTGTCGATTTTTCCCAGCGCAGGACCAAAGAACGGGCTGTTCCGGTGGAACGCGCCGTGAATCACACCGCCAATGACCGATACCCCGAGCGCAGCGTAGGCAATCATTCTTGCGCCCTGACCAGGACTGCCGTGTAAATGTCCAGCACCGCCTCGGTCACCCGCGCCCACGAGTATTGCTGCGCTTCCTGGCGCCCGCGTTTTCCGAGGCGCGCGCGAAGAGTTTCATCGTCCAGCAATCTCACCAGAGCATCCGCGAGCGCATCCCTATCGCCGGAGGGCACCATCAATGCTTCTCGCTCGTGCTTGACGACGTCGCGGAAGCCATAGATGTCCGAGCAGACCACCGGGGTCTCGCACGCCATCGACTCCAGCAGCGTGATGCCGAACGACGCCTTGGTGGTTGGACAGGCGTACATCGCGCTGTGCGCGTAATAGCCCGGCCGCTCGCCGAGCACCGAGCCGACGAAAGTGATGTCGGGATCGCCGCCCGCAGCACGATAGTAATGGTTGCGCAGGGGGCCATCACCCACGACGACGAGCTGGGCGCAGCGATTTCGTCCGCGAACTTTCTGGAACGATTCTATGAGGGTGGTGAGGCCGTTACGCGGGTCGAATCTGCCAAGAAACAGAATGACGGGAACATCGGTGCGAAGAGCGGCGGGGCGGGGGACATGCGGGTGAAAAACGTCGGTGTCGATTCCATTCGGGACGATCGTCCAGTTTGCCTCGAAGTATCGATTGAGTGCTACCGTCGTCGAGTGCGACACCGCGATCGCTGCGTGGAGATGATCGAGTCGCTTCTGGAAGTATCGATTGCCAATGGTATAAAAGAAGGAGCGATCAAAGTACGTGTGGAACGTGCCGACAACCGGACAGTTGGCTTCCTCGATTGCCAGCACCGGAAGTATCGGGCTGAGCGGCGAGTGCACGTGGATGATGTCGTACTGTCCGAGGCTGAACACGCGCCTCATGTCCTTTCTCAGCTCAAGACCCCACGTAAATCGAGCCTGCGATCCATTTGCATAAACCGGTTGGCTCTTTCCAATGCGGATGACGTGCGGCTCCTGGCCGGCGCCCGGAATGTTCGACGTGATGATGTCGACGTGATGTCCGTACCGCCGCGCCTCTCGCGCGAAGAAGTGTACGTGCTCGCAGATCCCGCCCAGGTGTGGATAGTAGTACTCGGTCACCAAAGCGATTCTCAACGGCCGCGCGTGCTGAACGTGCGCCATCGGGAGTGATCCCGCGGGCATCAGCTCGATGCGCCGAGCGTGGCTGCGTCTAGGCTTCAAGAGCGGCATGAGCGGCGGCTAGACGTGCGATTGGAACCCTGAAAGGTGAGCAAGACACATAGTCGAGGCCGAGGGAGTGACAGAAAGAAATGGAGCGCGGCTCGCCGCCGTGCTCCCCACAGATTCCCAGCTTGATCTTCGGACGAACCCGCCGTCCTTCCTCCACAGCAATCCTTACGAGTCTACCCACCCCTTCGGTGTCAAGAACCTGAAAGGGATCGTCAGCTAAAATACCCCTATCAATGTAAGAAGGAAGGAACCTGCCCGCATCATCCCGACTTAGTCCCAGTGTAGTCTGCGTAAGGTCATTTGTTCCAAACGAGAAGAACTCCGCCGACTGCGCGATCTGTGCCGCGGTGAGCGCGGCACGCGGGAGCTCGATCATGGTTCCGATTAGATACGAGATCTTCTCGCCCATTCCGCCGAGAACGCGCTCCGCGACGTCCTCGACGATAGCCCGCTGATTCTCGAATTCCTTCGCGGTCGAGACCAGGGGAATCATTATTTCGGGCCTGACCGTAATTCCGCGTCGCATGGCACGCACTGCCGCTTCAAGAATCGCGCGCGCCTGCATTTCTGTAATCTCCGGGTAAGTTATTCCAAGCCGACAGCCTCGATGACCCAGCATCGGATTGGTCTCGCGCAGCGATTCTATGATGCGATTGAGATCGGCGCGCGGGATGTCGAGTGTGCGCGCCAGGAGCTTGGTCTCCTCTCCACCGTGCGGGAGAAACTCGTGGAGCGGCGGGTCGAGCAATCTGATCGTCACCGGTAGTCCGTCCATCGCTTCGAAGATTCCCTCGAAGTCCGCGCGCTGCATCGGTAGCAGCTTGCTGAGCGCTCTGCGACGGCCACCCTCTTCGCGGGCGACGATCATCTCGCGCATGGCGGTAATCCTGTCGCCCTCGAAGAACATGTGCTCAGTTCTACAGAGCCCAATGCCTTCGGCGCCAAAGCTCCGCGCTATGCGCGCGTCGCGCGGAGTGTCCGCGTTCGCGCGCACGCGGAGTGTGCGGACCTCGTCGGCCCACCCCAGCAGCTCGGCGTAGGACTGATACAACGGCGCGTTCGACGGAGCGAGTGATCCACTCGTCACCCGCACCACCTCGCTTGGAATCGTCGAGAGATCTCCCGCGAACACCCGGCCCGTCGCTCCGTCGAGCGTCAGCCAATCACCTTCGGCGACTTCGGTCCCGTTGACACTGAAGCAGCGGCGCTCGAGATCGATCTGGATCTCCTTGCATCCGACAATTGCGCACTTGCCCATTCCACGTGCGACGACGGCTGCGTGACTGGTCATACCGCCGCGTGCAGTGAGAACGGCTCGCGCCGCCACGATCCCGTGGAAATCCTCCGGCGTAGTTTCGTCTCGCACGAGAATCACGTTGTCCCCAGCGGCCGACCTTTGCGCGGCGGTATCAGGATCGAACACGGCGACGCCGCTTGCGGCACCCGGGCTCGCTGGGAGTCCCTGACAGAGTGGCGTAGCACGAATCGAGGGATCGATGATGGGATGCAAAAGCTGATCGAGATGCGCGGCGGGGACACGGAGCACCGCCTGGATGCGATCGATGAGGCCCTCGTTGACCATGTCGCGCGCAATGCGGACTGCGGCCGCGGCCGTGCGCTTTCCGGTCCTCGTCTGTAGCAGAAAGAGCTTCCCGCGCTCGACCGTGAACTCGAGATCCTGCATGTCACAGTAATGGCCCTCGAGCCGGACCTGGGTGTCCATCAAGTCCTTGTACGCGTCGGGGAGGCGCTCTGCCATCTCGTCGATATCCAGCGGTGTGCGTGTGCCCGCCACGACGTCTTCTCCCTGAGCGTTAACGAGAAACTCACCGTAGAAGCGCTTCTCGCCAGTGGACGGATTGCGGGTGAACGCGACACCGGTCCCCGAATCGTCGCCCATATTTCCGAAAACCATTGCGACCACGCTCACGGCGGTCCCGAGGTCTTCCGAGATGCCGTGCACGCGCCGGTAATCTTTTGCCTTCCTGAGCGTCCACGATTTCCAGACGGCTTCGATCGCTCCCCAGAGCTGGACGATGGGATCGCGCGGGAATTCGGCGCCGGTGCGGTTTCTGACCAACGCCTTGTATTCCTCCACCACGTTCCGCAGATCGTTTTCTCCGAGCTCGGCGTCGGTCTCCACACCAGCCGTCATCCTCTTCGCCTTCAGCAAATGCTCGAAGTCGTGACCAGTGACTCCGAGAACGACACTGGAGTACATCTGGATGAATCGCCGATATGAATCGTACGCGAACCGCGTGTTTCGGCTTTGCTCGCCGAGAGCGAGCACGGCGCGATCGTTGAGTCCGAGATTGAGGATGGTCTCCATCATTCCCGGCATGGAGACTGGAGCGCCTGATCTTACGGAGACGAGCAGCGGATTCTGCGGATCGCCGAGCTTTTTGCCGGTCGCTTTTTCGAGGCGCGCCACGTTTCCCTCGACCTCCGCGCGCAGCCTGTCCGAATACTTTCCGCTATTGAGGAAATCGATGCATTCGCTGCACGCGATCGTGAACCCGGCAGGAACTGGGACGCCCAGATTCGTCATCTCGGCGAGGTTCGCGCCCTTGCCGCCGAGCACGCTGGTCATATCGCGCGTTCCCTCGGCGGTTCCATTGCCGAAGAAGAAAACCGACTGCGTCATTGACGTCAGCAGCCACAGCCGAAGCGGAGCTTCTCCGGGTCGGCGGGAGGCGGCGTTGGGTAATCGCCGGAAAAGCAGGCGTGACAGAAGCCTGACGGCCCGCCTGGGACTGACTCGAGCATTCCCTCGAGCGTCAGGTAGCCGAGCGTATCGGCGCCAACTGCCTGGGTGATTTCCTCGATCGTCATGTTGGCGGCGATGAGCTCCTCACGGGTCGGGGTGTCAATTCCGTAGTAGCAGGGACCGGTTACAGGGGATGAGCTGACACGGAGATGCACCTCTCGGGCCCCGGCGGCGCGAACCATGTTCACGAGTCCGCGCGTCGTAGTGCCGCGCACAATGGAATCATCGACCATCACCACGCTCTTGCCGCGAAGCACTTCACGGACCGCGTTGTACTTGACCTTCACCTTCGCGTCTCGTCCCGCCTGGGTAGGCTGAAGAAAAGTGCGCCCGACATAGTGATTGCGAATCAGCGCGAGCTCCAGCGGCAGTCCCGATTCCTCCGCGAACCCGAGCGCCGCGGAGTTCGACGAATCCGGGACGCTGAACACGAGATCAGCGGTAGGGGCGGGGAAGTCGCGGGCGAGACGGCGGCCGAGCTCACGACGTGCGCGGTCAACAGAGCCTCCAAAAACCTGACTGTCGGGTCGCGAGAAGTAGACGTACTCGAATACGCACTTTCTCGATTCCTTCTTTTCGAGCGGGAAGCTCGAGCGCATTCCCTCAGCGTCGACCGCGATGATCTCGCCACATTCCACCTCGCGCACGAGCGTGGCTCCGAGCAGATCCAGCGCACAGGTCTCCGAGGCAAATATCGTTGCATCGCCGAGTTTGCCGATGACCAGCGGACGCCACCCTCGGGGATCTCGTGCCGCCAGCAGAGTCTGACCCACTACGACGACCAGGGAGTACGCTCCCTCCACTCCCTGCAGCGCATCCGCCAGCTGTTGTTCCGGCTTTTCCGCGTACGAGCGCGCCATGCGGTGCACCAGCACTTCAGAATCCATCGTCGAAGTAAAGATCGAGCCGCCGTCTTCAAGCTCGCGGCGGAGCTCGCTCGCGTTGACGATATTGCCGTTGTGTGCGAGGCCAATGTGTCCGTCGCGGAATCTTGCGAGCATGGGCTGCGCGTTTTCGATCGTCGACGATCCGGCGGTGCTGTAGCGCGTGTGGCCTATGGCGATGTCTCCGGGCAATCCCTCGACCGCGGGCGCAGACAGAGCCTCTGAGACGAGACCCATGCTCTTGATTGCCTTCGCGCCTCGCTCGCGATCGACGGCAACTATTCCGGAGGACTCCTGACCTCGGTGCTGGAGTGAGTAGAGCCCGAGGTGCGCCATCGCCGCCGCGTGCTCATGACCGAAGATGCCGAAGATTCCGCACATGCTAATGGGCCGCCACTGGAGCGAGCTCGTCGAACGTCGCGTGCTCCGGCGTCCGCGCCATGATGGTCGGGATGGTTTCGTGGTACGCGCGCCGCATACGCTCGAGCGCACTCCGCAACGATCCGTTCGGCAGCTTGATGTCGAGCGCATCTGCGTCGCTCCGGACCGTGCCGATCCTTGTGCACGCCACGCCGGCGGCGACCGCAACCGCGAGAATCCGATCGGGAACTGAGCTCGATAATACGACTCGACCCTGGCTCTCGCCGAACAGAATCGCGCGGCTCGGCAATTGAGCCCAGCTCGAGAGATCTACTTCGGCGCCGCGCTGGGACTCGAGGTTGGCGATGCAGCATTCTGCCAGCGCGACGGCCAGCCCGCCGTCGCTGCAGTCGTGGGCGGAGCTCACAGCCCCCGCTTTGATCGCATCGAGCAGCACATCAGTTACGAGCTTTTCGCGTTCGAGATTGCAGCGGGGCGGGGGACCCAGCACCGCTCCATGAATCGTGGCGAGATACTCGCTCCCGCCCAGCTCGCCTCCCATCTCCCCGAGAAGAAAAATCGCGTCGCCATCGTTCTGAAAGGTCGCGCGGGTGATGTGCGCGACATCGTCAATCAAGCCGACCATCCCAATGACGGGCGTCGGATAAACCGCGCCGGACGGACTCTCGTTATAGAGTGAGACGTTGCCGCCAGTGACTGGCGTGCCTAGCGCGCGACAGGCCTCACCCATACCCGCGACCGCTTCCTTGAACTGATGAAAGACCTCAGGCCGCGTCGGATTCCCGAAGTTGAGGCAGTTCGTGATCGCCATCGGACGTGCGCCGGTGCACGCGACGTTGCGCGCCGCTTCCGCGACCGCGATACGCCCGCCCGCTCGTGGATCGAGAAAGACGTATCGTGCATTGCAGTCTGTCTTCAGCGCGAGCGCTTTGTTCGTACCACGAACCCGAATCACAGCAGCGTCTCCGCCAGGTCCCACAACCGTGTTGGTACGAACCGTCGAATCGTATTGGCGATACGCCCACGCCTTGCTCGCGATCGTCGGCGATGACAACAGTCGTTCGAGGGTCCAGGCAGGATCCTTCTCTTCGGCGCGCTCCGGAATGGCGAGAGGATCCGCGGCGCGTAGCTCCTTGATCGCCGACGACTCCCGCGCATCGGGCGAATAACTCGGACAATCAGTAACCAGCCTCGATCCAGGAAACTCGGCCACTACTTTCTCGCCTTCAGTGACGCGATACACCGGCTCCGCGATGACTTCTCCGATCACTGCGGCGGTGAGATCCCATT
>Ga0184619_10000409_pt1 | contig 14743 bp, 15 predicted proteins | sample PLM0_60_b1_FD_133146 | JGI IMG/M metagenome (GOLD analysis project Ga0184619, IMG submission 133146) | Groundwater sediment microbial communities from an aquifer in East River, Colorado, USA - PLM0_60_b1 | ecosystem: Environmental > Terrestrial > Soil > Riparian zone | place: USA: East River...
ATGGTCTTCACCAGGTCGTAGGGGGCGAGCGGCTCGGACAGACGCTCCGCCTTGAGGGACAAACCCAGCCGGTCGTCGAGCGAGACTTCCACGCCCATTTGCGCGAGCAGCCGGAGCATGGTGCTCACGTCCCTCAGGTGCGGCACGTTGGAAAGCGTGAGCTGCTCGCTCGTGAGCAAGGCCGCGCACATGAGCGGGAGCGCCGCATTCTTCGCGCCCGAAATGCGGATCTCGCCCGAGAGCGGCACGCCTCCCTGGATGATGAGCTTATCCATCCGCCGCTTCTTCGGGGGTGAGCGTGCGCATCGACAGGGCGTGGATCTCCTCACGCATGCGCTCGCCGAGCGCCGCATAAACGAGCTGATGGCGCTGGACCCGGCTCTTGCCGCGGAACGCTTCGCTCACGACGAGTGCCTCGAAGTGTTCTCCGTCGCCCACGACGCGTACCGCGCTGCACTGCAGCCCGTTCTCGATGTAGCTTTGAACCTGCTCCGGCGTCACCATGCTAGTGTCTCAATCTGTAACCGCTCTTGAGCATCGCGAGCGTCATTCCGGAAGCCACGGCCAGAAAAGCCCCCACGACGGCCAGACTCCGAAACGGGTTGACGTCCGAGACGCCGAAGAAGCCGTAGCGGAATCCGTCAATCATGTAGAAAAACGGGTTGAAATGCGAGAACCCTTGCCAGAAAGCGGGGAGCGAATGGATCGAGTAGAACACCCCCGAGAGAAAGGTGAGAGGCATGATGAAGAAGTTCTGGAAGGCGGCGACCTGGTCGATTTTCTCGGACCAGATTCCGGCGATCATCCCGAGCGAGCCCAGCACGGCGCTTCCGGAGAAGGCGAACGCGATGATCCACAGCGGGTGGCGAAATTCGATCTCGACGCAAGGCAGGGTCACCAGCAGCACCGCCGCGCCCACCACCATCCCCCGCACGACCGCGGCCAGTACGTAGGCGGCGAAGAATTCCCAATAGGCAAGCGGCGGCAGCAGCACGAAGATGATGTTGCCCGTCATCTTGGACTGCACGAGCGATGACGAGCTGTTGGCAAAGGCGTTCTGCAGCACCGACATCATCACCAGGCCCGGAACGAGGAAGGCCGCGTACGGAACCGCGTCGTACATCCGAACCCGGCCTTCCATGACGTGGCCGAAGATGAACAGGAAAAGGACCGCGGTGAGCACCGGCGCGCCGATCGTCTGGGTGCCCACCTTCCAGAAACGCAGCACTTCCTTGTAGAGCAGAGTCGGGAACCCGCTCATGACCGTCGCATCACGTCGACGAAGGCGTCTTCGAGATCGGGCTGCAGCAGCTCCATTTCCTCGATGCGGCAGCCGGCTCTCCGGATGCTCGCGAGGGTCTGCTCAATATCCTCATAGCCCTTTAACCGCAGTACGTGGGCTTCCGCGGTGCTGCCGTGCTCGAGGGGACGGAGTTCGCCGGGGAGCTCGCCGCCCAAACGCAACCGAAGAAACAGGTGGTGCACGCGCTTGAGGAGGTTGGACGTCGAATCGAGCGCCACGACGCGCCCCTGTTTCAGCATCGCGATGCGCTCGCAAAGCGCTTCGGCTTCCTCCAGGTAGTGCGTGGTGAGGACGATGGTGTGGCCGTCCCGGTTGAGTCTTCGGACGAACTGCCACAGCGCATGGCGAAGCTCGACGTCGACGCCCGCGGTCGGTTCGTCGAGCACGATCACGGGCGGCTTGTGCACCAGGGCCTGCGCCACGAGCACCCGCCGCTTCATCCCGCCCGAGAGCGCGCGCATGTTGACCTCGGCCTTGGAAGCGAGGTCGAGGTGATGCATCACCTCTTCGATCCACTCGTCGTTGTCGCGCACCCCGAAGTAGCCCGATTGGATGCGCAGGGTCTCGCGCACGGTGAAGAACGGATCGAATACCAGTTCCTGAGGGACGACCCCTAGAGAGCGCCGCGCAGCGCGGTAGTCTGCACTCACATCATGGCCCATCACCCGGGCCGAACCCCGGTCGGCGTGGGCGAGGCCCGCAATGATGCTGATGAGGGTGGTCTTGCCGGCTCCGTTGGGTCCGAGCAACCCGAAGAATTCCCCCTGCGGGATCTCGAGGTCGATACCCGAGAGCGCTTGCAACTCGCCGAAACGCTTGTGGACATCGCGGACTTCGATCGCGGCAGGCATGCCGGTGGGTCGCCCGCGCGAAAGATCAGTTGGAAGCCGACTGAAGCAGCTCGGAGACTCCGTAGAGCTTGGCGAGGGTCTGCATCGCGGCGGGCAAGTTGGCGAGGCGCAGTCCGCTCCTGCTTTCCGCGGCCCGACGCAGCCACTCCAGGGCAAGGGCTACTGCGGCGGACTCGACTTCGGTCACGTCGCGGAAATCGACCACGCGCGCGCCCTGCCGCAGATGTTCTTCAGCCGGTCCGACCAGTCCCGGAACGGTTTCCAGCGTCACCGGGCCTTCGAGGATGAGCGAGTCGCCCTCGCGTCGGATCACGTCTTGCCTGCCTTCGAGCGCTCGGGCTGGCGGTTTTTTGCGACGAGCGATTTGATCAGACCGTCCACGCCGCGCTCCTTGACTTCGCCGGCGAAGGTGTCGCGGTAGGTCGTAACCAAGCTCACCCCGCCGACCTTGACGTCGTAGACCTTCCACCCGTTGGGAGTCTTTTCCATCTCGTAGTCGATGGAAACCGGCTGGGATGAGCCCGATTGCTTCACGTCGGATCTCACGGTGACCTCGGTATCCTCGGGCTTGGCGCGCAGGGGCCTGTAGTCGATCTGCTGGTCGCGGTAGTTGGCGAGGGCGGTCGAATAGGTCCGAACCAGCAGCGTCTTGAATTCCTCGGCGAGCTCCTTTTGCTGCTCCGGTGTGGCGACCCGCCAGTTGCGCCCCATGGCGATCCGGGTCATGCGGATGAAGTTGAAATGCGGGACGACCTTGGCGTAGATCAGATCGGCGACCTTCTTCGAGTCTCCCGCCTGAATGTCCTTGTCCTTCTTGAGGATTCCGACGACCTCCTCGGTGATCGATTTCACCAGGACGTCGGGCGCAGGCCCCTGGGCCTGCGCGAGAGGAATCATTAGTGCAAGGAGAAAGCAGAGGGTGATTTTCATGGCGATGTGATCCGATTACTTGGTGGGTTCATCATCCGCCTCCTCGCGCTCCCGCGGCGGATTGCCGTCGTGGACGAGGTTGCGGCGGCGCTGCATCCAAGCATCACGCACGAAGGAATACTTGTCGAGCGCCGCCTGGTCGATGACGCTGGAGGCATCGAGCAGGTTGGCGCGGTTGCCGATCGCGCGCGTCCCGTAGAGGGAGTTATGCACGGGAACTCCGTCGATATAGAACACGAGATCGGCCTGCGTGTCCAGCAACAGGCCGAAACCGTCGCGGATTGTGGAGGGACCCAGGATAGGCAGAACCAGGTAGGCACCGCTGCCCACACCCCAGGTGCCCAAGGTCTGGCCGAAATCCTCGTTGTGCTTCTGCAATCCAATGTCGGACGCGAAGTCGAAAATGCCGGCGATGCCGAACGTCGAATTGAGAAGAACCCGGCCGAAGTCGTCTATCCCTTCCTGAAATTTACCTTGCAGCACGTCGTTCACCGAAATCCAGACGTCCTCGAGATTGGAAAAGAAATTGGAAACGCCGATACGGACGAATCCCGGCAGCACGGCGCGGTAGGCCCTCGCCACCGGCTTGATCACCGCCCGGTCCGCGGCATCGTTGAAGCTGAACACCACCCGGTTGAGCGGCTCCAGGGGGTCGGCCGAGTTGCCCCCGGAAGTGGCGCAGCCAGCCAGCGTTCCCGCCAGGAGCACGGCCGCGCACAGCCTCTTGGCCCTTGCCACGCGCTCGGCTTTCAATCCTTGCTTACTTCTTCCCGTCCCCTTCGGCGGCTTTATTGTACAGGAACTGACCGATGAGATTTTCGAGCACCACCGCGGATTGCGTGAGTTTCAACGTATCGCCGCCTTCCAGGTTGCCCGAGTCGCCGCCGGGCGACAGGCCGATGTACTGCTCGCCGAGCAGGCCCGAAGTCAGGATCTTCGCGGAGCTGTCCTTGGGAAACCGATAGCGGCCGTCGATGTTCAGCGCCACCACGGCTTCGAAGCTCTCGTTGTCGAAACGGATCTCGCCGACACGCCCGACGACTACGCCTGCGCTTTTCACCGGTGCGCGGACCTTCAGGCCGCCGATGTTGTCGAACTTGGCGTTGATCTGATACGAATCCGCTGCCGAAAAAGAAGCGAGGTTCGCCACCTTCAGCGACAGGAACAGTAACGCGCCGATGCCGATCACCGCGAAGATCCCGACCCACAGGTCCAACTCTTTGCGCGTCATCATGACTTAGTGTCCTCTGAACATCAGTGCCGTCAATACGAAGTCGAGCGCGAGGATCGCAAGCGACGAAGTGACTACCGTGCGGGTGGTCGCGCCCGACACGCCTTCTGCCGTCGGCGGCGCATCGTAGCCTTCGTAGACTGCGATCCAGGTCACCGCCACGCCGAAAACCAGGCTCTTGATCACACCGTTCAAAACGTCTTCGCGAAAATCCACCGCCGCCTGCATCTGCGACCAGAACGAGCCTTCATCGACGCCGATCAACCGCACGCCGACGAGGTAGCCGCCGAACACTCCCATCGCGGAAAATAGCGCCGCGAGCAGGGGCATTGAAATCACACCGGCCCAAAAGCGGGGCGCAACCACGCGGGCGATGGGGTCCACCGCCATCATCTCCATTGCGGAGAGTTGCTCGGTCGCTTTCATCAAGCCGATCTCCGCGGTGATTGCGCTTCCCGCACGGCTGGCAAAGAGCAATCCCGCGACCACCGGCCCAAGCTCACGTACCAGTGACAGGCTCACGAGCACCCCGAGCGCCTCCGAGGAGCCGTACCGCACCAGCGTGTCGTACCCCTGCAGACCCAGGACCATCCCGACGAACAGTCCCGACACGAGAATGATGATGAGCGAGAGGACACCGGTGAAATAAATTTCACGAATCGTAAGATGGAAGCGCCGAAAGCTCGCCCCCGACTCCTTGAGCGTGAACCACAGGAAGCGGCACGCGAACCCGAGACGCCAGACCCAGTTGTTTACGATGCGCGCGCCGAGCGCGCGCAGGAGTTCGGCGATGCGCCCGGTCATTGCGCGAGCAAATCCTGCCGATATTCCGGTGCCGGGTAGTGAAACGGCACCGGTCCGTCGGACTCGCCATAAACAAACTGCCGGAGCGAGGGGAGCTTTCCTGCACGCACTTCGTCGGGCGTGCCTTGAAACTCGACCTTTCCCGCGGACATGTAGTAGACGTAATCGACCAGTTCGAGCGCCTCGGCTACATCGTGGGTCACGACGATCGAAGTCGCGCCGAGCGAATCGTTGAGCCGCCGGATCAACTGGCCGATGACTCCGAGTGAAATCGGGTCGAGCCCCGTGAAAGGTTCATCGTACATCATGAGCATCGGGTCCAGTGCGATCGAGCGCGCGAGCGCCACGCGACGCGCCATTCCGCCCGAGAGTTCCGAGGGCATGAGATCCGCGGCCCCGCGCAAGCCCACCGCCTGCAGCTTCATGAGCGCGAGGTCGCGAATGATAGACTCGGGCAGATTGGTGTGCTCGCGCATCTGGAACGCCACGTTCTCGAACGAGGACATATCGGTGAACAGGGCCCCAAACTGGAACAGCATGCCCATTCTGCGCCGCAGGGCGAAAAGCTCGGCATCGCCGAGCTTGTTCACCACGCGGCCGGCGACGCGAACTTCGCCGCCGTCGGGGAAAAGCGCTCCGCCGATCAGGCGGAGAAGCGTCGTTTTCCCGCAGCCGGACAAACCCATGATGGCGACCACCTTGCCTTGGGGAACGACGAGGTTGATGTCTTTCAGAACCTGGCGCTCGTCGTAGCTGAACGTGACGTTCTGGACCTCGACCAGATTGCTTGTCGCCACGGCGTCCTGCTCGGAATACGCGAAGGGCGAATTCTAGCCTAGAAAAGCGCGCCACAACATGCTTGGACCCCATTCGAGCGATCGCACGCGGCAGCCGGAGTTCCGCCGTGAAAGAGCGCCGTCTTTGCGCTATCATCGACGCCTCCCCACGAAGGGCTGCCCGATGCCCGAGCCGTCGGTTCGATTCCTCGGAGTGAGCAAGAGATTTGGTCGCGCCGAAGTGCTGCGCGGGATCGATCTCGATGTTCACTCGGGCGAGTGCGTGGGCCTGGCCGGTGTGAACGGCGCCGGCAAGACCACCTTGATCAAGTGCCTGCTCGACTTCTGCGACCTCGATTCAGGTGCGATCGAGATCCACGGCACGACGCACCGCCGCCCGCAGGCCCGCGCCCGTCTTGCGTTCCTGCCAGAGCGGTTTACCGCCCCGTATTTTCTCACCGGTCGCGAGTTCATAGCGATGATGCTGCGGCTGTTCGGATGCCGGTACGAGGAGGACCGCGTTCGCGCGATGTTCGCCGCGCTCGATCTGGACATCGCTGCCCTCGACAAGCCGGTGCGCGCCTATTCGAAGGGCATGACCCAGAAGCTGGGGCTTGCCGGCTGCTTTCTCTCGCAACGCGACTTGTACGTTCTCGACGAACCGATGAGCGGCCTGGACCCGAAGGCGCGCGACCGCGCCAAGGACCTGCTCCTGAAGCTCAAGTCCGAGGGTCGAACGCTGCTTTTCACCTCGCATTCGCTCGCCGACATCGAGGAGATTTGCGACCGGGTCACCGTTCTGCACGGGGGAACGATGGCCTACGCCGGCGCGCCCCGCGGATTGTGCGAGCGCCACGGGGAAGCGTCGCTCGAGCGCGCCTTCCTGAAATGCATCGAAGGCCATGCCTGAAGATCCCCATCCGAGCCTCCTGATCGTCGACGACGATCCGCTCATCACCGAAACCCTGTCCTACGCCCTCGGAAAGGATTTCGAGGTCATGGTGAGCGATTCGCGCCACCATGCCGTGAGTCTGCTGAGGCAGCTCGACGAGGCTCCACAGCTCGCGCTGGTCGATCTCGGTCTACCGCCCATGCCCCACCGGCCCGACGAGGGCTTCCAGCTGATCAGCGACTTGCTCGCACATTCTCCGACCATGAAGATCCTGGTGCTATCGGGCCAGAACGACGCCGCCAACGCGAGGCACGCGCGCACGCTCGGCGCGGCCGAGTTCGTCGCCAAGCCCTGTGATCCGGAGAATCTCAAGAAGATCCTGCTTCACGCCCTTCAGTTTCGCGCGGCCGAAATTTCGGGGGAAGGGATCGCCGAGACCGACCCCCTGGTCGGCAAGAGCCCCGCGCTGCAGAAACTGAAGAGTCAAATCAGCCAATACGCCGACTCGCCCTTTCCGGCGCTCATCGAGGGCGAGTCCGGGACCGGCAAGGAAGTGGTGGCGAACCTTCTTCATCGCCTTTCCTGGAGGCGCGTGAAGCCCTGGTTTGCTCTCAATTGCGCGGCGATCGCGCCCACCCTGGTCGAGCCCACGCTGTTCGGCTATACCAAGGGCGCATTCACCGGCGCGACGCAAAACAAATCAGGCTATTTCGAAGATGCGAGCGACGGAACGCTGTTTCTGGATGAGATCGGCGAGCTGCCCCTGGAGCTGCAAGCCAAGCTCCTGCGCGTGCTCGAGAACGGCGAGTTCCAGCGCGTCGGCGAGACGCAGCAGCGTTTCTCCCGTTCCCGGGTGATTGCCGCCACCAATCGCGACCTGCGCCAGGAAGTCAGGAAGGGGAACTTCCGCGCCGACCTGTATCACCGGCTGTCGGTGTTCACGATCGAGGTGCCGTCGCTGCGCGAGATGGACGACGACCGCACGCTGCTGCTCGAGCACTACCGCAAATTCTACGCGAAGCAAGCGAAGCTCGCGCCGTTCGCGCTGGACGACTCGGCGCAAAAGGCCTGGCGCGACTATCACTTTCCAGGCAACGTGCGCGAGCTGCGCAACGTCGTCATCCGACTGACCACCAAGTACGCTGGGCAGAAACTGTCCCTTGCGGAACTCGAGCCCGAATTCGATTTGGAAGCGCAGGCCGACGGGGGACCGGGATTGCCCTCTGATCCGGGAACGCTCATCGAGCAGGCGCAGCGCCATCTGCAGCGCGAGCGCAGCTTCAATCTCGACCAGATGCTCAGGGCCTGGGAACAGGGGTACATCGAGGCCGCGATGAAGCTCACCCGAGGCAACGTCAGTCAGGCGGCCAAGATGCTCGGCATCAACCGCACGACGTTGTACTCCCGCATGGAATCGGCGCAAAAGCAGCAATAGGGCTGGCGGCCCGCGCCGGGAGGGGATTCGATGTATCTAGACCACTTCGGTTTGAAAGAGTCGCCCTTTCGCATCACCCCCGACACCGATTTCTTCTTTCAGGGCGCCAACCGCGGGGCGACCCTCGAAGCCCTGCTCTACGCCATTACCCACGACGAGGGCATCGTCAAGGTCTCCGGCGAGGTCGGCAGCGGCAAGACGATGTTGTGTCGCGTACTGATGGAGCGGCTTCCCGCCACGGTCGAAACCATCTATCTCGCCAATCCGTCGCTATCGCGCGACGAAATCCTGTTCGCAATCGGCGACGAGCTGAAGCTCCAACTGGAAAAAGGACAAACGACACGCATTCTTCGGCTATTGCAGGAGCATCTCATCCGGCTCTTCGGCGAGGGCCGCAGGGTGGTGGTTCTGATCGACGAAGCCCATGCGATGCCCGACGAGACGCTCGAGGAGATCCGGCTGTTGTCGAATCTCGAATCGAACCGCCACAAGCTGCTGCAGATCGTGCTCTTCGGGCAGTCTGAGCTCGATGAGCACCTCGACACGGCAGGCATGCGGCAGCTGAGGGAGCGCATCACGCAAAGCTTTCACCTGGAGCCCCTGGTGCGCAGCGACATCGAGAACTACATCGACTTTCGCATGCGCGCCGCGGGCTATCGTGGTCCCAAGGTTTTCAATCCGAGAGCGATCAAGCTCATCGCAAGCGCCTCACAGGGTCTCACGCGCCGCGTCAACATTCTTTCGGACAAGGCCCTGCTTGCGGCCTACGCAGCCGGCACCCATGCCGTCACCCAGGCTGAGGCCAAAAGGGCCGTGCGCGACACCGAGTTCTCTCGAACGCGGACCGGCATGCAAAGAATCTGGATCGCCGCGACTGCGCTCGCCGCAGGCCTTGCCCTCGGATGGGGAACCCACATGCTCCTTTCGCCCAGTCGGCCGGACATTGCGTCCGGCCCCCCGCCCGCCGCTGCGCGCATCGCGGCTGAAACGCCCGTCCGGTCCGCGAAAGCGGCGATGCCCCTTGTTTCGGCCCTGTCCCCGTCCGCGAGCGCGGATGCGTCGGCGCTCCAACGAAGCGCGGAAACCTCGACGCTCGCGCAGCCGCGGCCTCCGGCGCGGGGGGAGCTCGCCCGAGGACGCTTCGCCGCAACCCAGGAATGGCTCAGGAGCGCGCCCGGGGATCACTACGCAATCCAGTTGGCCATTGTCAATTCAAAAGAACTAGGGCAACTGGAAGACTTCTTGCTTCGAATATCCAAGGTCCTGCCGGTTGGCGAGCTATTCGTCTACAGCGTGAAGATCAACGGCCAGCAGCACTACCGTGTCGCCTACGGATCCTACGCGAGCCGTGATCAAGCGCTGGCCGCCATAAGAGGACTGCCGTCGCTGATTTCCGCGTACCATCCGTACTATCGGAGCGTGGAGAGAATGCGCAGCCAGAATCGCCAATGACAATCGCCGCGGTTTGTGCCGCCGCCGAAGCCCCAATGAGAAGCGCGCAGGGGTTCTTTTGGTTTGTTAAATCAGTTTGTTACGTGGTACTCTTCTACTTCTCCGGAAAAATGTTCCGGGTCGGGGCAGAAAAGGAATCGGAGGCCACCTTGCGACGCATTTCGCTGGCCGGTGTTTTATTCGCGCTCGGGGCGTGCGCCCACGCGCCGATTCAGCCATCGGACACGCACCTTCGCGCCGAGGGGCCGGCGCCTTCCGGAACCGTGCCCGCTCCCATACAAATCTCGACGATTCTGCCCAAACCCAAGCCTACGCAGCGACCCGAGACTTACACCGTGGTGGTCAACGGGGTCAGGGTGCAGGAGCTCCTGTTCGCCCTTGCCCGCGACGCCAAGCTGAACATAGACGTTCACCCGGGAATCACCGGGGCGGTCACGCTCAACGCGATCGAGCAGACTTTGCCACAGCTCCTGTCGCGTATTTCCAAGCAGGTCGACATGCGCTGGGAATTGGACGGCCCGAATTTGATCGTCATGCCGGATTCCCCGTATCTGCACACTTACCGGATCGACTACGTCAACATGGAGCGCACCTCCACCGGTACTGTCGGCGTCTCCTCGCAAATCGGCACCGGCGGCGGGACCGCGGGAGGGGGAGGGGCCGCAGGGGGGGCGGGCGGCGGCAACAGCTCCAGCACGACGGTACTCAATACTTCCAGCAACAAGTTCTGGGCAACGCTGGAAAAGAACATCAAGGACATCCTGCACGAGACCGACAAGGTCTTGCCCACCGGCGCCCCCCAGCCGACCCTTGTTCAGGCGCTAACGGGCGCGCCCGGAGCCGCTCCCCCTGCGCCGACCGCGCCCAACGCCAGCTTCCGGGAGGCGGCAGCGGTGATGATCAATGCCGAGGCGGGCCTCGTCATCGTCCGCGCGACCTCGCGGCAACATGAAAAAATCCAGGAATTTCTCGACCTGGTACTGGCGAACGCAAAACGCCAAGTGCTGATCGAGGCGACGATCGCCGAAGTACAGCTGAACAACCAGTATCAACAGGGCATCGATTGGTCGGCACTGCGCACGCGAGGGCTCACAGCTGTCTCGGGCAACCAAATTTCCTCGGGGAACGTTTCGACGACCCCTCAATTTCCGCTCGGCATCAACGTGACAGCTCCATCGAGCCTTCCGAGCGCCTCCGCAATCCCGAATCTTCTCACGCTCGCCATCTCGAGAGGAACGAACATCGCCGGCGTCCTCCAGTTGCTTGAATCCTTCGGTACGGTACGCGTGCTCTCGAGTCCGAAACTCTCGGTCCTCAACAACCAAACGGCGCTGCTTCGGGTCGTCGACAACATCGTTTACTTCACTGTATCGGTGACTATTGCGCCCGGGAACCTCAATTCAAATTCCGTCACGGCCACCAATACCACACCGGTTACCGTACCCGTGGGGTTCGTCATGAACGTGACCCCGCAAATCAGTGACAACGATACGATCCTGTTGAACGTCAAGCCGACGACTACGCGCCTCGTCAAGTTCGTGAACGATCCGAACCCCGACTTGGCGAAAGCCGGGGTAGTCAACCTAGTGCCGCAGCTGCGCATGCGGGAGATGGAGTCGTTGATCAAGGTCAACAGCGGCCAGATCGCCGTGCTGGGCGGATTGATCGAGGACTCGGTCAACGACATCGAGGACACGATTCCGATCATCAACTCCATTCCGTTCATAGGCTCGCTCTTCAGCTCGCGCAACCGCAACAACACCAAGACCGAGCTCGTCGTCTTCCTGCGCCCCATCGTGGTCAAGGATGCGAGCATCGACGGCGACTTCCGCTCGTTCCGGACCATGATTCCGGGTGAGGACTTCATTTCGCGGCCCAACGCCGGCAAGTCAGGCTTGCCCGAATTCTCAAGATGAGCCTACTCCTCGAAGCGCTGAAAAAAGCCGAGCTCGCCAAGCAGGTCGCCAAGGCGGAGGCGCCCTCTCCGGAGCCCAAGCCCGTGATGACCCGGGAGAAGCTGCCCGACATCTCGCAGCCGCTGGAGATCCTCACCGACGATTTGCCCTCCTCGGAAACGAAGGCCGCAGAAACGGCCGCGGCAAGACCCGAGTTTTCGCTGCAGGAAGAGGAGGCGTTCGAGCCTGCGGCGCAGCCGATCCCTTCGGCGAGCGAGTTCGCGCGCACGGCCGATCGCGCTCAAGCCCAACAGCTTTTTCAGGTGAAGGAGATGGACTACAACCCGAATCGGCCGTTTTATCTCACTCTGGGCGCGCTTGTCCTGGTCGGATTGAGCTACGGTGGCTATGTATGGTGGCAAATGCGCCCGAGGTACAGTGTCCCCCCGGAAATGCAAGCCCGCCCGGTGGCAACGCCCGCTCCGCCAGCGGTGGCGTCCGCCCCGGCCGCGATACCTTCCCAGCCCGACGCAGCGCCCCCTCCGCCAGCGCCGCAGGCCGCCGTGCCGGCGCGTAGCGCGGTTCCGGGAATCCCCCCGATACAACCGGTACGTCCGACGCGGCCGAGGTCCCAACCAGCCTCGGGAACCCTCGCCTCGGGATCTTCGGCGCTGCGGCCCGAATCCTCCTCGACCGCGTCCGCGTCGCTAAGGACAGGTGAGGCGCTCACGCCGATCGCGATCAATGCCCCCACGCTCGCCGTCGATCCGCTGGTCGAGCAGGCCTACCAAGCGTTCCTGAGGAACGACCTCGCCGCCGCCCGCGACGGATATCAGCGCGCCCTCGCGCGCGAGCCGACCAACCGCGACGCGCTGCTCGGCCTCGCGGCCATCGACGTGCGCGTCGGGCAGCTCAACTCGGCCGAAGCGCGTTACCTCAGGCTGCTCGAGATCGACCCGCGCGACAGCCACGCAGTGGCGAGCCTCATCTCGCTGCGCGGCCAGCTCGACCCGGTGGCTTCGGAGAGCCGCTTGAAGAGCCTCATCGCAAGCCAGCCCGAGTCCGCGCTTCTGCACTTCTCGCTCGGCAACCAGTATGCGCAGCAGTCGCGCTGGAGCGAAGCGCAGTCGGCGTACTTCAAGGCCCACTCGGTCGATCCGGAAAATGCCGACTACGCCTTCAATCTCGCCGTCAGTCTCGATCAGCTGCACCAGGGAAAGCTGGCGCTCGAGTTTTACCAGCGCGCCCTTGCCCTGACTGACAAGCGCGCGGCGAGCTTCAACCCCGCCAACGCGCGCCTGCGCGTGCAGGAGCTGAGCAAATAGCCCGCTCGATGAATTCCCCGCGCCTCAGCGCCCAAGCGGTCTCCCCGCAGGCCAAGCGCCATATCGGGCAGATCTTGATCTCGCAGGGGATCCTCACCGAAGATCAGCTGCGAATCGCGCTGCTCGAGCAGCTCAAGACCCATCAACCCGTCGGAAAGCTCCTCGTAAATCTGGGCTTCGTGTCCGAGGCGACGCTTCGCGACGCCTTGTCCGAAAAGCTCGGCCTGCAAAGCGTGGACCTCACCCAGATCGTCGTCGACTCGATGGCGCTGAAGCTCGTGCCGCGCGAATTCTCCAAGCGACACACCGTCTTCCCGGTCGCGCTCGACCGCGAGGCGCGCAAGCTCATCATCGCGATTGCCGACACGAACAACATCGTGGCGCTCGACCAGGTGCGGGCGCAGCTGCGCGGGGAGTTCGCGTTGGAGATGCGGCTCGCGGGCGAGGGCGAGATCGGCCGGGCTATCGACCAGTACTACGGCCACGATTTCTCGATCGACGGCATCTTGCACGAGATCGAAACCGGCGAGATCGATTACCAGAGCCTGCAGGCGTCCGGCGACGCCTATTCGCAACCGGTCGTGCGCCTCATCTCTGCGCTTCTCGCGGACGCCGTCGAGCGAGGCGCCTCCGATATTCACTTCGAGCCGGAGCAGAGTTTCCTGCGCATCCGCTATCGCATCGATGGAGTGCTGCGCCAGATAAGGTCCCTCCACAAGACGTATTGGCCGGCGATGGCCGTTCGCATCAAGGTAATGTCGAAGATGAACATCGCCGAAACACGCGCCCCCCAGGACGGACGCATCTCGCTGATGCTCACGGGCCGTGCGGTCGATTTCCGCGTCTCGTCGCAAGCGACCACGCACGGCGAGAACATCGTGCTGCGCATTCTCGACCGGCAGAAAGGGATCGTTCCGCTCGACGGCCTGGGGCTCGAAGCGGCCCAGCTTCAGCTTCTCAAGAAAATGATCGCGCGGCCCGAAGGCATCATCCTGGTCACCGGCCCCACCGGCAGCGGCAAGACGACGACGCTCTACTCGGTGCTCAATCACATCAACAACGACGGCCTCAACATCATGACGCTGGAGGATCCGGTCGAGTATCCCATGACCCTGATCCGGCAGACCTCGATCAACGAGGCCGCCAAGATGGATTTCGGCAACGGCATCCGTTCGCTCATGCGGCAGGACCCCGATGTGATCCTGGTCGGCGAGATTCGCGACGAGGACACGGCCACCATGGCGTTCCGCGCGGCGATGACCGGACACCAGGTCTATTCGACCCTTCACACCAACTCGGCGGCCGGCGCGATTCCCCGGCTTCTCGACATCGGCATCGTCCCGGACGTCCTCGCCGGCAACATCATCGGGATCGTCGCGCAGCGCCTGGTGCGCAAATTGTGCAAGCATTGCAAGCAGGCTCATCAGGCGAGCGCAGGCGAGTGTAGCCTGGTGGGAGCGCAGGCCGATCGTCCGCCGACCCTGCATCGCGCCGTCGGCTGTGACCAATGCGACTATCAGGGGTATCGGGGTCGCATGGCCATCATCGAGATCCTGAAGATGGACGGCGAGCTCGACGAGCTGATCGCGCACCGTGCCACCGGCCGGGAATTGCAGAAATCAGCCTTGGCGAGGGGCTTTCGCACGCTGGCCGACGACGGCGTTCGCCGGGTCCTCGACGGCTCGACCGCGCTCGACGAGCTGATGCGCGTGGTCGACCTCACCGACCGGATGTAAGCTCGGGCCCGCACAGGCCCGGCGGAATCAAACATGGCACTCTTCGCCTACAAGGCCGTAGATACCCGGGGAAAGACGATGCTCGGCCAGATCGAAGCGATCAATCTGGTCGA
>Ga0184619_10000410_pt1 | contig 14731 bp, 15 predicted proteins | sample PLM0_60_b1_FD_133146 | JGI IMG/M metagenome (GOLD analysis project Ga0184619, IMG submission 133146) | Groundwater sediment microbial communities from an aquifer in East River, Colorado, USA - PLM0_60_b1 | ecosystem: Environmental > Terrestrial > Soil > Riparian zone | place: USA: East River...
AGACGCCGGCCGAGGAGCCGAAGCGCCTCCCGAAGCCGAAGCCGCGCCCGTTCCCGCTGCCCGGCGCGACGATGCAGCCCCCGCCTCCCGAAGGCGCTAAAGGCTAACGGCGGGACCAGGTCCGCGGACGCGTCCCCGGACCGTTTCCATAGCCATGTCCCGCGACCAGGTCCGCGGACCTGCCTGATCCAGACGTGGCCTGAAGCACCCCGAGCCCCTCTTCGACAAAGCTGCGGTAGCGAAATGCAGCCGGCATCGGCCCGTCGCTGAAGGGTGCGAGTAAAGCATCGACGGCCAACCAGGGAGGGGGTTCGTCGAGCCCGATCGTCGCGCGGTAACTCGACCACGGCCACAACTCCGGGTGCGAGCACAGGCCGGCGCGGACAGGGTTGAGCGCGAGGTAGCGACTCACCTCGAGCAGGTGTTCATGCCGCCTGACGAGCTCGGCGCCGTAGCGCCCTTGGAAGACATGGCTAACGCGGCCATAACGGCGGTTGAAACGCTGCGCGTATGAGCCATTCAGGATCCGCATCCCTTTCGCCAAGTTCGGCTCTGGCGTTACGACTGAGAGGTGGAAATGGTTGCCCAGCACGCAGTAGCTCTGGCAGATCCAGCCGTACCGCGTGACGGTCTCGCCGATCTGCGCGACGAGCCAGCTGAAGTCCCAATCATCCAAGCACACCCTCTGCTTCGCATTTCCTCGAGTCGTGACGTGGTAGAGCGCGCCGGCGATTTGGATCCGCGGCGTTCTGCCCATCGCTCGAGCGTAGGCCTCGCCACCACAGACTGCGGTCGATGCCACGACTTCGTCGCAAAGAGGCGACCAAATAGGTTCAGTGCGACCGGGTCCGGGGACATGCCTTGGGACCGAGTCCGCAGACATCTCCGGGGACCCGGTCGGCCGACATGGCCGGGGACCCGGTCGCAGAACATGGACGCGTCGGACTGGCTAGCCTGGCGCCGGTGGCTGATTCGCCCCGGCAACGCGACATTTGGGCGGCGTGGCTCGCGGAGCACCGCCACGGCGGTGACTCTGAGGTGCGGCGCGCGATGCTCGAGAAGCTCGGGGGCGTCCGCGACAAGGTGCTGGACCGCGCCCGCTTTGCGGCGGGCGAGAGCTTGCTCGACGTCGGCTGCGGCGAGGGGTTGATCGGCTTCGGGGCGCTCGAGCGCGGCGCCGACCAGGTCGTCTTTTCGGACATCTCGCAGGACCTGCTCGATTTCTGCCGCGAGACGGCGGAGGCACTCGGGGTCTCCAGCCGGTGCGACTTCGTTCGGGTGGGCGCTGACGAACTTACGGCCGTTGCCGATGCGAGTGTCGACGTCGTGACGACACGATCGGTGCTGATCTACGTTGCCAATAAGGCTCGGTCGTTTCGCGAGTTCTTCCGCGTCTTGCGAGCCGGCGGCCGGGTGTCACTGTACGAGCCGATCAACCGCTTCGGGATGGAGGATCGACTCCAAGGCTTTTGGGGCTATCCGAGCAACGGGGTCCACCACCTCGCAGAAAGAGTCGAGAACGTCTTTTCGGCGATCCAGCCGCCCTCGGACCCGATGATCGACTTTGACGAGCGGGATCTCGTCCGGCACGCAGAAGACGCAGGTTTCTTCCCGATTGACCTCGAGCTCCAAGTCGAGGTGAGGGCGACCGAGCCGAGGCCCTGGCCGGCGTTCGCGAACAGCTCGGGTAACCCCAAGATCCCGACGATCGCCCAGGCCATGGATCAGGCGCTGACGCCCGAAGAACGCGCGCAGTTCGCGAACCACCTTCGCCCGTTGGTGGAGGAGGGCCGCGGCGTCTGGCGCATGGCCCACGCATTTCTCGCGGCCGTCAAGCCGTGAGCTCGAGTCCGGCCTGCCACGAAGCCCATAGGGCCGCGTAGCGCTCACCCTGCTCGACGAGCTCGTCGTGCGAGGCGACCTCGACAGCGCGGCCGTGCTCCATCACGACGACGCGGTCGGCCCGTTCGGCAGTCGAGAGGCGATGCGCGATGGTGACGACCGTGCGGCCCGCCGCGACAGCGGCCAGAGCGCGCTCGACCGCAGCCTCGGTCGCCGGGTCGAGGCTAGAGGTCGCCTCGTCGAGAACGATCACGGCGGGATCGGCGAGGGCGACGCGGGCGATGCCGACGAGCTGGCGCTCTCCGGCCGAGAGCCTCAGCCCCCGCGTCTGGACATCGGTCTGCAGGCCGTCCGGTAGCGACTCGAACCGCTCGCGGGCGCCGATCCGGTCTAGCGCGCGGGCAACGTCCTCGTCAGAAGCCCCCGGCTCGGCGAGCCGGACGTTGTCCGCGATCGTGCCGCTGAACAAGTGACCTTCCTGGGGCAGCATCACGATCCGGCGATGCAGCGAGTCGAGCGTCGCCAGCCGGAGATCGACTCCGCCGAAAGCGATCTCGCCTCGCTGCGGGTCGTACTGCCTAGTCAGGAGCTTCGCCAGGGTCGACTTGCCGGCCCCGGTGGCGCCGACGAACGCGACGTGCTCGCCCGCCTCGAACTCGACGGAGACGTCGCGGACGGCCGGGCGCTCGTCGCCGTAGCCGAATGTGACGTTGCGCAGCGCGAGCGTCCCCCTTTCCGGAAGCTCGACGGCCGCCGGTCGCTCGACGATCGGATTCGGCGTCTGCAACAGGCCAACGATCTTCCCGAGCGCCGCCAGGCCCTGGCGAAACTCGCCCAGCCATTCGCTGAAGCGCGCGACCGGATCGAACAGCTGCACGAGGTAGAGGACGAAGGCCGCGATCGTCCCTGTCGAAATCGAACCGTGCCGGTACATCGACGCCGCAAAGAGCAGGACTGTGAGGAGCGCGACCGTCTGCGCGAGCGGGATCATCGTGAAGAGCCGGATGTTCACGAACGAGGCGCGGCGCCACGCGTGCACCTGCGCCTGGCTGCGCGGGTTGTACGCCTCCAGGGTGCGCCGCTCGCGGCGGAAAGCCTGTACGACGCGGACGCCAGCCAGGCCTTCTTGCAGCGCCGTCAGCGTGTCCGCGACCCGGTCTCGGATCGCGTGGTAGACGCGCCCGGCGCTGTGGTGGAACGTCCAGCTCGAGATGATCAGAATCGGCAGAGCGACGAGCGAGACAGCGGCAAGTGTGGGCGAAAGGATCACGAGCGCGGCGACCGTGAACGCGATCTGCAACCCGCTGCCGACGACCTCGATCAACGCCTCGCGGATGAACTCGGTCAGCGACTGGACGTCCGAGGTCAGCCTCGAGACGAGCACTCCGGCTCGTTCGCGCTCGAAGAAGCCGAGCGGAAGCGCCTGCAGCTTGTCGAACGCGGCGGTCCGGAGGGCGCCGAGGAATTGCTCGCCCGCGCTTGCCGCCAGCAGCGTCTGGGCGCGGACGACGAAGGGCTTGGCGGCGGCGAGACAGAGAAAGGCGATTGCGGCGGCATCGAGCGGGCCCCGTGCGTGTTTCGAGATCCCGGCGTCGACCGCGTATCGTACGAGCGCAGGTCCGGACAGCGTGATCAGGGTCGAGACGATCACGGCGGCGGCGGCGCCAAGGTAGCGGCCGCGCACGGGCCTGATCAACCCGCGCGTCTCGCGCCAGATCTCCTTCAGAGACGCGCGTTCGTTCATGCGGCTTCGCTCTCGAGAGCCAGCAGCTCGCGGTAGCGCGCCGAACGGGCTAGCAGCTCGGCGTGGGTTCCTTCCTCCACGATCCGCCCGTGCTCGAGCACCGCGACGCGGTCGGCGAGCGCGATCGTCGCCGGTCTGTGCGCGATCACGAGCGTCGTCCGGCCGCGCATCACCTTTGCGAGTGCCGCACGGATCTCGTGCTCCTTGGTCGCGTCGACTGCGGAAGTCGCATCGTCGAGGACGAGGACGGCCGGATCGGCCAGGATCGCGCGCGCGATCGCGATTCGCTGACGCTGGCCGCCCGACAGCGACAGGCCGCGCTCGCCCAGCACCGTCTCGTAACCGTCCGGGAGCTCGCCGATGAACTCTGCTGCTCCCGCCAGCGCGGCGGCGCGGTAGACGGCCTCGTCGTCCGCGTCAGGGCGCCCGAGACGAATGTTCTCGCGGACGCTCTCCGTGAACAAGAAGGTCTCCTCGAAGACGAGCGCGACCGCCCGCCGCACGTCGGCGATCCGGAGCTCGCGGACGTCGTGGCCGTCCAGCAGGACGCGGCCTTCATCGGGGTCGTAGAGCCGCGCAAGCAGGCCGGCGACAGTGCTCTTGCCGGAACCGGTCGCCCCAACGAGCGCGACCGAGTCGCCCGCTTGGAGCTCGAGCTCGAGCCCGTCAAGCACGGGCCGGTCGCCCTCATGCCCGAAGCGCACGTTCTCCAGCCGGACGTCCCCGCGGACCGGCTGCGCGAGCTCGAACGGATGGCGCTGCTCGCGCAAGCGCGGTTCGGTCTCGAGCACCTCGGTGATCCGCGCACTAGCGGCGAGCGCCTTCTGCAGCGTCGAGACGCGCTGGCCGAGGACGCGCAGAGGCCAGACAAGCATGACGACGTAGGCATTGAAAGCCACGAACGAGCCCAGACTCAGGCTGCCCGAGATCACCTGCCGGCCGCCGAACCAGAGAACCGCGGCGATCCCGAGCAGGGGCAGCAGCTCAAGCGCCGGATTGAAAACGGCATCGAGCCGCGCAACATCGAGTGCGCGCCCGACGATCTCGTCGCTGCGGCGGCGAAAGCGGCCCGAGAGCGCTCCACCGGCGCCGAGCCCTTTGACGACACGAATGCCGCTGACCGTCTCCTCGACCATCGTCGAGGCGGCTGCCCACGCCTCCTGGAGGCGGCGCGTGCGCGCGTCGTAGCGCTGCGAGTACGCCCAGGCGGCGACGCTGACGAGCGGCAGGGGCAGCAGCACGAGCAGTGCGAGCTTGAAATCGATCGCGAGCATCACGACCGAGACGGCGACGACCGTGAGCGCGTAGCCGATCGTGTGGCCGATCGCGTCCATCATCCGGGCGACGTGCTCGGAATCCGAGGAGGCCCGGCTCATCAGCTCGCCCGGGCCGACGCGGTCGTGGTACGAGGCGTCGAGCCGGAGCGCATGCGCGAAGATCGCGTCGCGGACGCGCGCGTCGGTCGCAGAGCGGTTCCGGATCGCGTAGATGTGGCGCATGCCGCCTGCGACGACCTCGAGCAGGCCCACGCCGAGGAGCGCCAGCAGCCAAACGAGCAGCGCGTGCCGGTCTTGAGGGACGATTCCGTGGTCGATCGCGTACTTGACGATCAGGGGCGCCGAGATCGCGCCGGTCTGCCAGAGCAGCCCGGACAGGACCGCGCCGGCGACGCCGCCGGCTTGCGAACGGACAACCGCGCGCACGAAACCCCACGCCGCGCGGCGGCGTGCCTCGACTTCGCCCATGCAGCCAATCTAGTCACCGCGCGCACTAGGCTCCTCATGTGAACGCGTCTTTGGAACAGCGGTTTCCCCGCCCGTCCGTGATGGGCGTCGTCAACGTGACCCCTGATTCCTTCTCGGACGGCGGCGTCAACTTCGATCTCGGTGACGCCGCGGCGGCCGCCAGGCGGATGCTGGACGAGGGCGCGGCGATCATCGATGTCGGCGGCGAATCGACCCGGCCGGGCTCGGAGGGAGTCTCGCTTGACGAGGAGCTGCGGCGGGTTGTTCCCGTGCTCGAGGCCCTGGAGGGTCTCCCGCTCTCGATCGACACGGCCAAGTCGCAGGTGGCGACGCGGGCCCTCGAGCTCGGGGCGGAGCTCGTGAACGACGTCACCGCCCTCCGTGGAGATCCCGAGCTGGCTGGGGTCGCCGCTGAGCACGGCGCCTATGTCTGCCTGATGCACATGCGGGGCGAGCCGAGGACGATGCAGGACGACCCGCGCTACGAGGACGTCGTCGCGGACGTCGCCCGTTTCCTCGACGAGCGGCTTACCTTCGCCGTCTCGCAGGGAATCCCTGAGGAGTTGATCTGCCTCGACCCGGGGATCGGCTTCGGCAAGACGGTCGAGCACAACTTCGAGCTGCTGCGCCGTCTCGACGAGCTGACGGCGCTCGGCCGGCCGATCCTCGTCGGCATCTCCCGCAAGAGTTCGCTCGGCAAGATCATGGGTGATCCCGATGCGAAGACCGGCTCGGCTGCGGCGAGCCTCGGCGCCGCTGTCCTCGCCTACGAGCGCGGCGCTTCGATCTTCCGCGTGCACGACGTGCGCGAGCACGTCGAGGCGCTGACCGCCGCCAGGGCCGTTATGGCGTGAGGCGTCGCTTGCGATGCCGTCTGGAGGCCGTAGTGGCTTTGCCGCTGCGGCCGTCCAAACCCGGCCGGCAATGTCGTTTCGATCCCGGACGACGGACGAGGTGAACGGATGAGCGTCACTGTAGAGCTCTACGGTCTCGAGGTGCCGGGCGCGCACGGGGTCGAGGAGCAGGAGCGGCGATCGCCACAGACCTTCCTCTACGACCTCCGGCTGAAGGTCCCCGACGGGGCCACGTCGGACCGCCTTGAGGACACGGTCGACTACCGCGAGGTGGTTCGGTGCGTGCAGGAGGTATCGAGCGGCCGTCAGTTCCGGCTGCTCGAGGCGATGGCCGCGGCCGTCGCGGATGCCCTCGTCGCCCGCTTCGAGCTCGAAGCCGCCCGCGTTCGCGTCCGCAAGCCGGAGGTTCGGCTCGCGGCGCCCGTCGCGTGGACTGCGGCTACGGTCGAGAGACGGAGACCCTGAGCGAGTAGGCGGCGGCGCCGACGCGCTTGCCGAGGAATGCGTCTACGTAGTAGAAGACTCCACGACTGGTCGCATTGCGGCCGCTGAGGGCGTCGGGCCGGCTCCCCGACCGCTGGCTGTATGCGAGCAGGTCGCGCCGCAGCGCGCTGCCCCGCTCGTACACGCTCCGCGTCTTCGGCCCCCAGAGCCCGAGGTTGACATTCGCAGAGCTGCGGGTGGAGGCGGCAACGCGGGCGTGGGCGGGAACCCAGACGCGGTAGACGTCCTCCGGATCTTCCGTCACGTCGAGCCGCGCCCCCAGGCGGGCGGGAGTGGAAAGGCGGGTACCGCTCGCGGTCACCGCGTGGGGCCGAACGAGGTTCACGTCGTCGTTCGGCTCCTGCGGATCCTTCGGCTGCGCCTTCTGGGCGAGCGCCGTAGGGATCGAGAGAATGCCGAAGCCGGTGTCCGCGTCCCAGCCGTTTGGGGCCACGTCGCGGGCCGAGTCGCGCATGACGTCCTCGATCTGCGTCACGTCGAGCTGCGGCCGGACTGTCCAGACCCACGCCGTGGCGCCGGCGACGAGCGGCGCCGAGAAGCTCGTGCCGTCGAAGGTTGCGTAGCCGCTTGGCTCGTAGAAGGTGGGCACCGCGACCGGGATCGCAACTCCGGGTGCGGAGAGGTCGAGCGCGCCCGAGCGGTTGGAGAAGGACGCCACCCGGTCGGCCTGATTGGTCGCCGCCACCGTGAGCACGTGCGGCAGGCTCGCGGGGACGAAGCTGCGATTGCCGGACTGACGGTCATTACCGACCGCGGCGACGACGATCACCCCGCGGTGTAGGGCGCGATCGACGCTCTGCTCGAGCAGAGCGCTGTAGCCGAGGAAGCCACCGCTGAAGTTGATCACGCCGCGGCCCCGTTTTGATGCGGCGTCGAGCCCGGAGAGAATCTCCGAAAGCGAGCCGTCCCCGAAGTCCCATTCTTGTAAGGACGCCTGGGGGTAGACGCCGACGAGGCCGATGCCGTTGGCAGAGGCGGCCGCGACCGAGCTGACCGCCGTTCCGTGAATGTCCTCGCCCGAGGCGACGGTCTGCGGGTTTAGCGCGGTCGTGTTCGGGCGTGAGTTGAACTCTGGATGCGAGACGTCGAGGCCCGTGTCGACCACGGTGACCGGGACGCCCGGCGGAGGCGGCTCGGCCTGGTCGTCGCCGACATCGTGGATCCACCATTCGCCGGGAAGCAACGGGTCGCCCGAGCTGAGATGCGTGAACGGGACGAGCTCGCGGTCGGGTTCGGCGCGCGCCAGAAGGCGTTCGGTCCGCAGCGCCGCGACAACGCTCTTTGCGTGTGGGGCCGCTACGCGCCAGACGTTCAGCGCCGGCGAGACGAGGCGCGCGTTCGCGGCGCGAAGCTCCGGGGAGAGGGCTCCGCCGGGGACCGAGAGCTGGACGAGCACGGCAGCGCCCGCGCGCGCCGGGCTTGTAGGTCGCGCGGGGTGGGCGAAGCCACTCGCAGCCGTACCCGGCGCGATCGCAAGGGCGGCGAGAATGACCCCGATGGTCACGAGACGACCGTTCAAGCGAAGGAAGGAAAGCACAATTGCCTACATCGGACTCGGCGCGAATCTGGGCGAGCGGGAAACGACCATCGCTGAAGCTCTCCGGCTTGTGCACGAGGACGAACGCACGTCCGTTCTGCGCTCCACGGCTCCGATCGAGACGGAGCCCGTCGGCTATGAAGATCAGCCGCGCTTTCTCAATGCTGCCGCACGTGTGGAGACGACGCGCTCGCCGCGGGAGTTGCTTGCGCTCCTCCTGCAGGTCGAACACGAGCTCGGCCGCGTCCGCGGCAAGGGGCCCCGTTACGGGCCGCGCACGATCGATCTCGACCTTCTCCTTTATGGCGACGAGACGATCGACGAGCCGGGTCTCGAGGTTCCGCACCCGCGCCTGCACCAGCGGCGCTTCGCTCTGGAGCCGCTCGCCGAGCTCGATCCTGCCCTCGCCGTGCCCGGCCGCGGCCGGGTCTCGGCCTTGCTCGCAGAGCTAGAATGACCGCCTCATGTCGCACATCGACGAGCTCGACGAGTTCGAGGCCGAGCTCGAGCTCACGCTCAAGAAGGAGTACTCGGCGGTCTTCGGGCTGTTCCGCTACTGCGTGCTCACGCAGGACGCGACGTACCTCTGCAACAAGCTCGACCTCCAGTACGTTCCGCAGCCCAGCTACCCGTTCTTCCACCTGCGGATGGAGGACGTGTGGGTCTGGGACAAGAACCGCCCGACGCGGATGATCCCGCGGGCCGAGGTCTATACCTCCAGCGACGTCACTGTCGAGGAGCTTCGCGGCGAAGGCGACGAGCCGAGCCTGACCGCGGAGGGTCTTGCCGAGCGGATCGGCGAGCCTCTGTCTCGCGACGACGAGACCTAGAGCTCCTTTCATGATGGGGCCTCGTCGCCGGGGTGCGATGGTCGGTTCCTGGCAAGGACGCAGGGAGTGCCCGTATCAGTAGATACGGGCGCGACTGCGATACCAGGGCGGAGCCGGTGGCCGTCCAGCGCGGCCCGGCGGCTCAGTGCTTCATCGTGAAAGGGCTCTTGGAAACCAGACTTAGGAAGCTTCGCGCTCGCGCCCCTCGAGGCGCTCTTCGAAGCGCCGGCGTAGCTCTTCGCCTGTGCTCAGGACGGCGAGGTAGCGGGGCCGCCTTGGCGGTAGCCGCACGAGTTTGACGTCGTTGCCTCGGTCACCGTGGCAGCGCGCGTACGCCTCCGCTTCCTCGAGCGGGCGAGCCCGCCATCGCCGGCGGCGGACGCGCAGCAAGGCCATCTGCCTTGCGACTCTAGTGGGATAGCCTCGCTTTCGCCATGGCCGGCCTGCTTGCAGTCGACGTCGGAAATACGCAAACAGCGCTGGGACTGTTCGAGAATGGCGAGCTGGCACAGCGCTGGCGGCTCGCGACTGAGCCGCAGCGGACGGGCGACGAGCTGGGTCTCTTCCTCGGTGGGCTGCTCGAGGTCGGGTCGCTCGAGGGGATCAGCCTCGCCTCGACGGTGCCGGCTCTGATTCGCTCATACGAGGAGCTCGCTGCTCGAGCAGGCGTGTCCCTGCTCGTTCTCGGGCCGGGGACCAAGACCGGAATCCCGATCCGCTACGACGATCCCCGCGAGGTGGGCCCCGACCGGATCGCGAATGCGGTGGCTGCCCTGGAGCGCTACGGCGCGCCCTCGATCGTCGTCGATTTCGGGACGTCAACGAACTTCGACGTCGTCTCGCCCGAGGGCGAGTATGTCGGAGGGGTCCTCGCTCCTGGCATCGAGGTCTCGATGGATGCACTGTTCGAACGCGCCGCCCGCCTCGTCAAGGTGGATTTCGTCGCCCCCGACACAGCGATCGGCAAGACGACCGAATCGGCGCTGAGGTCGGGCCTGGTCTACGGCTTCGCAGGCCAGGTCGACGGCATAGTCGAGCGAATCCGCGCCGAGCTCGGCGAAGAGGCAGCGCCGGTCATCGCCACCGGTGGTCTAGCCGAATTGATAGCCCCCCATTCCGAGACGATCGACCGGGTCGACGCGTATCTCACCCTCGATGGCCTCAGGCTTGTCTGGGAACGCAACCAACCTGAATGAAATTGCGGCTGAGGCGGGCTTTGCCCGACTCAGCCCACGACGCTTGCGAGGATCGCTGAAACGCTTCAAGTCGTCATGGCACCGGCGCGAGCCGGTGCCGGACTTGAAGCGTTAACCGCCGCCGTAGATGGAGATAGGAAGGTCCAGGAGGACCTCGTCGCCCTGCGGCAGCGTCTCCTCGAGTCGAGCCAGCACGAAGCGCGTACCGGGTACGGCCGCGAACAGACGAGACTCGACCTCGGCGATCGTCGGCAGCTGTGTCAGCTCGGCCTTGAACGCCCGCGGGAAGCGCCCGTGGCCGAGATACCAGCCGTAGAACTTCTTCAGGAATCCCGTCGCCCGGTGCTCGCCGAGCTCTCTGACGGTCTCGCGCATGAACAGGATCAGCTCGGCCGCGACCTCCTCGCGCGACGGCTCGACGCTCTCGTCCTCGAGGATCTCGCGCAGCGACCATGGGTTGCCCTGCGCCGCACGGCCGACCATCACCGCGGACGCCCCGGTCGACGCGAGCACCGCCTGCGCCCGCGCATGAGAGACGATGTCGCCCGAGGCGACCACGGGGACTTCCACAAGCGAGACGAGCTCGGCGGTCAGAGAGTGGTCGGCGGTGCCGGTGTACATCTGTTTGGCCGAGCGCGGATGCAGCGTCAGCGAGGCGGCGCCTGCCTCGACCACCCGCGGGCCGACCGTCAGGCACGCGCGCGACCCGTTCTCGAGTCCCCGCCGTAGCTTGACCGTGACAGGGACCGAGACCGCCGAGGCCACGGCCTCGACCACCCGGCAGGCCCGATCCGGGTCGTCGAGCAGCGTCGCGCCGGCGCCGGTCTTCGTCACCTTCCTGACCGGACAGCCGAAGTTGATGTCGACGATGTCCGCGCCCGCGTCTTCCACCATCCGTGCCGCTTCCGCCATCACCCCCGGTTCGGAGCCGAAAATCTGCACCGCAAGCGGGCGCTCGTCGGAGGCGATGCGCAAATAGCCCAAAGTGCGCTCGTTTCCATGCTGCAGACCCGCGCACGAAACCATCTCCGAGCAGACGAGCCCGGCGCCGAACCGCCGCCCCTGGCGCCGAAACGCCTGCACGCTGACGCCCGCCATCGGGGCCAGAACGAGCCGACTGGGGATCCGAACCGTCCCGATCTGCCAGGGTTCGTGAAGATTTACCTGCATAGAGCGTGAATCCTAGATGTCACTGCTGTTGCGACTGCCTGACTGTATAGCTACTATTCCCGCCCGCGACGGCGCGTCAGCGCCGCGCTTTTCTTTCAGAAAGGGCAAGTTGTGAAGGAAGTCATCCTTACTCCAGAGGGATACAAGAAGCTCCAGCAGGAGATCGAGTACCTCTCGAACGAGAAACGGCGCGAGGTCGCGGACCGGATCCGGATCGCGCGCGAGTTCGGCGACATCGCAGAGAACGCCGAGTACGACGACGCCAAGAACGAGCAGGCGTTGCTCGAGCACCGGATCGCGACGCTCGAAGAGCGCCTCCGCGACGCGAAGGTGATCAACAAGAAGGACGTCGCCAAGGACGTGGTCTCGGTCGGCTCGAAGGTCAAGCTGCGCGACGTGACGGCCAAGCAAACGGTCGAGTACCACATCGTCGGCTCGGCCGAGGCGAATCCGACGCAGAACAAGCTCTCGAACGAGTCGCCGGTCGGCAAGGCGATCATTGGCCACAAGAAGGGCGAGACGGTCGAGGTGACCGCTCCCCGCGGTTCGATGAAGTACAAGATCCTCGAAATCAAGGCCGCGTGAAATCCGGCGCCCTTCGGGCGCCATGACGATTTCACGCGGTGTCTGCTCCGGCGAGCCGTTGTGAGCGGAGACGGGCAGAGCCCGCCTCCGCCCCGGAAACCACGAGCTAAGCCCAGGTTTCGCGGAGGACGCGGAGCCAGTTTCCGTGCGCGAGTTTCGCCACGTCTCGGTCGGCATAACCGCGATCGCGTAGGGTTTCGGCGACGCGTTGCAGGCGTGAGGCGTCGCCGAGTTCTGTCGGCACCGTGGCGCCGTCGAAGTCCGAGCCGAAGCCGACGTGGTCGGCGCCAATCCGCGCCGCGACGTAGTCGACGTGGTCGATTACCCGCGCGAGCGGAACGTCCGGGTCGACACCGCCGGTCTCGGTAAGCATCCCGGCGTGGTAGGTGATCCCGACGATGCCGCCCGAGCGGCCGATCTCGTCGAGCTGGGCGTCGGTCAGGTTGCGTGAGTTCGCCGACAGCGCGTGCGCGTTCGAGTGGCTGGCGACGAGCGGCGCCTCCGACAGTGCCGCAACGTCCCAGAAGCCGCGCTCGTTCAGGTGTGCGAGGTCGAGGAGGATGCCGAGGCGGTTGCACTCGGAGACGAGACGCTTCCCGGCTTCGGTCAGCCCAGCGCCGGTGTCCGGGAAGGAGGGAAAGCGGAAGGCCACACCCTCCGCGAACGCGTTCGGCCGGCTCCAGACGAGGCCGAGCGAGCGCAGGCCCTGCTCGTACAGCTCGGCGAGGTTGTCGAGCTCCGGGGTGATCGGCTCGGCGCCCTCGAAATGGAGGATCGCCGCCAGCGGGCCGCCGGCCAACGCGGCTTCGATATCCGCGGTCGTCTGTGCCATGCACACATCGCCGCCGGCCACTAGCTCGTCGAGCAGCTCTGCTATCGCTGCGGCTTCACGCTTCGCGTACCAGGTCGGCACGGGCTCAGGGAGCGGCTCCGCGTACGGCGGCTTGCGATCCGGAATCTTCGTCGCCGCACGTTCCTCCTCGCTCTCGGGCAGGACGAAGACGGCGAAGAAGCCGGCAGCGAGGCCGCCTTCTCGCGCGCGCTCGAGATCGAGATGCCCCTCCGAGCGGCGCTCGAGAAACGGCGCCGCCCCGTTCCCGGCGAGGTGGAGCGCGAGCAGGACGTCGTTGTGGCCGTCGATGAACGGGACCGGCTCGGACGCCATCTCCCGGGCCACGCTAAAGGTTCACGCGCGGGTACTGGGCTCCCCACCGCACCCACCCACGTTCGAGCCTAATTCGAAAACTGTGACTTGTGGGAGACCGATTCGTGCCGAAACCGTCACATAGGCTGGCTCGTTAGGCTCGCGCGGCGATGTTGCCGAAGCGTTTTCCAGATCGGGACGAGGTCGGCGCGGTCCGGGCCGAGGCGGAGACGCTCGAACCCGGCGCCGAGGCAGGCGACAAGCGGCGCCTTGCCGGGCGTGTGATGGGCCGCCGGGAGATGGGGAAGCTTGTCTTCCTCGACCTCGTCGACCGCTCCGGGCGGATCCAGCTTCTCTGTGACACGGCGCGTACCGGCCCGGTCAACATCGATCTGGGCGACATCGTCGGGGTCATCGGCTCGCCCGCGCGCGCCCGGCGAGGCGAGCCGTCGCTCGCGGTTGACGGGCTCGAGCTGCTTGCGAAGATCCAGCGACCGCTGCCGGACACGTTCCACGGCGTCACCGACGTCGAGACGCGTTACCGACAGCGCTATCTCGACCTGCTGGTCAACGAGCAGACGCGCGCGGACTTCGACCTGCGCACCCGTGTTGTCACGGCGGTTCGCCGCCATCTCGACGACGCGGGCTTCCTCGAGGTCGAGACGCCGGTCCTGCAGCCGCGCTACGGCGGCGGTTTCGCCGAGCCGTTCGTGACCCACTACAACACCCTCGACGCCGACTACTACCTGCGGATCGCGACCGAGCTCTACCTCAAACGGCTGATCGTCGGCGGTCTGGAGAAGGTCTACGAGCTCGGCAAGGACTTCCGCAACGAGGGCCTCTCCTACAAGCACGTGCCCGAGTTCACGATGGTCGAGTGGTACGAGGCCTACACCGACTACCGCGACCAGATGGAGCGCGTCGAGCGGCTCGTCGAAAGCGTGGCGCTCGAAACCATTGGCGGCACGATCGCCGCTTACCGCGGCCACGAGGTCGACCTGAAAGCTCCCTGGCGACGCGTCAAGCTCGTCGACGCGCTCGCGGAGCAGGGCCTCTGGACGCGAGACCCGGACGAGCTGCGCTCGCGCCTGAACGAGCGCGGCGTCGACACGTCCCGGGACAGGAGCTGGGCCCAGCTCGTCGACCACGCGCTGAGCCACTTCATCGAGCCGGCCCTGATCGAGCCGACGATCCTGCACGACTATCCCGTCGAACTGTCGCCGTTCGCCCAAGCTACCGACGAGGATCCGACGATCGTCGAGCGCTTCGAGTATTTCGTCGGCGGCACCGAGCTCGGCAACGCCTTCACGGAGCTGAACGACCCCGACGAGCAGGCCGCGCGCTTCGAGCAGCAGGCCGCCGAGGTGGGCGGAGAGCCGGGTGACCCCGATTACGTCGAAGCGCTCGCCTACGGCATGCCGCCGACCGGCGGCCTGGGGCTCGGGATCGACCGCCTGACGATGGTCCTGGCCGGCCGCGACAACATCCGCGACGTCGTCCTCTTCCCGGCGCTGCGCGAGCGCAGCTGAGCAGCAGTCAGGCGGCGCGGGCCGCCCGGCGGTTTCGAACATGTGCCTAGG
>Ga0184619_10000415_pt1 | contig 14634 bp, 12 predicted proteins | sample PLM0_60_b1_FD_133146 | JGI IMG/M metagenome (GOLD analysis project Ga0184619, IMG submission 133146) | Groundwater sediment microbial communities from an aquifer in East River, Colorado, USA - PLM0_60_b1 | ecosystem: Environmental > Terrestrial > Soil > Riparian zone | place: USA: East River...
CCCGCTTGGTGCACCAACCGCCTTCGTGCAGACTCGAAAAGCGGAGCGCGGTGGGATGGTGTATCGGTCGTATCGCGCCAGCTTCCCGAACCGTACGCTGCGAGTGTGGACCTACGAGACGCCGGACGGGAAGCTGGAGCAGTACCAGGTGGCGCCTCAGGGTTAGCGGTTGCTGGTCTAGCCGCTGGGCGCTTGCTTTGTTGCGGCTGGCGCCGCGGGCGCTCCCTCGTTCCGCGTCGGCGACTGCCGCATGTCGATTGCCACGTACGTCACGGTGTCCCACGCGTTGTGGATGCCGACGAAAAGCAGCAGGAGCGCGATAGCACCGATTCCAAAAAGAGCCGGGATGTGGTACCTCGGAAGGGTCGCTGCGGCACCCGCGAGAACGACGTACGCGATCAGCGGAAGGCATACGTGGAAGATCCAATCTTCCATGACCGGCTTGTAGACCGTTGTGCGCCGAGCTCGTCGCACGACGACCAGTGAATAGACGACGCCCGCCGCTGCGCAGATTCCAACGGCGCTCGCAGCTCCCGAGAGTGTGGGCCACGGCGCGCTGAGGATGGCCGAGACGAGCAGCACGACGCAGAAGTGAACGATGGTAGGAGTGCCAAAGGCGTCGAGCTCACGCCTGCCCGTACGCAGCTCGGATTCCGCCACGAGCGCGATGACCACGAATTGCAGTCCCGTCAGCGCTCCAGCCGACGATCCCACAATGACGTAGAAGTTTTCCCACAGCGACAGCGTGTCGTGCGCGGCCATGATAAGGGAATATTGACCGCTTCTGCCTTCTGCGCGCCAGAGCACACACGGACCCTCGCCGCTATCCTACACGCGTTCCAGGTCACCAGAAGCGAGGGCACTAATGCGTATCGGCATTTTCGGGTCCGGCAACATCGGCGTTCGATTCCTGGGACCTGGCTCGTAGCAATTGGGAGATCGCGCATTCGCGAGCGCCGTGCTGGATCGGGCGAAAGGTTAAGACCGCCGCCGCCGCTATTGATCCATGATTCGCACCGAGATCAACCGATTTGGCGCTGCAGGCTCGACGTTGAAGATCATCATGGCCGTGCCCATTTTCGCCGAGCGAACTTGCAGAGTTAGCTCACTCGGGCTCGAGTTCTCGATTACGACTGGAATCAGCGATCCGCGCCGCCCGTACATGCCCTGATGCGCCGCTACCCGATCGTCGATCGTCCGCGAATCGCTGGGATTTGGCGCGGTCGACTCCTGAATGAATTTGCGCATCCGTTCGGGATCCCCGGTGTTGAACGCGCGGAAGTACGCCGCTGCCGCTCGTCCCGCGGGAGTATCCGGCAAGCGCACGGCCTTACTTTGTGCCGCGCTCTGGGAAGGCGCCCTCCGGCGCGGCGCCGTGTCGATCGACATGGTGGTCTGAGGGCCGCCAGCAGCTGGATTGCCTCGAGTGACGATCGGACCTCCGGCTGTAGCGCCCAAGCCAAGGCTGGACGCGAGCGCCGCGCGGGCGCGTGGCGCCAGGAATTCCGACGAATTCGTGGCGATGAGAAGCTCCACGCCCGAGGCGGGCTCGCGGTTGTAGAGAAAGAACGAGACCCGATCTGACCCCGCGAGCATTCGCGCTTCACGGGCCCCGAAGCGAAGGTCGCGCGTCTCAGCGCGCACCAGCTTTTCGGTATTGAACAACGCCCGGTAGAAACGAAACATATCGGTCACGGTGGACATCATCCCGCCATTAGCGCGCAGATTCCAGTACGGGCCGTCCGGCGCGTGAGCCTTCTCGAGGATCGTCCCATAATCCTCGGCCCCGCGATACCCATGGGCGAGACGTCGCACGTCGAAGTCGGGAAGAAGAAAGCCTGTGTCATTCAGGTCGAGGGGCGTGAGAATGTTGTCGCGCACATATTCGTCATAGGATTTGCCCGACACTTTCTCGATGATCGCGCCGAGGAGGCTGTAACCCGTGTTCGAGTAGCTGACGCTATCTCCCGGGTGAAACAGCAGGGGAGCGGCCATCGCGCGCGCGATCAGCTGGTCGCGCGTAACGGCATCGAAATCGCCGCCTAGCCCCATCGGGAACCCCGCCCGGTGCATGACGAGCTGCCAGATCGTGATGCCCCGCTTGTCCGGGGGCACACCCTGGAAATACTTCGTGATCGAGTCCTGAAGTCCCAGCTTGCCGCGCTCGTAGAGTTGCAGGATGGAAACGATCGTGAAGTCCTTCGTGTTCGAGCCGATCTGAACGAGCGTGCCTGGAGACATGGGTGTGTGCGAGCCGCGATTCGCGGATCCATAACCCTTGGACAACACAACCTCTCCGTTTCTCGCGAGAAGGACCACGCCAGAGAAGCCCTGACCCTCGAGCGATTTCAGCGCGGAGTCGGCAAGGGCGCCCTCAGCGCCGCGGATCACAACGGCGCCGGTCGTGGAGGGCGACTGAGCACACGCGGCCGTGATTGCAACGATAGAGAGCACGACCGTAGCGAGTTTCAACATAGATCCTCGACGGCTAGCAGTTGCACTAACTCTTCGACCCATTGCGCAAGGTCAGGGTTGCCTCCGGAGCAGTCGCAACACCTTTACGTGATGTAAACATTGTGCAACAGCGCGCGATTGTAGCGTTCGGCAGTCAACACTCTCGGACACTCTCCCCGCTGACTGCATGGCGATATCGCTCGAGCAATTCTCCCCACCGCCTGACGACACGCTGGGCGTTTGCGAGCTTCGACTGTTCTACCAGCTGTTCGAAGAAGCGCAGCGCTCCCGCATCGCGCATGGCGAACGACTCCGCGCGATCTTCCAGGGGCGGTCCTTCGCGGGGGCGACGAAGGAAGGCAGCGACCCTGATGCTCTGCTCAAGGCGATCTCTCACCGAGAAGCCGCTGGCGCGGCGCCGAGGATTCTGGAGCGGGCCTATGCGCGCGCCGTGGACGACGAAACCGACGCGGCGGAAGCACTGCGCTCAATCATTGAGCTTCACCCAGTCTGGCCCTGGCTTTCGAGCGTAAAAGGCGTGGCGCACTTGCTGGCTGCGCGCCTGCTGTCGCGGCTGGACATCACGCGAGCCAAAACGCCGTCGGCGTTCTGGGCGTATTGCGGGCTCGGCACGATTCCCGGCATGACCTATCGTTGTGCGCGCTGCAGGCTGGAGGTCGCCTACCCCGTCGGATACAAGGTGCACGAGCCACACTACGCGCGGTCCGGATTGCGAGAGTGCACTGGCCAGCTCGAGATCGTTGCAAGTGAAGCGTCGACTCGCGTCGCACCTCGGCGCAGCGCTGCCGGAGGACGCAGCAGCTACGACGCACATGCGCGCGCAGCATGCTATCTGATCGGCGTGTCGCTGCTCCGGTGTCGGAGCGATTACAGGTCGTTCTACGATTCTGAGCGAGAGAGACTCGCGAACCTACGGCCAGGATGGACTCCCAAGCGGTGTCACCTCTCCGCACTTCGCAGGATGGAGAAGGCCTTCCTGCGCGACCTGTGGCTCGCCTGGCGTCGCGCTGTCAACCTGCCGGTCGTGCCAGCCTATTTTCCGCGGATGTAAAGCTCACTGTGTCTGCGTTGAGCCGCGCTAACCGAAGCCTATGTCTAAGAGTCACCCAATCAACCCGAGCGTAAATCGGTTAGCGCGGCCGAGCAGAACCCTTGTCCTCGGTGCGGCGGTGATGACGATCGCGACGATTTCCCAAACGTCATCCGCTCAAGCTCCGACCAATTCCGCAAACACTCCCAAAAGCGCGGCTGATTCTGTCTACGCGGCAACGCACGCTCCCAATCCGTGTGTCAACGACGCCGAAAGGCATCGATTCGACTTCTGGATCGGGGAGTGGGATGTTACGACGAAGAGCGGCTCGCCGGTTGGAAGCAGCACGATCGAGTCGGTGAGCGGCAGCTGCGGGCTACTCGAGAGCTGGACGAGTCTGCGTGGAGAACACGGCAAGAGCCTGAATTCCTACAATCCGCTTCTGCATCAATGGCAACAGTACTGGGTCGGCCAGGGCGGAGCGGTCAGCGAGTACAGGTCGAGCAAGTTCGACGGCGCCCGTCTCTCGTTCTTCATAAAGGACGCCGATCCGCTGAAGATTCAGCGCCTCACCTTCACGCCTCTGGACGGCGCGACCGTGCGGCAACACTCCGAAGCGTCATATGATGGCGGGAAGACGTGGAGCACGCTCTACGATTTCTACTACCACCGTAAGCGAAAGTAGGGAAGTTACCTCTGAAATCGATATCCGGCTTTTCGCACTGTAATGAGATAGCGCGGCTGCGCAGGATCCGGTTCGAGCTTGTTCCGCAGCCGGGCGACGTGCTGGTCCACGGTGCGCGATGTCACGCCGGTGCTGTAGCGCCAGACCTGTCGCATCAGCGTCTCGCGCGAGACGATGTCACCGCCCGATTCGATCAGAAACACCAGGAAGTCGAATTCCATTGGGCTGAGATCGACCGGCTTTCCTCTGCGCAGCACAGTGCGTGTTCTCAGGTCGACCATGACGTCAGAGAAACGGTGCTGCGAGTCACGCGCGGCGGCATCGCCCGCACCCGCTGATCCTCTACCGGCGGGTCCAAGCCGGCGTATGATTGCTTCCACGCGAGCGAGAAACTCGAGCACGCCAACTGGCTTGACGACGTAATCGTCGGCGCCGATGCGGAATCCCTGGACTTTGTCCACTTCCTGATCGCGTGCGGAAAGAATGAGCACAGCCGCGGCCCCGCCGCGCGCGCGATAGCGCCGGAGAACCTCGAAGCCGTTCAGACCCGGAAGCATCAGATCGAGGACGACCAAATCGGGATCGTGTTGCTCGAGCCACGCGAGGCCGTCTTTTCCGTCGGTGACGCACTCGACCTTGTAGCCTTCGACTTCGAGACTGGTACGGAGTCCGAGTGCAAGCGTCTCGTTGTCCTCGAGAATCAGGATACAGCGGTCGGGCGCGACATCACTGCTCGCCGGCGGCTGCCACGGGTGGGTCATCACGCTGAGCCGTTCTCGCTAACTGGAAGGGCGAGTGTGAAACGCGTCCCACCAGTAGGTGTTCCCGTGATCTCCGCCTCGGCGTTCATCGCCGTCGCGAGGTCGCGCACTATCGAGAGACCGAGGCCGGCGCCGCCCGTGCTGTCGTCCAGTGTCCCACCCACCCGGAAGAATGGCTTCCAGACGTTATCCCGCTCGGATGCGGGGATTCCCGGGCCGCAGTCATCGACCCAGAGCCGAACGATTTCTCCCTCGTTCCGCACGCCAATCGTGATTGTCTGTCCAGTTGGTCCGTACTTCGCCGCGTTATCCAGAACGTTGATGAGAATCTGGCGAACGGCGCCAGGGTCGCCACGCGCGATCGCCGGTTTTGCGACATCAAGCTCGATCCGCATCTTGCGCGCTTGCGCCAAGGGCGTGAAGAAATCTGCGGCTGTCTCAACTACACTCGCGACGTCGACGGGACCGGACCGCAGCTGTACCTCTGGCTTAGTGGCCGTCAGCACGGAATTGGACAGCGCGATCAGACGATGCGTTTCCCTTTCAATGATCTCGAGCGACCGCTCGCTCTCCGCCTCCGTTCGTGTACGCCCAAGACGCAGCAACTGCACGAACAAGAGGATCTGCTGCAGCGGCGTCCGGAGCTCGTGAGACACGTTCGCCAGAAAGCGTTGACGGGAGTTGACGAGGCGAATCTCGCTCCGCAGCGACGCGAAGCCGGCAATTGCGAGCACGATGCTCGTAGCCAGGAGGAGTAGAGACGCAGGAACGTGCGAATCGGGAATTCCTCCGACAACGAGGAATCGGGCAACGTCTGGCCGCAGTGCGACCCGGTATGTTGTGCCCCCTATAAACCCCAGCGGTGCAACCCCGTAGAAGTTGGAGGAAGTCCGCCCACCCTTCGGAGCCTGATAAATCGTCCTGTGCACGGCGTCCGTGATGGTGAGTGTCAGCAACGACTCGGCAGGCATTCCATTCGGCCACTTGCCGCCCATTTCCTCGGGATCTTTGCGCGAACTATCCGGGGCCAATCGAGTTCCCCCCTCGACGTAACCCGGCACCATAGGCGGAAGCACCCGTACCACCCTGTACATTGCCGAATAATCCGCGGTATCGCGCACCCCATAGCACGAGCGGTATCCGTACACGGCGAGCAGCTTGTCAGAGGAATCGAACGTGGGTGCATAGGCGACGGTTTCTCTTCCTCCCGAACCCTCGACGAACAGGTACCCGAAGCGAGCCAACCTGACCCATGGCCGGTTCGCGAGTTTCGGAATGGAATCCCGGATAATTGTTTCGATCTGCGGCGCCGGACGCCCGCCAACATAAGCGACCGAGCGCGATGGCAGATCCACGCGAAATCTGTAGATCGGCCATTTCTCGCTTGCCCCGCATCGCTCGGTAGTGTCCGGGATTGCCGGAATGGCCGTCACCGGCGGCAGCGCACTCCGCACCCAGGGATCACTCGGGTGAATCGCTTGATACGCCATCCACGCACGCTCTCGCGCCGACAGATAGGCCCGGGTCGTGTACAGATAACTCGCGAACATCGCGTAGTCCCTGACAGTACGCTCCGCAGCGGCCTTGCGCTGCTGCGCATTGCGCATGGACTCCTGAACGGCGAGAGCCGAAACAACGACAATGCCGAGAAGGGCGCCGCCAAGCACCAGTGGCCGAGGTCCGTAGGCTCGCATATGACCGGTTATAGACATCGTCTTGGACGGGTGGCAGCGAAGATACAATACCTCGCGCGTAGGAATTCCGCTGCAGCGGCCAATGTATGCGAATTGTAAAAATTACCGCGCAGTCGTCGCGATGACGCCTTCGGTGAGCTAACGCGCGAAGGACCCAGGCACTATCGGGTCACCGCAGAGGCTAGCATTCGTGTTCGCACGATTTGTATACAAAGCCTCTACAAATCCGTCACAGCTTCGGCACCACAAAATGTCTTACACCGCTCTGCGCCCCCTCTCACATTGCGAAGATCACACATCCAAGGAGAGTCGAGCGGTATGCGAAAACTACTCTTGTCAGCCATCACCGCATTCGCGTTGACGGCCCCGGCGGCGTTCGCCCAAAGCGGAATGACTGTGACGGGCCGAGTGACGAGCGATGCGGGCGCGCCCCTCGGGGGCGCGAGCGTGTTCATCCCCGGGATGAATCTCGGCACGCAGACGAACGACGACGGCAGCTACACGTTCGTCGTTCCTGCCAGCAGGGCAACTGGTGCGACAGCGACCCTGACTGCGCGCGTCATCGGATTTACGGCGCGCTCGGCACCGATTACCCTGACTCCGGGCGCGACCGTCAATCAGAACTTCGCGTTGACGGTCAATCCGTTCCACCTCGGCGAAGTCGTAGTGACGGGCGCGGGTATGTCGACTACCCGCGAGAGGCTCGGCGTCACCATCAATTCCGTCGACAGCTCACTGATACGGCGCGCGTCGGAGCCGCAGAATATCATCTCGGCGCTCGCTGGAAAGGCGCCGAACGTGGTCGTTCGCACCCAGTCTGGTGAGCCCGGCGCGGGTGCTTCCGTGCAGATTCGGGGCGCTGCGTCATTGACGGGCACGAATCAGCCGCTCTTCGTAATCGACGGTCAGCCAATCGACAACCAGACCGTTTCGACAGCGACGCTGGCGGTAAACGGCGGATCCCTTGGCGACCGTCAGGGTGGCACGGCAACTCCGAATCGCGCCGCGGACGTCAACCCGTCGGACATCGAATCTATCGAGATCCTGAAAGGATCTGCTGCATCGGCGATCTATGGAGCGCGCGCCGCCAATGGCGTGATCCTGATCACCACCAAGCGTGGCCACTCCGGGCCGACGCGGGTCAGCGTCTCGTCAACCGTGAACTTCGACAGGGCTTACCTCAACGATTTCCTCCAGCACGACTACGCTCAGGGATCAATGGGCAGAACGGTGGGCGGAGTGTCCAGGCCAATATCGGACGCTGCCGCGACGTGCGGAAGCACGCCCGATTGTGTGCCGACGGCCGGTCGGACTTCCTGGGGCGCCAAGCTGGCGGCAGGCACTCCGACCTTCAATCATATGGACGAGCTGTTTCGCACCGGCACCACCGCGGACAACAACATCCAAGTCTCGGGCGGAAACGATCGAACGAGCTTCTACGCCTCTGGCGGCCTCACCAACCAGATCGGTGTGGTGAAGGGTCCGAACAACAAGTACAACAGAGCGAGCTTCCGCCTGAAGGGTACGCACGAAGTCAGCAGCAAGGTGACCCTGAGCGGGAACTTCAACTACGTCGACTCGCGCGGGAATTTCGTGCAGCACGGCAACGACGTCTCCGGACTCCTGCTCGGCGCGCTGCGCACCCCGCCGGCGTTCAACAATGAGAACTATCTGACTGCGTCCGGCCTGCAGCGGCCGTACCGGTTCCCCAATCCAACGAGCGTGGAATCGTTCAACTGCTGCGCGTACTACGACAATCCATTCTTCGTCATCAACAGCCCGGGCAACCGCAGCGAGCTCGGTCGCACGGTCTCGAACTTCAACATCGATTGGCGTCCGCTCACCTGGCTGAGCGTGAAGGAGACGATCGGCGGCGATTACTACAGCGACTCACGCTTGCAGGCGCTGCCACTCACTTCGGCCAACGACGCGGCTGGGAGTGTCATCCGCGCCGAGCAGACGAATCTGGTAATCGATCACAATCTCATTGCCTCGGCGACTGGGTCGCGCGGTGAGAATGTGAGCGGCACGATCACCATCGGTCAGAACCTCAACTCGCGGCGCTATCGCGCGCTGTCGGGACAGGGCGAAGGGCTCATCGCGCCCGCTCCGCTCGCGATAGAGAACACTGTTTCGCAGACGGGCCTCGAGGTCAAGTCGCTGCGGCACATCGAGAGCTACTTTGGTCAGGGCGAGCTGAATCTTTATAACCAGCTCTATCTGAACGCCGGCGTGCGCAACGACGGCTACTCGACGTTCGGAGCCTCGCAGCGGCGGCACAACTTCTACAAGGCCGCAGCCGCCTGGACCTTCTCCAATCTTCTGCACGGCGGAGAACAGACAGGTTTACTGAGCTTCGGGAAGCTGCGCGCGGCGTACGGCGAGACCGGACGCGAGCCCGACGTCTATGCCGCACTGAATGCGCTGAGCACCGTGACTCAGTTCGGCTCCGGTTATGGCGACGTCCTCAAGAGCTCGATAGCCGGCGTGCCTGGCATCACCAGCAGCACGCGGGTCGGAAACCCCGCGCTTCGTCCGGAGCTGCAGCGCGAGACGGAATTCGGGGGTGACTTTGGCTTCCTTGATCAGAAAATCGATCTCTCCGTCGTCGCTTACAACAAGCGCTCGAGCGACGTCATTCTGCCGATCACGGTCAACGCTGGCGCGACCGGCTTTCTCAGCGCGTTCAAGAACACTGGCGCGCTCACGAATAAGGGCATCGAGATAACGCTCAACGCTCGTCCGTTCACGTCGCCGAATCTGGCCTGGGAAGTCGGCGTGCAATACGGCCGCAACAAGGGCAACGTGACGAATCTGGGTGGGGCGCAGATCTTCGACCTCGCCGAAGGATTCGGCTCGAACTCAGCTGAAGGCGCCGACGTGATCGGCTACGCGCCGGCCGTCATCATCGGAACGGCTTTCGTGCATTGCGGGCAGGGAACCCAGATCGAAGTGCCTGGCATCGCTGGTGGTACGGTGCCGCAGGATATCGACGCGCTGTGCGCAGCGACGCCCGGCGGCTACAAGCCCAACGCCCTGTTTCTCGGTCCCGACGGCTTGCCTATCGCCGATCCGCAGGTGCGCGTCATAGGCGACCCGCATCCGAAGTACACGATGTCGTACACGAGTTCGCTCAAGTTCATGAACAAGGTGACGCTCTCAGGACTGCTCGACGTCCGAAAAGGCGGCACCATCTACGACGGGACACGGGGAGCGCTGTATGTGTTCGGTACGCATATGGACACCGACCGGCGCAGCGGCACCGGCCAGTACGGGAAGGACTACGACATCAAGACGTATCCGAATGTCGCGGGTCCCGGAACGGGGGTTGTGGCGCTCCAGACGCCCGTTGATTGGGAGAACTGGATGAGCATCGTCGGCACCGGTGGCGGCTTCGCCGGGCCTTCCGAGCAGTTCATGGAGGACGGAGGCTTCGTGAAGCTTCGCGAAATCTCGCTGACCTTCTCGCTCGACCAGGCGTTCATCAAGAACCTGACTGGCTTCAGCTCCGCGGATGTCCGCCTCGCGGGTCGCAATCTCAAGACGTGGACGAAGTATCGCGGGCTCGATCCCGAGGTGAACAACGCCGGCTCCGAGTACCTGACCCAGGGAATCGACTGGTTCGCCAATCCTCATACGAGATCGTTCGTGCTCTCGTTCAGCCTCAACCGGTAATGCAAAGGAGAATTGCAGTGATAAAACTTCGATATCTCGCCTCGCTTGCCGCCGCGTTGACGGTGACCGGCTGCAAGGGCGACTTCCTTACGGGTGGCGAGCTCAGCACGGATCCAAACCGGCCGAGCACCGCAACGGCTAACCAGCTTTTCGCTGGCGCTGAGGCAGCTATCTGGGCGCTTCTTGGTAGTGATCCGGCCCGAGTCACCGGGATGTGGTCTCGCCAGTTCGCCGGAGGTCAGAACCAGTACCAGAGCATTTGGAACTATGTGTATGATGAAGGAGTGCAGAGCGGATTTACGTCGGGACTCTATGCGGCAGGCGGTCTCGTCGACATCGTCCGCGCCCAGCAAGTCGCGAAGGACACGAAGAACTACGCGCTGCTCGGCATCCTCCAGGTGCAGGAAGCGATCACGATGGGCACCGGTGCAGACCTGTTCGGCAACCTCGTTTACTCCGAGGCCTTGTCGAACAAGACGAATCCGGTGCTCGACGATCAGCTTACGATCTATGATTCGGTGCAAAAGGTTCTGAGCGCGGCACTCGCGAACATGGCGACGACCGCGGCGACGAGTTCGCCGCCAGCCGCGGTAGATCTGGTATACGCGGGCGACACGGATGCTTGGACCGCGCTCGCGCGCACGCTCAAGGCGCGCTTCTACATGCACACCGCGGAAGTCCGGCCGGGCGCGTACGCTCAGGCTCTCGCCGAAGCACGGCTCGGCATCTCGTCGGATGCCGGGAACTACTTTGGGGCGTTCACGTCGAACGCCGCAGAGCAGAACTTCTACTATCAGTTCGAGGTGCCGGCGGCACGGGCGGGTTATCTGATTCCCGATCAGCAGTTCGTTGCGCTGCTCGAGAGCAGAAGCGACCCGCGCCGCGCCGAATATTTCAACGCGGGCGCGACGAGACTGAGTGCGGTGCGACTCGCTCCGGATTACCACCAGCCGTACGTCACGTACGACGAGAACACGCTCATCTGGGCCGAATCGGCGTATCGCACGGGGGATCAGGTGACCGCGCTCGCGAAGCTGAACGAAGAGCGCGCGAACAATGGCCTCTCGAATGAGGTGGCGGCAGGCCAGGCGCTTCTCAACGAGATCCTCCTCGAGAAGTACATCGCGGACTTTCAGCTCGGCCACGAGGCGTGGAACGACTACAAGCGCACGTGCACGCCGAACTTCCCCCCGACTCAGGCGGGGAAGAAGATGCCGGGCAGAATGTACTACGACACGAATGAGCGCCTGACGAACACGAACATCCCGCCGGCGGGGCAGGGGTTCAACGGATCGAGAAACCCGAATGATCCGGCGAACGCAGTCTCGGACGGAACGGGTCAGCCGTGCCTGGCGGGGTAATAAGTCTCAGGTAGGTCACTGAGATTGTCTGAGTCCGGTTCGACGCACAGCGGGCCGGACTCAGACACATTTACACTCACCGAGCCTTGTTCAAATGCACAAAGGAATCGTCGGGGTGATGACCGGATTTGCGTTTGTCTCGACGGCGTGCTCGACGTATGTCCCGATTTCGCCCGGACTCGCGCCGACCAGTGGGACAGTTCGCCTCTCCCTCACCGATGCGGGGCACGCCGAGACGTTCGGTGTGCTTGGCTCCCAGATCGCGTCGGTTGAAGGCGAGGTGCGGACGATCAACGACTCCTCGGTCACAATCGCAGTGAGCGAGGTAGCGAGGACGTCAGCGGACGACGATACGTTCCACGGGGAGACTGCGGTGATTCCGTCGCGATACATAGGGGCGATCGAGCGCAAGCACGTGCAGGTCGCACGCTCGCTCTTGATCGCGGGCGCGCTCATCGGGGGGGCCATCTGGATCGGGTCTCAGGGCCACGGAAACGTGACTTACGGGAGACCTACTGGCCCGCCGGGCGGTGGACAGTGAATGCAGAGCTCTTCGACCAATGTCTCAGTTCATGTAGTTCTGAGGTCAAGCTCCCAGTTTTGCCCGAGGAGATCCTTACCGAAACTATGGTGCCGCTCTTCCTTTATCAGGCGAAAGCCAATGCGCTCGTAGATCCGGCGGGCTGAATGGAGGACGTTGTTGGTCCAGAGGGTGAGCTTGCGATACCCGGTGCGGCGAGCGAAGACGACACATTCCTCAACAAGCTGGGTACCGATGCCGAGGCCACGGACTGTCGGCTCGACATACAGGAGTCGTAGCGCGGCGACGGTTGTTGATTTGGAGACGCAGAAGATCGAGCCCACTACTTCTCCATCGCGCTCAGCGATCCACGATTGCTCTCGTTTCGGGTCGAAGTTCTTCACAAACCCGGCGAGGATCTCAGCCACAAGCGCCTCGAAAGTTTCGTCCCAGCCGTACTCTTCGTTGTAAATGACGCCTTGACGATGTGTGATCCAGCCGATGTCGCCAGGCTTGTGCGGCCGCAGCAGGTACGGCACGCGGTCCTCGGGCGGAGCGCCGAGGATGCGCTGGATCTTGTGCATCGACGCAACGAGCTGGGTGCGATGGTGTGATGAGATCGGCTTTAGCAGTGCCGCAAGCACTTCACGCTGACGCGCTTGAACCTGCTCGAACGCAGTCCGCCCGGCGCGAGATAGAGTCAGGACTTTCTGCCGTCCGTCAGTTCCGGATGACGGCTTCCCGAGCAGGCCGCCTTTCTCAAAGCCACGCAGAATTCGACTGAGATAGCCGGCATCGAGGCCAAGAGCCTGTCCGACGACTGAGGCTGTCGTGCTTTTACGGTAGTACAACTCGAGCAGCACCCGCACTTCCGCGAGTGAGAACGGAGACTCGAGAAAGTCGCGATTGAGAGCGCCGATCTCTCGTGTGTAAAAGCGGTTGAACTCGCGGACGGCTTCGATCTGATGTCTGGTCTGTTCGCCAATTTCGGGGACTAATGCCGGTTTCGCGGGCATTTAATAGTATCATCCAAGTAGTTGACTTCGTCAAGTATAGGTTGACGGCTGATTCCATTGCTGCCAGTGTAGTCGAAGCTCAAAGCTGTTGCACACACGCTCCCTTACGACGGAGCTATCGTGCAAGACTACCGGGGACGCGATCCGCTTGCTCGCGGACGTTCTCTCCAACGCGCAGTACGCGCCACCTCTTTAACGCAAAAACGCGCTCGAGAGAGCGCGTTTTTCTTAGTCTTTATTGCAGGCGAACTACGGCAGTACGAACTGAACGCTGGTCTCGACCGGGAAATTATTACTCCGGAGTGTCGCCACCGCCGTGAAGGATCCGTGCTGGCCCTCGGAGTCCCAGCTCTCCTCGAATACCGTCTCTGCCTTTCCTTTGAGAGTCTCGCTGCGCATCGCCGACGTGAACATGCGGCCCTCGCTCCACTTCCATACTTCCTTGCCGGCGAAATCCTTCACCACGAAATCATGCGTCTGTCCGTCGGGGAAGCGAAGCTCCAGCATCTTCGTCGTGTTATTCGTGACGTGCAGAGCGAATCTGAGCTTGTCGGCGTCGTCCTTCGGGCGGGTGACGTCGAAGGTCGTCACGATCGGGGCGGTCTTCGCCTCGGCGTGATGCTTCACAGTTGCAATCGGTTTTTCGTCTTGGGAAAAAGGAGCCGCAGCAAACGCGACTGATGCTGCACACAGCAAGGGAAGGATGAGACGGTTATCCATTACGTCAGTCAGGGCGGCGATCGATGATGGGCGGGTGGGCCATTCCCACTTATCGTGAGAAGCCCAACTTATCGACACAAGGACGAGCGGTCAACAACGAAGTAACCCCACTAACTTCGCCTGCATCTTTGACTTGCGTCCCTCCGGAAAATCTTCGGCCTCTGTTCGGAAGGCCACTCCGGAATCGCTTGTGAAAATCTTCACAAGCGGTTAATTTCTCCGCAGAATGGGAGACGAGAAAGGGCTGCGCAAAGCCTCGCCTTCGGGCGGGTTGTCGGGCGCCGATTTCGCCGGCGTCGGGCTCCAGTTCGCGGCAGCAATCGTCGTCTTCCTCTTCGCCGGACAGTGGATCGATAAAAAGCTCGGCACCAACGGGCTGTTCACAATTGCCGGGGTCTTCGTGGGCGGCGGCGCCGCGTTCTACAACCTGTACCGCAAGATCACAGCGGCGCAGCGGCGCGACGAAGAAGAGAGAAAGCAGCGGTGACGAACCAGAGGGCGCTCGGGTTCTTCGCCGGTGTCTCGGCTGCTCTCATCCTCGTCGCCACGATCATCCTGAGATCTTTCTTCAGGACGGTGGAGGAGCACGACGCAATGCTGCTGAGCGCTGGACTGGCTTTCGCAGTACAACTCGGCTCCTATGCGTTCCTGAGACCCGCGCGGCCGGGCAAGGGCGCGCCCGGCGAGCTGCTGATTC
>Ga0184619_10000416_pt1 | contig 14624 bp, 11 predicted proteins | sample PLM0_60_b1_FD_133146 | JGI IMG/M metagenome (GOLD analysis project Ga0184619, IMG submission 133146) | Groundwater sediment microbial communities from an aquifer in East River, Colorado, USA - PLM0_60_b1 | ecosystem: Environmental > Terrestrial > Soil > Riparian zone | place: USA: East River...
CCAGCATCCAGGGCTACACCTCGCTCGACTGGTTCCTGGATCGCGATGTTGCTCGTTGTGCCTTGAGGACTCTCGACAGAATCATCGCCGCAACCGCCGGGTTAACGGCGATCGTCGGCACTGTCAGACCGAATGACACCGGCACCGGTCGCCGTCTTTTTAATTCGGCAGCGATCATTCGCGATCAGAAATTGCTGGGCTTTGCCGACAAGACGTTGCTGCCGGAGTACGACGTCTTCGACGATCCGCGCTACTTCGAACCGGGCCGCGAGCGTCATCTCTTCCCACTCAATGATTGCAAGCTCGGCGTCGCTGTCTGTGAGGATTTCTGGAACGACAAAACATTTTGGAGGGAACGTCTCTACGTTCACGATCCCGCGGATGAACTAATCGAGATGGGCGCGCAATTACTTGTCTCGATTAACGCGTCGCCTTTCAACAAAGGCAAGATGGGCCAGCGCTGCCAGATGGTTTCCCATCGCGCGAAAGCGGCACGGTTGCCGATAATCTTCGTAAATCTCGTGGGCGGCAACGACGGCGTTATCTTTGACGGCGCCAGCATCGTAGCGGACTGCGAAGGAAAGATTATTCTGCAAGCGCCACCTTTTGAAGAGTTCTTCGGCACAGTAGATCTCCGTTGCGGTGTTGTCGACGAGCGTTGTTTGCCGGGCGATGATATTGAGACAGTGCGGAGCGCGCTGGTTCTGGGTATTCACGATTACGCGCGCAAGAACGGTTTTGATAGAGCTGTGCTGGGACTTTCAGGCGGCATTGACTCAGCGCTGGTGTTGGCGTTAGCAGCGGAAGCCCTGGGCGCAAGCAACGTGCTGGCGGTAATGATGCCTTCGCCTTATTCATCGCGCTCGAGCATCGACGATTCGGTCGAACTCTGTCGCCGGCTGGGAGTGAACGTGATCGAGCGGCCAATCACTGACGCATTCAATGTTTTGCTCAACGAACTGCATCTGCCGGCTCCAACGGCGGGTGGGCGCTCGATTGCAACTGAGAATCTGCAATCGCGCTTGCGCGGAAATATCCTGATGACGATTTCGAATGCCGAAGGACGCCTGCTGCTTTCAACCGGAAACAAGTCGGAGCTGGCTTTGGGGTATTGCACGCTTTATGGCGATACGAATGGCGGCCTGGCTGTGATTGGCGACGTGTTGAAGACCGAAGTTTATGCGCTGGCGCGCCATTTGAATCGTGAGCAGGAGATTATTCCGGAGTCGATTATTGAAAAGCGGCCCTCGGCTGAACTGGCGCCCGGACAGTTTGACGACCAGTCGCTGCCGCCCTATGACAAGCTCGATCCGATTCTCAAAATGTATTTCGAGCAGAAGGCCACACCGGAAGAGATAATCGCGGCCGGACACGATGCAAAAATGATTTACGACATTCTCAACCGCGTCGAAGCGCCCGCAAACGAATTCAAGCGCCGTCAGTTGCCACCCACGCTAATCATCTCTCGCAATGCGATCGGCATCGGACGCCGTCGGCCGGTCACGCACCACTACAGGCGCGAGCCTTCGAAGTGTTAATCGCCACACTTAGTCAAGACGAATAGCGCGCATAAACTGATTTCACTTTATCCAAAAACTCTCGGCGGTCCACGATGTGATAGAGCTTCACCTTTCCCTGCCCGCCCGCAAGCTTTTCTATGATTGCGTCGAGAATTTCAAACTGATCAACTCCCGAAATTTCGGTCGCCTCAAGATAGTTGCTGTAACGTAGTCGCCGGATCAGCTCAAACAAAGTTAGCCGGCCTTCGAGTGTTTGTCCGCCATGCACATGCGAACGGCTTACGAGATACTGGATGATCAGAGCTTCGTTGAAGATGACAGGGGCCAGAAACAATCGTGAGCCTTCACGCTCCCAACCTTCGCGTAATCGCTGTGAACGCCGCACCGCTCGCAAGCCTGCGAAAACTTCGTTCCAATTTGTCCTTGGTTCAATGCGCGCAAGATACGCACATGTTGCTTCCAGCAACCATCCTTCTTCATCCAGATTCAAATTCCGAACGAGGGTGTCCAACCAATCAAAAAAAATCGCGCGCTTGTCAGACTTGGTCTCAATTACTTGAAACTGATTGTCTTTTTGCGGCAGCTTCTTGATCAAGGTGCGCCGTGCCGCGTCAGTAGCTTTTCCACCTTCGATGCGAACCGTCTCAAGGCGCGCATGCCAACGCTTCGCGGCATTGCAATAGGGACAGTGTGCCTGCTTGTCGTCGGAATCAAAAAAAGGACGAGACGCCTTGGGCGCGGTCAGTTCTGCAATGGTGGACGAGTATTTCCTAATCTCTGAATATGCCGTGCGTGGTGCAAAGCCCAGTTGCGTAGTGAAGATATCGAATACGCAAGCCAGGCAGACAAGGGTGCTGTATTCCGTAACACTTCCTGGCGGAAAGGAGCTGAGATCGAGTTCACGTTTCTTTTTCGTGGACATTCAGAGCTATCAATCCGCAGATTACACAGACATCAAATCTGTTATCCACTTCCTTGTCGCAAATCTGCGTAATCTGTGCAATCTGCGGATAGCGTTTAACTATTTACTATTCGTGATTTACCTGCGCGAAACTCAGCGCCGGGTACACATTCACATAATCGAAACCAGGGTCGCGCTCAAGTCCGAGTCAGTATGACCAACCGCCAGATCGAGTTCTGCCTTAACATCACCGGTTGCCTGCTGAAGTTTTTTGAAATCAAATAGTTCGTGATCAAGCAAGTGCGATGGTTTCACATTTCCCAGCGCAGTCAACATTGAACTGCGAATGTGCGGAATCTCCTGTTCGAGTTCGTTCATCAATCGCTTGATGCGCGCGCGCTTGAGATTGGATTGCGACCCGCAAAGATCGCAGGGAATTATCGGAAACTGCCGTAACTCGGCATATGTGGCAATTTCTGACTCGTGGCAGTAAGCCAGTGGACGAATAACCGTATTGCGCCCGTCGTTCGAACGAAGCACTGGCGGCATGGATTTTAATGTGCCGATGAAGAAAAGATTGAGTAGAAAAGTGGCGATGATGTCGTCGGCGTGATGGCCCAGCGCGATTTTGTTGCAGCCTTCTTCCACCGCCACGTTGTAAAGAATTCCGCGCCGCAGCCGCGAGCAGACGGAACAATACGTTTTTCCTTCCGGAACCAGCCGCTTCACGATTGAATAAGTGTCGCGCTCGATGATGCGAAAGGGCACCTCACGCGTCGCCAGATACCGCGGCAACACGTCGGCCGGAAAGCCCGGTTGCTTCTGGTCCAAGTTAATCGCAAGTAGATCAAAATTGACCGGCGCCCGGTTCTGCACATCCAGCAGGAGATCGAGGAGAGTGTAGCTGTCTTTGCCTCCCGACAAACACACCATTACGCGATCGCCATTTTTGATCATGCCAAAATCTGCAATGGCCTGACCGATGCCGCGTAGCAGGCTGGTTTTTGTCTTGCTTTCCATATTGTCGGTCGCAAACCTGTGGTTAATTATGTCGCTCCCAGCATGCCACGTTCAATTTGTTACTGACAAATGCGGCCTCAACACTTGGCCGCCTGACTTACAAGATTGCGGCTCAAGCTCATAATTTCTCGCGTCATCGTCTTCCTTGCTGAAACTTGTTTATGCTTGCAGCGAAGAAACCCAATTCGCTCTCTAGACTATGTGCTCTCAGCAAGAATTTAGATGGCGCATAATGTGCCTTTTTGCTGAAGCGCGCTTTTTAGCGAGCAGCAATTGCTTGTAGTCTGAGCTTGTGATAACTTGTCTGCCATTCAGGGCGGCTTTGCAATAACTACTTTCCGACAATCGATAATCGAGCGGTTTAAGAACGTTTCCATCCCTCGCCGGAAATTGAAGGTCTTAACGAAGAGTGAGCTATGCTCGACGCAGAGCGAATGCGCGATAACAAAGGTGGGCAGCGTGGGACTGCCACAGCGCGAGCGGTGCAATATCGGCAGCCGCCCGTAGAATCGCGCACGACTTCTGCTGAAACCACGTTCAACTCACAGCCAGCGCCCGTTTCCAGAAAGACTTCTGTGCCGGCGCTGATGCCGCAAGCGCAGACTCGCAGCGATCAAACTAGAATTCCCGTCATTACTGGCGAAGTGAATTACAAGGGTATGCTGTCTATTGACGGCGTTGTTACCGGACAACCAGGCGGCAGCGGTGGCAGCCTGGCCGTCAGACAAAAGTCCCGGACAATTTTCTCAACTGGTCCCGAGTTGTCAGGGGAAATCAGTTTTCGCGATCTGGTGCGAGTAAACGGCCACATAGCGGGTGTCGTCTACTCCGAACGCGGAACGTTGATCGTCGATGACATGGCGCGGGTCGATGCCAACATTGAAGTAGCAGTCGCTGTGATTAATGGCACCATCAACGGCGACATCGTCGCGCATCAAAAAGTTGAGATTGGACCGGGCGCAAAAATTTACGGCAATATTTGGACACGCTCGATTGCTATGAAAGATGGCGCAGTATTCGAGGGTGTTTGCACCATGATTGAAGAGTAGCATTTGATACGGAGAGACCTTTTTGGTTTCTTGAGTGAATCCAGGTATTTTCCGGCGACCTGCCAGTATTTTCATTTTGAAGAAACCGACGAAGAACTTGAAGAGTTTTTGCTTACTGCTTGATTTTGCCGAAGACACGACCAAGTTTAGTCCTATCTCGGTTTTCGGCGATTACAATTTGATTGCGAAACTAGACACCGGAAGCGTTGTTTGTCTATTATGTGATCCCCCGCTTCTGGGCGGTTCATCATTCTGAACCAGTCGCGAAAGCTGGATAACTACACAACACAAAGGCACGGGCGTCGTTTTGTTACTGCTTACGTCCCGATGGTGACTGAACCTACCGCGCCCCCCCCCAACAACGGAGGTTACTAAATGCTTAGGATAGGAAAGAACCCGAAAGACTCTGAAAACGAAGGTTCCACTGAAAAACACGACGTATCAAACTATAGTGCTCCCAGAACGTTTCCCTCTTACCAGACACCGCCGGCGCCGGAAGTAAAACCGCAGTCGGAATTGACGTCTGCGTCACCGCGAGCGCTAACGGAAAGCGAATCACTGGCGCGCGAGATCAAGGATGGTAATCTCAGCGGCTTTGTCGGCAGTGGCACGCTTGTTACCGGAGAAGCCAACTTCAAAGCGCTGATGCGAGTGGACGGTCACATGTCAGGACGGATCACGTCGACCAGCGGAACGCTCATCGTGGGCGCCAACGGCAAGGTCGATGCGAACATCGAGGTCGCGATTGCCGTCGTTCATGGCACTGTCAATGGCGACATTATTGCTACTCAGCGTTTGGAGCTGGGCCGTGCCGCCAAATTGAATGGTAACATGCAGACAGCTTCGCTCGTGATTGAGCAGGGCGCTATGTTTGAAGGCAGCTGCAAGATGATCAAGGTGAACGCCGGCACCGCCAAAACAAAGGTGAATGGACGAGATGTACAGCCGTTGGACACCAGTAGCATCAAACCCATTGCCGCTGATTCAAAGAGTGACTCAACCGAGATCCCCAACATCTCGAGCGTCGCCAGCTAAGACTGAAGTGCAGTTGAAAGTTTTGTCAGGCGCTTCGCCCCTAAGAAGGGCGAGGCGCCTTTCGTTTTTCTCTCCCTAACGAAGGCGCGATGTCTCTTGTTAGCTTTCGGTTAATAGATTGGTAATTACTAAATGCTATTGCAGTTTGAACTTAACCGCGTTTCTCATTAGCACCGTGGCTTTAGCCCGGTGATCAGCGACTGATGCTCAGAAGGGAAACCGTTCAAACGGTTTCGGGTTGTCAGAGTCCCGGATCACCGCTAATGAAATAAGACATACAACTGCAGCGCTACTAATAAGTCAGATAACTTGACATAAGCACACCCTCTCGCTGATACATAGAAAAGTAATCCCCCGAACTTAATTGCCGGCTCGTTTACCGCTACTACGGTACGATCGGATTAATGAAATCTAAGCGTATTAGCCGAATCGCTCGCGCTCAACCATCGTCAATTGGTTTATTTGCTATCTGCGCGCTTCTGCTCGTTTCGTCGAGTGTTTTTTCGCAAAATCGCAACCAGGTACTCCACAATCCGACTTCCGGCGATCCGGTGCCGAAGCTCTTGTTGCTGCGCATAGTTCGTGCGGAAGACGAGCGGCGCTGGGATGACGATCTGCGCAGCCTGTTTCGCGCCCGTAACGCAAATGTGCGCAGCCGCGCCGCGCTGGCCGCAGGTCGAATCGGTAACGAAGGGGCCGTTGCCGATCTGGCTGAGTTGCTGCGCCATGATGATGAGATGGATGTTCGCGCAATGGCGGCGTTCGCCATCGGTGAAATTGAATCTCCGTTGGGAGCCGACGCGCTGTTGGCTGCTTTGAACGAAACGCGAGAAGCGATATTGCGAGCGCGGGCCGTGGAGGCGCTGGGGAAAATCGCGGCAGCTTTGCCAAAGGAACAGGAAGCGCGGAGTAAAGAATTAGGCGCGGCAATTCTCGAAGTGCTGAACTTTGAAGCGCGTCGTCGATCCGCGCCGGATCGTTTGACGATACTGTTTGGCCTCACTGCGGCGTTGCGTGCCAAACCGGCAAACGCCGGCCCTATCATCACCGAGTTTCTAATTTACTCAGACCCGCGCATTCGCGCTGATGCAGCAAATGCGCTGGCACGTTTGAAATTGAAAGATGGTAACGAGCAACTGCGCAAACTTCTGACTAGCGATCCAGATCCAATCGTGCGCGCGAACGCGGCGCGCGCGCTGGGAGCGACCGAAGACAAAGCCTCTTTTGATCAATTGCTTGATCGCGCGCTAAAGGACACAGACTTACGCGTGCGCGTTAGCGCAATTCGCGCGCTGGGGTCGCTGAAAGATCAACATGCCGCTGGAGGATCCAATCCCTGGAGAAGTCTTCTGATGGTGTTACACCCGACGCGAGACAACGAAATCCTGGAATGGGCTGCAATGCTCGGGAGGATTCTTCCAGGTAAGGAAGATAAGAAAGCCTTGGATTGGCTTGCGCGCGTACGTGAGCGGTTCAACGACGCCGCTCCAGAGGCGGAGATTGCTTATGTGCGTGTCTCTCCTGAGACGTATCTTGCAGAACTCGGGAGTGACAAGGCCGGCAGACAAAACGTTCAGAAAGCTTTGTTGCTCAATTGGCGAGCAGGATCGAGCTTGGCTCAAGGGCTCGGTGAAGTTGCCGCCCTGCCTGATTCAATCAAAGATAAAAAACTTCTGACCACACGGGCAGAAGAACTTCTGCGCGCCATGCTCGACTATCGTAACTCCGGCCTTCACATCAACACGCTGGTCGCTGTTCATTCGGAGTACGCAATTCCTGACGTTTTGCGCGGCTACGCCGCATTCAAGCCGAAAGATCTAGCCGAAGTTCTGCGAAATCATCTAAAAGAGTCGGACGTGATTATCCGCGGCACTGCTGCCGATTTAATGGGTGAACTTCCGCCCGACGAAACAAATGCGCGCGCGCTGATTGATGCTTTGCCGGTCGCTCTCGCAGATAAGCAATTAAACGACGCGGCACTTTCAATTCTTGATGCACTTGCGAAACAGAAAATCGCAAAAGCAAATGAAGCAATCAAGACGGCGCTTGATTCGAATGATCATCTCATCCGCCGGCGCGCGATTGCGCTGCTAAAAGCTAATGGGGTCGGCGACTTCTCTTCGCGCCTCGGCATTGTCAAAACAAGCAATTCCGCCGCAGACTATGAGCGCGCCATCGGCCGCATAGGCAAACAAGTACGCGCGGTTGTTACTACGACCAGAGGTTCGTTTACCATTGAATTACTCCCCGAGGATGCACCGCTAACCGTCGACAATTTCGTCCAACTCGCAAAGCACAAATATTTCAACGGGATCACAGTGCATCGCGTCGTTCCCAACTTTGTGATCCAGGATGGTGATCCGCGCGGCGATGGAAATGGCGGTCCCGGGTATCAGATTCGTTGCGAGATAAACGAAGTGCCGTACGAACGCGGAGCGGTTGGCATGGCACTCTCCGGAAAAGATACTGGCGGCTCGCAGTGGTTCGTAACGCACTCGCCACAACCGCACCTCGATGGCGGCTACACAGTTTTCGGCAACGTGGTCTTGGGAATGGATCTCGTCGATAACATCACTCGTGGGGACGTGATTCGCTCGATAGTGATAATGGAAAGAACAGTCCGACCCAAGCGACAACATTGATTGCATCCCGGAATTAGAAAGTGAAGCAAGTTCGTATCAAATTCGCGATCGCAGTTGCTCCGTTGTTTTCGTCTCTGCTGCTCGCCCACGCGGTAGCACAAACTCAAACCGTTGACCACTCGCTTCTCACTCACCACTATCAGATTCAAATAAAACTCGATTTTGATGCGCGCTCATATACCGGCTCGGAAATTGTTCGCTGGGTAAATCGCGACGATCATTCCGCTTCAGTTATCTATTTTCATCTTTATTCAAACCTGCGCGCCGCGGACAATGCTCCATCATCCTCGGCCCCGTCCACCTTTCACGAAGACGATGAGCCACGAATTGAGATTACGGAAGTGCGCTCAGCCCCCGGCGGCCCTGCTTTGAATTATTCACTCGAAGAACAGAGTACGGTGCTGCGTGTGAATCTGCGAGAGCCGGCGGCCGCTGGAGCTTCAACGCAAATTTTCATTGGCTTCAAAGGCAGCGTTCCGGAAATTGATGCTGAGGAAACCGGATTAACAACGCACGTGGTGAAACAGGTAAGTGCGGCATTGCGCGCGGAGCGCGAGGTTCGGCGCGCGCGCGATCTCAACTTTCGCTGTCGCGGGGTGATGCTGCTGGGCACTTCTTATCCAGTACTGGCGGTGCATGATGGTGATGATTGGCAACGCAAAATCGATCCCGGTATCGGCGACCTTATCTTCAATGAGGTTGCGGACTATGACGCCTCCATAAAAGCAGCGCCCGGAATTGCCGTTTTTACTTCAGGCAGTGAGGCAGAAAGCGAGTCGCCTGCCGAAGTTGCATTTTCAGGAAAAGCATTGCGCGACTTTGCCATACTCGCCAGCCCAAATTTGCGCTTTGATCAAACAGAAGTCAGCGACGTTACGTTGCGGTCCATTTTTCTTCCCGAGCACGAGCGGATCGGCAAACGCGTGCTGGCAAATGCCGGCGACGCTTTGCGAATCTTCCAGTCTCGATTTGGACCACTTCCGTTGAAGACGATCAGTATCGCCGAAGCACCTTTGGTCGCAGGCCTCGGCAGCACCGAGTTTGCCGGTATGGACGTGATCGCCAGCGCCTTTTACGTTGATTTCGATGCGCCCAGCGTGCGCAATCTGCCGGAAATTATTCGCGAGCAACGTCCTGCGGTCGAGCAGAGTTTGGAATGGAGCGTAGCCCATCTGATTAGTCATCAGTGGTGGGGTGGCGTGGTCGGCAATAATCCAGAGCGCCAGCCCGTATTGGATGAATCAGTGGCCAGTTGGTCGGCGCTGCTCTATTTCCGCGAGCTATATGGGGAACAAAAAGCTGCTGCGGTGCTAGAAGATCAATTGCGCGGTGTCTATCGTTTGTATCGCACATTCGGCGGCGCGGACATGGATGCCGATCGGCCATCACATGATTATCAGAACACGTTTCAGTATTCGGCCGTGGTCACGGCAAAGGGCGCGCTAATGTTTGTGCAGTTGCAGAACATGCTGGGTGAACAGAAATTGCTGACGGCCTTGCGAAACTACTACAAGGCAAATCAGGGCGAGATTGCCGAGCTCGATGATTTGCGCGGTGCAATTATGGCAGAAACGCCAGTTGAACAAAGACGAACGATGGCGCGTACTTTCACTCGCTGGCTTTCCAGCAAACACGGTGACGAAGATATATCGGGACCGGATCAGGAACTGGCAAACTCGCTGGGGCTGCCGGCGAAAGCAAATGCACAACGTGGCAACGATCGTAACGCCTTAAGTGCGTTTGCTCGCGTCGGCAAATTTTTCTGGCAGCAAATGACGCGGATACGTTAGACACTTTGTGCTTAGTCATTTTGTGGCCTCCAGATACATAATTATTATTTACAGAATGGAACAATTCAAAACGGCAGGCCGATCGCTGGAACAGGCCGACAGTTCAGTAACAATCGACGAAAGTCTCGAACGGCTTGCCTGGTTGATGGATGATCTCATCCGCGTTCCCGGTTTGGGTTGGCGCTTTGGACTGGACGCGCTCGTCGGTCTGATTCCCGGATTTGGTGATACCGCCACCTCAGTTGCGTCTTTCTACATTCTCGCGTCCGCCGTTCGCTATCGTGTTCCCAAAATCACGTTGCTGCGCATGGGGCTTAATATCGGCATCGATTATCTTGTCGGATCGTTACCGTTGGTTGGGGATCTATTCGATGCGTGGTGGAAATCAAATCAGAAAAATATTGCCTTGCTGCGTAAGCGGGCGATGGTTTCCGCAAAAGACGCGCGCAGCGCAAAGCTCAGTGATTGGCTGTTCGTCGGCTTGATAATTTTCTTGCTAGCGGGTCTAGCGCTGGCAGCGGCGGCCCTCAGCATTTATCTGGTGGTGATTATTCTTCAGCAGTTATCGTGGGCGCTGGCTTGATTTTGAGACGCCGAGCCTGGCATCCGGTACCAGCACTGCATCCCCTTTACGCAAGCGTCGGGTGTCTAAAGGCGTAATCGACAATAGTTTTTACGTAACTTGGAAACGGTGGGCAGGTCACACCGTGAGGCCCAAGTAACTGCCCGGCTTGCGTCGTGTCGTAATTCTGCTTCAGGAAAAAGTAAGGAACGCCGCGATGGGGCAAGCCGCTGATTGCGGGTGACGGCGGCAGCATAAGCGAAGATTCGACCAGCCGCGCCGGCACCGTTATGCGTGCTTCTTTTCCCACCAAATGCCGCGCGATCGTGTTAAAGAGTTCGCGAGTCGTGAGTGGTGTGGGGTCGGCAAGTTGTAAGGTCTTTCCGATTGCGTTTGCGTCCGTGGCCAGCGCCGACATTGCCTCGACCACAAAATCTACTGGCACCAGATTCAGGCTGACGTCGTCGTTGCCGATGTTGAAATTGGAAAGCAGCGACGGCCATTTCAGCAGGTAGTTGATCAAATAATAGATGCCATCATATTTGGCCGTTTCACCGGTGCGCGAATCGCCACACACAACCGACGGCCGGTGAACAGTAATCGGCAGTTGCGATTTGAGTTCGTCTACCTCGGTTTCTGCCAGATACTTGGTCTCTTCGTAATAATTGCGAAAGCCGGCGTCATGCCGCAACTCGCTTTCAAGTATCCGGCCAGTGCGTTTGCCCGCGACATAACAGGTCGAAACATAATGATAATGGCGCAAGGCGGAGAGTGCTTGTGCAAAACCATTGACGTTGCGCGTCCCGCCGACGTTGATACGCATCGCCAAATCCTGGGCCACTGCCAAATCGTAAATTGCTGCAAGATGAAACAGAACAGTTGATTCAGAACGCGCTCGCTCGAGGTCATTCTGAGCAAGACCCAGCTCCGGTTCGGTAATGTCCCCCGGCAAAACCTGAAAATTCGAGATGTTTGTTCCCGTTTCTTGCGCAATAACTTCCAGTTCCCGGTTGGCTTGAGCAACGAAAGCCGGCTGCACCAGCAGCAGGAAACGGCCATCGCCCTCGGCAAGCCTTCGTAACAGGCGACTCGCGATGAAGCCGGGGAAACCGGTTATGAAAAATGTTTCCTGCGCCATGTTCTTGTTTTAGAGTCGAAAGCGGCCGCGATAGTTTACCAGGTCAGAGCTGTAGTCGGGCGTCGCATAAAAACTTCGCATCACTTCCAACCCTCTGAGTATAATTCACGTTCATTAAGCCGATACAATCCAGTCCGCCCAACTCAATTTCGTTTTGCGCCAAACCAGCTGCGGAGATAAAGGATGATACTTAGGAAAACTACAACGCTAAAGATATTGCTGGCTTCTCTGCTAATGCTGTCGTCGGTTTGCTTGCTTACAGCCCAGCAGAGGACAGACTGCACCGTTCGCGTGACCTTGCTGCAAGTAAACGACGTCTACCAGTTTGCTCCAGTCGATGAAGGCAAGCGCGGCGGCATCGCACGCGTTCTTACGCTCAAGAAAGGGATTGAGAAAGATTCGCCGCATACCTTGTTTCTGCTCGCCGGCGATACTATCTCGCCGTCAGTTGAATCCATAACCTACAAAGGCGCACAAATGATCGATGCCTGGAATGCGGCGGGTCTCGATTATGCAACCTTCGGCAATCACGAATTTGACTTTGGTCCGGACGAGTTACGCAAGCGCATGAAAGAGTCGCACTTCAAGTGGATCGTTGCCAACGTCATTGATAAAAAAACGGGCGAGCCTTTTGGTAATTCGGTTCCGTTTGTTATCCGCGAATTCGACGGTGTCAAGGTGGGTATATTCGGACTGGTGTTGGAAGAAACGAAAATTACTTCGCGACCGGGAAACGACGTTGAATTTCTCAATCCCTGCGAGACGGCAAAAAAGATTGTGCCCCAGATCCACGCTCGGGGCGCAAAAGTCGTAGTAGCTCTTACTCACTTATCAATGTCCGAAGACAAGCAGGTGGCGCGTTGTGCAGAGGTGGATGCCATCATTGGCGGCCACGAGCACACTTTGTTGGAGTCAGCTTCAGGAGGTGCGCCCATTTTTAAGATGACTGCGGATGCGCGCGAGCTGGGTCAGATAGATCTCAACATTTCCAAAACGACCGGTGCGCTGGAAAGTATTGACTGGCGAGTTATTCCGGTAACCGATCAGACCAGGGAGGATCAGACTTTCACTGCTATCTATCGCAAATACGGCGGAATACTAAAAGAGTTGTCGCAACTGGTTGGCCGCACCAGTGTCGAATTGGATGCGCGCAGTGCCGCCGGTCGCACGCAGGAAACCAACGTGGGCGATTTTATTGCGGATGCCTTTCGCAGCGCGACAGCGGCCGACGTGGCAATAATGAATGGCGGCTCAATTCGCGCCGACGAGATTATCAAGCCGGGCACGCTAACCCAAAGGGATGTATTGTCGATTCTTCCCTTCAAGAACAAAGTTGTAAAATTGGAACTCAGCGGCGCGCTGCTGCGCCAAGCCCTGGAGCACGGGGTAGCCCGCAGTGCGGAGGACGCTGAACCGGCCCGCTTTCCGCAAGTCTCGGGAATGCGCTTCACTTTTGACGCGAGCCGGCCGGCGGGTTCGCGGATTGTCAGTTTGACTGTGAATGGCAGGCCTTTGGATGACAATCGGAAATACACCCTGGCGACCACCGATTATGTCGCCCTCGATGGCGGCGATGGCTATGCAATGTTGAAAGAGGCACGAGTAATGATTCCGCGAGAGCGCGCACAGTTTGATTCTGAGGTCCTGCGTGCCGCGATCGCCGCTAAGAAGATAATCGCGCCGCAAACTGACGGCCGCATCAAACGATTGGACCAACGGAAACAACCGACAAGCAATTGCAATTGATTTTGGAGTGCGGCATTGCTGTTTACTGTTTGCTGAAAAGCGATGAACGAAAAAGTTTACGAAGATGATGCCTCGCCGGCTGCGAAGTACGAAGCCAAACAGCTTTTCCAGGAAGCTTATCAGGCGCAGCTAGCCGAGAATTTCGAAGAGGCAATCGAGCTTTACAAACGATCAATTGCAACCTATCCGACTGCCGAAGCACATACGTTTCTTGGTTGGGTTTACAGTTTTCAAGACCGCTACGACGAAGCGATCGAGGAATGTTTGGCAGCAATTCGCGTCGATGAGACGCTGGGAAATCCCTACAACGACATCGGCAGTTATCTCTTAGCGAAGGGCGATACGTACTCGAGCGTGCGCTGGTTCAAGCGCGCGCTTTATGCGCCGCGTTATGAATCGTACGCTTTTCCGCATTTTAACCTTGGCCGCATTTACGAGACGCGCAGGAAGTATCTGGAAGCAGCGCGGCATTATGGCAAAGCTCTCGAACAACAGCCCGGCTTCAGTGAAGCGGCCAGCGGTCTTCATCGCATGCAGGCGCTTCTTAATTAGCAAATCGTGAATCGTGAATCGTAAATAGTTAAAGCCGTTGCGGTGATGAGATTTGTTCCAACATACGATTGAGCATTTACGATTTGCTATTCACGATTTACGATTCACGATCCTTGTTTTCCGTCGATTCTCGTCCACTGCAACGTAGACAACCTCGGCTTCGGTAACTCGCACTTGCTCTTTCGATGAGACCACTCGCTCAGTTTCGACAATCACCCGCACAGTGATCGAAGTGTTGCCAATGCTGATTGTCTCGGCGTAAAAACTCACTAAATCGCCAACAAACACGGGCTTGTGAAAGATAACTTCGCGCATGGCGACGGTGACGAATCGATCCATACCCGTGCGCCGGTGAGCCTCGATCGCGCCGGCCATGTCGATGTAGCTAAGAATGACCCCGCCAAAAATTGTACCCGCAGAATTTGTGTCGCGCGGCAGTAGCGTGATGCGGATTGCCGGGTCGCGTTTGTCATTTATCATTGCAACTAGTTCCTTATCATAATTTCACTGCTGGAGGCTGCGATTAGCCCAGTCGGTAATGGCCTGCTTCAGCTCTTCCAAGTGGCCTTCGAAGAAATGGCCGGAATCTTTGATAAGGTGCAGCGCCACGCTCGGATTGTGCTGTTTGATCTTGTCTACCAAATCTAGTAGCGCCGCCATGCTACCAAA
>Ga0184619_10000417_pt1 | contig 14622 bp, 14 predicted proteins | sample PLM0_60_b1_FD_133146 | JGI IMG/M metagenome (GOLD analysis project Ga0184619, IMG submission 133146) | Groundwater sediment microbial communities from an aquifer in East River, Colorado, USA - PLM0_60_b1 | ecosystem: Environmental > Terrestrial > Soil > Riparian zone | place: USA: East River...
ATAGACTCTTTCGGTTTGCCGGCGGGTATCGTCAAAGCCGTCGGAGGTATCAATCAGGTAATCGGCAAACTTCTTCTTCTCGTCCTGACTCATCTGCGCGCTAATTCTCTTCTCTGCTTCTTCGCGACTTAAATTATTTCTCGACATAAGACGCTGCAACTGAATGTCCGGGCGGCAGTGGACGACAATCAGCTTGTCGAAACGTTGATAACCGCCTGATTCGATCATTAAGGCAGCATCCACCACTGCGATACCGTCCGGATCGATAGCCTCGCATTCACGCAACAATTCATCCTGACGAGCAATGATATACGGATGCAGGATTGAATTAAGCGCCAAGCGCCTTTGCGGATCGCCGAAAACCAGATTGCCGAGCTTCGTTCGATCAAGTGCGCCGTCAGACTGCAAGACTTCCGCGCCAAATTCCGCAACGACCTTTTCAAGTGCTAATGATTTTGGCTCGACCACTTCCCGCGCCGTCAAGTCAGCGTCGAGCACATGGCAGCCGAGCTCAGCGAGCACGCCGGCAACGAACGATTTGCCAACGCCAATCGATCCTGTTAGTCCCACGCGCAACATGATTGGCAACCAGTGAACAGCAAACAGTGAACAGTAAACCGTTAACAGTGAACCGTTAACAGTAAACAGTGAACAGTAAGAGCGAGCGAGACATTCCTTATTCCATCCCGTTTTCTGTTGACAGTTTGTTGTTAACTGTTCACGGTTTACGGTTCACTGTTTACGGTTCACTGTTTGCTGTTTACTCACCCCAATCCTCTCCGCTGCCGCGCCGCCAGCAGCGTATTTCGCATCAACATCGCGACAGTCAGCAGACCAACGCCGCCCGGGACTGGTGTGCGGCGACCAGCAACAGTGTCCGCCTCGGCCGGATTTACGTCGCCGACTAGTGTGTATCCGCGCTTTGAAATTGTCTCGATTCGCTTTGCCGCGTCGTTGCCGAATAACCTTCTCGCAATTGCTGTATCAGTCACGTTATTCATGCCGACATCGATAACTGTGGCGCCGGGCTTGATGTGCTCGCGGCCAATGAAACCGGGGCGGCCAATTGCAACTATCAGCAAATCCGCTTCCCGTGTCACTGCCGCCAGGTCACGCGTGCGTGAGTGACAGATCGTAACCGTCGCGTCCCTTCGCAAAAGCAGCTGTGCCATCGGCCGGCCCACGATTTGGCTGCGGCCAACTACGCAGGCGCTGGTGCCGGCTATTGAGATTCCTGTTCGATCCAGCAACTCAATCACGCCCGCGGGCGTGCAAGGCGCAAAAGCGGGCTTGCCCAGGGCCAACCGTCCGACGTTGAGAGGATGAAACCCGTCAACGTCTTTTTGCGGATCGACCGCTTCGATAATCGTATCTTCCGCGATTTCCCACGGCAGCGGTAGTTGGACCAGGATGCCATCAATGTCGCCGCGCTCGTTGAGGGAGGCAATAAGATCCAATAACTCAACAGAGTTTATGCGTGCCGTCAGCGCGTGATGTTCGGATCTGATGCCAACTTCCTCACAAGCTCTGATCTTGTTTCTTACGTAAACCGCTGAAGCGGGATCATCGCCAACTTGTACAGCGGCTAGACAAGGCTTGACCTGATGATCTTTCCACAGGCGCTCTACGTCACGCGCCGTTTCCAGTTTGATCTGCGCGGCGACGGCGCCGCCGTCGAGCAATTGCGCGCGAGGCGCAGCATCGGTATCACCAATGGATTGCGTGGCCATTTTCTACAGTTGGTCCTTTTAACAACTTTGGAACTTTCGTGCTAGGTTACACCGAGATTGCTTTTATTGGTTAGCGAGGATTCAACAAAATAATGAAAACGTTCGGAGGCGCTATTCTTTCGTTGTGCCTGGTCAGTCTGTTTGCCATTTCCGCCTGTCGTCGTGAGCGTACACATTCCGCAACCGAGAAACATTTCGAATTAAAGGGCAAGGTAGTGCTAGTCGAAAAGGACCAGCATCTGGTGACCGTCGCGCATGAAGATATCAAGGGCTACATGCCGGCGATGACGATGCCGTTTACAGTCGGTGAAGACTGGTGGTGGGTTTTCGAAGTTCCCCTGGTGCCCGGCGATCACATTAACGCAACGCTGATTGTGGACGGCGCCAAGTCGTGGCTTGAGGATGTAGTAATAGCTAAAGAAGGTACTGATAGCGCTGCGCCTGTGAGCGGCGAAGGCATTGGCCCGAAGCCGGGAGAAGAAGTACCCGATTATCGTCTGATTAACCAGGATGGAAAGGCAATTCGTATCCACGACTACCGCGGCAAAGCGCTGGTTCTGACTTTTACCTACACGCGTTGCCAACAGCCCGATCAGTGCACCTTGATGAGCAACAATTTTGCGGCGGTCGATCAGGAATTGCAAAAGCAACCAGAGCTTTATGCAAAGACGCACTTACTCAGCATTAGTTTTGATCCCGAGTACGATACGCCAAAGGTGCTGCGGAGTTATGGCGCGGCCTTTACCGGCAGATATTCAGACGAGACCTTTACACATTGGGAATTCGCGTCGGGCAGCGCGGACGAGGTGAAAGGGATAGCACAATATTTCGGGATGCGATATTACCTGGACTCGGAATCAGGAAACGAGCAAGTTATCCATTCGCTGAGAACCGCCGTTATCGGGCCTGACAGCAAAGTCATCAAAGTCTACCGCGGCAATGAATGGAAGCCTGATGAAATTGTCAGCGACCTGCGCGCCGCTGGTGCAGCAAAAACTTCACCGCCAATGAACATGGACAACATGCCTCACTAGCCAAAAATGTAATTTCTGCTAGTGCGGCGTGATTCGGCTCAGAAAACTTTGCCGCGGATAAGCGCGGATTAACGCGGATCGGAAAAACTAAGCAGTGAACTTGCCTGCTAGCTCTCCGATCCGCGTTTATCCGCGAAAAATCCGCAGCTAGAAACGTCTTACCAAATCTGGCAACGCTTATCAGCTGGTCGGACCATCGGATCGCCTGCTTTGCATTGGAACGCTGTCGCAAACAAAGGCATGTTTGAAAGTGGTCCGTTCACTCGAAAGCGGCCAAGCGGATGCGGGTCAGTTGCCACGCGCAGGCGTGCTGCCTCAGGACGAATGTTCTGCGCCCAGATTTGCGCATAGCCTAAAAAAAATCGCTGCTCCGGCGTGAATCCGGCAATTACGCGCGGCTTCTTCCCGTTCAAAGATTTTTGATAGGCTGCATACGCCACCGCCAGCCCGCCAAGATCTGCGACTGACTCACCCACGACCAGCTTGCCGTTCTGATGCAATCCTGGTTCGACTTCGTAACTATCAAATTGATTAACCACGCAGTCAGTTCGCTCTTTAAATTTCTTAAAGTCGTCGGGTGTCCACCACATGGCGAGATTGCCGTCAGCATCAAACCGGGCGCCCGAATCGTCGAAGCCGTGCGTCATTTCATGACCGATGACAACGCCGATACCGCCATAGTTGAATGCGTCGTCTGCTTTCGGATCGTAGAAAGGCGGTTGCAGAATGCCGGCCGGAAAAACAATCTCGTTGATGCTCGGATTGTAGTAGGCATTGACAGTTGGCGGCGACATGCCCCACTCGGTCTTATCAACCGGCTTGCCGATTTTCCCCAGATTGCGTTTGACTTCAAACTGGCGCGCCGAAATCGTGTTGTTATAAAAAGGCCCGCGGCTGACCTGAAGCGCTTCGTAGCTGCGCCACTTATCGGGATAGCCAATCTTGCGTATAAACGCGTCAAGTTTCGAGATGGCTTTCTTGCGTGTTTCATCGCTCATCCAACTCAGCGTCGTCAGATCGGAACGCAGCGCTTCGACAAGATTCTTTACCATCTCCTGAGCGCGCGCTCGGGCAGCCGGCGTGAATGTTTTTTGGATGTAAAGTTGGCCCAGCGCTTCGCCCAGCGCGCGATCGGTGCTGACGATGCACCGGCGCCAGCGCGGCTGTATTTCCTTTGTGCCCTGCAAGTATTTGCCCGAGAAATTGAAATCCTCCTGAACAAACTTTGCCGAAAGCGTGGTGGCGCTGGAATTTAGCAGGTGCCAGCGCAGGTAGGTTTTCCAGTCGTCGAGTGATATCGAGGTTAGGAATTTGTCGGCGGCCTTGAAGAATTGCGGCTGGCCCACATTGATCTTGTCAATCGTTGGCAGGCCCACGCCCGCAAAATAGTTGCGCCAATCAAAATGCGGCGTCAGCGCGCTCAGCTCAGTGCGATTCATCGGGTGATAGTTCGCTTCCGGATCGCGGCGCTGCACGCGCGTCGACGAGTTCTCGGCTAATTTCCTTTCAATATCGATTACTGTTTTGGCTTCCGCGGCGGCGCGATCGGAACTGTCGCCCATTAACTCGAACATACGGGCAACGTGCTTTGCGTACTCATCTCGCGTCTGACGAGATTTCTCATCGTCTTTCGTGTAGTAATCGCGGTCCGGCAAGCCAAGCCCGCCCTGGACAGCCTGTGCGATCACGGCTTGCGAGTTTTTGAAATCCTGTCCGGCCCCGAACCCAAAAACTGCCGGGATGCGATAGGCGTGAAAGCGTGCGATCTCGGCTTGCAAGCTTGCCACGTCGTTGATGGCAGCAATGCGGTCAAGTTCCGGTTGAAGCGGCGTTATGCCTTGCCCCTCGATGCCCGGTTCGTCCATGCAACTACGATAGTAGTCAGCGATCTTTTGCTCATTACTTCCGGCCTTGAATGATTTCTTCGCTAACAGTTGATCGAGAATGCCATGTAACACGGCGATGTTTTGTTCGTCGAGAACTTCGAATCGCCCCCAGCGCGAGAAAGCTGCCGGTATTGGATTCTTCGCGGTCCAACCGCCATTCGCATACTGAAAAAAGTTTGCACAGGCGGAAACGCTTGTATCCATATTAGCGACATCAAAACCGGGAAGGTTCGCAGCTTCGATTGTGGGAACAGACGGCAACGTCGCTTTGGTATTCGCCGCTTCACCTGAACGGTGTCCGATGGTGAACGAGCACATTACCGCCCCCGCGACAGCAATCAGTGTTAAGAGCCTACGCATGATTAGAGTCCTCCAGAGAAATTGCCCGAAAAAGTTGGGGGTTATAAAAACGGGAGGCGTTAGAAGATTTCTGCAGGGACCGGTTGGGCGCAAACATTACCCCTTACGCGGCGCCTTTTATCTTCTTGATTTCTTCGGTGAGCACCGGCACTGCCTCAAAGAGGTCGCCAACGATTCCATAGTCAGCGATGTCGAAAATCGGCGCTTCCGGATCTTTGTTTATGGCCACGATCGTGCCGGAGTTTTTCATACCGACCAGGTGCTGAATGGCACCCGAGATTCCCAGTGCTACGTAAAGCTTTGGCGCCACGGTTTGTCCGGAGGATCCTATTTGCCGATCGATTGGCAGCCACTCAGCATCGCAGATTGGTCGCGACGCCGCTAAATCTCCGCCGAGAGCCTCGGCAAGTTTTTCCGCAAGCGCCAGATTATCTTTACTCTTGATGCCGCGGCCAACGGCAACGATGATGTCAGCCTTGCTCAAGTCAACTGCTTGTTTTACTTCCCGAAATGGAGCTTCAGGCGTCATGCGAATGTTACCTACGTCAACCTGCATGTCCTCTATTGGAGCGCCGCTTCCCTTCCTCGCCTGATCCGGTCGATAGGCTCCAGATTGGAAGGTTGCAAAAACCGGGGCCGTGCCATCGGAAACAACATCAGCGTCGAGCTTACCCAGGAAGATTCGACGCGTGAACGTCAAAGCGCTCCCGCCGGCCTGCGCGCGAATGCAGTCGCTGATTAAAGCCTTTTCGAAACGCGCTGCGAGTTTCGGCGCGAAGTCGCGCACTAGATATGTGTGGGGAAACACGACGAGATGCGGGTCGAGTTGGCGCACTACGCGCTCCATCGCGTCCGTGTAGCCGTCGGGCGTATATTGAGCCAACTTTTCGTTCTTTGCCTGTATGACCTTGGCTAAATCAAAGGCCGCTATCTCCTGGGCCAGCGCCGAAACGTCAGCGCCCGGAATGACGGCGGTAACCGGCTCTTGCAATTGGGAGGCGAGACTCTGTGCCGCAGCTATTGCCTCAAGCGAAGTCTTGTTCAGCGCGCCGTTGCGGTGTTCGATGAAAACCAAGATGCCGTTACTCATAAATTTGTAGCATAGACTTCAGTCTGTGCTTCTCCGCCAAAAGGCACAGGCTAAAGCCTGTGCCACTTAAATCACCCGCGCCTCGTTATGCAGTTTCTCGGCTAATGCAACTGCACCCACTCTCGCATCGCCGTTGCCGAGCAACTGTGTTTGCTTTGTTTTTTGCGGCAGATATATCTTTTCGATGCCTTGATGCGTGGGACGATCTACTATTTCAGCAGGCGGCGCGACTTCCTTAATCTCTTTTTTCTTGGCGGCCATGATGCCCTTGAGTGTTGCATAGCGAATCTGGCTGATGCCTGATTGAATCGTCAACAAGGCGGGCAACGCCATCGAGTACCACTGGTACCAGCCACTTTCCAGCTCGCGCTTGACGCGCAGTTTGTCACTGGAGGCATCGACTTCAATGACGATTGTCGCGTGTGGCATACCGAGCAGTTCGGCCATAATCACGCCCGTTTGTCCATAACCGTAATCGTCCGACTGCAGTCCGGTGAGAATCAAATCGGGATTCTCATCTCTGATTGCGGCGACCAGCGCGCTAGCCGCGGCATAAGGGGAAAGCTGGCCCAGGTTATCGCCAACTACGTGAATCGCCCGATCCGCCCCGCGCGCCAGCGCGTCTTTGATCACGCTCTTCACTCGCTGCGGACCCATGGAACAAACAACAACTTCACCGCCAAGCTTTTCCTTGACGCGCAGCGCTTCTTCAAGCGCATAGCCGTCCGATTCGCTGACCTCGAAAGACAGATCGCCTTCCTCTATCCAGGTGCTTTCTTTATTGATTCGCAGGATTGCGTCCTTGTTCGCAACCTGTTTCATCATTACTACAATTTTCATAAGTTACTTCAGCCGATAGAAGTCAGAAGTTCAGAAGACAGAATTCAGGAGACAGTATAAGAACACCTGGAACAATCCCAACAAGCATGTCGATTCTGAATTCTGACTCCTGAATTCTGGTCTCGGTCTTCATCCTCCATATCTCTTAAACAACAGCGCCGCGTTAGTGCCACCAAAACCAAAACTGTTCGAAAGTGCATATTCGACTTCCGCCTCGCGCGGCACATTCGGCACATAATCAAGGTCGCATTCGGGATCGGGATTAACATAATTAATCGTCGGCGGCAACATCTTGCGGTGCAGACTTAAAACTGAAAACACTCCTTCAATGCCGCCGGCAGCACCCAGCAGATGCCCCGTCATCGACTTTGTCGAACTGACCGCAAGCTTGTACGCATGGTCGCCAAACGTCTTTTTAATTGCGAGCGTTTCAAACTTGTCGTTATAAGGCGTGGAAGTACCGTGCGCGTTAACGTAGCCAACCTGTTCCGGTTGAATGCCGGCGTCGCGAATCGTCTTTGTCATGACGCGTATCGCACCCGAACCGGTTTCATCAGGCATGGTCAAGTGAAACGCATCGGCAGTCATGCCATAGCCAACCAACTCGGCGTAGATGCGCGCGCCGCGCCCCTTAGCGTATTCCAGTTCCTCTAAAATCATGATGCCGGCGCCTTCGCCTATAACAAAACCGTCGCGGTCGCGCTCAAATGGGCGTGACGCGTGCAGCGGATCGTCATTACGCGTTGACAGCGCGCGCATGGAAGCAAAACCCGCCACGCTCATCGGCGTAATGGCGGACTCGGCGCCGCCGCAGATCATGATATCGGCATCGCCACGCTGAATTATTCTGAAGCTGTCACCAATTGCGTGCGCTCCCGCGGAACAGGCGGTGGCGGTAGCGGAGTTTGGTCCTTTCGCGCCGTAGCGAATGGAAACCTGGCCGGCCGCCAAATTTACTATCGCGGAAACAATAAAGAAGGGTGAAACGCGATCCGGCCCTTCATTGAGCAGCTTTGAGTGTTCACGCTCAATGGCCCAGAAATCACCAATGCCGCTGCTGATGTAGGTACCCGCTTGTTCGGCAATATTATCGGGAAGCCTGCCCGCTTCGTTAAGAGCCAGGCCACTATCGGCCATGGCTTCCACAGCCGCAGCTATCGCGTAATGAATAAAGGCGCCCATCTTGCGCGCCTCTTTCTTCGCTATAAATTTGAGTGGATCGAAGTCTTTAACTTCGGCGGCAAACTTAACCGAAAACTTTTCAGTGTCGAACTTTTTAATATAATCCACGCCGCTCTGACCGTTCATCAGCGCAGACCACGTAGATTCAACTGAATTGCCAACCGGCGTTATCAACCCCAGTCCGGTAACAACTACACGACGTGCCAAATCAAAACTCCCTTGAAAAAGTGACAAGTGACAAGTGACTAGTGACAGGTTCAAGCAATTGAATTCTTGCTTGTCACCTGTCACTTGTTACCTGTCACTATTTCTTGTGCTGGTCGATGTAGTTGTACGCGTCGCGGACACTTTGAATTTTCTCCGCGTCCTCGTCAGGAATTTCGATGCCGAACTCCTCTTCAAAGCGCATCACCAGCTCTACTGTATCCAGTGAGTCAGCACCCAGGTCGTCAATAAAGCGGGCATTCGGCGTTACTTCGTTCTCATCGACGCCTAACTCGTCGACAATGATTTGTTTGACCTTATTCTCGATCTCTTGATCGGGCATTTCGTTTTGCTCCTCTTGTGATGAAATATCTATTCCGATTTAAGTAACGCCGAGGCTGGCACTCGCCGCTTTCAAACTCGCAGTATCCTCGACATTGAAACACTTCACTTCACGACTTATTTGCCGCATCAAGCCGCTTAGAACTTTCCCCGGGCCCACTTCAACGAAGGCATCAACACCATCCTGAATCAAAAATTGCATCGACTCGAGCCAGCGCACCGGCGCCGATACCTGGCGCACAACCGAATCGCGAGCTTTGCCCGCCGCGTTGTTTACCGCGACATCAACATTAGTCACAAGCGGTACGGACAGATCGTGAAAACTAACGCTTTCCAGGTCAAAAGCCAAACGTTCCTGGGCCGGCAACATTAACGCGCAATGAAAGGGCGCACTTACATTCAGCTTTACAACACGTTTAGCGCCGGCATTCTTAAGCAATTCGCCCGCGCGATCTACCGCTTCGGTGTTGCCGGCGATGACCACTTGATTCAGTGAGTTTATATTGGCAGGCGCGCAGACCTGACCCTGTTGCGCCTCAGAACATGCAGCCTCGATGTCTTTCAGCTCGGCTCCCATTATCGCAGCCATCGCACCGACGCCCGGCGGCACGGCCTCTTGCATGTAGCGACCGCGAGCCCGCACTGTTTGAATTGCGTCGCTAAGTGACAAAGACTTTGCTGCAACCAAAGCCGAATATTCACCGAGGCTGTGGCCGGCAACATAGTTCGGCTTCGGAAAACCCTCCGACTCGATCGTGTCAAGAACTGCAACTGAGATCGCCAAAATTGCCGGCTGTGTGTTTTCAGTTAGTTGCAGCTCCTCGACTGAACTCTCGAAGCAAAGCCGCGAAATGGAAAAGTGTAGCGCGTCGTCCGCCTCTTCAAAGACCCGTTTGGCAGTTGCAAAATTTTCAGCCAGGTCCTTGCCCATTCCGGGATACTGTGAACCCTGTCCCGGAAAAATGTACGCTAAAGCCATAGAAGTAAATGGTAAATCGTAAATGGTAAATAGTTAATTTCTCAATTGCGGTCCACCCGATAACCCGCGCCTATTAGCAGTCAGAAGGTTCTGACTATTTACGATTTACGATTCACGATTTACCAATCGCTCTCACCAACGAATCAACACCGCCCCCCACGTCACACCGCCGCCAAATGAAGCCAGCAGGACAATATCATCTTTCTGAATGCGACCGGCTTCGACGCATTCATCCAGGCCAATCGGAATCGATGCCGATGATGTATTGCCGTGCATGGCGATGTTGGAATAGACGCGATCGACGTCCAAGCTTAGTTTACTCGCAACCGCGTCCGTAATTCTTTGGTTTGCCTGGTGCGGTATGAAGAGCTTGACATCATTTGCGTTCAGGCCGGCTTCTTCTAACACATCGCGAGAGATTTCGGCCATGGAACGTACGGCGACCTTGAAGAGCTCGTTGCCCTTCATCTTAAAAAAGTGATCTCCGGCGGCGAGTGTTTCAGCAGTAGCCGGCCGTCGCGTGCCGCCACCCGGCGAGTAGAGTTGTTCTTCATATCTGCCGTCCGACCGAATTCGCGCGGCCAGGATTCCGTGATTATTCTCAACCGCTCCTAACACGGCCGCGCCGGCGCCGTCGCCAAACAAAACGCACGTTTGGCGATCTGTATAGTCGACATACTGCGTCAAGATCTCGGCCCCAATCACGAGCGCATATTTCGATTGGCCGGTGCGAATCATCGTATCGGCAACTGTCAAGCCATACAGAAATCCGGAACAAGCAGCAACCAAATCCATTGCTGCGGCGTTGTTCGCGCCAAGTTCAGCCTGGATTATGCAGCCGGTGGAAGGAAGGATCTGATCGGGCGTAACGGTGGCACAAAGTATCAGATCAATATCCGCTGGTTGCAGACCGGCGCGCTCGATTGCTTGTCGCGCCGCCTTCACGGCAAAGAGCGAGGTGTACTCCCCTGGCGCGGCTTTCCGGCGTTGCTTGATTCCGGTGCGTGTCGTAATCCAATCGTCCGACGTCTCCACCATCTTTTCGAGATCGGCGTTCGTCAGTATTCCTTCCGGATATGAATGGCCGGTTCCCAGTATGCCGGCGCGAATATCTGCCATTAATTCCTCTGTTTTTGTGATTAGGGCGTAATACTATCCACTATAGCTGATAAAAAAGCCAAGCATTCCGAGTCCACGCTTTAGTTGCCCATTATTAAAGGTCTGCAAGCCAAACTGTGAACTCTGAAGTTCAAGCCATGGCCTGCAGCGCATTCGTCTCGGCAATTCCCTTTTCTATACGTTCACTGGCGCGATTCTCTGAAAATTCTTTTACGGCACGAATCGCATTTCTAATCGCCCGCGCATTCGAGCTGCCGTGGCCGATGACCACAATTTTTCGTACGCCTAAGAGCGGCGCGCCGCCGTGTTCCGAGTAGTCGAGCTGCCTCTTGATGTTTCGAAATGCGGGCTTGGCAAGCATCGCTCCGGCTTTCGTTACCGCAGACGCAGTCAGCTCGCGTTTGATCATCCAGAGCATCGCATCCGTCAGGCCTTCGGAAAGCTTCAACATGACGTTGCCAGTAAAGCCATCCGTCACTATTACGTCCACAGCACCGGAAAAAACATCGCGACCTTCCACATTGCCCATGAAATTCAAACTGCTCATTTCGCGCAATAGAGGAAATGCTTCCTTGGTAAGGTCGTTCCCTTTCGCTTCCTCTTCGCCAATGCTCATCAAACCAACCACCGGACTCTTCGTTCCCAGCACCGCGCGCGAATAAGCATCACCCATGATTGCAAACTGGACCAGGTGCTCTGCTTTGCATTCAGCATTCGCGCCGACGTCAAGCAGCAACGTGGGTTTCGGTGACCTGGTGGGAATCAATGCCGCCAAGGCAGGCCGATCCACTCCCGGCAACATGCCAATGACCATCTTGGCCGTAGCCATCGCGGCGCCCGTGTTGCCGGCCGATACAAACCCGTCCGCGTAGCCATCGGTAACCAGTCTTGATCCTATTCGCAAAGAGCTTTTCTTTTTCCGCCGGACGGAAGTGGCAACGGGCTCGCCCATGCCGATGACTTCGGCGGCTTCGACTAACTCAATTCCGCGATCGCCATCACCACGCCAACCACAGCGCCGCAGTTCAGGCACCAGCTTTTCCGGCTGACCGACCAGGATTACTGTCAGGCCAAGGTCGCGTGCAGCCGCAAGAGCACCATCGATCTCGGCATGCGGCGCGTGGTCGCTACCCATCGCGTCGAGAACGACTTTTCCCGTCAAGCGGGATTCATCCTTCGACTGAGTTCGCACTGACGATACTTTTATCGAGTTAGGATTGTTCTACCTGCACGACTTGCCGGCCTTTGTAGTGGCCACACTTTGGGCAGACGCGGTGTTGCAGCCGGGGTTCCTGGCAGTTTGGACAGAGGGTCGTTTGCGGCGCAGTCAGCGCATCATGCGCACGCCGCTTCCCGCGTCGTGCTTTTGAATGTCTTCGTTTTGGATTCGGCATAACTACTCCATTGGTAAATGGTTAATCGTAAATGGTGAATGGTCCAACGGCTTTCCAAGTCCATTTACCATTTACTATTTACTATTTACTATTTACCAGTTTGACTATTCACGATTTACTAGTTCTTTCAATCCCGCCCAGCGCGGATCGACTTCCGTATTTTTGCAATCACAAGTCGTCACGTTACGGTCCGCCCCGCAGGTTGGGCAAATTCCCTTACAGTCTAGCTGACACACCACGTGATCCGGCGTCGCCAACAGCAGTTCTTCTCTAACTAACGAATCCACGTCGATAACTGCGCCATCGAAAACGGAAAGATTCAGGTCATCTTCAGAAAGCTCTACAGCATGCTGGGCCTCATAATCCGCCGTGGTCACATGATCGCGGCTGAATTTCGTCTTGACAGCCGACTCTAGCGGCTTCAAACAGCGGTCGCATTCCAGTTGCAAATTACCACTAATCTTGCCAGCCACTTTCACGCGGCGTCCGTCCCGCCCAATCCGGCCCTGAACGCGAGGTGGAGGATCAAGCAAATGGATGCGATCGTCCTCAAGACTCAATTCCCCGGGTTGATATTGATGATCAAGATCCTTCCCGGACTCGGCCAGACTGGCAACTTCGATTCGCATGACCAGCACTTTGTGGCGAACGTCGCATTTCGGCGGTTCGCGAGCAAAACGCCATTATAACTGCGGCGGCCGGTGTGTCAACGAAGAGTAAAAACCGTGTCTTGGTTTGAGGTCTTTCTCTGTGCAGCCTTTGTGTCCTCGGTGTCTGTGGTGAATGAATGCCCAATAGCCGCTCACCAGAGAGACACAGAGAGCACAGAGGTAATACAGAGAAATCGAATTTAAGACACTATCTAAAAACCAAACTTAAACACAGCGCGCTTGTAACTAATTTGGCTTCGCAGGCGAATCCATAGTATCGAGCGCTCGCTCAACCTTCTCTTTCAACCGTTCGAGCCTGTTTTCCAATGCGGAAATTCTTTCCAGCAGATGCTCTTCGTTTGAGGCCGCAGCGTCCGCTGCATCGTAACGTGCCCCCAACGGCTCCACGATTATCATCAGCCTGGTGCCGCAACGTGCACAAAATTCCTGACCCAACGGATTTGCCGCCAGGCACTTTTGGCAATAATGAGCTACTGAAGACATTTGAAATTCAGTGTAGAGCAAACTGTTAGTTTGCTTTACGAGTATTCATAAAAGCCGCGGCCGGTTTTCTTGCCCAGCCAGCCTGCATCCACGTAGTGTCTCAACAGCGGGCAGGCCCGGTATTTTGGATCGCCAAAGCCATCGTACAAGACATTCAGGATAGCCAGGCAGACGTCGAGGCCAATAAAGTCGGCCAACGTCAGCGGTCCCATGGGATGGTTCATTCCCAATTTCATGATACCGTCGATGCTTTCGCGCGTGGCCACACCTTCGTAAAGCGTAAAAATCGCCTCATTGATCATTGGCATCAAGACACGATTTGAAACAAAGCCAGGCGAATCGTGACAGTCAAGCGCCGTCTTGCCAAGTTTTTCCGACAGCTCTCGAACCTTCTCATAAGTTTCGTCGGACGTCGCCAGGCCGCGGATCACTTCAACGAGCTTCATAACCGGAACAGGATTCATGAAGTGCATGCCAATTACTTTGTCCGGTCGCTTGGTTACCGCCCCCAACTTGGTGATCGAAATTGAAGAAGTGTTGGAAGCAAGAATTGCTTCGGGCGACGTTACGCGGTCCAGTGTCTTGAACACTTCAGTCTTGACATCGAGATTCTCCGTTACCGCCTCGATAACAAACGCGGCTTCACTGAATGCCTCTAGTTCCGTAGAGGTTCTGATCTTACCGAGCACCGATTGCTTTTCTTCATTGGTCAGCCGTTCTTTATCAACGTCACGCTGAAGGTTGCGATCGATCGCTTTCATGCCTCGCTCGAGAAATTCAGCCGTAACGTCACGCATCACGACCTCATAGCCAGCCCGAGCGACCACCTGTGCAATGCCGTTGCCCATCGTTCCCGATCCGACAATGCCTATCAACTCAGCCATGATTACGATCCGTCGTTCCCCTTATTGAATGTGATAAGCCGATTTTCCATTTGTCATTTTTCATTTCATCGCAATTGTGTCTGTGTTCATACTCTTATTGAGTTTGCGGTGCCCATGCTTTACTTCGACCTACAGTTTGCTTTGGTCGATAGCTCAAATGGAAAATGGTAAATGAAAAATGGAAAATCTTTCTTTACCAAATCTGTGCTGACGGAACGCGCTATCTTTCAATAGCCATCGCGACTGCATTGCCCCCGCCAAGACAAAGCGAGATAACACCTCTATGCGCATCCCTACGCTCCAACTCATACAGCATCGTCGTTAACAAACGCGAGCCCGATTGCCCAATCGCATGGCCCAGCGCAACTGCGCCACCATTCACATTCAAGCGCTCCGAATCAAGACCTAACTCTTTTGTAATCGC
>Ga0184619_10000418_pt1 | contig 14604 bp, 10 predicted proteins | sample PLM0_60_b1_FD_133146 | JGI IMG/M metagenome (GOLD analysis project Ga0184619, IMG submission 133146) | Groundwater sediment microbial communities from an aquifer in East River, Colorado, USA - PLM0_60_b1 | ecosystem: Environmental > Terrestrial > Soil > Riparian zone | place: USA: East River...
ACTTTATTCCAGAAGGGACCTACCGCGTCCCAGTTGAATTGAGGCAGGAACTCACTGCCAACGGCTTCGAGGTTGGCATACACGATCTTAAACACGATGGCCATCTCTTTTCCTCGCGTCGCAGGTTCACGCGGCACGCCGCGAGAATCAACGCCTATGCGCGTGAATGGGGAGCGTCGGGGTTTAGATCGGGATTCATGTTGCGTAATCTCGATTGGCTGCACGACCTCGATGTGCAATACGATGCGTCCACTTTCGATACGGATCCATTTGAACCGCAACCCCAGGGCCGCCACACGATCTTTCCGTTCTGGGTCCCAAATCCAAATGGCGAATCGATCAGGTATCAACGACCAACCATCAACTCTTCTTCCAGCGGTTACGTTGAACTTCCTTATACCCTTCCTCAAGACTTCACGCTCTTCGTACTGTTGCAAGAGAAGACGCCGGAAATCTGGATGCGAAAACTCGACTGGATCGCGCAACACGGCGGGATGGCATTAGTTGACGTTCATCCTGACTATTTGTGTTTTGATAACGCGATCGCAACATCAAGGGAATATCCGGTTGATCACTACGGGTCGTTTTTGAATTATGTGAACCAGCGCTATAACGGCGCTTTTTGGAACACGACTCCGAGGCAGGTAGCCCAGTTCTGTGCTCGAGTAACGCAGGACATAGCGAGCTAGCAAAGGGCTAACACCACAAAATAACTTCTATGGATATTACAGTTTTCGGAATGGGCTACGTAGGGTGCGTGACAGCTGCATGCTTCGCTGAGATGGGTCATTCGGTGACCGGCGTGGACTTGCAAGAGATTAAAGTCTCTCTCATTAACTCGGGAAAAAGCCCCATCATTGAACCGGACTTGGAACCATTGATTCGCCGCGGAGTTGACGCCGGACGATTGAAAGCCACTCAGCGGATACAGAGACTTGGTGACATTTCCCTAATCTGTGTTGGCACACCTAGCAACGACAACGGCAGCCTGGGTCTTGACCAGTTAAAGAGAGTTGTCAGCCAAATCGGAGAGTTGCTACGAACCACGGATAGTTTTCACGTCGTAGTCGTCCGAAGCACGGTGTTACCGGGAACGGTGAACGATGTGGTGCGACCTTTGCTCGAACAAGAATCTGGTAAACAGGATGGAAAAGACTTCGGCATCTGCATGAATCCCGAGTTCATGCGTGAAACCACGGCCATTTATGATTTCTACCATCCTCCATTTACTATCATTGGCGCCTGTGGCGATCGTGCTGCCGAACGACTTGCAACTCTGTATTCCAGTCTAAAAGCGCCTGTGGAGCGCACTCCCATTTCGGTAGCTGAGTTGATTAAGTATGCCTCGAACGCGTTTCACGCGCTCAAGGTATGTTTCGCGAACGAGGTCGGAAATCTTAGTAAGGCTTTGGGCATTGATAGCCACAAAGTAATGGAGATTTTTTGCAAGGATACGAAGCTGAACATCTCACCCTACTATCTTAAACCCGGATTTGCTTTCGGTGGCTCTTGTTTGCCAAAGGATCTTCGTGCCATTCTTTACAAGGCGAAGCAGCTGGATCTGGAGCTGCCGGTGCTTGGAGCTGTGCTCGAAACAAATCGGAAACAGATCGAGCTAGCCTTCAATTTGATCCGCCACACGGGAACAAACCGTGTTGGGGTCTTGGGCCTCAGTTTCAAAGGCGGTTCCGACGATCTTCGTGAAAGCCCCATCGTCGGATTGATCGAAACCTTGATCGGCAAAGGATATAAATTGGCTATCTACGATGAAGAAGTTGCCTTGGCGAGACTCGTGGGTGCAAATAAGCACTACATCGAGCAGGCAATACCTCACATTTCATCGCTGATGGTTTCTTCTCCAAAGGAAGCCATCGAAGCCAGTGACGTAGTCGTAGTTGGCAAGAATAATTCCAAGATTCAGGAAGCTGTAGCCAATAATGGCGATTCAAAGGTCATTATTGATTTGATTCGGTTACCTCGCGAAACCGTGAAGGTTTCTCCGAATTATCAAGGCATCTGCTGGTAGTGTGGGGGTTACAAAGCAGTACAATCGTATGCGATCTCCAACCAAAGTCCTGATGTGGGTGGAAAACAATTTTCCCCAGGACACTCGCGTCGCAAATGAGGCACGTTTACTCGCTAATGCGGGTTACAAGGTCGCAGTGATCGCGCTTCGGAACCAGCGCCAGGCCGCGCGCGAAACCTGGAATGGGATAGAAATTTACCGTGTGCCGACATTGGAGCTGTTTAAAAAGACAGTAGCTGGAAATGGTAGCCGATTGAATCTGCTTTTCGTTAGGCTGAAATCTTTTCTTGGTTATGTTGTAGAATACCTTTACTTCACCTCAGCTTGCCTTTTGGTTAGCATATATATTTTTGTGAGGCGCGGCTTCGATGTAATGCACGCCCACAACCCGCCCGACACTCTCTTTTTGGCGGCGGTGCCTTTCAAGCTACTCGGAAAGAAATTTGTTTTTGATCAGCATGATCTCTGCCCGGAGCTTTACCGATCCCGTTATAGCGCCGCGGAAGGAGTTTACACCCGGTTTTTAAGAATGTTTGAGTGGTGCAGCCTGAAACTTGCTGACGTCACGATCGCCACGAACGAATCGTATAAACAAATACAAATTGAGCGCGCGCATAAGAACCCCGCCGATATTTTCGTTGTAAGAAATGGGCCGAACCAGATGCGAATGACTCCGGCCGCGCCGAGCGCCCGTCTGAAAGGAATGAACAAGTCGATTTTATGCTACGTTGGTAGCTTAAATCCACAAGACGGTGTCGATTACCTGCTGCGTTCATTGCGCCATTTACTACATGGTTTGAAGCGTTCGGATTTTTATTGTGTAATAATGGGCACCGGAGACTCACTGCAAGATTTGCGTGATCTGGCTGGAAACCTGCATCTGAATGGCTGCGTCGAACTAACAGGGTTCATCTCCGATGAAGACTTGCAAGCTAACCTTGCGGCTGCCGACATTTGCGTGGACCCGGACCCGTCCAGCCCGTTGAACGACGTATCCACTTGGATCAAAGTCATGGAATACATGGCGTCGGCGAAGCCGATCGTCTCTTTCGATCTGAAAGAAACCCGATTTTCTGCCAGAGACGCTGCCATCTACGTCGAGCCGAACAACGAAGCTGAATTCGCGGAAGCTATCGCCCAACTCATGGATCAACCCGAGCTTCAGAACAAAATGGGGACTTACGGTCGCCACCGGGTTGAGGAGGAGTTGCAGTGGGCGAAGGTCGGGAAAAACCTGCTGTCCGCGTATGAAACCCTCTTCGGAGAGAAATGAACGACTTCTGTGAAGCCCACGAGCGGGAAGAAATTCAAAAAACGCAGTTCCAGACTGGCTCGGCCCTTTGCTGAATAAATCACCACGTCTATTTGTGACTACCCGGGGTTCATCCACTCAGCCGTTAGGCGAGACCTTTCCGGCAAAGCCAGAGATCCGTCACGCAGGAATTGTCGATGTTGAGTTTGGTAAAGAGGTCACTGTCATACAACCTGTCAATCTCTATGGGTGTACGATTGGAGACAGCAGCTTCGTTGGTCCATTCGTAGAAATACAAAAGGGCGTAAAGATCGGCCAGCGATGCCGGATTCAGTCGCACGCATTCATCTGTGAGCTCGTAACGATCGGAGACGAATGCTTCATTTCCCACGGCGCAATGTTTGTTAACGACCTGTTCGGTACCGGCGGACCCGCCGAAAACCCGGAGCTCTGGCGATCGACTAGACTTGGCAATCGCGTGAGCGTGGGAACACATGCCACGATCCTTCCGGTGACGATCTGCGATCAAGTTGTTATTGGAGCAGGCGCAGTTGTTACCAAGGATATTACCGTTCCCGGAATCTACGCAGGCAATCCAGCCCGCCTTCTCCGTCGGCTTTGAGCGGAAAAGACATCCTGGTCGTCAGTCCTCGGTCCTTCGCCACCCGTTCTCTACCCATGACAATTCCGATTGTTGATCTGTACGCGCAGTACCTGACGATCAAACAAGAGATCGACCGCGCGATTGCCGAAGTCATCGCAGAGTCGGCTTACATTGGCGGGCGGCACGTGGACGCCTTTGAGCAGGCATGGGCGAGCGCGCTTGGTGTGAAGCGTTGTATCTCTTGTGCGAACGGAACAGACGCGATTTACATCGCCCTGAGGGGACTTCGTGTAAAGCCCGGCGACGAGGTCATCACCTCGGCACATTCCTCGATCTCAACATCGGAAACAATCACGCAGGCGGGAGGCCGGGTCGTATTCTGCGACACAGATGAGGAAACGTTCACGATCGATCCCGACGATATCCAGCGAAAGATCACCCCCGCCACAGTGGGCATTATTCCAGTCCATCTTTACGGGCAGCCGGCCGATATGGATGCGATCATGGCGATCGCCAGAAGGCATAATCTTTGGGTCATGGAGGATTGTAGCCAGGCGCATCTTGCCAGATACAGGGGGCAATACGTTGGAACTTTTGGAGACGCTGCGACGTTTTCGTTTTGCCCGGGTAAAAACCTCGGCGCCTACGGCGACGCCGGATGCGTTGTGACTAATGACGATCGACTTGCCGAGTGGATGACGATATTCGCCCGGCACGGCGGAAACGGCGATCATACCATGGAAGGGATTAACAGCCGGCTGGATGGTCTGCAGGCGGCCATCCTAAATGCAAAATTGCCTTATTTATCTACGTGGACTGAGGCACGACGCTGTGTTGCCTCGTCTTATGATGAGCTTCTCGAAGACGTGGGCGACGTTATTACACCGAGAGTGGGGCCCGGCCGCGATCACGTTTATCATCTCTATGTGATTCGCACCGAAAACCGGGATTCTTTGAGAGAGTACCTTACCCGAGCAGGTGTCTCGACTGTTTTGAACTACCCGAAGGCACTGCCATTTTATCCCGCGTATGCTCATCTCGGCCACGTTCCAAGAGACTTTCCCGTCGCCTGCTTTAATCAATCACGCATCTTATCTCTGCCGGTCTATCCGGAGATGACGAAAGAGATGATTACTCACACCGTTGAGTGTATCGGCGGTTTCTTTAAAGAATTTCAAGAACCGGATAGCATCTCGGCGAAAGTGATTCAATTTGCAGAGCGTCCTTGATCTCCGAAGCCTATTACTCACTAGTTCCGAGAAATTAAAGTGGCACCTCGAAAATTGTGACACTGACAGCCTTTCTAAAACTGCAAAACATGTGGGGCGGTAGCTCAATTGGGAGAGCGTCACGGTTAAACGTAAGATGAAAGTTCGATCCTTTCCGGCTCCAAAATCTTGTTGGTGTGGCAAGCGTTGCATGCGTTCTGTGTCGTCGAGACTTCAAGTAACAATTGTAACCGGTTACCTTTTTAACGAAGCCTGATTTATGGGCATCCACCTCCAGCTGCCTCCAAGTGTCGCGTCCTGCCTTACGGTCGCCTTCATTATTTTCCTTTTCAGGCGGGACGTTCGGGAAAGGCCTGATGTTAGCGGCGCCCTCTGGCTTCCACTCATCTGGTTTGTAATCACTTGCTCAAGAGGTCTCTCCTTATGGCTCAACATCTTCGGCTTGCCAGTAAGTGGCGCTACTTCAGTGGAAGAAGGAAGTCCGTTGGACGCCTGGTTTTTCCTTATCTTGATTGCGGCGGCCCTTTATGTCCTTAGTAACAGGGGAGTTCGTCTTTCAGAAATTGTTGGGAACAATCAATGGCTCACAATATTTCTCCTGTATTGTTTGATTTCCATTATTTGGTCTGATTTTCCTTTCGTGGCTTTTAAGCGATGGATCAAAATCCTCGGCCACCCGATCATGGCGCTCATCGTCCTGACCGAACCGAATCCTAAAGAAGCGTTAATAAGGCTGATGAAACGATGCGCTTATGTGGTCGTGCCTGTCTCCATTCTGTTTATCAAATACTATCCTGAATTGGGACGGGCTTTCGAGCCGTGGAGTGGCTTCGCGATAAACACAGGGATTACCACAGATAAGAACGCGCTCGGCGCCGACTGCCTGATTCTGGGGTTCTTTTTCTTCTGGTATTTGCTCCAAACCTGGAAAACTGAGCGGAGCACCTCGAGACGAAACGAGCTTTGGCTGATCGCCGGATTTTTGATCGGTATCTGGTGGCTCTTCTCGCAGGCGCACAGTGCCACCGCTGTTACATCTTTGTTTATTGGGGCATTGGTCATCGTGTTTGTCGGCATTCGGTCCATAGATAAGAGGTTTATTGGGACCTACATGTTGGCGGCGCTGGTTCTGTTGATCATAGCAGAGCTTACATTTGGTATTTCAGGGCGCTTTTCCGAGGGTCTGGGAAGAGGTTCCGGCCTATCCGGAAGAACAGTGCTTTGGACAGAGCTCCTAAAGTTGGATACGAATCCGATTCTTGGAACGGGATTCGAAAGCTTCTGGTTGGGGAAAAGGCCAGAGCAGCTGAAGGGAGTTTTCTACTTCATCCCAAACCAGGCCCATAATGGCTATTTGGAAACTTACCTGACGTTGGGATCAATCGGGGTTTTCCTCCTCCTTGGACTGTTTGTTGCGACATTCCGGAAAATACACCTCGAGCTTTTTCGAAATTTTGAATGGGGCCGATATCGATTGGGCTTCCTCGCGGCGGTAATACTGTACAACTGGACGGAAGCAGCCTTCAAAACGTTAAATCCTATCTGGTTTGTTTTCTATCTCATCGCATTAGACTACCCACGAACTTACCTCACCGTGGCAGAATCACCTGTCGGGGTTGACAGATCCGAAAGGGACATGGAATTCGCTCATGTCGAAGGGTAACTGTCACATGAGCGCTGCTCTTGGCCCGAAACGCCATCGGCCTACTGATTCGCCATTTAGGTTAGCACAGAATCCCGTTCTGACTTCGCTCTTCGTGGCACTGCTTTTGGTCGCTTCCAGCGCGGCTCAAGGCGCAGTCATTAACGCTGCGAGCCCTTCTCTTCCTGATGTTAGGAGAGCCATAGCCTCTGCAGCGGACGGCGACACGGTAATGGTTCCGGCTGGAACAGCCTCATGGACTTCCAGTGTGCGGATCACCAAGGGAATTACCATTTCTGGACAGACGACTACCAATTCAGATAATGGTACAGCCAATGATCAAACTATTTTGGTAGATAATATAGTTGATGCTCCGGGAGGACAGGGGTTCTTTCATTGCACAACGAACGCAGGTCAGTCGCTTCATATCACCGGACTCACCTTTACTGGTGTTGAAGGAAGTCGTCCCACAATGATGTTTAACGGTGCGATACGTATTAGCGGGACTTCTACTCAGGTGCGGATAGATCACTGTCATTTTATCTCGCTCAACCACCAGCCTACTATCGGGGTGTTCCAGACGATTCGCGGTGTGTCAGATCATCTCGTATTCACTACCCCTCGATCCCAATGCCAAGGATGGAAATTTTTTAATGGAACGGGATTTGGAGATTTAGAGTTTGCACAACCAGCAGGTTACGGAAGCAGCGATTTCTTCTTCATAGAAGATTGCTGGATAGATAACAGTACAGGGGGGGACTTCAGCGGAAACGGAGGCGTGGACGGGGCTATTGGTTGTAAATTCGTGGTGAGACATTGCCACCTGTTTAACGTCGAGATATTAGCCCACGGAACCGAGTTGAGCAGAGACCGTGGAGGTCGAGCACAGGAGATATACAATAACGATTACCATTGGAATTACACTACGACACTTGATGGCATACGAACTGGCTCTCTAATCGCTCACGACAATACTTTTGTCGGGAATCCTCCCAGGGGCTTTGGATTACAAACGTATCGTTTGTTTTACCGCTGGGCAGGCTCTCCGTGGCTTGGCTCTAGCGGGGACAATCCTTTTGACATGAATGTAGCCAAGGCGGACGGCACTTACGTTGAGGGACATTCTCCGTATCTGTTTGACAGCGGAACAGTCACAAGTGGAAGTGAGAACACGCCTTCTGGGGCGATGACTCTTATGGACACCTCTAAAAATTGGACGACGAATCAGTGGGTTAATTATACGGCAAAACGTGTCTCAGATAGTTTTATTGGTCAGATCATATCCAATAACAATAATACCTTAACGATGAGATTTTACAGTCCGAATGGATCACCTTATGTTACATGGAGATCAGGCGACTCATACCAGATTCATAAGGTTCTGGTCTCGTTGGACCAGGCGGGCCGCGGCCGAGGCGATTTGATAACGGGCAACCGGCCAATCAATAGCGAAACCGGGACGGTGACCTGGCCGCATCAGGAATTGGAACCATGCTACTCCTGGAACAACATACATTCTCCTAGTGGAAAGCACATAAACTTCATCCCGTCCGCGTCTTCAGCAGCTATCCTTTTAGCGGGTCGAGATTTTTACGACGATACTCCCATGCCTGGCTACACGCCTTACACCTATCCACACCCACTCGTGACCGGACAACCGCTGCCGACAGCGAGCGCGACTCACGACTCCCAGCGCTATCTTAACAAAAGCGGCGAAAGAAAAGCTAAAAAGGTAAAAACGTGGAAGTGGGGCAGGGCCAAAGAAAGCTCGGCGAACAAAACGGCTGAACGGATTGCTCCTGGCCAGTAATGAGTAAGAATTTTCCTGCAACAGCGGAAATGTTTGTCCGGTATGGCTTCTTCAACCTTCTCTGCCCTCTGAAATGAAATACGTCCTGATCACCGCCGCGAGGAATGAGGGATCATTCATCAAAAAGACGCTTGATTCAGTAGTTACTCAGACAGTTTTACCTGAGCGCTGGGTCATCGTGGACGATGGTTCGACGGATAGTACCGCCGAAATAGTGGAAAGTTATGCGAAAAGCCATCCCTGGATCCAACTGCTCCGTCGTCCGCGGCGTGTCGACCGAAATTTTGCCGGAAAAGTTCAGGCGGTCACTGCCGGCCTGGACCAGGCGCGATCGCTTGAATTCGAAATAATCGGTAATCTCGACGCGGACATTTCATTCGAGCCTGATTACATGGAGTTCCTTCTTCAAAGACTTTCGGAAGACGGAGAGCTCGGCGTCGCAGGAACGCCTTTTACGCAGGATGGTGGTTATGACTCGGCCAGAGACAGTTTCGAAGGCGATAATTATGTGGCTGGACCATGTCAGCTCTTTCGATATCGATGTTTTCAAGAGATTGGTGGCTATGTGCCTAATCCAGCCGGAGGCGTTGACTGGATTGCAGTCATGACTGCTCGCATGAAAGGATGGAAAGTTAGGGCCTTTCCTGAAAAGCGTTTTCATCATTACCGAACGCTGGGTACTGCGGGAAGGGGGACTCTGGGTGCTCTTTTTTCCTATGGAGAAAAAGACTACTACCTTGGTGGTTCCCCAGTATGGCAATTGTTCCGCGTCGCATATCGGATGGGAAAGAAACCTGTTCTGCTGGGCGGGCTGGCCCTGCTCTTGGGTTATGTTTGGGCGGCGTTGCGAAGAGTCAACCGCGTTGTGTCGCCGGAATTAATGCGTTTTCATCGGCATGAACAGATGAAAAAGCTGAGAGCGGTTTTTTTCACCCTTCTACGATTCGAGAAAGTAAACAGTTTTCGGCCGACGCCGAGCAAAAGTGTTTGATTCAGCTACCTCAATAAAAAAATGACAACTACAACCAGCAACAAGCTTATGGAGACAAATGCATTCTTAGACCAATACACATCAGAGGATGAGATCTCGAAGTACACCAGGGCCACCGCAGGCTCAGGGATTAACTATCTTCTCGATCATGATTACAAGGCGGTTTACCTTGAAGCAGTCGGGCTCCTGCCTCAGCAAACCGGACAACGTGGCATTCGGATCCTGGAATTCGGCTGCGGAGGCGGGATGAATCTCCTTAATCTTATTTCGGTGCTGAGTAGCAAAGGGATTCACATTGCACAGGCTATTGGCACGGACTTCTCGCCTGCGATGGTCGAAACGGCCACGCGTGAGGCTAAGGTCTATCTTCGGGGGCAGGATTTACGCAGTCCTCAATTCTACGTGGCCAAAAATGAAACCTTAATTAGCGACCTTTCGACGTCAGCCAGGCAAGACAAATCAACCTTCCTGAATTCGTTTCACTTCATTCTTGGGGTAAACACCGTCCGATATTGTCACGACGCGGAAAAGGAGATGGAGAACGCCCGGGACATTTTCGAGCTGCTTGCCCCGGGAGGGGTCTGTGTTGTTATCGATATGAACAATCGATTCCCCCTTTTCCGAAGCGATCTAAAGAACAGGCTCCGCCGGAACAAAGAAGAACAGTGTTATGTCCCATCGTTGGAGGAATACACGGCGCCGTTTCTCAAAGCAGGCTTCCAGGTATTAAGAAGCGAACATTTCTGCTGGATTCCTCATTCTGCAGGTCCATTCATGGCCGGACTGCTTCGCACGCTCTCCCCAATCTTGAATGTGGTCGCCCGCTCGAGGGCGATGAGGTCGCTAGTCGTCGCCAGAAAACCCTTATAGTCGCGGACCGTCTTCGGCGACTCAACGCGGACCTAAATCAGAATCAATGCAAGAACAAGCATTGCTCCTAACCGCTGACTACCCATCAGCCGACGACCAGAGAGCCGAACGGCTGCTCGAGTTTTTTGGCGTGCGTTACCTGAAGCGGCGTGCGGCAGAGCTTGGACTAGCAGAGAACGAATCCACCCAAAAGTGCAGACTCGTGTGTTCTGCGCAGTCTTTTGCCCGCGTGATGGGAAACCTGCAGCCTGCTTCAGGCAACGCGAACTTACTCGCGCGGCAAATTCATTCCATTTTTTTGTATTCGAACGGCGACCCTGTCGCGGTTGCGAACGTGGTGAGCCAGCTCTCGGGAGGAACGATCTCAATTCGCAGAGGGGCAGGAAACGTTATCCGGTGGCATATCGCGAACGATCCCGACGGCACGTGTGGCGTCATGCGCGATCTCCGGATACAGCCTTCGGCCACCTGCTTGCGCACTGGCGACTTCTTCCATACGGATGGAGGCTCGCTGACTCCCCTGATTGCCGGCGAAGATAAGGCCGCCTTCCTGAAGTTAGCTTGGAATGGCCTGCCGGTGTTCGTATCGTCAGAACGACTGATCGACATTGATGCCGAACTGACAACGTTCAACTTCGACATTCGCGATCACTTCTTTTCCGCCGTCCCACTCGTTTCTTACATTAAATGGGCGTTTCCCTGCAGCTCGTGGCATGCACCCGAAGCCAGTGCCTCTTTAATCATCGATGATCCTCTGTTAAAGCCGACACACGGTTTTGTGGACTTTCAGGAACTTTTGTCTCTGATGAAGCGACACAACTTTTCTACGAACGTCGCATTCATTCCCTGGAATTGGAGGAGGAGCGCCCCCGAAGTTGTGCGGCTGTTCCGAGAAAACCCCGAGCATTTCTCACTTTCTGTTCACGGCTGCGATCATACGCGGGCAGAGTTCGGCAGTTCCAGTCAACAACGTCTTTATTGGAAAGCCCAGCAAGCGCTGGAGCGTATGAATCGCCATGAGTCTATTACCGGGATTTCTCATGATCGCGTCATGGTATTTCCTCAAGGCATTTTTTCCGAAGCTGCCATGAGCGCGCTAAAGCGCACCGATCTTATCGCCTCTATCAATAACGACATTATCAGCGCCGATCGGCACCCTCGTGCGATCAGAATCTCTGATGTATGGGATATTGCAGTTATGGGTTACACCTTTCCCCTCTTTACCAGGAGGTATCCATGGGAAGGGATCGAAAATTTTGCGTTCGATGCTCTGTTGGGGAAACCGGCGATAGCAGTGATCCATCACGATTATTGCAGCGATCACTGCGCCAGGTTGGTCAAATTTATTGAGCAACTAAATGCTCTGCCATCTGCCCCGACCTGGCGCAATCTGGGCGAACTAGTTCGACGTAGCTACCGTCAAAGAGAGGTTTCGCCGCGTGCGATGGAAGTGGAGATGTACGGCACGGAGCTAAGGATTGAGAATCTCTCTGGCCAGTCAAAGCGTTTCCTAATTAGAAGGCGGGAGTCTGAGCCTTCAGCGATACAGCGAATTGGCACTGACGGTCAAGAGATTACCTGGCGACAGACCAACGGACGCGTCGATTTTGAAATCGAGCTCAATCCTGGTGAGAACCAAGTAATTAAAATAAAATTTCATGATCTCACGGGGAAAGAACGCAACGGAGATAGTCTCCCATACAGATTCAAGACGATGCTAAGGCGTTACCTTTGTGAGATGCGTGATAATTATGTTGTGCCTTTGAGATACAGGTTCGCTGGGTCGCTTTAAACCATCGAAGCGCAGAGGCTCGCGACTTCCCTTCTCCGCTTCTCTTCAAATCAAGAAGATCGACGATTTCCATGTGGAAATGGGCCAACAGCAGGCGCCGTAGAAATAAATAAAGAAAGCAATGAAAAAGAAAACCGCTTCACGGTCCGCCTTTCTTAATCCGCGTGTTTTACTCGGCTTGGCTATCTTTGCCGCCGGAGTTTTTCTGACACTTTTAGCAAGAGCCAATCCGCCGGTTTTGATTCGTAATCGCGAGCGCCAGCTAACACTGCAGATGGATAGCGCGGCTCAAGTCACACCGGCTTCACCTGGTGGCGTGCAGGAGGGATGGCTTGCTCGGTATGAAGGGCCGGGTAATCTCGACGATTCTGCCCAAGCCATCGCGCTTGACCGTTGGGGCAACGTTTATGTAACGGGATTCAGCGACGGCGGAGGAACTGGTTATGATTACGCTACGATTAAGTACAACTCTGCTGGGCAAAAAGAATGGGTAGCACGCTACAACGGACCCGGCAATGATGGAGATCTAGCACAAGCCATTGCGGTTGACGACTCAGGCAATGTCTATGTCACGGGATTTAGCGTTGGCTCAGGAACTGGGTTTGATTACGCGACGATTAAGTACAATTCAGCCGGGCAGGAACAATGGGCGGCTCGCTACAATGGCCCAGGGAATGACTTTGATGAAGGCCTTGCTATTGCTGTTGACACCTCAGGCAATGTCTATGTCACGGGGGAAAGCTGGGACCCAGGCACTAAGACTGATTACGCCACGATCAAGTATAACTCAGCCGGGCAGGAACAATGGGTTGCCCGCTATGACTGCTCGGCGGGCATCGACAATGCTGCAGCCATTGCCCTTGACAGTTCAGGCAACGTCTATGTCACAGGAGACAGCGGCAGCGGTTCTGATTACGCCACGATTAAATACAACCCAGCCGGGCAGCAACAATGGGTCGCTCGCTACAATGGCCCAGGGAATGACGATGATGGAGCCACAGCCATTGCCACTGACAATTCAGGCAATGTTTATGTGACCGGATTCAGCGTCGGCTCGGGCGTTGATTATGATTATGCTACGATCAAGTACAACCCAATGGGGCAAGAACAGTGGGTTGCCCGCTACGATGGACCCGGAAAGCATTGGGATCTAGCTAGAGACATTGCTGTCGATGTTTCGGGGAATGTTTACGTCACCGGAAATAGCGTCGGCACGACATATCCTGATTATGATTACGCCACGATCAAGTATAACTTGGCAGGGCAGGAACAATGGGTCGCGCGCTACAATGGCTCGGGTAAGGGCGAGGACGACGCGTCTGGCCTCGCCATTGACGGCTCCGGCAATGTCTATGTCACGGGATCTAGTAACGGCGCAAACAGTCTTCCTGATTACGCCACGATCAAATATAACTCGGCAGGACAGGAACAATGGGTCGCTCGGTATGATGGACCAGGAAATTCCTATGATATTGGCAGAGGCATTGCCGTGGATGAATTCGAGAATGTCTATGTCACGGGAAACAGCTTCGGATCGGGCAACGATTCCGACTATGCGACGATTGAGTACATATCAGTTCCTACTCCCACACCTTCACCAAGACCGCGTCCCACGCCGCGGCTACACCCCACGCCGTCGCTCAGACCGTAACCGATTAATTAAAGAGGAGCGTCAGAGATAAACGACCGCCGATGAATAACGAATACAAATCTAGCGTGTCCGGCCAATCGCAGCTCGTGAGCACAGTTTCGCGCGTTCTGAGCAGCTTCGTGCAATGGCTGGGTAGTTATGGCGAAACATCCTGGGACTTCCAGAGCTTTTTCGCTGGACCAGTCGGGGGACGAGCCAAGGCGCTCTATTACCGCCACAGACTCGTTGGGACCGCAGCGGTTGCTCCCATGATTTTTTGTGAAGCATTCCTGCCGTCAGCGCGACGGCTGTTCCATCATCCGATGCGATTCCCAATTGCGGATGCTCATTATGCAATGGGCTTTGCTTTTCTTTACCAGGCGACCGGAGACGTCTCGCAACTGGAAAACTCGATTCATTTTCTAACCGAACTCGAAAAATCGCGCTGCCCCGAATTCAAAGAATATTGCTGGGGTTATCCATTCGACTGGGTCTGGCGCGGGGGCACGATTAATCGGGAGACACCTCTGATCACAACGACGCCTTATGTGTACGAGGCATTCCTTCAAGCGTTCGAACGGCAGCCTCGAGACGAGTGGAAACTGATCCTCGAATCAATTGCGCGCCACGCTGCCACCGATATCAAGGATTTCCGAACGTCGGAAACGGCGAGTAGTTGTTCCTATACTCCTTCCGATGAGGGAGGAGTCATTAATGCCGCTGCTTATCGCGCCTTCTTGCTGACCAGCGCCTCCAAG
>Ga0184619_10000419_pt1 | contig 14586 bp, 16 predicted proteins | sample PLM0_60_b1_FD_133146 | JGI IMG/M metagenome (GOLD analysis project Ga0184619, IMG submission 133146) | Groundwater sediment microbial communities from an aquifer in East River, Colorado, USA - PLM0_60_b1 | ecosystem: Environmental > Terrestrial > Soil > Riparian zone | place: USA: East River...
CTTTACCGAAACCAAGAACGCGATGATCAAGCAATACACCAAACTCTTCTCGATGGAAGGTGTGCGGCTGACGGTGACAAAGGATGCGCTGCGGGCTCTTGCATCGCAGGCGGTGACCAAGGGCACCGGCGCACGCGCGTTGCGCGCGATGCTCGAGCGCACCATGCTCGACATCATGTACGACGTCCCCAGCCGCGAAGACATCGCCGAGGTCACGATCAATCGCGCGGTGGTCGAAGGCAAAAAACTTCCGCTCGTTCGCAAGAAGCAGGACAAAGACGCCGCCTGATTCGACAGCAAACGTCGAACGTCAAACATTCAACATCGAACACCTAACCTTGGATTCAGGTTGCAGCTTCTGACTTAGACGTTGGAAGTTGGATGTTGAGTGTTGGATGTTACCTTTAGTCGCGCCAACCTTTCCCGCGCGAAATGAGAGTCATCCTTCTCAACACCGGCACGGAACTTTTGCTGGGCGACGTTCAAGACGGACACTTGAGTTTCATCGCGCGCGAAATCTTCTCGCTTGGATTGCGCCTTGACGAACAGCGGACCGTTCCGGATGGTGCGGCGATTCGAGATGCACTCGTCGAATTATTCTCGCGCGCGGAAATTCTGTTCGTGACCGGCGGTCTCGGACCAACCACCGATGATATTACGCGTGATATCGTTGCCGATTTGCTTGGCTTGGAATTGCGGCAAAACGCGGAGCTGTTGGCGTCTCTTCAAAGCAGATTGAAAACGCGCGGTATCAAGTGGACTTCGCGCATCGCGCGTCAGGCCGACGTTCCCGCGGGCGCGCAAATTCTTCCAAACGAGAACGGAAGCGCGCTTGGGCTTTATCTTCGCGCGAACATCAATACGCGAATTTCCTCGCCGCATCTTTTTCTGCTGCCCGGACCGCCTCGCGAGCTTCAGCCAATGTTTCGCAAATTCGTTTCGCCGATCTTGCGCTCAATCGTACAAGTTCCAGAGTCGATCGAGCGGCGGCTCTACAAAATTGCCGGCATCGGTGAATCTATTGTCGAAGAGATGATCGGAGAAAAAGTTCTGGCGATTCCCGGAATCGAACTTGGTTACTGCGCGCGACCGGGCGAAGTCGATGTCCGAATTCTCGGCAAACCAGATGCGGTTGCTCGCGGCGATTTAGTCATCCGGGGCGAGCTGGGATTGTCGATCTTTTCTACGAGCGATGAATCTCTTGAGGAAGTTCTGGTAAAGCTGCTTAGCGAAAGAAAGAAAACGCTCGCGCTCGCAGAATCGTGCACCGGCGGATTACTCGCGCATCGGCTCACGAACGTTCCGGGCGCATCCGCAGTGTTTCGCGCGGCCTGCGTTGCGTATGCGAACGCGGCAAAGATCGACAATCTCAATGTCGATCCAAAGTTAATTGAAAAGCACGGCGCGGTGAGCGAGCCGGTGGCGCGCGCAATGGCCGAAGGTGCGCGGGCGCGCACAAGATCGACCTATGCACTCGCGACCACCGGGATCGCTGGTCCAACCGGAGGCTCTGAGGAGAAACCGGTCGGCACGGTTTACATCGCGCTCGCTTTCGCAGACCAAGAGACAATGGTGAAGAGATTTTTCTTCCCGAGCGATCGCGAAACCTTTAAGCAGCTCACCGCCCAAGCCGCTTTCGATCTTCTGCGGCGAAAGTTGATTCGATGATTAGAGGGCGCCGCGCTGCCGGCGGCAAGTCGATGGGACACGACGGAGCGTGTCCCTCTAGTTTAATAATCGCCGACGTCAACAGGGGTGCCGACTTTGACGTGATCGTAGAATAATTTTGCCCCATCCGGCGGCATTCGGATGCAGCCGTGCGAAGCTGGGTAACCCGGCAAAATTCCGATGTGCATGCCCACGCCGTCGTCGGTCAATCGCATAAACCATTTCATCGTCGCGCCCGCGAAATGGGTCCCGCTGGGCGCGGCATCGATTCGTGCGCTGACGCCGGCGCGCACGATCCGGCCGGAGTTATCTACGAAATCGCCGTAAAGGCTGGAGTGGTGATTCGGGTCTTTCTCGAGCACCTGCAAATGTCCCGTGGGCGAAGTGTGCCCGCGCTTGCCGGACGAAATTGGGCTCTCGATTACGATTTGCTCGCCGGCCATGAGATAAGCGCGCTGTTTGGGAAGTGAGACGACGACGTGGATGGCATCGGGCGTAACTTCTTTCAGCAGTGATTGGTTGATCTTGACCGGCTCTTGCTTGCGAATGAGATCGGCAGCTTTGCGCATAGGTTGCGCGGGAGAGGGCGGAGGAGTTGGCCGCTCCGCGCTCACGAGAACCGCCGTGATAAACAGGGCAATTGCGCAGAGAAATGTCGAAAGTCTTACCGCCATAAATTATCATCGAGTGTAACTGTTTACCCGATGAATCCAACCCGATAACCATCGCGATTCATTTCGTTCGGCGGGGGCGTTTTGCACGCGACGAGTCAAAACGGCCTGCGCTGAGCTTGAGAATTCTTCGACCGCGCCCGGGCCTTTGTCAGAACGATGCATGCTTTCGAGCACTTGGAGCAAACCCCAACCTTGACCGCGATAACGCTCCGTGTGCAAGACACCTTCGCCCTTAAAGTTCACATAATCGACGAGCGCGTAACAGCCCTGTGGCGCGCTTGCGACGCGCTCGAATTGTCGTCGCACATTTTCGCGATTTGCCGGTGCGGCTTCGTCGAGCATTTTCGGCAAAGCAGTCTCGAGCCGGTTGACCATGAACTCCGCCTGAAGATCGACGGTATCAGCGAGAAATTGTCGCAGTTGTTTCAGGTCGGTCGTTTGCCGGGCCTGAAAAAATTCGGCGCGTGAATTCCACGGGCAGGGAAGTTCACCGGCGCCCAGGAGCAATTTCGGCAATTTCGCGCCTCGGCTTGAGATGAAACTCACAAGTTTGGGAAAACTTTCTTCGAACGGACCGCGTTTACCCTGCGGGTACCAAATGAAATGGCCGATGCCAAGCGAGGCGAAATCCTCGCCCTCGTTCCACGCGGTCAGACCTGCGACCGTTCCGTTGGATTCGTTTTGCCAGATCTTTTTCCCGATCCGCAGCGCCTCCGCGTGCGACAGGGTGATGACAGCAAGAGCCTGCGCCGGAACGGCGGCCACGATACATGCGAGGGCAAGGGAGGCGAGAAAGCGGCCTTCCTGTTTCCTTGACGGGTCAGGTTTATCCATTAGCGTGGCAATTCCCGCGGCGCTCGAATTGAAGCGAAACCGCACGGGGAAATTCCATTCTTATGAAACGTTTCATGATCATTGCGGCCCTACTCTCCGTTTGCCTCACCGCTCCCGGAGAGAATAAACCACCACAGCTTAAAGATTTGAAAGACAAAGTCAGCTACAGCATCGGCCTTGATCTCGGGTTCAATTTTAAAAAACAGAATCTGGAGCTCAATCCCGACGCTCTGCTTGCCGGTGTAAAGGATGCACTGAGCGGAAAGCAACCTTTGCTCACTGAAAATGAGGTTAAAGAAACTATGACAGCTTTGACAAAAGAATTGGAAGATAAACAGAAGGCCGCTGCCGAGAAGAACGTAAAGGATGGTGAAAAATTCCTCGCCGAGAACAAGAAGAAAGAAGGCGTGAAGACCACGGCCAGCGGTCTGCAATACAAGGTCATCAAGGAAGGGACTGGCCCGCAGCCAAAACTAACTGACACAGTGGTGGCAAACTATCGAGGAACGCTCATCAACGGAACGGAATTCGACAGTTCCTACAAGCGCGGCCAGCCCGCGACCTTCCCGCTCACTGGCGTAATCAAAGGATGGACGGAAGCGCTTCAGCTAATGAAAGTGGGATCGAAATATCAGCTCTTCGTCCCCGCGAATCTGGCCTACGGAGATCGGGCAATGAGTCCGGACATCAGCCCGAATTCGACTTTAATTTTCGAAGTCGAACTCGTCGGGATTCAGCCAGCGCAAAGTCCCAGCCCGTCGCCGAGTCTCAACCCATCGCCGAGTCTCAACCCATCGCCGAAGTAGCGCTTGGTCCTACATCTCGCTCAGCGCTCGACCTGTGCGGTTTCCCACTCGATGCGCCCCGCGTCACCCCAAAGGTCCTCCAAACTATAGAAGGCGCGTTTGTCTCGATGAAAAACGTGCACCACCACTTGCAGATAATCGAGCACGATCCATTGGCTGGCGGGAAATCCGTCAATCGCCACCGGTCGCGTCGCGTGCTCTTCTTTCATTCGCGTCTCAATTTCACTGGCGATCGCCTTGAGCTGCGGCTCGGACGTAGCCGAGCAGATCACAAAAAAGTCGGTAAACGTCGAAATCCCGCGCAGATCCAGCACGACGATGTCGTCCGCCTTTTTGTTCGACGCGAGTTCAGCGCAAGTCTTGGCTAGGTTTTCCGCGGTTATTTCATTGGCTCCCGGTAAAGATTGCTTCGACGAATGATCTCTTCGACCGCCGATGGTACGAGATAGCGAATCGATCGACCCGAGGCAATCCTCTTTCTGATCTCCGTGGCGGAGATGTCGATCCTGCGATGCACGACTTGATAAGGGTGATTCGTTTGCCTCCCGGTGCGATCAAGAACGACAAAGCGGACCATCTTTTGCAGCTGTTCGAAGCGATGCCAGCTTGCCAGCGTGGACAGATTGTCCTCGCCGATCAGATAGTAAATCTCTGAGTCATCTTCGCGCCGCCGAATCTCTTCGACCGTGTCGATTGTGTAAGACGGAGGTGGTCGATGTAGTTCGCAATCATCCACCACGAAGCCGCTTTCGCCTTCGATCGCGGCCCGCAACATCGACAATCGCATTTCCGCGCTTGCAACAGGAGAATCTTTGCCCGGCGACATCGCGGCCGGAACAAAAATTATTTTTCCCAGCGCCAACATCTCGCGCGCTTCGCGAGCGAGGATCAAATGCGCCTGATGAACGGGATCGAATGTGCCGCCGTAAATTCCGATTTTTTTCAATTCGATCAGGCGAACCCCTTAATAAATGAGATATGGCGCACGCTCGCTGCGGAAACTCGCGACATTGCTTCGCCAGGAGGCGACAATGCTCGCCGGAGAAACGCCGCGCTCCAGTTGCCGCCGAATCGACGCGCTGCCGTAGATTTTATAAAAGATATCGAGCTTACCGGCGGGAGTCCGGCGAAACAGGGTGGAACCGGAAGTGCGGTTCAATTCCGCCAGCATGTATATCCCCAGTGCAGTCAGATTTGCAGGCGCGTTCGGCTCGATGCCTAACGCACAACCACGATACCTTCTTTTTTGAAATGGGCGGAGTTTGACGCCCGGCATATCGAGCGATTGCAAATAACGCGTAAAACTCTCGGCGTTTATCCAACCCGCCATCATTATTTGAAATGGCGTCGCGCCGCCCACGCCGGTATCCAACCCGCTGAGCTCGCCCGCGATTCCCGTCGCCACGTAGTAGAGCGGGGAAATTGCATGCGGAATGTTCGGCGATGTGGCGATCCAGCGAAGTCCGGTTTGGGACCAGGTAAGATCGCGCGACCATCCCCGCATTGGGACGACGGTCAGATTGCATCGGCCGTTGATCCAGCCTTTGGCATTCACCATCTTCGCCAGCTCGCCCACGGTCATTCCATGGACATATGGAATCGGGAACTGGCTGACAAAAGAAATCCAGCGCGGTTCCACTGAGGGGCCTTCGATTCGCAAACCGCCCAACGGATTTGGCCGGTCGAGCACGACGAACTCGATATTGTTTTCCGCGGCGGCTTCCATGCATTTTCCCATCGTGCTGATGTAGGTGTAACCGCGGCAGCCGATGTCTTGCAGATCGAAGACGAGCACGTCCACCCCGCTCAACATCGATCGCGTCGGTTTTCGTGTCGGTCCATAGAGGGAAAAGGCGACAAGCCCGGTCAACCGATCGCGACGCGACTTCACGTACTTCCCCGCTGCCTCCCTGCCGTCGAGTCCGTGCTCCGGCGTATAAAGCGTGACTAAGTTGCAATGCTTGCGCAAGAGAAGTCGCGTGCGATTGCCGTCTGAATCGACCCCGGTCTGGTTCGTGATTAATCCGATGCGTTTGCCGCGGAGCATGGCGTAATCGCTTTGCGCGAGAACATCGATGCCCAGTTCAACCGACGCGTCGATTGCCGACGCAACCGCCAGGAAAGCGATCGTGAAGGCGATTTGTCTTTTATTGCCCCTGCACACCATCGAATTTAGCGTGAAAAGTATGAACAGCGTTTCGGTCGGTCAACTAATCGTTGGTGGATCGCGCTGTTCGAGCGCGATCCCAAATAAAGGTGGATCGAGCAGTCCCTTGCTCGATGTTAAAAATATGGCGGCGAAGCCGCACTTGATCTCGTGTCTAGAGCATGAGCGCTGATTCACTTGGCCAACTGATCCTCACCGGCGTTCCGGGCAAGGAGCTCGATGCGAAAACTGCCGCGCTGTTCCGACGAGTGCAACCTGGCGGTTTCATTCTTTTCGGGCGCAACATCGAGCGCGCGCCTCAACTACGCAAACTCATCGATGACTTGCGCGGTTTGAGCGAGGTCGAGCCGATCATCACCATCGATCAAGAAGGGGGCCGCGTTTCGCGCTTGCGTTTGATCGGCAATGAGCCGCCCAACGCGCAGCAGTTGCGCGAGAAGGACGATGTCAATCTTGTGCGCCGGCACGGCGACATTACCGGGCGTTTATTGCGCGTTTTTGGCTTCAATCTCGATCTTTGCCCGGTGCTGGACATTTCTTTCGACGATAATGCGGACAATTCGTTGCGCGGCCGTTGCTACGGCAAGACCGTCGAGCAAGTCGTTCGCAATGCCGGCGCCTTCAATGACGCGATGCGCGAGCAGGGGATTGCAAGCTGCGGCAAACATTTTCCCGGCTACTCTGCCGCCAAATGCGATGCACACTACGAATTGCCGAGGATCGATCGCACGCGCGAGGAACTGGATCGCGAAGAGCTCGCGGTGTTTCGGCAATTTGCCAAAAAGATCGACAGCATGATGATTTGCCACGGTTGGTATCCGTGCTTCGAATCGCAGAAGACTCCCGCAACTCTATCGCGCCGCATCATCGCTGAGTTGCTCCGCGAAGAGCTGGATTTCGATGGTTTGATCATGACCGATGATCTCGACATGGGCGCGATCCTGAATGGTTACGGCCTGGAGGAAACAATCCGTCTCGCCATGGCAGCTGGAAACGATCTCGCGATGATTTGCCATCGCATGCCGGAGATTGAAAATGTGCATCGCATCCTTGCTACGCTGCCGCGCGACCAAATTGATCGCGCGCAAAAAAGTGTTGCCCGTTTCAAGAATAAACTCTCACCGCCTCACGAATTCTCGGAAGCCGCCTTCCGCAAGATCGACCATGAAATCTGGGACCTCCGCGTCGCCGTCCTCGGCCCGGAACGCGCCGCCTTCCGCAGTCCCGAAGACGGCAAACGCTCGCCCGTCGAAACATATTAAACACAACTATCTGAAATGTTGAATGTTAGATACGACCCCATAAACCATAACCTCCTGATCTTATGGGACGAATTGCGTCAGTCGCTGAGGAAAGTGGAGTTGGTGGTGTCTAGTCGCCAGGAGGGAACAAGCCGCCGCCATGAGATCAGCCGCCTCCATTGAAACTACGGCGTGCCAGGGAGGGCGGCGCGGCATTGGAGAACGTTGAATCGTTAAATGGTTGAAAGGTTACATCGGGGAAGAATTGCGGAGTGCAAAGTGCGAATTGACGGCGTTTTTGATAAACGTAACTGTGAGTCCATGACAAAGAAGTCTCCGGAACCGAAGCAGAAACGGGTGGACAGCGGTGTTACCCGCCGAACATTTCTTGGGATGAGTCTGGCAAGCGGGGCTACGCTCTTGGCGGGAGGATCGGCCGCGGTCTATGGAGCCGCTTCAGCAACGCTGTCGAGCCTGGCTACGAATTCCGTTTGGAAGTTGGGCGGCGATCTCGCGGTCAATCGGCTCGGCTTTGGCGCGATGCGCATCACCGGGGAAGGCATTTGGGGTTGGCCACCTGACCGGGACAACGCGCTCAAGGTTCTGCGGCGCGCGGTTAAACTTGGTGTGAATTTGATCGACACGGCCGATGCATACGGGCCGGAGACAAGCGAACTGCTCATCGCCGAGGCGCTCCATCCTTATCCCGCCGGTCTCGTTATCGCGACGAAAGGGGGGCTGACCCGACCAGGACCTGGCGAGTGGGTACCGAACGGTCGACCTGATTACCTCAGAGGATGTGTCGAGAAGAGTCTGAAGCGACTTCGGCTCGAGCGGATCGATTTGTATCAATTGCACCGCGTCGATCCGAAAGTGCCGATGGAGGAATCGCTCGGCGCGATCAAGGAGATGCAGGGCGCGGGGAAGATTCGGCATGTCGGATTATCCGAGGTGGCGCCGGAGGAAATCGAGCGGGCGCGCAAGGTCCTTCCGATCGTGAGTGTGCAGAACCGGTACAACATCGCGGACCGCAAATGGGAGAAAACGCTCGTCTACTGCGAGAAACAGGGCCTCGGCTTTATGCCGTGGTCGCCGATTGGAGGAAACAGGGGCTTGAAACCTGGCGATGCGTTGGAAGCGGCGGCCAAAGCACACGCCGCGAGCGTTGTCCAGCTCGCGCTCGCCTGGCTTCTGCAACGATCGCCCGTGATGCTGCCGATTCCCGGTACGTCGTCGATGGCGCACCTTGAGGAAAATGTCGCCGCCGCCAAGATCAAGTTAACTCCGGAAGAGTGGAAGACGATCGATGCTTTGGCGGCGAAGGGGATTTGAATGTTCAGGGATAGAGGCAAGCGCAAGTTTTCGACTTGCGAACTCAAGAAACCAGGCAAGTTGGAAACTCGCCCCACGCTGGCGAGGCTTAGCGCCCGATCACGAATACGACATTCGAACTCAGGGCGCCGTCAGGCCTGGAAGCTGCGCCTTTTTCAGAAATCTGGCGCCAATCTTTTGAAGGGCTTTCTGCGATCGAAGATTCTTCTCTCCGACGACAAAAAGGACACGATCAACAAATCGAAACGCGTGGTCGAGCATGAGGGATTTCAACTCACGATTGTACGATCCACCCCAGAATGCCCTTTCCAGGAAGGTCCAGCCGATCTCCACTTCGCGTTCAACCGGATTGAGATTGCAGTACCGTGAGCTTCCAATGATTCTGCCGGACTTCCGTTCGAAAATGGCAAAGGCGCCTTTCGAGTCGATCGCCCCATCGAAAAATCTCTGAAAGACTTCTCTTTTGTAACGGTCATTCTCCGGATGTTGCTTCCAGACGAGCGGATCGCTGGCGGCGGCAAGAAGCGCGTCGAAGTCCTCGCGTGTGAGAGGACGTAGCTCAATCAGATTTCCTTTCAATGTCGGTTGAAGATCAAATTTCACGCTGGCATCCAGCTGGGCGTCTGGGAAATGAGTCACGCAGTCGATAGGGCGGTGGCTACAACTGCCGACCAATTATAAGAAGCGGAGTTAGTTCTTCGCAACTTTAGGCCGCGTTGTCAGCAGAACATCGCGCCCGACGAGGTAGAGAAGACCGCACAGAACGAGAAACGGAATCAGTGCGAGCAAATCGGCCTTTGGAGCGCGCGTGGCGGCTCTCGGCGAAGAACGCGCGACACAACGCAGCGCGGAAGACGGTAAACGCTCGCCGTGGAGATGTTCTGATCTGGGGTGTACGCGCCTCACGTGCCTTTCGGTGCCCTCTCCGAAGCGCTTTTGGAGGAGCTCGCCACCGAAGTGACGCACGAGAAGTTTGAAGCCCGAGCGCAAGTGTGAATTTGGCGCCTTACCTGCGCGGCGCAGCTGGGTCCGTGCGCCAGATTGAATTACATCGTCTTGACCCCTCCGGCGACTCCGCACTATTCTCCGCTCTCGTCGGTCGGCCAGGGGAGCCGGCCGCGTACCGTTACAATGCAAACCAGCTATGCCTAGATTCACATCGTGAGCGCCAGCCAACAAACCCGCGCGAGTGCGCGCGCCGAACTTACCGTTCGCGGCGTGATTATCGGTGTCATCATTACATTGGTCTTCACTGCGGCCAATGTGTACTTCGGCCTCAAGGCGGGTCTCACCTTTTCCACGTCGATTCCCGCGGCGGTGATTTCGATGGCGATCCTGCGATCCTTCCGGGATGCAACAGTTCAGGAAAACAACATCGTGCAGACCGTCGCTTCGGCCGCGGGCACGCTGTCGTCGATTATCTTCGTGCTGCCGGGTCTAATCATGATCGGCTGGTGGACCGGTTTTCCCTTCTGGATCTCATTCGCGATCTGTGCCTTGGGCGGAATTCTGGGAGTGATGTACTCAATCCCGCTGCGACGCGCGTTGGTGACGCAATCCGACCTGCCGTACCCGGAAGGTGTCGCCTGCGCCGAAGTGCTGAAGGTCGGCAGCAGCGGCGATTCGGAGCACGCCTCCGACATCGAACATGGCCGCGCAGGACTGCTCGCGGTGTTATGGGGATCGATTGTTTCCGCCGTGTTTGCCGTTGTCGTTGCGACACAAATGTTCGCATCCGATGTGGCGCAGACCTTCCGAATCGGCCGCAACGGTGCCGTGAGCGGTTATGACTTCTCGTTGTCGTTCGCGCTGTTAGCGATCGGGCACTTGGTTGGTCTCTCAGTTGGTATTGCGATGCTCATAGGCACATTGATTGGCTGGGGCTGGGGCGTGCCGCACTATTCCTCGCTAGTGTCCGATGTCACCAGCAGCGCCGCCGCGCTCGCGCAAACTACGTGGAGTCACAAAGTACGTTTTATCGGCGCCGGCGCGATCGGCGTTTCGGCGATCTGGACGCTGCTAAAACTGGTAAAGCCGGTCGCGAGCGGCCTCGCCAGCGCGATGGCTGCCTCGCGTGCGCGCAAGGCCGGCAAGGCGGACACGCTGCCGATCACCGAGCGCGACATTCCAATTGGCATTGTCGGTATTGTCACATTGGTATGCATGCTGCCGATCGGTTGGCTGCTTGGCTATTTTGGCACCATCAGCGGCCTCGGCGCGCATCTACCAACGCTCATTATCGGCGGCGTCGCCTACGTTGTGTTGATGAGCTTCTTCGTCTCGGCCGTCTGCGGTTACATGGCGGGTCTGATTGGTTCCTCTAACAGCCCGCTGTCGGGCATTGGTATTCTGGTGGTGATTGGCGCCGCGTTGCTGCTCGTGTTGGGTGTAAAACCGTACGTGTCGCCGGGCGCGGGGAAATCGCTGATGGCTTTCGCGCTCTTCACTACGGCAGTGATTTTCAACGTTGCCGCAATCGCGAACAATAACCTGCAGGACCTGAAGACAGGCCAATTGGTCGATGCAACTCCGTGGAAGCAGCAGGTCGCGCTCGTGATCGGTGTAGTCGCGGGCGCGTTTGTGATCCCGCCGGTGCTCGATCTCGTGAATCATGCCTACGGTTTCGTCGGCGCGCCGGGCGCCGAACTGCGTCCGAATCCACTACCGGCGCCTCAGGCCGGCCTGATCTCCTCGCTGGCTCAAGGCGTCATCACCGGTGACATCGACTGGAGCCTGATCCGCACGGGCGGCTTGATCGGGATCTGTATTATTTTGCTGGACGAGATCCTCGCACGGACGACGCGACACATGCGCGTTCCACCGCTGGCCGTTGGTCTTGGAATCTATCTGCCGACGCAAAGCACTCTGATGATCGTGGTCGGAGCGGTCGCTGGCTGGTTCTTCGACCAGCGAGCTAACCGCAGCCTGAGGCCGGAAGCGACGAAGCAGCTCGGCGTGCTCCTCGCGTCGGGGTTGATCGTCGGAGAGAGCGTGATCGGTGTCGTGATCTCCGCGATCGTCGTGTTCTCCGGCGTAGCGGGACCGCTGGCGCTAGTCGGGGCAGGTTTTGAAACGGCCGGGCGGATCATCGGCGGGGTCGCCTTCGCAGCTATCGCGGTAGTGCTTTATCGGTGGATCTTGCGAATGGCGGCGGCAAGATCGACATGAAACGGAAATGGAACTGGCCGATCTGGATCGGCTTCATCGTCGCCGTTGGCGGGCTGTTCAGCTACGAATTTTTCGCCGAGTTTCCGATCACGCGAGATTTTCCGTGGGCGAACCTGTTGCTCTTTTGTATGGGCGCAATTCTGCTCGGCCTCGGTCTCGTGCGCGCGTTTGGGAGACCGCACCTTTATCGCGGCAGAATTCTCGGTCCGATCTTCGCGATCGTCGCGCTGTTGCTCGTCGCGTTTTTTGCTTACGAAACTTTTTATGTGCTTCGACAGGTGCCGCTCTCTGCGCAAGCGCCGCGGGTCGGCGAAAGAGCGCCGGAATTCGCGCTACCGGATCAGAACGCCAAAGAAGTTGCGCTGGGTGATCTGCTGTCACCCAATGGCGCGGTGATCATTTTCTACCGCGGACATTGGTGACCGCTTTGTAACTCCGAGTTGCGGAGTTTTCAGCGGCATCTGGCGGAGTTCAAGTCGCGCGGCGTCCAGATTGCGGCCATCAGCGTCGATTCGGAAGAGGTCAACCGCGGGCATTCGCAGAAGATGGGCTACACTTTCCCGCTTCTTTCCGACGCCGATGCCAAAGTTATTCGCCGTTACGATGTGCTCCATCGCGGCGCCGGGCCGAAAGGCAACGACATCGCCAGGCCGGCTCAGTTTTACATCGACATCAGCGGCACGGTTCGATGGGTGAACTTGACCGAGGACATTGCCGTCCGCGCGCGACCAGAGCAGGTGTTGAAAGCGCTTGATGAAATAGGCGGTAAAGCCGCACAATGAGCAAATCATGCGCGCGTGGAAGCGTTAAACATTAACACCGGGCTTCAGCCCGATGTCACGCCGATCAATAAACACAAAAGGTTTTAACGGTTTAGTGCGGTTAAGGCGTGTGGGCAAAACCGTTAAAACAGTTTGATCTGCGCGGGGCCGAGTAACACCCGGCTAAAGCCGGGTGTTAATGGAAGCATGTTGCCGGCGTAATTGACGGCGCTCGGATGAGCCAATAACTTCGAGGCCCGTGCATGCGGAATTGGAACAACTGCTCGTTCTTCAAGATCGACAACAAAAGATCAAGCAGATCCAGACGGAAATAAGAACGCTGCCGCTGCAAAAGCAGAATCTCGAAGCGCAATTGGCCGCGAGTGTGGCCAGTGTGGAAGTGCTCAAGCATAAGGGGCGGCAGGTCGAGCTCGATCGCAAGAAACTCGAGCTCGATGTGGGGACGCGCGCGGAAAGTGTTTCCCGGCTCAAGACCCAGCAATATCAAACGCGGAAGAACGATGAGTTCCAGGCGATGGGGCATGAAATTGAGCGTTACGAGAATGAAATCAGCAAAATCGAGGATGAAGAGCTCGAACTGATGGAGCAAGCCGACAAGATCAAGACCGAGCTCGCTGCGGAGGAGAAAAAAGCCGCGACGACAAGAGAATCCAACTCGCGGCAGATGGCGGACCTCGAAGCTAAATCAAAGACTTTGCAGTCGCGGCTGGAAGATCTGACGAAGGAACGCGCTGAGCTCACCGGCAAGATCGACGAAGATTTACTGAGTCGTTTCGAGCGTCTTTTCACGAGCAAGGGCGACGCGGTTGTCGTCGCGCTCGAACACGAAGTTTGCACCGGTTGTCACATGAAAGTAACCATCGCCACCGCGATGCGCGTAAGAGCGGGAAAGGAGATCGTGAGCTGCGAGAACTGCGGACGGATTCTGTACGACGCCCAATAATTGGGAGGGCGAGACTCGGTCGAGCCGACGAATCTGTAGCGGCAGGCGTGCCGCCTGCAAAACTGCGGATTGCGGCCGGCACGGCCGCCACTACAGCTCACACGTTGAATCGAAACAGAATCACGTCGCCATCGCGCACGACGTAATCTTTTCCTTCAATTCGAAGCTTGCCCGCTTCGCGCGCTTTGGCAAAGGAACCGAGCGCAACGATATCGCCGTACTGAATCGTCTCCGCGGCGATGAAACCGCGCTCGAAATCTGAATGGATTGTGCCGGCGGCCGTGGGCGCTTTCTCGCCCGCGTGAATCGTCCAGGCGCGCGTTTCTTTGTCGCCAGTGGTGAGGAACGTGCGCAGGCCGAGCAGATGATAGACCGCCCGAATAAGCGCGTGCACACCGCTGTCTTCGACGCCGAGGCCGCGCAAATATTCCATCGCTTCCTTCTCGCTGAGATCGACAAGTTCGCTTTCGATCTGTGCGCTGATGACCACCGCTTCCGTCGCGAAATGATGTCGCGCATAATCCTGCATCCGATCGACGTGTTGCGCGGCCGGGTTTGATCGATCGTTCTTTGAAATCGCCGCCAGATCGGATTCCGCGACGTTGCAGGCGAAAATCGTCGGTTTCGAGGTCAACAGAAAGAAATTGCGCGCGACAGTCTTTTCCTCTGGAGTCAATTCGGCGGTGATGGCCGGTTTTCCGGCGTCGAGGTGCGGCAATAATTTTTCAATGATCGCATTTTCGATTGTTGCCGCCTTGTCGCCGGCGCGCACTTCCTTTTGCAAACGATCACGCCGTTTCTGGAGCGACGCCAGATCGGCCAGCACCAGCTCGGTGTTGATCACTTCGATGTCGCAAATTGGATCGATCGTCCCGCTCACATGATGAACGTCACTGTCTTCGAAAGAGCGCACCACCTGCACGATTGCGTCCACCGCCCGAATGTGATGGAGAAATTGATTGCCCAGTCCC
>Ga0184619_10000420_pt1 | contig 14584 bp, 11 predicted proteins | sample PLM0_60_b1_FD_133146 | JGI IMG/M metagenome (GOLD analysis project Ga0184619, IMG submission 133146) | Groundwater sediment microbial communities from an aquifer in East River, Colorado, USA - PLM0_60_b1 | ecosystem: Environmental > Terrestrial > Soil > Riparian zone | place: USA: East River...
ACGGGAACGGTGGTCGGGTCGCAGCAGGAAAGATCTCAGTTCAAAAACAAAGCGACCGCGATGAAGATGTTGAAGAACAAGCTCTACCAAGCCGAGGTCGAGCGGCGCGACCAACACAAGGCGGAGCTGGACGCGACAAAATCCGATGTCAGCTTTGGCAGCCAGATCAGGAGCTACGTTTTCCAGCCGTACACGATCGTCAACGACCATCGCACCGGGCTCAAGATCCCCGACGTGCAGAAAGTGATGGACGGCGGGATCGATCCATTCATCGAGGCATTCCTAAAGCAGGGCGGCGGCTCGACCACGGCGGCTGCGTGAGCGAGGAGCTCAACTTCGTTCTTCAGGCACGAAGGGAGAAGCTCGAGGCTCTAGAGGCGGCTGGCGTAGCGCCATACGCTTACGCATTCGATCGCGAGCACTCGGCCGCGCAGGCCCAATCGCTGTTGACCGATGGAAACGAAGGTCCGGCGGTGACTCTCGCGGGACGAATCGTCGCCTGGCGCTCGCACGGAAAGACCACTTTCGCGCACCTCGCCGATTCGACGGGAAAGATTCAGCTCTACTTCAAGAAGGACCAACTCGGTGATTCGAGCTATGCCACGCTCGCGCACTTCGACCTCGGCGACATTATTGGAGTGCACGGTCCGCTATTTCGCACTCGCACCGGTGAAGTGACCGTTCGCGTAGACCGGGTCGAGCTCCTAGCGAAGTCGCTGCGCCCGCTGCCGTTCGGGAAGGAGGAGGAAGTAAACGGGCAGCTCGTTCGTCACTCCGGCTTCGCCGATCCGGAACAACGCTATCGCCAGCGGTACGCCGATCTCGCGGTGCATTCCGACGTGCGAGCTCTCTTCGTCGCGCGGTCGCGAATGATCACCTCGATCCGCTCGTTTCTCGATGAACGAGAGTTTCTCGAGGTCGAGACTCCGATTCTTCAGCCACTCTATGGCGGAGCGGCTGCGCGGCCGTTCACTACTGTCCACAACGCGCTCGACATGCCGCTCTACCTCCGAATTGCGGACGAGCTCTATCTGAAGAGGCTCGTCGTGGGTGGACTCGAGCGTGTATACGAGATCGGCCACGATTTCAGGAACGAGGGGATCGATCGCACGCACAATCCTGAGTTCACGATGCTGGAGGTCTACCAGGCGTACGCGGACTACACCGGCATGATGGATCTCGTCGAGCAGCTGCTCGAGAAGACGGCCGATGCAGTGCGATCGGTGCCGGAGCTCGCGGCCAATGTTCCAACGTTGCGGCCCCCGTTCAAGCGCGTGGAATGGATCCCATCCCTCAACGCGTCCGCGGGCGTCGACGTTACTTCGCTCGACGATGCATCGCTCCGCTTGCTGGCGCAGCGCGTCGGAGTAGAGGAGCCGGAATCCATGAGTCGCCCCAAGCTTCTCGATGAGATGTTTCAGGCTCTCGTCGAGTCGAAGTTGCAGCAACCGACGTTTGTCCTCGACTACCCGATGGAGCTGTCACCGCTTGCCAAGCCGAAGCGGGGAAACCCGAAGCTGGCCGAGCGATTCGAGTTGTTCGCGAATGGCAAGGAGCTGGCGAACGCGTTCAGCGAGCTGAACGATCCGCTCGACCAACGGCGCCGCTTCGATGCGCAGGCGACGCTACGCGCGGCGGGCGACGAAGAGGCGCCCGGCGTCGACGAAGACTATCTTCGCGCGATGGAATACGGCATGCCGCCCATGGGCGGTGTAGGAATAGGTATGGACAGGCTATTCATGTATCTCTCCGGCGCGACCAATATCCGTGACGTGATTCTTTTTCCGACGATGAGACCAGAGTGACGAAGCTAGAACTGCAAATCGCGTGGCGATATCTGCGGAGCCGGCGGGGCTCCAAGCTGCTGTCGCTCATCAGCATCATCGCCATTGGCGGTGTGCTGGTAGGTGTGAGCGCATTGATCGTGATAATTGGCGTGATGAATGGCCTTCAACACGATCTGCGTGAGAAGATCCTCGTTGGCAGTCCCGACATTCGAGTGCTGAGCTACGGTGAGGATCTCAAGATCACGGATTGGCCGAAGATTCTTGATAAAGTCCGCAAGCAGCCTGGAGTCGTGACTGCCGCTCCGTTCGTTCTCACCGAGGCACTGATGACTGCCGGCCACGACTATGCGGGCGGTGTCTACGTAGTTGGACTACTTCCTCAGGCGAGGGGCGTTCCGGACGTAACGACGATTCGTTCGCACGCGATTTCCGGCGATTTTCGCTTCGCCAGCTCCGACGGCCAACGTCGTGGAGTAGTGCTGGGGAAACTTCTGGCGTCACGCTTCAACAAATGGCCCGGTGACAGCATCAATCTTCTTTCCGCCGGTGGCGGCAAGATGAATCCGATCACGGGTGGTTTCGTGCCGCGCGTCGAGCGATTCGAGGTCACCGGAATCGTCTCGACCGGCATGTACGAATACGACAACTCCTACGCGTTCATCGCGCTCGACAAAGCGCAAAATCTCGCCGGCCTGGGCGACGGTGTCACGGGGATCGAAGTGAAGACCACCGATCGATGGCAGGCCGCGAACGTGGCTGCACGCCTCGTCGGTGCCCTCGGTTGGCCGTATCGAACGGTTGACTGGGAAGAACAAAACCATTCTCTCTTCCAGGCACTCAAACTCGAGAAGCTGGGCATGGGCGTGATCCTGCTGCTGATCGTGCTCGTCGCCGCTTTCAACATCGTGAGCACTCTGACGATGGTGGTGGCCGATAAGACGAAGGAGATCGGAATTCTCAAGGCGATGGGGATGCCGGCGAGGTCGATACGAAGAATATTCTTCGCTCAGGGGCTCCTGATCGGAGTCGTCGGCACCGTCTTCGGACTGCTCCTCGGGTTCGGCGCGGCTCTCGCGCTGGACAAGTATCAGTTCATCAAGCTCGACGCACAGGTGTATTTCATAGATCACCTTCCGGTGTCGACCCAGCCCACCGACGTGATTTGGATCGTTCTGGCGAGCATCGCGATCGCCGCCATTGCCACGGTGTATCCATCAGTACAGGCATCGCGACTCTTTCCGATCGAAGCGATCAGGCACGAATGACAATGACAGTTCTCGAAGCCCACGACGTCCACAAGACCTACATCGGCGGCGATGGGAACGACCTGCACGTGTTGAATGGTGTCAATCTGTCCGTTCAGCGTGGAGAGATGATCGCGATAGTCGGCGCGAGTGGCGCGGGAAAGAGCACGCTAATGCACGTGCTTGGCGCACTGGACAAACCAACGCGCGGCTATGTAGTAATCGGTGGAGAGCCGATTCACGGACGAGACGAGACTCAGCTCGGAGAGCTGCGGAATCGCACCGTCGGGTTCGTGTTCCAGTTTCATCACCTTCTCCGTGAGTTTTCCGCACTCGAGAATGTGATGATGCCGATGCGCATCGCGGGTCGGTCGGAAGAGGCCTCACGGGGCCGCGCGGCCGAACTGTTGGCGCGCGTTGGCTTGAGCGCCCGCATGACGCATCGCCCCGCTGAATTGTCCGGCGGAGAGCAGCAGCGAACCGCGGTGGCGCGCGCTTTGGCGATGGATCCGCAGGTCGTCTTGGCCGATGAGCCGTCGGGAAATCTTGACCGTGCGAATGCCGAGATTCTGCATGAGTTATTGAGTGAGGTGGTCAATGACCTCGAGATTGGGATGGTCGTCGTTACTCATAACCGCTCTCTCGCCGGCCGCGCCAGCAAGGTGCTGCTGCTGGAAGGCGGAAAGTTGAGTCGTACCGCAGTCGATGAGGTCGTCGTATAAAAAATGGTTTGCGATCTGTGCAAGGATGGCGAAGCGGTGATCCAGCTCACTGAAATCGAGGGGAGCGGGGTCAGACAGCTGCATCTATGCGAGAAATGCGCAGCCGAGCGCGGAGTCGAGACGACGATCAGCGCGGCGAAACCTCAGATCAACAACTTCCTCCAGACAATCCACGAGCAGATGCCGGGCGCCAAGGGCGAGCCGGCGCACTGCTCGTTCTGTCAGTCGACTCTGGCAGATTTTCGCGCCACCGGCCGTCTCGGGTGCGCTCACTGCTACGAGACCTTCGAGACGAGTCTGCGCGATCTGCTCCGCAGAGTTCATGGCAACTCGCGGCACATCGGACGGCGTTATGTCGCCCCGCTTCCGACGGAGCTGCCCCATGTATCGAGCGAGACCGAGCTGCGCGACAGGCTCAAGCGTGCGATAGAAGCGGAGCAGTTCGAGCTTGCCGCCGATATTCGCGACAAGCTGCGGGGAATCGAGTGATGCTCGATCTCTCTCTTCTGCCGGACGGCGGAGCGAGCTGGCTCGACGCGTCGGGCGAGCACGCGGACATAGTGATATCGACGAGAATCCGTCTGGCACGGAATCTCGAGGGCTACGCCTTTACGCCGAGGGCGCGCGACGGCGAGCGGCTGCGGATTCTTACGCAGGTCCGCGAGGCATTCAGCAGCCTTGCCTCAATCGAGGACGGAGTCCTCGTACGGGTCGATGAGCTGCCCCCGGAAGACAGGCTCCTCCTTCACGAGAGGCACCTGGTCAGCAAAGAGCTGGCTGGGCTCAACGAGCAGCCGGTGCGGACCGGAGCGGCGGTCTATCTGTCGCGCGGCGTCGGGATCATGGTCAACGAGGAGGACCATCTCCGGCTCCAGGCTCTTCATTCCGGCTTCCACGTCGCCGACGCGTTCGGAGTGATCGAGCGTCTCGATGCCGAGCTGGGGAACAAGGTGCCGTACGCCTTCCACAACGAGTTTGGCTACCTGACCGCGTGCCCGACCAACGTCGGTACCGGCCTCAGGGCGTCGGTGCTCATCCATCTCCCCGGCCTCGTCCTCACAAAGGAGATCGGAAAAGTGCTGGCCGGTCTGCAGCAAGTTGGGCTGACTTATCGCGGGCTTTACGGTGAAGGGAGCGAAGTAGTCGGGAATTTCTTCCAGATTTCCAACCAGACGACGCTCGGAAGATCGGAGGGCGAGTTACTTGATTACCTCGTGCGCGTCGTTAGACATGTAATCGAGCGCGAAGAAGAAGCGCGACGGGTTCTGTTGCGTGATGCGGGTTATATTATAGAAGACAAGCTCTGGCGTGCCTTTGGCACGCTGCGATATGCACGCAGCTTGAGCTTCGACGAAGCGATGAATTATCTGAGCGGCGTGCGACTGGCTGTCGGCTTGAAACTGATAAGCGGTCTCAGTGTATATACTCTCAACAAGCTCCTGATTTTTAGTCAGTTGGCGCACCTCGGGAATTCCGAGGGAAGAGCGCTGACAGAAGGCGAAGCGAATGTCGCGCGCGCTAGATACGTGCGGGAGACGCTAGCTGCAGAGGCGGAGTAAGGGTAGCGGGTAATCACGCGCGCCGCAGTGATCTACACTGTCACGCACGCGAAGGAACTAGCTCCCGCACTGAGGATTGCAGAGATGAACGGGTACAACTTCACAGAGCGAGTGCGAAAGGTTCTCGCCATGGCGCGTGAGGAGGCAGCACGCCTCCATCACGAATACGTCGGGACTGAGCACATATTGCTCGGCCTGATCCGCGAGGGCGAAGGTGTCGCCGCGGCGGTTCTGCAAAACCTCAGCGTCGACCTCGACGAGATTCAGCAGAAGATCGAGGAGACGGTCAAGAAGGGTAAGGCGGCCGCGGCCACCGGACCCGACCTCCCGTATACATCACGCGCGAAGAAAGTCCTCGAGCTCGCGATGGGTGAGGCTCGTGACCTGAGTCACGGCTACGTTGGCACCGAGCACCTTCTGCTCGGACTGCTGCGCGAAGAGAAAGGAATTGCCGCGCAGGTTTTGACGGATGCCGGCGTCAACCTCGATGCCGCCAAAGCGGAAACGCTGCGCCTCCTGGGCACCGAGATGCCGCAGGGTGGGACGACCGCCGCCGCGCAGGGAACTCCGGGCACGACGCCGACGCAAACGGGCAAGGGCGAGAAGAAATCCAAGACGCCCGCGCTCGACCATTTCTGCAGAGATCTCACTCAGCTCGCTGCCGACAACCAGCTCGATCCGACGATCGGCAGGGGTAAGGAGATCGAGCGCGTGATGGAGATCCTCACGCGGCGCAAGAAGAACAATCCAGTTCTCATCGGCGAGCCCGGCGTCGGCAAGACAGCCATCGTCGAAGGACTTGCCCAGCTCATTGCGAATGGCGAGTGCCCCGATTCTCTGCGCGAGAATCGCGTGCTGTCTCTCGACATGGCAGCCGTCATCGCGGGCACCAAGTATCGCGGTCAGTTCGAGGAGCGCCTCAAGGCGGTCATGAACGAGATCGCGCAGAACAAGAACATCATCCTGTTCATCGACGAGCTGCACACGCTCGTTGGCGCAGGTGCGGCCGAAGGCGCGATCGACGCCAGCAACATGCTCAAGCCCGCGCTCGCGCGTGGCGAGCTGCAGTGTGTTGGCGCGTCCACTCTGAACGAGTACCGCAAGTACATCGAGAAAGACGGAGCTCTCGAGCGCCGGTTCCAGACTGTGATCGTCGAGCCGCCTTCGGTGGACGAGACGGTGGAGATACTCAAGGGGCTGCGCAAGAAGTACGAGGAGCACCACAAGGTGACGATTCCCGACACGACGCTGGAGTCCGCGGCAAAACTATCGGAGCGCTACATCACCGACAGGTTCCTTCCCGACAAGGCGATCGATGTGATCGACGAAGCAGGCGCGCGCGCGCGTCTGGCAACGCAATCACCTCCGCCCGCCGTGGCTGAGCTCAAAGCACAGCTCGATGCCGTGAACGTGGACAAGGAAGCAGCTGTGCGCGACCAAAACTTCGAGCGCGCGGCATCGCTGCGCGACCGCGAGCGTGAGCTGCAGGGTGACATCCGCCGCAAGCAGGAAGAGTGGGAGAAGCATCGCCAGTCGCACCGTCCCGTGCTCGGTGAAGAGGAAGTGTCCTTCATCGTGAGCCGGTGGACGGGTATCCCGGTGATGCGTCTGCAGGAAGCGGAGACCGCGAGACTTCTGCGCATGGAAGAGGAGCTCCACGCATCGGTCGTGGCGCAGGAAGAGGCAATCAAGGCTCTGGCGCGCTCGATCCGTCGCAGTCGCGCCGGGCTCAAGGATCCAAACCGGCCGATCGGCTCGTTCATATTCTCTGGTCCAACCGGTGTCGGAAAGACCGAAGTCGCCCGCGCACTGGCCAAGTTCCTGTTCGCCGACCCGGCCGCGCTCATTCGCGTAGACATGAGTGAGTACATGGAGAAGTTCTCGGTGTCACGCCTGATCGGCGCGCCCCCGGGATACGTGGGCTACGAGGATTCCGGCACGCTGACCAAGGCGGTGCGTCGCAAGCCGTACAGCGTCGTTCTCCTCGACGAAATCGAGAAGGCGCATCCTGATGTCTTCAACATCCTGCTGCAGGTGCTGGACGAAGGTCATCTCACCGACAACTACGGCCGCGTGATCGACTTCAAGAACACGGTCGTGATCATGACGTCGAACGTTGGTGCGCGCGACATCACAAAGGGACGTGGACTCGGTTTCCATTCACCCGATACGAAGACGAACTTCGAACGCATCTCCGAGAAGGTGAAGGAAGAGATGCAGCACACGTTCAATCCCGAGTTCCTCAACAGACTCGATGACGTGATCGTCTTCCATCCGCTGTCGCAGGAGCACATCGCGGAGATCGTGACGATTCTTCTCAAGGATGTGCAGAAGCGACTGGGTGACGAAGAGCTGACGCTCAAGCTCACGGAGACAGCGTCGTCGTTCCTCGTCAAGCACGGCTACGACGAGAAGTTCGGCGCACGCCCGTTGAAGCGCGCGATCCAGAAATTCATCGAGGATCCGCTCTCCGAGAAGATCCTGCTGGCTGAATTCGCGAAGGGCGACGAGATCGAAGTCGATCTGGCTGCCGATGGCGAGAAGCTCGATTTCCGCGTCCTGAGCGGGACTCCGAAGGCGTAAGAAAACTTCGCCGAAATCACGGGGCCGCTGGAGAGAAGCAACTCTCCGGCGGCCCCGTTGTCTAATCAGGATAGTCGCTGTGCGGCGAGGACCTGCGGAAAACCGATTGGTGTATATTTGTGTGATGCGGAAATTTGCTTCATGTATGCTGGCGCTCGTCGCAGCGAGCGCGGCTCCTGTCTATGCCCAGGAGACCGCGCCCGGGGCCTGCTCGACGCCTGAATCCATAATTGTCACTGGTAATTCTCGCGTGGACAGCGCGGCCATTCGCTCGGCTGGCGGGCTTTCTGCGGGCTCGCAGCTCAATGTCCACGACATACAGAGCGCCATCAAGGCTATATACGCCACGGGTCAATTCGATGACGTTCAGATAACCTGCCGTGTGGCGCCGACGACGAACAAGGCGATGCTGGTCATTCAGGTTCGTGAGCGCCCCGTTTTGACCAGCTACAGGGTCATTGGCGCCGACCGTGTGTCTCCCAAAGACGTTAAGGAGAAGCTCAGCTTCCCGACCGGGAGTCCGGTCGACCCCGGCAAGATCGCCAAGGCCATCGCCAGCGTCGATTCTCTTTATGAGAGCAAAGGGTACTATCTGGCCCACGTAAAACCCGAGTCGACAATCGTGGACGGCAAGCTCTCGATCGATTTCCATATCGACGAAGGGAGGCGGCTCGCCGTCTCGGGGATCCGAATCAACGGCAACAAGAACGTCCCGGACGAAGACATCGTCGGCGCGATGGACACGAAGCCGGAGGGGTTTCTCTGGACGCGCAATGGTGAATTTGACGACGCAAAATACGCAACGGATCTGAGCGAGCACATTCCACAGCTGTATGGAAGTCGCGGGTTCATCGATTTCAGGATTCTCAAAGACACGCTCATCGTCGATCGCGCGAAGGGCAAAGGTCTGATCGACATTACCGTGAGCGAAGGACCACGCTATGCCGTCGGAAATTTCGAGGTGATCGGCAACCGACGATTCTCAACCGATCAGATCGGCACGTTCTATCCCTTCGGAAAGAATCAGCAGTCGACGATCACTCAGAAAGCCACCGGACTGATTCGGCGCAGCTACATCAATCCGCCTAACACTTTCGATGCGGCAAAGTGGGACGACGCCCAACAGAAGCTCGCGGAAGCGTACAACGACGAAGGGTACATCTACGCACAGATCCGACCGGTGATGGAGCGGGTGCCCAGCAGCGACTCGGTGCGCAAAGTCAACCTTCGGTGGGAGATCGACGAGCGCTCGCCCGCGATCGTCAATCGCATCGAGATCACCGGCAACGACTATACTCACGAGTCATGCATTCGCGAGCAGATCGTTCTCGCCCCCGGGCAGGTGTTCAACCGCAACTATCTGATCCGCAGCTATCAGAACATCGGGAACCTGAATTTCTTCGAGACGCCGATGGCGGCGCCGGAGACGAGGCCGAGTGGTGATCAAGGCGATGTCGACATCGTGTTCAACGTGAAGGAAAAGCGGACGGGCAACGTCAATTTCGGTGCATCGATGGGACAGGGCACGGGCTTGGGTGGGTTCATCGGGCTCGATCAGCCGAATCTCCTCGGACGTTGCAAAAGAGCGCAAGTGCAGTGGCAGTTCGGCCGCTACATCAATGACTTCAACGGGACATACAGCGATCCCAACATCAGGCAGTCGCGGATTTCAGGAAGCTTCACGGCCTATCACAGCCGTTCGCGCTACAATATCGCCGATCTGGGCGGCATCATCAGGACAGGCGGTCAGGTCCAGCTTGGATTCCCCGTCCCCAATTCGTTGTACACGAGACTCTTCGTTTCCTACGGTGGCGAAAAGGTGAAGTACACCAGCGACGGCTTTCTGAGCACCGTCGCGCTCGCCTGCAAGAACTGTTTCCGGTCCACGCTTGGGTTCACGGCGCAGCACGATACGCGCACCGGTCTTCCATTCCCGGCTGACGGCGGCATGCAGTCGGTCAACGCACAGTTCAATGGTGGACCGCTCGGAGGCACGGCCGCGTTCCAGCGCTATACGACTGAGCTGCGCTCGTACGCACCAATCGGGCGCATTGGAGGTAGCTTACTGGGTGGCGAGCCGATGATGTTCGTGGTGGGCTTGTCCGCGCGATCCGGGGCGCTATTTGGAAACCCGGGTCCATTCTTCTCGACCCAGTCGTTCGCCCTCGGTGGAACCCAGTACGGCGAGCAGTTGCGTGGATATGACGAGTTCTCTGTCACTCCCAACGGGTTCGATCCGCGGGGAGATCAGACCACGGCCAGTCGTGCCTCGTTCGGAAATGCCTTCTTCGTGGGGACGGCGGAGCTTGGTTTAAGAATCAATCAGTCTCTCTACTTGAACACTTTCTTCGAAGGCGGCAATGTTTGGAACAAGCCGCGGGAGTTCGACCCGACGCGACTGTTCAGAAGCGCCGGCTTCGGGGCGAGCACTCTGAGCCCGCTCGGACCTTTGGGAGTGGACATCGGGTATGGCTTCGACAAGGTTGACGCCCAGGGGCGGCCGGCACCAGGCTGGAAGCTCCACTTCAAGCTCGGGCAGTTCTTCTAACACTGGAGTAATGATGCGAGTGCTTCTTGGTGCGAGCTCAATCGCACTGGCCACATCGCTGATCCTCGCTGGCACTGCTGGAGCGCAGGCGGCGCAAAGTTCGCCGCCGGTGGTGCCGGTCAAGATTGGCTACATCAATTCCGCTTTGCTTCTTCAGCAGGCCCCCGGCCGAGCCGAGGCGGAGGCGCAGTTCGAACGGGAAGTAGGAGTGTATCGTCAGCAGATCCAGCGGATGGACGACTCCCTGCGAACCATTATGGCCGCTTTCGATCGCGATGCGCCAAAGCTGGACAGCGTCGCGCGCGAGTCGCGCCGGACGTCGATCGGCCGGCGCGAGGTGGAGTATCAGAGCCGCGCCCGCGGTCTCGACTCGACCATGCAGGCTCGTCAGGCGCAGCTGGTCAGGCCGATCATGGAGCGAGTGCAGAGTGTTATCGAAGCCATTCGCAGCGAGGATGGCTACTCCATGATTCTGGACGTCGGAGCGCAGGCAAGCGTCGTCGTCGCGGCTGACAAGAGGCTCGATCTCACGGATCGTGTTCTGGCCCGTCTCAAGTCGCAGGGGCCGCCGCCTCCAGCCGGCGGAGCAATTCCACAACCCGCGGGAGTGACTCGGCCCAAGAAGTGAGCGGGCCGACGGATTCGGAGAGCTCAATCAGCGGTGATGGTGCTAGCACCATCACCGCTGCCGCTATTGCGGCACTCGTCTCCGGAGAATTGATCGGGGACGGGAACACCGCGATCAGTGGAGTCGCGCCACTTGATCGGGCAGAGGCGGACCACCTGAGCATTCTGTCGAGCGGGAAGTACGCTCCGATGCTCGCGACAACCAAAGCCGGCGTTGTCCTCATTGATCCGGAATTCCGTGATGCCGCTGGTGCGCCGCGCGCGCGAATCATCGTGAAGCAGCCGCTCGAAAAGCTGTTGTCCCTGCTCCCGCGACTCTATCCGCAAACCCCTCCATCGCCGGGAGTATCTCCGACAGCGCGCATCGGAAAGGGAGCCACTCTCGGCGAGCGAGTCTCAATTGGCGATTACGTCGTCATCGGAGCCGGAGCGGTGCTCGGTGACGGTGTGATAATTGGGCCTCACTGCTTTGTAGGAGAACGCGCCGTGATCAAACATGGCGCCCGACTTTGGCCGGGAGTAACCATCTACCCCGGAGCGAGCGTTGGTGCTCGCGCCATGATTCATTCCGGGGTTCGCATCGGCTGTGACGGCTTCGGCTACGTGCTCCGCGATGGGGCCCACAACAAGATTCCGCACGTCGGTCGCTGCATCATCGGTGACGACGTTGAAATCGGCGCCAACAGCACGATCGATCGCGGCAGCATCGACGACACGATGATTGGAAACGGGACCAAGATCGACAATCTCGTGCACATCGCACACAACGTGCGAATCGGCGAGAAGTGTCTGGTGATGGCCCAAGTCGGGGTTGCCGGCTCGGTGATAATCGGCGACGGCGTCATCCTCGCGGGACAAGCCGGGATCGGGGGACATCTGACAATCGGCACCGGCGCGCGGATCGCCGCTCAGGCCGGCGTGTTCGGAAACGTTCCAGCAGGTGAATCCTGGTCGGGTTATCCCGCGCGCCCGCATCGCGAGTCGCTTCGTGCCTCGGCTGCATTGTTTAAATTGGCCGGGATGATACGACGCCTGGAGAGGTTGCTGGAAGGGTCGGAATCGAGGTGAGTCGGCGAACGCTTGCCCGGCCGGCGGTGTTGGAGGGAATTGGCTTGCACCTCGGCGTGCCTTGCAAGATCACCTTTCAACCAGCACAGGCGAAGCAGGGAATAGTGTTCTGTCGCACGGATTGCGCGGGGCTGCCGCGCATTCGCGCACACGTCAGTGAAGTCAGCGGGAGCGAGCGGCGCACGCAGCTCGGGAAGGGCGAGCACGCGGTGCATACAGTGGAGCATGTTCTGGCAGCTGTCAGCGGGCTGGGAATCGACGACCTCACTATCGACATGGACGGTCCCGAGCCGCCGATACTCGATGGAAGTGCGGCACCATTCGTCGCGGCGCTCTCCGAGGCGGGCCTTGCGGCGGTGGACGGCGAGCCGGAGTTTTTGGATCTCACCGAGCCGGTGCGAATCATAGATGGTGCGTCGGTCTATGAAGCGTATCCATCCGAGCGGCTCGAGCTTGATGTAACGATCGAGTTTCCGCACCCGCTGATAGGCAAGCAGTTCCGCCGGTTCATCGTCACACAGGATTCGTTCGCGAGCGAGCTGTCGAGAGCGCGAACGTTCGGATTCGTTCACGAGGTCGAGGCACTGCGCGACAGAGGCCTCATCAAGGGCGCTTCGCTCGACAACACCGTAGTGCTCGACGACAGCGACGTCCTGAGTGGCGACTTGCGGTGGAGTGATGAGTTCGTGCGGCACAAGGCGATGGATTGCGTCGGCGACCTGGCGCTCACAGGCGCCCGGCTACGCGCGCGGATCGTGGCCGTCAAGCCAAGTCACCGCGGGACGATTACGTTGGTACGTGAGCTGGTGAAAGCCGGAAGAAAGGAGAAGGGGATGTATACCATAGAAGACATCATGAAGGTTTTGCCCCACCGCTATCCGTTCCTGCTGGTGGACCGGATTCTCGAGATCGAGGAGAAGAAGCGGATCGTCGGGCTGAAGAACGTCACCATCAACGAGCCGTTTTTTCAGGGGCACTTTCCCGGGCATCCCATCATGCCGGGAGTGCTCATCATCGAAGCGATGGCGCAGGTTGGCGGCATGCTGCTCATGGGCTCGGTCGACGATCCCGAGAGCAAGGTCGTTTACTTCATGTCACTGGACAACGTGAAGTTCCGGCGGCCGGTGAAGCCGGGTGATCAAATCCGGTTCGAGCTCGAGATCACACAGCTCCGCGGCGCAGTCTGCAAAATGCGCGGAATCGGAAAGGTCGAAGGCGAAGTCGTCGCCGAGGCCGACATGGCGGCCATGGTGCGCGACCGATGAGCGCCGCGCGGATCCACCCGACCGCGATAATCTCGCCGGACGCCGAGATCGGCGCGAACGTCGAGATCGGCGCTTTTGCGATCGTAGGCGAAAGCTGCACGATCGGGCAGGGCAGCGTCATCTCCCCGCGCGCGACGCTCGAGCGTAACGTGACGCTCGGCCCCTCGGTCAAAGTCGGAATCGGCAGCATCCTGGGCGGTCCGCCCCAGGATCTCAAGTTTGCCGGTGAGGAAACAACGGTCGAGATCGGCGAAGGGACGGTGATACGTGAGTACGCGACGATCAACCGCGGAACCTCGCATTCATTCAAGACGACCGTTGGGAGCAACTGTCTCCTGATGTCCTACGTGCACATCGCGCACGACTGCCGGATCGGCAACAACGTCATTCTGTCGAACGTCGTCCAGCTGGCGGGACACGTCACCATCGAGGACAGGGCGATCATATCGGGACTGTGTGCAGTCCACCAGTTTGCTCGGATAGGCCATCACAGCTTTATCGGTGGCATGTCCCGGGTGTCGAAGGACATTCCACCCTTTCTCAAGGCTGTTGGAAACCCTGTCAAACTTTACGGGCTGAACACGATCGGGCTGCAGCGCAGTGGCATTGACGAAGGAACGATCCGCGAGCTCAAGCGCGCCTACAGGCTCTTTTTCCGGTCAGATCTGAACGTCACGCAGGCGCTCGAGCGCGCCCAGACAGAGCTCGAACCGCTGCCCGAAGTCAAGGAGCTGATCAGATTCGTCGAGGCGAGCGAGCGCGGAGTAGTGATTTGAGCAATACCCCACGCGTTGGTGTAGTCGGCGCGGGCAGCCTCGGGTTTCACCACATAAGAATTCTGCGCGATCTTCCAGCGATCCGGTTCAGCGGGTTCGTAGAGATCCGGCGTGAACGCGCGCATGAAGTAGAGAAAGAGCTTCGGGTGAAAGCCCATCCATCCCTCGGAGACCTGCTCGCCGACTCCGACGCCGTGATCATTGTCGTACCGACCTCGGCGCATTTCGCGGTCGCGAGCGCGGCGATCGAGCATGGCAAGCATGTCTTCATCGAAAAGCCGATCACTACCACACTCGACGAGGCGGACGCGCTTCTTGAGCTGGCCCGTGAGAAAGGTGTGATCGTACAAATCGGGCACATCGAGCGCTTCAACCAGGCTGTGCGCGCGGCGCTTCCTTACGTGA
>Ga0184619_10000421_pt1 | contig 14582 bp, 8 predicted proteins | sample PLM0_60_b1_FD_133146 | JGI IMG/M metagenome (GOLD analysis project Ga0184619, IMG submission 133146) | Groundwater sediment microbial communities from an aquifer in East River, Colorado, USA - PLM0_60_b1 | ecosystem: Environmental > Terrestrial > Soil > Riparian zone | place: USA: East River...
CGACGGCGGGGCCACCTGGAGCAACACCTACACTGGTAGCCCCTTTCCGGGTCCTGGCGTCACCGCTGTGGGCTACTTCGCCCAAATGTTTTCGGATGACGGTGGCTACTGGCGACACGAGGGCTGGGGTGAGCCTGCCGCCATTAACGGCGTTGTTCACTACGTCTATGCCCAGCACGGCACCGGCAGCGACCCCGGCGACGTCTATTACATCCGCTCCACAGACATGGGAGTGACCTTTAGCGCACCGCTCAAGTTGAACACTGATGCCACTGCCCGTCCTCAGTGGCAGCCCAACATTTCGGTCAGCCCGGCTGGCACCCTTTTGGCCACGTGGTACGACGCACGCGAGAGCACCATCTGCACCCGTGGTAACACCAGCGTTCCGTGTTACAGGATGTGGTCGCGCAGGTCCAACGATAACGGCGTAACGTGGTTGCCTGACGATATGTTCTCGGACGTAGTCACTCCACTCCCCGCCCAACCTGACGGGGGCATCGTAGGGTGCTATGCGGGCGACTACGACTACGGCTCCGCGATCCTCACCAAGCACCTCACTTCATGGGTGGACGGGCGCGTGGCCATCAACGGCGCATCCCAGCAGGATGCCTTTACCGACAGGGAGGCGATAGGTTGCACGCCGGGATGGTCAGCGGGAGGGGACCTCCCGAGCGCCGGCGTCCGGCTGGTTGGCGTTTATTTTCCTGCCAACGGGAAGGTTTACGCCATGGGCGGGCGCGCCTCCGACTCAGGGGGCAGCGAGTTCACTCACCCGTTTGAATATGATACGGGCACGAACACCTGGACTACCAAGGCAGCCACATACCCCGACACGCATACAAACAACATGGCCTGTGGCGTGCTAACTGATGCCGGAACGCCTTACATCTACTGCGTGGGTGGTTCGCAAGTTACCGTCGTCGGCACTTTCGATCGCGTATTCCGTTACAACCCTGTCACTGACGTGATCAGCCCGGTTGCTGCTCCCTGGCCTGGTGCCAATGGAATGGTTCTGCCCGGTGGCTTCACGGTCTTGAGCAACAAGCTCTATATCCTGGGTGGATTCGACACCGTTACGAACGGCGGGCAAGGGACCAACCAGATTTGGGAGTTTACTCCGTCGCCGGCGGCCTGGGTACAGAAGCCCAATGTTCTGCCTGTTCCGCTGGGTTACATACCCACCACGACCATCGGCGCCCTCATATACACGGGTGGAGGCAGCGATATTACGGCTGGCGCTCTTACCGATACGACCAACTCCTTTGTTTATAACCCGGTGGCGAATACGATCGGCACGATTGCCCCTATACCGCGGGCGACAGGAGAGACGCGGGCGCTTAATTTCAATGGCAAAATGCTGGTGATGGGCGGTGGCAGAACCGCGCCCAACCCATCCAACGAAGTGGACGCCTATACCCCGGGCACTAATACGTGGGCGGTAAATTCACCCGTCCCTGCGTTCACGACTGCGCGGCGCAACTTCCCCACCGACACCAACGGCACTACCAACATCTGGCTGGCAGGTGGCTACGCTACTGACAACGTCACGCCGTTGAGCTCGACGGAGGTCTTCTGCGCGGGAGCGGCCCCGATGGCATCAGACGCGTTCTCGCGAAAAGTCCATGGCGGAGCCGGCACTTTTGATATCCCGCTGCCACTCACTGGCAACGTGGGAGTCGAATGCCGCATCGGTCCTACCTACCAGATGATTATTGACTTCCCAACCTCGGTCACGGTCGGGAGCGCATCAGTGACTTCTGGCACCGGGATGGTGAGCAGTTTCAGCGGGAGCGGGACGTCGCAGATCACCGTCAATCTTAGTGGCGTGACCGACCAACAGCGAATCACCATGACGCTCCATGACGTGAACGATGGCACACACACGGGTGACGTTCCCATTTCCATGGGTGTTTTGATCAGTGATGTGAACGGCAATGCCGTCGTTAATGCCTCCGATGTCAGCCTGACCAAATCGCAAGTGGGCAATGCGGTCAGTGGCTCGAATTTCCGCGAAGACGTGAATGCGAATGGCACGATCAGTGCCACGGACGTCGCACTGGTCAAATCCGATGTGGGCCACGCACTGCCTTAACGGCTGACCCGCCTGAGGCGGGGGAAAAGTTCGCACGTTAGAGCGTTGCGGGTTGAGCGTGTTGCTCAACCCGCAACCGCTCTAGCTCCATTACTAGTTAGGTTGCAAAGATCGCGCCGTCTCAATCCGCTGTTTGATCTTGAGCGGGAACGTAGCGCAAGCTACTAAGCTAGCTTGCCAGCGTTTCACAGAAACGCCCTACAATTCGAAGAGATGAAGAAAACATCGAACATCCAACATCCAATGCTCAATTGCTGAGGTATGAAAACTTCGACGTTCGATGTTGGATGTTCCGTGTTGGATGTTTTCGGCAAACGATGGATTTTTTTCCGAAGCAGTACCGTCTGGCGCGTTGTCGACCGGCCCGCTTGCCGCGGGATTCGAAAAACGACAAAAAAGTGATTGACACATGATCCCTCGCCGAAATAGCCTCGCGGTTAGCACGTCGTGAGCGTGCCCCTATGAAAACAAAATCCGCCTCTACATACGCCTTCTTTAATCCACGCGTCTTAATCGGCTTTGTTCTTTGCTCAAGCGGCGCTCTTCTGGCGATATTCAGTTTCGCCGGGATACCGTGGCACCCGGTCGGGGACACTGAACAATCGCAACGCTATATGCCAGCCCCCGGTGGCAGAGCCGACGACTTAGACCGCATGGAAGTTGAATGGAACAATCGCCTGACGTATCCGACCGGCCGTTTTAACCCTGAGTGGGTGCGCTTGGCCGCCGTTCGCGACGCCCTCATTCCGCGCGGCATCCCGTCGGGCCTGCGAGCGACGAACCTCAATCAGAGCAATGGAGCGCTGATACTCGACCCCAATCACTTTACCGCTCTCGGTCCGCAGCCGCTCAGGATGACCGGTTGCTCGGGTTGCTTCAACTACACCACAACCGAGGGCCGGGTGAACGACATTGTGATTGATCCCGTGACGCCTAACGTCGCCTACCTGGGTAGCTTGGGCGGCGGCGTCTGGAAAACCACCAACTGCTGCAGCAGTACCACCTCTTGGAGCGTCGTGACCGACGACCCGCTTCTCGCCACCATCAGCATCGACACCCTCACTATTGACCCAAATAATCGCAACACCATCTATGCCGGCACGGGTGATCTGAATTTTGGCTCCTTCTCGATGGGCAGCCAGGGCATCCTCAAGTCCACCAACGCCGGCGCCACCTGGACGCTGCTGGGCGCCGACGTTTTCGGCCCCGGCTACTCGGAACCGCCCGGCCAGTTCCCGCAATACAACGCAGTCGGCAAGGTGCGCGTCGATCCCAACAACAGCAACAAGGTCGTGGCCGGCACCAAGAAAGGCCTCTATTTCTCGTACGACGGCGGGGCCAATTGGACAGGCCCCTGCACAACGAACAGCTTCAGCACGATGCGCCAGGACATCACCGGCCTCGAACTGACCAACGTCGGCGGCAGCACGCGAATCATCGCTGCGGTGGGCGTGCGCGGTTTCGCCACCACGGTGCAGTACGATTTGGGCGCCAACGGCGCCAACGGCATCTACGCAGCTACCATGCCTGCTAGCGGTTGCCCAGGCTTTACATCAATCGCCAGCAACACTAATGGCTTCGTATTCGGCAACGCGGTGACCGGTAGCCCGTACCCAACGGGCGCGAACATGAATGCCGGCACCGGCAACGCTTATGTCAACACGAGCACCGGCGATCAGCTTGGGCGGATTGAGATCGCCGTCGCGCCGAGCAATTCGAACTACATCTACGCCCAGGCGCAATCCATTGCCCCGAACGCCAACGGCGGCTGCGGTAGTGCCAATGGTTGTCAATTGGGCGTCTGGGCTTCCACGAACGGGGGCGCAAACTGGAGCTTTATGGAGGGATCGCAGGGCGGCTCGCTGAGGAACTGCAATGGCGGCCAGGGTGACTATCCCCAGAACTGGTACGACCAGGCGGTCGCTGTTGATCCGAACGATCCGGAGCGCGTCTTCATCAGCACGTTCGACGTTTGGTTCGCGACCCGCACGGGCACGTTATTCCGGGATACAACATGCGGGTATTCCTACAGCGGCGGCGCGGGGCCGGTGCATGTCGATCAGCACGCCCTTGCATTTGTCCCTGGGTCGTCAAGCATTCTGTTGTTAGGCAACGACGGCGGCACTCATGGGACGACCAATGCCAACATCGCCAGCTCGACCACGAGCCCCACCTGGTTCAACATGGACACTGGTTTGAACGCGATCGAATTTTATTCGGGGGATATCAGTGGCAACTTTGCCAACTCGGCCTCGCCGCAGGTCAGCGGCGGTGCCCAAGATAACGGGTCTGGCTCGGTCACCTTTACCGGCAGCCCGACAGGGCCGGTGCAATGGCAGTTGGGCATCGGCGGTGACGGCTTCTATTCCCGCATTGATCCCGTAGGCACAGGTTCAAGTCTCCGCTTCTTCCAAGGCAACAATAGCGGCGGCATGAGCCGCTGCGTCTCCAACTGCACTGTGGCCGGCGCGAGCTGGACGAGTGTCCGCGGTAGCTGGTCGGGTGACACGCAGTCATTCATCCTGCCATACGATATCTTCCACGGCGGCATCTCCGGCGGCGACGACTGCCCAGCCGCCGGTGTTCCCGGCGGCTGCGGCCATCTCGTTGCAGCTACAACGAGGGTGTGGGAGTCGGTCTCGGGCGGCGACGCCATCATGTTAGGGTCGAGCTGGTATGTGACGAACAATCCCTCGACGCAAAACATGACAAAACAGACGCTAGGCAACCGTTCATTCATCAATCAAGTCAAGTATTCGCCAAAATATCAGAGCGTGGCTATCGTCGGCACCAACGACGCCAACATGTGGATCGGCTTTAACCTCGGCACGGGCATAGCGAGTCAAGCTAATTGGGTGGACGTTACCGGAAGCAACGCCATTCTGCCTAACCGGCCAGTGCTCGGTGTTGCACTCGATCCAACGGTGCCGGCCGCAAACGTTCCGGTGGGATACGCGGCGGTGGGCGGCTTTAATGCCAACACGCCTGCAACACCGGGTCACGTTTTCCAAGTTACGTGTACCAGCACGTGCGGGTCCTTTACCTGGTTGAATAAGACAGGCAATCTGCCGGATATTCCGGTTGACTCGATCATTGTCAACCCGAGGTTCCCGCAGCAAGTCTTCGCCGGCAGCGATTGGGGCCTGTACTACACAAACGACATCACTGCGGCCTCGCCCGTTTGGTTCCGCTTCGAGGACGGACTCTCGCACGCGATGATTTGGGACATGCAGATCGATCGCGGCGCCACAACGCTCTCGCTCTGGACGCGCGGCCGCGGCGCCCACGTTTGGCCGCTGCCCTCTGGACCAGTGCCGTCGCTGACGCCGACAAGCGTTGTCTCGCGCAAAACACATGGGGGTGCTGGCACTTTCGATATCAATCTGCCACTCACCGGCAACGTGGGCGTCGAATGCCGCAGCGGTCCTACTCATCAGATGATCATTACCTTCGCCACCCCCGTCACGGTCGGCAGCGCGGCGGTGACTTCGGGTACCGGCAGCGTGAGCAGTTTCAGCGTGACTGGATCGCAGGTCACGGTCAATCTCACTGGCGTGACCAACGCTCAGCGAATCACTGTTACGCTCTTTAACGTAAATGATGGCGTACACATGGGCAACGTTCCTGTTTCCATGGGCGTGCTGGTTGGTGATGTGAATGGCAATGCCGTCGTCAATGCCGCCGACGTCAGTCTGACCAAATCGCAAGTGGGGCAACCGGTCAGTGGGTCGAATTTCCGCGAAGACGTGAATTTTAATGGCACGATCAGTGCCACGGATGTCGCACAGGTCAAAGCCAACGTAGGTACCGCGCTGCCTTGACGGCTGAGCGGCGGAGAAGTTCGCGCGTAGAGCGTTGCGGGTTGAGCGTGTCACTCAACCCGCAACAATTCTACTACTCGTTAGGTTAGCAAGAATTGCATTGTCTCCATCCGCGTTTGAGCTTTAGCGGCAGAGTAACGCACGCTGCTAGCTTGCCAGCGTTTTACAGAACTTCCTACAAGTCGAAGAGATGGCTTGGCTCTGTTGAAAAGCTCGCAAAGAGCGGACACAGGCGTCCAAGCCCGCTTCAGGCAGCGGCATCTTGCCTGTTAGGCGGGCTTGGAGCGCCGTAGGCCCGCACTGTTATAGTATTCGATTGGCCTCTCAAAATGAACCTCCGTCAGGGGCGGCATCGGCACGAACATGTCGCTCCTAATGGAGCTTGTCGCCATTATCGAAGACGATGTTCTATAAACGTGGCGGGCCTACGACGCTTACGGCCAGTCTAACAGGCAAGCTGTTCGCGAGCTTTTCAACAGAGCTAAGATCGCTCGTGGAAGGCCGGAGTTGACGCAGGATCAAATTCAGGCGCTTTGCACGAGCCGGTGAATTAAATCCTCAATCGTCACGATACCGCTGAGGTTACTTTGTCGATCTAAAACAGCGGCCAGACCAAGCCGCGCGGCGCGCAATCGTTGCACGATTCGATAGGCGGACTCTTCCTCATTCGCGGTCACGATCCGCCGCATCTGGTCGCCCAAAGATCGCGGCTGGTTCGCGTCCAGCAAGATATCGAGGGCGTTGACCAGTCCGAGCGCTTTTCCCTCACGCGTGATTACCGGCAGGCGCTCGACACCCGCTGCGTCGCTGAGCTCAAGCGCATCCATGACTGCCGTGTCCGGCTGCACGGCGACAACTTTGGCCAACGGCACCATCACGTCCCGCACTTTCACGCTCCGGAAATCAAAGACATTATGAATCATGGCGCGCTCCGTCGCAGTCAGGGAACCTTCGCGCTCGCTTTGGATCGTGATTTGCTTGAGCTCCTCGCGCGCGGCGAAAAGTCGAGCGCGCGCGACGGCCCGGCGGGGAAGAATGAGGCGACCAAGCCGCTCGCCCAGTTCCAACACCGGCCACAGAATCATTGAAACAACTTCAAGCAGTCCGGCTAGAGCCACCAGCGCTCGAAAGGGAAACCGGCGAAAAAGCGATTTCGGAAAAACGGCGAGCACAAAAAGATAAATCGGAAACGCAATGATCAGCGCGGCAAAAAATCCCACATAACCGAATGTCCAAACCAGCCGCCGCGTGAGCAGAAGGAGCCCAAGAATGTCCGCCATGTTTGTGATGAGCAGGACCGTGACGAGCAGGCGCTCCGGCTTCTGCAACAGGTGATTGAGCATCAGCGCGGCCCGCATGTTCCGCTTCACGCGATGCCGGAGTCGCACCGGATCGATCGACAGAAGGCCGGCCTCGATTCCGGCAAAAACGAAGGAAACAATCCAGCAGCAAAGAATGATTGCTATGTCCATCACGGTCCGATCACGCCGTTGCCGCTGATTTCATCGGCATCCGCCTGGCAGGCGTTTTCTCCAGCAGGAGTTCCTCGATCCGTTTGCGCCCCGCTCGCCTCACGGTGATGGCCAGCCGCGGAATTTCGAGTTGCGTGCCGGTGGGCGGCAGATAGCCGAGCCGATTGAAAACGAACCCGCCGATCGTATCGATTCCTTCCGCTTCCAATTCGAAGCCCAGGTGCTCGCTTAAATCGTCGAGCCGTGCGTTTCCGCTCACCAGGAATTTCCCCTTTTCTAGTGGCTCGATGTAAAGATCCGCCTCACCCAGCGGGACAGCGTCGCTCAGGATCTCTTCAACAATATCCGACGTCGTGATGATGCCTTCGGTGCCGCCGAACTCATCCACGACAATCGCTAGGCCTTGCGCATGAGTTAGGAACAGCTTGAGCAAGTCGATCGCGCGCATCGTCTCCGGTACGAAGGAGGGAGCGATCAACATTTCGGTGTAATGTTCCGCCGGGTTGAGCAGGAACATTTTTACATCGATGATCCCGGCAATTTGATCGGGCGTGTCCGCATAAACTGGCACACGACGATGACGCTTTTGCTTCAAGCGCGCGATCGCCTCTTCGTTCGTCAAATCGTCCGGCAGCGCGAAAGTGTCCACCCGCGGCGTCATGCAATCTTTCGCGGTTTTGTCGCCCAGCTTGATGATCTCCTGGATCATCTCCCCTTCCGCCTCCTGTAGCGAACCTTCCTCTTCGCCGATTTCTACGAGTGTCTCCAATTCCTCGTCGCTCAAACGCGTGCGCGTGCGCAAATGCAGCGGCGTCAGAAGATCGACAACGAATGTGCTGATGTTTTCCAGAGCGCGACCGGCACGATCGAGCAGCGGCATCGACGCCTTCAATGTGAAAGCGCCGATCGCGGAGAGCCGATAGGGAGCTGAAAGCGCGAGCAACTTCGGGATTAGATCGCAAAGCAACACGACGATCGCGAAAATCGCGATCGCGGCGAGCCACTGCGGAATGCGCGCGGCCAGCGGTCCCTCCCACAACAAGAAAAGGCAGAGCACGACCAATGGCACCTTGACCAGGCCGTCGCCCAAGAGAAGCACATTCAGGACACGACGCGGATTTTCCCGGAACACCTGAATGAATTTGGTGAGCGACGGATGATGCTCTTCCAAACGGCGCAATTGATGCGGCTTGAGCGAAAACAGCGCCGTCTCCAGTCCGGAGAAAAGGCCGGAGCAGAAAATTAAGGCTGCGATGGCAACGAGAAGGATGGTGAGCCCAGCCAGCGTCATTCTTCGCTGCGGCAACCCCGAATGCTTTCGGGGCTGCCCTCCGGAAAAGTGAAGCTTGCGCGTTTGCCCATCATCGGAGCCGCGCTCAAGTTAAACCCTCCATGAGCAAAGGCGAGAGGATTTCGCGCTTCGTGCGCGAGCTTGGACAGGAAGATGTTGATCTAAAAACGGTGGCGCTGGACGAGCATCCATTTTATCGCGCCTTTTTCCGCTGCTGGAACGAACGGCGTTACTACGAAGCGCACGACATTCTCGAACAGCTTTGGCTCAAAACCAATTTGCGCGATGCAAATTATTTCAAGGGACTGATCCAGGCCGCCGGCGCCTTCGTTCATCTGCAAAAGCATTTCGAGCAACCAGCGCATCCGAAACACAGCCGGCGTTTGCAACCAGCCGTGCGTCTTTTTCAACTCGCCGAAAAGAATCTCGCGCCTTACGCGCCCGTTTGCCACGCACTCGATGTGGCTGCCTTGCTCGGGCTTTTACGAATCGAGCGCGAGAAAATTGTGCACTCGGATTTTCGAACGAATCCGTGGTCGCCGGAGCACGCGCCGAAGCTCAAATTATTACCTGGTAAGAATTAATTTCGTGCCGGCGATGATAAGAACTGTCGCTAGCAACAGCGAAATCGCGCGCACCGGAAAGCGTCGGCTGCCGAGATGCGAGCCGAACACACCTCCAGTCACCGCGGCGGCGGCGAGAAAAACGCCTAACGACGGAATGGAATGTTTCGCCGTAAAGTAACCGACCAGTCCCGCAATTGAGTTCACCAGAATAAACAATGCCGAAACCGCGGCGGCCTGGCGGATGTGTGCCCATCGACAAAACAGCAAAAGCGGCGTGAGAAAGATTCCACCGCCAGTGCCGGTGAGGCCCGACAGAAATCCGAGGCCCGCTCCAACGCCGATCGCCACTGGACGAGAAGGAGGCGCAATGTTTGGCGGGTCGCTGCGGCGAGAAATCAAGCGCACCGCCGAGAAAAGCAGCACCAACCCAATCAGGATTCTCCAGACCGAAGCAGACGGTTGCAAGTGACCGCCGAAATACGCTGCTGGAATTGAGAGCAGCGCAAAAGGCCAGAATAATCTCCAGCTGAAATGTCCCGCCCGCCAAAACTGAAACGAGCCGATGCATGCCACGAGGATGTTGAGCACGAGCGCAGTCGGCCGAATGACGGTGGGCGCAAGTCCCCACAAGGTCATCACCGCGATGTAACCTGACGCGCCGGCGTGACCCACCGATGAATAGAGAAACGCAATCAGGCCGATCGCCAGAAAGAGCAAAATGAAATCCGTGGCGTCCATGTTGTGATTACTCGCAAGGCATCCGTGGATCGAGCAGTCGTCGCCGCGGCGACCTCGATGCTAAAAATTAGGCGGCAAAGCCGCATTAATTTAACATCGCCCGACGGAGCGGCCGATCCACCCTTGTGCTCAATAAACAATTCGGTGTCTCAGGGTAGAAACTTGCAGCCAGTAAAGACAAGTTACTTCCGCTTTTGCGTTCTCGCGCTAAGGTGCTGAGTGACACCAATCCACATTGCTGCGGAAGTTTCACCGGCTCACGCAGAGCACACAAATAGACTTGCGCAGGAGAAGTCGCCCTATCTTCTCCAACACGCGCACAATCCAGTCGATTGGTACCCCTGGGGCGAAGAAGCTTTCGCCAAAGCGCGCCGCGAGAATAAACCGATCTTCTTGTCGATTGGCTATTCGACTTGCCACTGGTGCCACGTCATGGCGCACGAATCCTTCGAAAGCGAAGAGGTGGCCGCGATCATGAATCGCGAGTTTGTGAACATCAAAGTCGATCGCGAGGAACGCCCGGATGTCGATCGCGTTTACATGACTTTTGTGCAAGCGACCAGCGGCAGTGGCGGCTGGCCGATGAGCGTCTGGCTAACGCCAAACCTTCAGCCTTTTGTCGGCGGAACTTATTTTCCGCCGGAGGATCGATATGATCAGCCCGGTTTCAAAAAAGTGCTCGAACGGATCGCAGCCGCATGGAAACAGGATCACGAAAAGATTGTCGATCAAAGTTCGAAAATTATTTCGGCTCTGCGCGAGTCGCAGGCTGCGCAACCGGCTGCCGCGGGCAAGATCGACATAAAGATTCTCGAGACAGCTTACGAACAATTTGCCCGGAGTTACGACGCGCAGGAAGGCGGTTTTAGCAATGCTCCGAAATTCCCGCGCCCGGTCACGCTCAATTTCCTCTCGCGATTTTACGCACGGGACCCGTCATCCGCCTCTGGCAAACGCGCGCTGGAAATGAATATTTTTACCTTGCGCAAAATGGCCGCCGGCGGGATGCACGATCATCTCGGCGGCGGTTTTCACCGCTACTCGGTTGATCGTTACTGGCATGTGCCGCATTTCGAGAAAATGCTTTACGATCAGGCGCAGCTCGCGGTCGCCTATCTCGATGCGTTTCAAATCGCGCGCGATCCGCAATTCGAATCCGTTGTGCGCGACATTCTCGATTATGTCGCCCGCGACATGACTTCAAAAGAGGGCGGATTCTTTTCCGCCGAGGATGCCGACAGCTCTGTAGCCGGGGTCGGCGACCCCGGCCACGACGAGAAAAGCGAAGGGGCGTTCTACATCTGGACGAAAAAGCAGATCGACTCTTCGCTCGGCAATGCGGCGGAGATGTTCGATTTTCATTACGGCGTGCAACCGCACGGCAACGCGCCCGAAGGCAGCGACCCGCAAGACGAATTTCACGGCAAGAATATCTTGATCGAGCGGCATTCGATTGCCGAGACCGCGAAGCATTTCAAGAAGAGCGAGGACGAAGTCCGGCAATCGCTCGCGCGCGGCCGCGAAAAGTTATTGTCGATCCGCGCGACGCGGCCGCGACCGCATCTCGACGACAAGATTATCGCGTCCTGGAACGGTCTCATGATCTCAGCCTACGCGCGCGCCGCGCGAGTTTTGGACGAGTCGCGCTATCTGGAAGTTGCGACGCGCGCGATGAAATTTCTGCGCGCAAATCTTTACGACGAGTCGCGCAAGTTGCTTTTCCGCAATTATCGTGAAGGTCGAAGCCATATCGAAGGCTTCGCCGATGATTACGCGTTCGTGATCCAGGGGCTTATCGATCTTTACGAAGCATCGTTCGACGTCGAGTGGTTGAAGTTTGCGATCGAACTCCAGAAAACGCAGGATCGTTTATTCTTCGATGAGAAGAACGGCGGGTATTTCAGCACGAGCGGAAAAGATTCGAGCATGCCGCTGCGCCTGAAAGATGATAACGACAGCGCGGAACCGGCCGCGAGCTCAGTTACAGCGCTCAATCTGCTGCGGTTGGCGCAATTTCGCGGTGACAAACAATTGGAAGATCGCGCGAAGAAAACGATCAACGCATTCAGTGCGACACTTTCGCATTTCGCGAGCGCGATGCCGCAAATGCTCGTTGCGCTCAATTCAAGTTTGAGCAAGCCGCAACAAATCGTGGTCGCAGGAAAGCGTGGCGCGCCGGAAACAAAAGCGTTGCTCGCCGAGGTCGATCGGCATTTCCTGCCGAATAAAATTTTGCTGTTGGCCGATAGCGGTGATGGGCAGAAATATCTCGGCGAGAAACTCGAAGCGATCCGCGCCATGTCGATGCTCGATGGAAAAGCGGCCGCCTACGTTTGCGAAAATTTCACCTGCAAAGCGCCGGTGACCGATCCGGCCGCACTCGCGAAGCTGTTTCGGTAGGTGGATTGGGCGCTCCGCGCGCGCTGCCAAATATTTCGCGGCGAAGCCGCCGAATTTAGACATCGAGCTCGCCACGGGACGAGTCCGTCCGAAGGCGGACAAGGGACTGCTCGATCCACCTTTGTCGGCTCGGCGGAGTCTCGCCCTACCGACTACACACTTTCGACAACGATCATTTTTGTTTTCGCTGTTCGATGCCGCATCTTTCTTGGCTCGCGGTATTCCTCGCAATTGAGCCATTCCTTGGCGCGCTGCACGGATTCGAATTCGAGCACGACGATCCGCCTCGGTTTCCAATCGCCTTCCAGCACTTCGGTCGCGCCGCCGCGCACGATGTATTTGCCGCCGTATTTCTCGACCGTCGCACCGGCGAGCTTCTTGTATTCCTCATAGCCGGCCGGGTCGGTTATTTCGATGTCAACGATCACGTGAGCAGCCATGGTCCAGAGATCAGAGGTCGAGGTCCCGCCTTCGGTCGCCGTGGCGACCTATGGCGTGGCGGGCAGAAGTTAGCGTTCGTTGTTGCTGTCTTTCGCCGCCAACTCCGGGATTTTTTTTCGCCGGCGCAATCGCAGCCAGTTGTTCCAGGTTTTGCGCATGCTGTCGCGGGGTGTCAGGTATTTTTGATTCAGTTCGTTGCTCTTCAGGATCTGGGCGAGAATTCCTTTCACGGAAAAATCATCGGTGTTCAAAATCGTGTAAGCCGTCCCGACCGCCGCGGCATGATGCGCATCGCTCGCCGCCGTCATGGGCAAACCGCGAATCTGCGCATATTTGAACGCGTAACGATTGTAGCGGCGCAGCGTGGTGGCTGCGTTGAAAACCTCGAGCGCATCGACCGGAAGTTTCTCCAGGGTCGTGAAGCGAATTCCGGCGCGAAACAAATCGTAAGGGTGCGGAGGGATCGCCAACCCGCCGCGCTCATGAATCATCTCGCACACTTCGCGCGCCGGTTTGCCCTTGAGATAGGGAAGGGTCGCGCCGATGCAAAGCAGATGACCGTCAGCGGTGGTGATCTCCACGCCGGGCAGGATCAGGAAATTATCGACCGGTAAACCATCAAGCCGCATCAAACCTTTCTCGAGCAGGTAACTGACAGCGTCGCAGGTGTTGTGGTCGGTGATGGCAAAGCCGTGCAACCCTTTCTCGCGACCAGCGGCAATCATATCTTCCGGGCTGGAAACGCCGTCGCCGGAAAAAAAAGAATGCGTGTGCAGGTCGATATGAAACGGCATTTTCCGAGGAGGCTAAGTTGGAGCGCGCGCCAAAGTCAACGGAGCGCCTCGACCAAAAAGCCCGGTTCCGGTTCTTCTTGATGCCGATGGAACTGCATGTCGTAAAGCCGTCGATAATACCCGGATTTTTGGAGTAACTCGCCGTGCGTTCCAATCTCTTTGATGTGACCGTGGTCCATCACCACGATTTGATCGGCCGACAGGATAGTGGAGAGCCGATGGGCGATCGCGATCACGGTGCGTCCGGCGGAGAGCAGTTCGAGTGCGCACTGAATCTGCTTTTCCGATTCCGAATCGAGCGCCGAGGTCGCTTCATCGAGGAGAAGAATCGGTGCGTTTTTCAGCAGCGCTCGCGCGATGGCCAAGCGCTGCTGTTGTCCGCCGGAGAGCAGGCAACCTTTATCGCCGATTATCGTTTCATAGCCGTGCGGCTGCGCGACGATGAAGTCATGAGCGAAGGCGGTGCGCGCCGCGGCGTAAACTTCTTCCGGAGTGGCGTCGAGCCGTCCGAACTGGATGTTGTTAAAGATGGTGTCGTGAAACAAAAATGTGTCTTGCGTCACAAGGCCAATCTGTTCCCGCAAAGATTTTTGCGTGAGCGTGCGCAAATCGCGGCCATCAATCCTGACCACGCCAGAGATCGGATCGTACAAGCGCAGAATCAGCGAGAGAACGGTTGATTTTCCCGCGCCGCTCGCGCCGACCAGCGCGTAATTCTTCCCCGGTTCGATCTGGAGATTGAGATCCTTGACCGCATCGGACGAGCCGGTGGCATAGCGGAAAGTAACATTCTCGAAATCGATCCGGCCTTTGGACGAAGGCAACTCGATGGCGCCGGGAGCGTCCTGCACGGTTGGCTCCGAATCCAAAATGTTGAAAATCTCCTTGGTGGCGGAGACCGACTGTTGCATCACGATGTGGATTTTGCTGAGTGTTTTGATCGGGTCGTACAGGATAAAAATGCCCG
>Ga0184619_10000422_pt1 | contig 14561 bp, 13 predicted proteins | sample PLM0_60_b1_FD_133146 | JGI IMG/M metagenome (GOLD analysis project Ga0184619, IMG submission 133146) | Groundwater sediment microbial communities from an aquifer in East River, Colorado, USA - PLM0_60_b1 | ecosystem: Environmental > Terrestrial > Soil > Riparian zone | place: USA: East River...
AACTTCGCGCCGCCGACGGCCCCAGTGCTTGCCGGTCAGACGCGAGTGGTTTGGATGCTCGGCGCCGATGGCAAGCCGCAAGCGCGTCGCATAAAGGTTGGGTTAACCGATGGTGTCTCGACGGAAGTGGTTGAAGGAAACTTACAGGAAGGCGAACTGGCAATCACCAGTGAAACCCTGTCGGCCTCCAGTAAATCCACGACTACGCAGACTGCGCCTGGTTTTGGCGGCGCACAGCGTACGCCCGGCGCAGGCGCCGGCAGAAGGAACTAATAGTTTCGAGTTTCGGGTTCCGAGCCAGTTTCAAGTTGGCTTTAGCCCCAAACTCGAAACTCGGAACTCGGAACTCGAAACTCGAAACTATCATGCAATCGATTTTGGAAATTCAAAGACAGAATGTGGGCGTGGGGCCGGAGCTCTTGGCGAAGGTCGATGAGTCACCGGTAGTTATCTCGCTGGACCACATTCACAAGACCTACACGATGGGCGATGTAGAGGTGCACGCGCTGCGCGGCATCTCGCTCGAAATCAAACAGGGCGAGTTTGTGGCGATCATGGGCGCTTCAGGCTCAGGCAAATCGACAACGATGAACATCATCGGCTGTCTCGATCGCCCGACAAAAGGTCACTATTTTCTTGATGGCCATGATTTGTCTCAGCTCTCGAAAGATCAGCGCGCCGATATTCGCAATAAGAAGTTGGGTTTCGTATTCCAGGGCTTCAATCTATTGTCGCGCACTTCAGCATTGGAAAATGTTGAGCTGCCGATGCTCTATGCGGGTGTCGAAACTGTTGAACGGCATCGCCGGTCGATGGCAGCACTTGCAGCGGTGGGCCTGGCGGGACGAGAAAAGAATCATCCGAATCAGTTATCCGGCGGACAACAACAACGCGTGGCGATAGCCCGTTCGTTGGTCAACGATCCGGCGCTTATTCTTGCTGACGAGCCGACGGGAAATTTGGATTCGCGCACGTCCGTCGAAGTGATGGAGATTTTTCAACGGCTGAATCGCGAACGCCACATGACGTTGATCCTTGTCACCCACGAACCCGACATCGCCGATTATGCCGACCGCGTGGTCGTGTTCAAGGATGGCAAGATCAAAAGCGATTACCAGATTGAGTCGCCGCGTAATGCAGCGGAAGAGCTAAAGCGGTTGCCTGCCGTTGAATTTGACGACGACGATGACGACAGCGAGCTGGTTGCTAACGACGCAGGGAAACAGAAGGAATCATGAATTTATTGATGATCATTCGCGTGGCATTTCGTGCGCTGGTACGCAACAAGATGCGTGCGGCGCTGACAATGCTGGGCATCATCATTGGTGTTTCCGCAGTCATCGCCATGGTTAGCATTGGCCAGGGCGCGCAGCAGTCTGTTCAGAATCAAATCGCCAGCATCGGCACCAACCTGCTCTTTGTTAGCGCCGGAGCGCAGAACGTCGGCGGCGTTCGCACCGGCACCGGAGACACCGGTACAAACACACTGACCATCGAGGATCTTGACGCCATCAAACGTGAAGTGCCCAGCGTCTCTATGGTTACACCCGCAATCAACACACGCTCGCAACTGATCTTCGGCAGTCAGAATTGGAACACACAGATCCAGGGAGTCAGTGAGCAGTATCCGGACATTCGCAAGTGGAACGTGCAGGACGGCAGTTTCTTTACTGACGCTGACGTACGCACAGCAGCGCGGGTGATTGTTGTCGGACAAACCATCGCTGACAATCTATTCCCCGGAACCTCAGCGGTGGGACAGACCGTTCGCGTTAAGGATCTGCCTTTCCGCGTAGTCGGCGTGATGGCCCGAAAGGGTCAGGACCAGCAGGGTCGCGATCAGGACGACACTGCCTTTGCGCCCTACACTACAGTGCAAAAAAAGATTCTTGGCAGCCCGCGCGTGCAATTAGCCTACGTCTCCGCATTATCACAGGACGCCACCTACACGGCGCAAATGCAGATTGGTCAACTCCTTCGACAGCGGCATAAGTTAGGGCCGCAAGATGCCGACGACTTTTCCGTGCGTAACATGAGTGACATCGCGGAGGCGGCCAACGAAACAAACAGCATCATGACCATCTTGCTGGCCAGCATCGCAAGTGTTTCATTGCTGGTAGGTGGCATCGGCATCATGAACATCATGCTGGTTTCGGTTACGGAACGAACGCGCGAAATCGGCATTCGCATGGCTATCGGCGCGCGCTCTTCAGCAGTACGCACTCAGTTTTTGATCGAGTCGGTGGTTTTGAGTTTGACGGGCGGTCTGATTGGAATCCTGCTTGGGTTGGCGGTATCGCTGCTGATTCCGTCGCTGCTTGGTTGGCCCACGCTTGTTTCAATGGCGGCGGTCATTGGTTCCGTAGTCTTCTCCGCCGCAGTGGGAATCTTTTTTGGCTACTACCCGGCGCGCAAAGCCGCGGCTTTGGATCCCATCGATGCGTTAAGGTACGAATAGAGGCGAGCATTTGTAATCTAAAAGCACACTAAAAAGACGATTTTCCATTTCTCATTTTTCATTTAGAGCATCAGGGCTGACATTATTTTGAGTTTCGTCGCGGGCAACAACTCAATTGTACTAGCGAAGAGAAAGCTTCTTTGACGGAAGCGAGCATTAATACCGTCGAGCAAGAGGGTATTGGTTCTAAATGATAAATGGAAAATGAGAAATGGAAAATCCTTTTTATTTCGAGCCGGGAATGGCTGAGTCATTCATAACGCAGCGCTTCGATAGGATTCAAGCGCGCTGCCTTCCATGCCGGCCATAGTCCAAACGTCAGTCCCAAACCTACCGAAACAACGAAACCAACAATCGGCGCCCACAGCGGAATGTAAGTTGGCATGATCATTTGAATCAGCAGTGCAATTACGCAGCCCGCGATGATTCCCAACAGACCGCCCAGCCCTGTAAGCGTCGCCGCTTCAATTAAAAATTGAATGATGATGTCGCGGCGGCGCGCGCCAATTGCTTTGCGCACGCCAATCTCGCGCGTTCGTTCCGTAACCGAAACCAGCATAATGTTCATCACACCGATGCCACCTATTAAAAGGCCCACGCTCGAAATCGCCACCATCAAAGCAAACACGCCGCCGGTGATCGCGCCAAACTGCGAAAGGATCTGTTCAGAAGTGGAAATGCCAAAGTTGTCCGCAGCGCCAAACGCCACCTTGCGTCGTCGCCTTAATAGCTCTCGCACCTCTTCAACCGCCTGCTGCATTTGACCCGGTCGCGCCTGAGCCATCACAAAATTATCATCTACGTCAGGATAACTTTTCCTAAGAGTGAGATAGGGCATGTATACCGCTTTATTTTCGTTGTTCGGATCTTCAGCGCCGACCAGGAAAACATCGCGCTCCGCCAGGACACCAACCACACGATAGCTGCGACCGTTGATCGTCACATCTTTGTCAATTGCATTGCTAAAGGGAAAAAGCGTGTTGGCAACGTCACGGCCAATCACGAGCACATTAGAGTGGTGTTCGTTTTTAGCGTCGGTGAAATAGCGGCCCTCGGCAATGTTGGTTACGCCCATCTTGAAATATGACGGCGAAGCTCCCTGCACCGCCGCATTAGTCATCTCAATGTCGTGGTAACGGACGTTGACGCGTTGTGTGAATGGTCCACCGAAGAAATCAACCGGGGACATGAATGCGGCCGAATAGACTATCGCCGGACATTCGCTGCCGATGGCCTCCGAGTCTTCGTAACTCAAAGGCTTGCGCATGCGCTCCTCCTGAGTCGGGTTAAAGTTAAATCCCGGGTCAAAGCGATAGATGTAAATCGAGTTTGTGCCGAACGACTCAATCTCCTTGGAAACGCGCGCATCGATTCCGGAAACAAACGCGGCAATTACGATCACGGTCATCGTGCCGATTACGACGCCGAGAATGGTGAGCAGCGAACGGAGCTTGTGCTGCCAGAGGGTGTCCAACCCCATGCGTAAGTTTTCGAAAATGTTGCTTTGGAAGAATTTCATTGCATTAATGTCCGACAAACTTCAGTTTGTCGAGTGGAACAGACTTCAGGCTGTTCAAAGGTATTTGTTCCCTAACACAGTCCCCGCGACAAACTGAAGTTTGTCGGACTATTCCGCGCGTAGCGCCTCAATTGGATCCAACTTCGCCGCGCGCCACGCCGGATACACTCCCGAAACCAATCCAACCGTTGCCGAAACCAGCAATGCTACCGTAACCGCAAACAGCGGAAGCACAGTCGGCACGGGTGTAAGCACCGCAACCAATTTTGCCAGCAAGTAAGCGATTGATATTCCGATCGCCCCGCCGAATAGCGACAACATCGTCGACTCAGCCAGAAACTGCTTGAGTATGTCCGTCCGTCGCGCGCCAATGCTCTTGCGAATTCCGATCTCTTTCGTGCGCTCAGTCACCGAGACCAGCATGATATTCATGATGACGATGCCGCCGACGACCAGCGATATTGACGTTATGCCGATGGCTGCGACCTGGATGGTGCCAAAAATTTTGTCACGCAATTCATTAATCGCTTTGGGGGTAATAATTCCGAAGTTGTCTTTTTCGCTGGTTGGCAGTTTGCGGCGCGTTCGCATCACTACACGCGCTTCTTCAACTGCATCGTCATAAGCTTCCGGACTGATCGACGTAACACTGAGGTTAATCGAACGGCGGGAACCATAAAACGCCAGAAAAGTAGACAGCGGCATTGAGACATACATGTCCTGCGGCTGCCCAAAGACTGACCCTTTGGCTTTTCCAACGCCGATGATCTCGAACGAACGGCCGTCGATTCGGATGGTCTGGCCCAACGGGTTCGCGGTGGGAAACAGCTTATCGGCCACATCCGCACCGACGAACGTGACGCTGCGTCGTTCCTCTTCATCAATCTTGTTGAAATAGCGTCCTTCGCGGACTTCGATGCGTTCGATGTCCGCGATATTGGGCGTAGTCGCGCTGATGTGGATGCGAAAAAGATTTGTCGGACCAAACTTTACATCACCGCCGCTATCTTCCTGCGCTCCAACGTCCTGGATCGAGCCGCCGTGAGCTGCCAGGGCTGCAGCGTCATCGAGAGTTACGTCTTTGTTCCGCCGACGCGCGGCATTGAGCGCTGCTACGCTCGAGAAATCTTCGATTGAGTATTTCTGCACAGCGAAAGCATTTGTGCCGATGTTTGCAATCTTCTCATCGACGTAGGAGTTAAAGCCTTCGATTAACGAGACGACTACGATTACAGTGGCCACGCCAAAAATCACGCCCAGCAAAGTGAGAAACGAGCGGAGCTTGTGGGCAAGTATCGCCGAGATTGCGAGTTTGAGGGCTTCAATAATAGGCATGGAAACTAATTTCGCCGCAGATTAACGCGGATGTATACGGATCGGAAAAAGCCTTCACTCAAATCATTGACCGCTTTCGCTGATCCCTGTAATCCCTGCCCATCTGTGGCTGGCTGTTTTGCACCAGCGCTGCGTTAACGTGCAAAAGACGATCTCTGATTCTTATCTACGCATAAGTTTGCGGTAGGTTTCAATAGCTAAGCGACAGTGGTGTTGGGATAGATGTTGTACTTAACGGCGGGAGCGCTTCTTGCTTGCGGCGGGCGTTCTTCATTTCCAGTTGCCGTTTGATCTTTGCCGGCAGTTTTTCACGCACCAACTCGTACGCGGTTCGCAGCAGTTCTTTCAGCTCGCGATCGGGCAAAGCATTGAAACGCTCCAACGCAACCCAGTGGTACCGGGCAACGTAGGGCGCGGGAAAAATGCCATCCCGTTCAGTCAGTTCCGCAAACTTTTCCGGCGTGCATTTGAACGACATGATCGCGCCCTGACTCGCTTCGAGCGCGACCACAGCAAACATCTTTTCGCCGATGCGAAACAGCAGATCGCTGCCCCACTGCACTTTTTCATCCGTATGCGGTAGTGATAGACAGAAGCTGCGAACTGATTCGATGTCCATTGGTTGGTGAATAGTCAATGGTAAGTGTAAATGGTTATCTTGCTTTTACTATTCACCATTTACCATTAACCATTTACCTGTTCTCACTTCTTCATCAACTCCAACACAGCCGAGGTCATTGCCTTGACGCCGGTGCGCAGCGTCGGCTCGGGCAACGGCGCAAATAATGCTGAGTGCAGCGAAGGCAAGGGTGTTCCCGTTGCCCGGCTTTGTTTCACTTTTTCCGGATCAACGGCACCCAGAGAAAAATCAACGGAGGGAATTTTCTGCTCCAAACTCAGGTAACCAAAGTCTTCACTCATCATCTGGGCTGGCAGTTTGACTACATTTTCGGCGCCGAGCACACGCGTGAAAACTCCAGCCAATCGGTCGGTCAATGCCGGGTCATTGTAGGTCGCGGCCGTAAACTGAGTATTGCTGACCGTTACAATTGGGGCACGATCAGCGGGAATACCCGCGGCCAAAGCGATTCCTTTTGTGATCCGTTCGATGGAGGCCAACATTCTCTTTCTAACTTCTTCACGATATGCGCGCACTGTGAGTTGCAGGTTAACTTCATCGGGGATGATATTGTGTTTGCTCCCACCATGAATCGACCCGACGGTGATTACGGCCGGGTCAAGCGGAGAGTTTTCTCTGCTCACGATTGTTTGCAGCGCCAAAACTATTTCCGCAGCCACAACGATTGGATCTTTGGTTGTTTCGGGGGCAGCGCCATGGCCGCCCAATCCCCGAATTTTTATGTCCACGGAATCGGCGCTGGCCAATGAAAAGCCGGGAGTATAGCCAACCTTTCCCGCCTCCAAATCAGAATGGTCGTGCAGCGCAACCACGAAATCAGGCTTGGGAAACTTTTGATAAAAACCATCACGCATCATTGCGCGCGCTCCATCTACGGTTTCTTCGGCCGGCTGGCCCAGGATAATCAATGTGCCATGCCATTGATCCTTCAACTCCGAAAGCACCTTGGCGGTACCCAGCATGCTGGTAATATGAACATCGTGCCCGCAGGCATGCATGACACTTACTTCATCGCCCGCGTCGTTTTTTGCTTTGACTGTGCTGGCATAGGCGAGTCCGGTTTTCTCACTGACCGGCAAGGCATCAAGCTCAGTGCGAATTAACACCACTGGTCCCGGCCCATTTTTCATGACAGCGACAACACCATAGCTGGACAATCCTGGGTTTTCATACTTACCAACGCGCTCAGTTACGTCATAACCCATCGCGCGCAGCTGCGCGGCAAAGAACGTCGAGGTTTTCTCCTCGTGATGCGACAACTCAGGGGCCGCATGCAGCGTTTTGTAAGTTGCCACCAGCGATGCGATGTTGCGATCGATCATGGTGTCGAGTGCGGGTTGTTGCGCATGGATGGCAGTCGCCATTAGAGCGGCGAAAACTAAAGTAATAAGCCGGATTCTATTTCGCATTGATTTGCTCCAGTAAGAAGAGTTTTGGAAAAGTCTTGATCATATGAAGGCGTCCAAAAGAGGGGGGCAAGCCCGCCTTCCTAAACTGAGAGATTAGGCCAGTTGCTTGGTTATCTCGCGGTGAAAGCCTTTCAGTCGGAAATGATGAACTACGCCGAAAACCTCATGGTCGGGAAGGCGGGCTTGCCCCCGCTGTTTGGTGACCACCAACAAACAACCTGATCAGCTCACTAATCCGCGCCAGGTGATAATCATCGTGTTCTGCCTGGAAATATATCATGTCAACTAAGCGCATCGGCACATTCAGCCGCGGATGATGCGCCACCTTCGCGAATGTCTGCGGTTGTAGATCATCGAAACGCTGCACAAGCTGTGTTCGTTCTCGGCGAAAACCCACAAGGATTGATTGTATGTTCGCGCGATTATGATCTGCTTCGAATGTTTGCCTGTTGGACATGTCCGCGGCGTGCAGCGTTTCGGCGCCAGCCAGATACTCATCAAGCCGGCGGCTGAACAATGCTTCAATGTCCAACAGGTGGCCGGCATTCTCCTGGATAGACCAGCGCTCGCCATCTCGGCTGGTTAAGGCTGCAGCTGGAATTGAACCAACACGATCCTCAAGCCGCGCCGGCGTGCCACGCACGCGTTCAATCATTTCCGGAAAAACTTCCACCGGAAAAGTGAACGCAAAGGTTCGCTCGCCCCACTTTAAATGTTCCGACATGTGTTCCGTAGAACAGGCATTCTTGCCTGGCATTGATAGCAAAGGGGACAGGGTTTTGAAGCGCGCCAATCCTACAACTTTCTTCGTTGTCGTAACAAGATATTCTGCAGAACCGGGAGCGGTTCTGCATACCCAGCAAAAAATCTTTCATCGAACCTGGATTGCGCTGAAAGAAGAATGGTGGTATTAGCACCGGCGCGAAATGATGATAGTGGCACAGACTTCAGTCTGTGCTGGGCTGGCAGACACAGACTATAAAGTCTATGCCACTTTTTGGAAAGACTCAGCCGAAACTCAATCTTCCAGAAGGAACCAACATTATGCCAAACAATCTAAAACACTTTGCGGTTCATGCCGACGATGTTGCGCGCGCGCACACTTTTTATGAACAGGCGTTCGGCTGGCAGTTTACGCCGTGGGGACCGCCGGGATTTTTTCTGATCAAGACTGGAACTGATGACGACCCGGGCGTACAGGGAGCGCTCCAGGGGCGACGCGAGGTTGTGGCCGGCAAACCAATGTTTGGATTTGAATGCACACTGGGCGTAGCTTCAATCGATGAAACAATCAAAGCCGTCGAAGCCAATGGCGGCCGTGTCGTCATGCCTAAGTTTCATATACCCACGGTCGGCACACTGATCTTTTTTGAAGACACGGAAGGAAACGTTGTTGGCGCGATGCAATATGAAGAAAGTTAACGGTAGCACCTTGCGGTTGATCAGTTTGATTCGGATCTTTCACGCTCTTCTTTTTAGTTTGCTTCCAATTGATTTACGCGCTCGCGTAGTTCTCTTTCAGCGCGCTTATGCTCTGCCAAAGACTTTGTGGCCATTGAGAGCTCGCGCCGCAAGTCGAGTTGTGCCATCACTTGATTTGCCAGCATGCGCAGGATCGCTATCTGTTCGGGATCGAGGGTTCGCGATACCCGGTCAATGACGCATATTGTTCCCAGACGAAATCCCTCCGGCGTGATCAGAGGGGCGCCGGCGTATAGCCGGATATAAGGCTCCTTCGTAACCAGCGGGTTATCTGCAAAACGAACATCCGCCATCGCGTCGGGAATAACCATTGGGGTTTCTTCAAGTATGGCGTGAGCACAAAAAGCGCAATCACGCGAAGTTTCTGTCGGCCCCAATCCAATCCGCGCTTTAAACCATTGGCGATCTTTATCGACGAGCGAGATCACCGCGATCGGCGTCTGACAGATGTAGGCCGCTAGCCTCGTAATGTCGTCGAACACTTCTTCCGGTTCAGTATCCAGAACTTCGTATTGGCGTAACGCTTCCAGCCGGGCAGGCTCGTTTTTTGGCGGCGGCGCGATCATAATGATCTCCTTTTATGCGAATCTATTAACGCTTATACGCAGAAAGGCGGGCGAATCGGTCAGGTCATCCGGGTTAAGAAATTTTTCACGGAGAGGTTATACTTAATCATCAGAAAATCGCAATCATAAGAGTTGAAAAAATGACTGTTGAGAATATTTCAAGGCAACCAGATCGAATCAAATTCACCGGCCGCATTCTTTTTCTGACCGAAGACACTGCGCTTATACGCCGGCAACTCGAGGCGCAGGGCGAGCAACGCGGACGCATTGAAGCCGAACTCGCCGCGCGACTTGCCAACGACGATCTTCCCCTGATGAGCAACATCTCGACTGACGAGATTACGCCGGGCTGGGTCTGTTTTTATTACGACGAAACGCTTGGTCAATATGTTTATGTTGGCATGCGCGAAGGCGCCGTGAAGAAAGACGAAGTGAAGTCAGGCGGGTTTGCGGTTGTCGTTTCCGGGCTCTCTAAAGGATGCGGGTCGTCGAGGGAAACTGCGCCGTATGCCGAGAAGTGGGCCGGCATTCAACTCGTGATCGCGAAGAGCATTGAAAAAATTTACGGGCAGAACTCGCAAAACATTGGGCTGCTCACCTCGAATGATTTTGGCTTGATCCAGCGTATTCGCAACGGCGAAGAAATTCCGTTGAGCGAATTTACTGACGGCCTCGATCCGATTTCACAAGCCATTGTCGAGCACGGTGGTTTGTTCAACTACAACAAAGCCCGTCTCGCCGGCAAAGTTTCGCCACCGCCTTTAGCTACAAAGGCACGCCCGATGACTATTGTCGAAAAGATCATCGCGCGTCATGCATTCGTAACTGCCGGCAAGGTTGGTGTCGAGGCAGTGAAGCCGGGCGACGCTTTGTTTGCCGTTGCCGACGTGCGCTTCTCGCACGAGTACGTCACACCGATGGCCGAATCGTTACTGAAGCAGGCGCTTGGACCAGACGCGCGGGTGACCGAACCGGAATCAGTTTTTGCCTTTCGCGATCACCTGACTTTTCTGGGCCGCGTCATGTCGCAGAAGCATCGTGATATGGGCTTGTTGGAAAGAGCCGAAGGCCTTGCGACCACGCAGGAAGATTTCACCACCAAGCAGGGCATCCGGCTCTACGGCGAAAATCCTGAAGGTGGCTCGGAAGCGATTTGTCATAACGCCGTGGTGGAAGATCTCGCGCTGCCCGGTCAAATCGTGATCGGCACCGACTCGCACACCTGCATGGCAGGGGTGCTTGGCTGTTTCGCGTTTGGCGTCGGTTCAACTGACATGGCCAATGCCTGGTATGCGAAAGACATTCGCATTCGCGTCCCGGAAACCGTGCGCTACCTGTTGAAAGGAAAAAAGCGCGCGGACGTCGCGGCCAAAGATGTGATGCTTTACATACTCGCATCCGACTACATGAAGACCAGCAAAGGCATCGGCAAAGTGCTCGAGTTTGCGGGTGAAGACTTAAAGAACTGGCCCATGGATGAACGCGCCACCCTGACCAACATGTCGGTTGAAGCCGGCGGGACGACGGGAATTATCGAGCCGGATGAAGTGACGTTGGATTACATCGTCAAGATGCGCGATCTGGATCCCGAAGAGGTACGCAAAGGTTTTACCTATAGTGATCCAGACGCTGAGTACGCAGCCGTATTTGAAATTAATCTTGATGAGATTCGGCCAATGGTGGCCACACCCGGCGATCCACGCAATGGCATTCCCATCGATCAACTTCCTGGCGAAGTTCGCATCGATGCCGCCTATGGCGGCAGTTGCACTGGCGGCAAGATGGCTGACATGGACATGTATGCCGAGGTGTTGCAGAGCGCTTTAGCGCAAGGCAAGCGCGTCGCGCCCGGTGTTCATCTCTATCTTCAGTTTGGTTCGCAGAAGATCAAACAATACGCTCGTAGCCGAGGGTATATTGAAATCTTCGAAAAGGCCGGCGCTGAGTTGATCGATCCTTCATGCGGCGCCTGCATCAACGCCGGACCGGGCGCTTCACCAAACGCCGAGACAGTTACCGTCAGCGCGCAGAATAGAAACTTCCCCGGCCGCAGTGGTCCAGGCAAACTCTATCTCGCGTCGCCTTACGTCGTTGCTGCTTCGGCAATCGCGGGCATGATCGTCGAACCGTTTGAGTTTTTGCGGGAGCGCGAAGAGGAATTAGCGGGCGCTTAGTTTCCTTCCGTTAAAGTGATCTTGTAAGGGGCACGGCATGCCGTGCCCCTACTTTTGGTGACCTATGCCAATCAAATCGATAGTAGACTATCCCGCCGCAGTGCTTCTGGAACCGGGAGAGCCGGTAGTCCATTTTGATTCTGAGCTCGAACAGCTAACCCGCGACATGTTCGAGACGATGTATGGAGCGCGCGGCGTCGGACTGGCGGCGCAGCAGATCGGCGTGCCCTTGCGTTTGTTTGTGATGGACTGCGATGGCACAAAACTGGTGGCTGCAAATCCAGAAATCATTTCTGCGGAAGGTGAACAGGATGGCGAGGAAGGCTGCCTCTCGGTTGGCGCCATTCACGCTGACCTTAAGCGACCTGCAAACGTGAAACTACGAGCGCAGGATGTTGCTGGAAACGTTTTTGAAAAAGAGGCCACCGGGCTAGCTGCGCGCTGTTTCCTGCACGAGACTGATCACAACGACGGCATTCTCTTCATCCGCCATCTCAGCCCACTCCGACGAGATTTACTTGTCAGAAAGTTTCGTAAGATGAAGAAGAACGCGGATGGGTAGGTTTCGGAATCTCGTGCGCGGAAGCTTTCGCTTATCTCTTCCCAACTAGCAAATAAAACCGGCGCCTTCACCAAACAAACATTTGCGGTACCTTGCGTGTTTCTTTCGCGAACTTCGCGTTTGTTCATCTAAACGCAAAGCACGCTAAGAGCTCGCAGGGCACCGCAAAGTTATTCACAGTTCACAGTTCCCGGTTAACAGTTCACCTCTTACGGCGTGTTCGCCGGCGCAGGTTTAACCGTCGGTGAAGGCTTCATCGCCGGTGATGCTTTCATCGCCGGTGATGCTTTCATTGCCGGCGAAGCGGCCGGTGACGCCGAGGTAGTCGGTGCCTGCACGCGCACTGAAACCGCGGCAACCAACTTCCATTCGCCGTTGCGTCTGGCGAAAGTGTCAATGTATCTGTAATCGCCACTGATATCCATGGTCTTGCCATCCGGCATCTTGTATTTGCCGTTGTGAACAGTGCTCCGACCGGCAACAAATGCAGCGTCGGCATCGAGTACCGTCACGGCCAGCTCGGAAAGCACCCATGAGTCGGCGGTCAACGCGCCGGTTTGCATGTCCTTCACGTCCTGGGCCTTATTTCCCAGGCTGCCGTCTGGATAGATAAAAACACCATCATCAGCTTCGACGCGCTGAACGGCGGCGACATCTCTCTCCTTAACTACGCGCGGCCAGTCATTTTCAATGCGCAGTAGTTCTGCTTGGATTGAAGCCGTATCAACCCTCTCTGGTGAAGGGCTGCTAGCAACTATTGGTTGATTGGTATTGGCTGCGGGCTGGCAACCGCTCAACAACACCGACAACCCCAGGGAGCAAGCCCCCAAAAAGACAGTTCGTTTCATTGATCAACTCCTTGGCGTGGACGCACGCTTGCCGAAAGCAAATTGTTTGGAAAAGCATGTTGCTTCTATGCCAAATCGGGCCCAGAGTCAATAGTTCGAGTAACACTTTTTCGTGCTTTCTTACCAGGAAGCCAGGACCCCGACACCTTTGGCTGGAACGCGGCGAAACGTCCCAGCAAACCATTGACATCCCGAATTGTTGGCGATATTGTGCGCATTAGTTGAATTAACTGGCGGCCGGCGTCCAGCCCCTACATTCACTCCAACGCATCCTGCGAATCCTTCGGCGCTACCCGGACCGCAATTTCTTCGAGAGGAGAAATCCTAATGATTAAGCAAATGAACGGTTCCGCGACGTGGGTCCGCGTCTTCACTATGATTGTGTTGGGCGCCGCGTTGTTGTTTTTGGCCACATCAATTGTTCAGGCGCAACGAAAGGCCAGCGAAGACGACTCCTCGGTGATTCATAACTATCGTGGCATTCAACTAGGCATGCTCGCGGAGGAAGTTCGCAAGAAACTAGGTGAACCGAAAGACAAGGGTGACGAGCAGGACTTTTACCTTTTCGGCGAAACAGAAACCGCCCAGATCGTTTATGACAAAGCTCACAAAGTTATCACCATCTCTGCTGACTTTTTGCCTGCGGCCACCAGTGTCCCGACCGCTAAACAGGTCTTCGGCGCGGAGGTTGAAGCCAAAGCCGATGGTTCTTGTTACAAGATGGTGCGCTTCCCCAAAGCAGGCTACTGGCTCTCTTACAATCGGACCAGCGGTAACTCTCCGCTGACGACGGTGACGCTGCAAAAGATTCAGTAAGATCAACGACGCGAGAATAGGCCTGCTCTTTTGAGCTGGTACTGTCTGCGGTAGACGCACACACTTCCACAAACGTATGCTACGGATGAAATGGCCGCTACCACATCCGTTCGCCCAACCGGCAAGAATCAACAAACAAAACCGCGTGAACTGGCGCGCTTAATAAAAGAACGCGCGCTGCTCGCAGGCTTTGAAAAGGTGGGCATTGTGCCGGCTGAGCCGCTTGATGCGGAAGGTGCTCGTTTGCTCGAGTGGCTGGCGCTCGGGTTTGAGGGCCAGATGAAGTGGCTAGCGCGCGATCCGGAAATGCGCAGTGACCCGCGCAAGCTTTTCCCTGCCACACGCTCCGTGGTCGTAGTTGCCCAAAACTATTACACGCCTGCGCAACACCAAAACGATTCCAACACCGGTAAGGTGTCACGTTACGCCTGGGGCGACGACTATCACGATGTAATCGGCGCACGATTGCATTCGCTGCTTTCCTGGATAAAGGAAACTGTTCCCGGTGCGGAAGGAAAAGTTTGCGTCGACATTCAGCCCGTAATGGATAAAGCGTGGGCAGTGCGCGCCGGGCTTGGCTGGCTCGGAAAACACACGAACGTCATAACTCCCGAATATGGATCATGGGTTTTCATTGGCGAACTGCTGCTAAGTCTCGAACTCGAATACGACACTGAACAGATTGAAGACCACTGCGGCAGTTGCACGCTTTGTATCGATGCCTGCCCGACCGGCGCGATTACGGAACCGTA
>Ga0184619_10000423_pt1 | contig 14543 bp, 17 predicted proteins | sample PLM0_60_b1_FD_133146 | JGI IMG/M metagenome (GOLD analysis project Ga0184619, IMG submission 133146) | Groundwater sediment microbial communities from an aquifer in East River, Colorado, USA - PLM0_60_b1 | ecosystem: Environmental > Terrestrial > Soil > Riparian zone | place: USA: East River...
GCGTAGTATTACTAATAACCGCGGCCGGATCAGCGTGTCCACGCGCGGGAGAAGGATTGAGGCCTAACCCCACAGTGGAGAGGGACGCGCCGCAAGCGGCGCGCCCCTCACCGTGAACGTTAGAGCGCTCTACGGATCAACGGCGTGGCTAAACAGCAATCGGTTTCCGTCGCAACATTGGAGGCAATCGCCGATGCGTTCAACGCCCACGACCTGGACGCCATCATGGAGTTCTTTGCCGACGATTGCTCGTTGGACCTGCCTCGCGGACCGGATCCCTGGGGCAAACGGTTCACGGGCAAAGCGGCCGTGCGAGAAGGCTTAGCGATACGCTTCAAGGGTCTCCCAGACGTCCACTACAGTGACGACCGCTACTGGGTCAGCGGCAACATGGGCGTGTCCGAGTGGCTACTAACCGGCACGACGCCCGAGGGAGTCCGAATTCAAGTACGTGGATGCGACCACTGGAAATTCCGAGACGGGAAGGTAATTAGGAAAGACTCGTACTGGAAGATCGTTGATAAATCCCTATGAGGCAGCGCTCTAACATGGCAGTGGTGCCGGACGCGCCGGAAGCGGCGGTGCATCTACAAGCGGCGTACTCGGCGCGCCGCACACTTCCACGTTAGAGCTCAATGCGGAACTTTCCCCTTATCGCGAGCGTAGTCAGCCTCGCGTTTGGCGTAGCCTTGGGGTTCTGGTTGGAGCCGACTCTATTTTCTGAACTACGCATCGCGACTTTTAGTACACACTGGCCGGAAGTCAACGGAACGGTGATCGAGGCTCGAAGCGTTTACGTGCCCAGGTTAGGAAAGGGAGGCTATTCCAGGCATCTCGCGACGGTGACGTTTGCGTACGATGTTTCTGACAACAAGTACCAAGCTTCGCAAGTCTTGTGTGAATGCTTGAGCACCACCACTGCTGACGCTGAGCTCAGACGATTCGCAAAGGGAGGGAAAAGCTTGGTCTTCTATGATCTACTCAGCCCTTCGTTGGCCGTAGTACGTCCTAGAAGCTTTGATTCCGAGTTTCTCGTGAAATGGGGACTGGAAATAGGGGTCGTTTTGCTCTTCGTTGTAGGATTCCCGGTAACACTCTGGGTATTGAGTTCTAACAGCGCGCCCCACCGCGACGGGCGAGAAGCGGCGCACCTCGGTCAACAATCTTCCGCGCCCGCGCGTGGGCGCGGACGTTAGACCTCATTTTCTAAATGAACCGAGCTGAGCTAGAGAGAAGCTGGGCTGCTACGGCGAAACATTTGAATGCGGCCCGAAAGCAATTGCCGAAAGTGCCAGCTCCAGGCGCTGAAGGGGCAACGATCAGCGGCTTCGAAGAGTGTCTTCGCCACAACGAGATGGAGCTTGCCCTCGATGAACTTGAAGATCTGGGGCTCACGAATGCGCCAGCTCCAGAATTCTGGCGTCAACTCATGCAGGCGGCGGAAAACATGGGGCTCTCAGAACGAGCTACTGATTTCGAACGGAGAATGGGAAAAGCATGAGGTCTAACCACGCGGCCCACCCGGAGCCTCTGAAGCAGCGCTCGCTGTGGCGTCCGTCATTCCGTCGGCCCGGTGGCCGCGAACGTTAGCCTGCATACCACTTGTTAGCAATACGAGCCCATCATGAGCGATTCAACGGTCCGTGAAGCGATTGAACGGCTGAGCGCTGCTATTTCTGCGGATCCGTCCAAGGCGAGAGCCAAGAGCGCAGCTACGGCGCGTCTCACTGAAGGGCTGAAGTGCGAGGTTACTGGACCGCGTAGCGAACGCGTACTTACCGACATGCCGCCGGCTATCGGCGGCGGCGCCTCCGCGCCGAATCCCGGCTGGTTGCTCCGCGCTGCTATGGCCTCGTGCGCGGCAACTGTAATCGCGACGCGCGCCGCCAAGCTCGGCATCGGTCTGAGCACATTGGAAGTTACCGTCGAAAGCGAATCTGATCAACGGGGTCTGCTGGGCCTTGACGACAGCGTTTCAGCCGGCCTCGGCGCTTGGCGCACCAAAGTAACGATCGGTGGAAGCGCGGAGCCGCATACTTTGCGCGAGCTGGTGGCATGGGCGGACGCACACTCACCCGTCGGCTGCACGGTTAGGCGTGCAGCCGCGTGCTCCCTCGATATCGATGTGGTGTAAAGCATGCAGGCTAACAACGCAGCCCACCCAGACGCGCGCGCGAGCACCGTGCCATGCATGTGTCGGTGGGCGCGCGCCGGTGGCTGCGAACGTTAGAGCGCAAAAATGAGGGTATCCATCAAAAACGGGACCATACCGCCCAAGACAATCTTTAAGTTGGTAACCGTCGGGTTTTCTGTTGCCAGCCTTGTCCTGTTCTTGCCATTTTTCTTGGTCGTAATAGTTCTATTGTCTGGCCGATCACCAAACACCGACACCATGGGCATAGCCATATCAGTTCTAGTGTTGCCTGTTGTTCTTGTGGCTCAAGCCGCACTCATAGCTGCCTTGGTCAATTTTGGACTCTATATTTACCGCCGTTTCCGTTCTGTCACATATGAGCGCGAATAGGAGTTGCGCTCTAACAGCACGCCCCACCCGCACGCGCGTGAAGCAGCACGCTTCGGTCCGTTATTCGCAGTCGCGCGCCGGTGGGCGTGGACGTTCGGCGTCAGTCCACGACAGGCGCAGGATTGGAGTATTCTTCCCACTATGAAGATCGCTACTGGAAAAGTCGTCGGGGGTAAGGTCATAGTCGAGGGCGTGACGTTGGAAGAAGGCACGTCGGTGACTGTTTTGGCCAAAGACGACGAAGGCGGCTTCACTCTGTCCCCTGAGGAGGAGGCTGAACTGCTCCTTTCTATCGCCGAGGCCGATCGAGGAGAAACGGTTTCTGCCGAAGAGGTGCTCGCGCGGCTGGCTCGTCGCCACGGCTGAGAGGCCGTGGAAGTTCGGGTCACGAAGCGAGCGCAAAGGCACATTGATCGCGCTGCGCTTTGGTGGGACCAGAATCGCCCTCTTGCTCCGGAAGCCTTGGGCGAAGAACTCGCGGAGGCGTTTTCGCTTCTGAGTGCGGAACCCGGCATTGGCGCACCCGCATTGAATGTCCGAGCGAAAGGGGCAAAGCGCGTGCATCTCGCGCGAGTTCACTACTACCTTTACTATCGTGTCCGCGGTCGCCAAGTTGAAGTGCTAGCGCCCTGGCACACCAGTCGCGGCATTGGCCCCTTTCTCTAGGCGTTGAGCATGACGCCGAGCCGGCCATTCGAGACGGACCTTCGCAAGCGGGCTTCGCCCACTTGCTCGGCCGCTCAATGGGAACGTTAGACCTCATGTTCTCTAAATGGACCGAGCTGAGCTAGAAAGAAACTGGGCCGCTACAGCCAAGCATTTGAATGCGGCCCGCAAACAATTGCCGAAAGTGCTTGCTCCAGGCGCTGAAGGGGCAACGGTCAGCGGCTTCGAGGAGTGTCTTCGCCACAACGAGATGGAGCTTGCCCTCGATGAACTCGAAGATCTGGGGCTCACGAATGCGCCACCTCCAGAATTCTGGCGTCAACTCGTGCAAGCGGCGGAAAACATGGGGCTCTCGGAACGAGCTACTGATTTCGTACGGAGAATGGGGAAAGGATGAGGTCTAACCCCACAATCGAGAGGGACGCATCGCAAGCGGCGCTTCGCGCGCTTGCTCGCGCCCCTCATTGTGAACGTTAGGTTGCAGAGAGCGCCAAGTGCCACCACCTTATCCCGGCAATTGCCTGTGCGATCAAGTTCAGTTTGAGCTTTGCGCTGAACCTCTAACCTGCTACGCCTGCCACTGCACCGATTGTCGGCGTCGCACAGGCGGAGCAATGCGTTTGGCAATGTGGGTCGTTCGCTCCAGTATCCGGGTAGTCTCCGGCGAACCGAAGCTACTTGAGTATCAAGGTAGCCTAGGGCATCCTCGCCGAGCCAGGGCGTGTAGCAACTGCGATACAAGGCTATGGGCAGAGCCAATCAACAAGCCAACTCTCGCCATCCTGCTTCCGGGTACATTGCGACATGTCGGGCAATTTCAACCCGTAGCCCACCTGTGGGTTCGTAGCGCGCTGCCGTGGGTCACAATTCCTGAAGGCGTTGCCAAGTACGAAACTCAGCCAAAGGATCCTCAAGAACTCATTCGCCTTTGGCAATCCGCACATGATTCCCCAAGCCGGACTGCAACCTAACTCCCCGGTCAACCCGGACGCGCGCGGACGCGCCGCCATCCGCTCACGCCGCTGGGCGCGCGCCGGCTACCGGGCACGTTAGGGCGCATATGCCATCGCTCATTGCATTATTTGGCACAGAAGTCGTAGCCGCTATTGCAGTGGTTTGGTTAATGGGCAGAAATCTCTACCGGTTGCGATTCAATTTGGCATCGAAGCAGGTTGGAATATCTGCTTGTGTTGCTCTATACCTTGCTTGCGTTGCCGTTGCTGGCGCTCATGCTTCGATTTCGCGGTCTGCAGATCGCTATTTACTTTCGCTTCAAAGACCGGCGCCACCAGCCCACTTGGCGCCAGACTGGGGATCGACCTTGACGATGGAAAATCGCACCCAGTACAGCGTGACACTGGCACGATTGACCTTCGAGAGCTGGGGCGAAGTGGTAGAGTACTTCGACGCTTCCGGCAAGTTGGTCCCTTATGAACCGTCCCCAACGGACCGCCAAATGAGGGAGGCATATCTGGAGCGCATCCGGTTGCTTGAGCGCCAGCTTATTTTGCTCTTCTGCACGGGCATTGGTTGGTTGCTCCTTCCCTTACTGGGGATCGGCTTAGGGTTTGCCCGGCAATCTGAACGGCTCTTCCAGCCGCGCTCCGCTCGCAGCCCAACAAATGCGCCCTAACCACGCGGCCCACCCGGAGCCTCTGAAGCAGCGCTCCCTGTGGCATTCTTCATCTCGTCGGCCCGGTGGCCGCGAACGTTAGGTTGCTATGTCCATCACCGACCCACTTTTTGTTTTCGGCATCGGTATCCTCGGCGTCGTCCTTTACCAGATATTTGTGACGGTGCGCCTGGTCAAATTCCCGGGATACTCCATGGGACAAAAGATTGCTCAGTCGCTCTTGGTTTGGTTGGTCCCATTGCTTGGCGCTTGGATCGTTCACTCTGTTATGCGTATGACCCATGCACCCGTTGCCAAAACAGACCGCGATTTCACGCCGCAGGACCCTCAAAGTGTCGGCTAAGCAACCTAACCCATCAATCCAGAACGGACGGGCCGCGAGCCGCAGTGCCAGAGGACCCTCGCAGGTTGCTAACCTGGAGCAGCTCAAATTAGTGAAGGAGGAGGCAATGCCTTCGGAACATGTCGACGTCGCGAAGATCGAGTGGACTTCTGGTGTGCCGTTTTACGGGCCTGCAGCTATCTATGAAGGCAAGGAAGTAGTGCAACTCAAAGTGCTGAGTGACCGTCGTCATCATGGTGGCGGTATCGCCTGGCTCGTGAAGTTCTCGCCGCCGCCGGGCAAGCTGATCAAGATAGTCGCGACCGCGCAATCGGACGAGCATGTCTTCAGCCTCGAAGGCGGCCGAACCACTAAGAGCGGCCGGCCCGCGCGGAACTCGGGAGGCTACAGTCTCAACCCCAAAGGACAGCCCCACAGCGCGATGATCGCGGAAGAATCGGTGTCCCTGGTCATCTATACCGGCGAGCCCGACGAGATTCGATCGCTGGAGATCGCTCCGGTGAGTCCGGCGCGATGATCCGGGCGCTCAAATGGACGGTTATTTGACGGAAATTCAGGCATTTCACATGGCTTGGAGTAGCCTTTGGGAGCGATGATGCTTGCGTATGTGTTTTGGCACGCTGTTCCAGATATCTTAGCCATTGCAGAGTATGAAAAAAAACTTCTTTACTTCAGCCATGCGTTAGCAAACGCAAAAATCCCCGGACTACTGGGCAACGCGAGCTATGCGATCAGTCAAACGCCCTGGCTAGGTGAACCGGGCTACGAGGATTGGGCATGGCTTGAGGGTTCTTGGGCTCTCGATACCCTAAATGAACGCGCAGTGTCGGGCGCAATGGAACAGCCTCACAACGTGGTTGCACAGATGACCCAGCATGGCGGGTTTGGTGCTCTGTATTACCTCGTGGCCGGCAACCACAGGATCCCTGCGGACTCGAAAGTAATGTGGCTATCACGACCGCGCGGCATCAACTGGCGCGACATCATGCCAACCATCATGAAGTCCGCCAATTCAGAGGTGGCAGTATGGAGGCGCCAAATGGTTCTCGGACCCTCCACCGAATTCGCCGTGATCGGTCCATCCAACCTGACCTTGGCGGTACCGGAGGGCTGGAAGTGCCTCCAGGTCGACCGACGCAGGCTTGGATGACACTAGCTAGCCAACCAATTGATGTGACCTCTCGCGAGTGTTCGCTTCCGTCCGTTTGCAGGCTCTCGAAGCGCCGCAGGTTCAGGGGCGAGTGCCACCTAACAACGGCCTGCGGGGCGACGCGCCGCGAGCGGCGCGCGCCTGAAGCCGGACGTTAGGCGCTTGAAAAGAAGGGAGCCGAGGAACATGAGAAAACTGGTTGTGGGTACTTTTCTGACTCTGGACGGCGTCATGCAGGCGCCCGGAGGCCCCAACGAGGACCGCGACGGCGGCTTCCTGCACGGCGGCTGGCTAGTCCCTTATTTCGACGAAAAGTTGGGCGAGATCATGACCGAGTGGACCAAGCGCGCCGGCGCCTTTCTTCTCGGCCGTAAGACCTATGAGATCTTCGCAGGCTCCTGGCCTAAGTCCACCGATCCGGCGGACGAGATTGCTACGGCCCTTAACACCCGGCCGAAGTTCGTCGCTTCGCGGACGCTTAATAAAGTCAACTGGAACAATTCCCGCCTGCTCAAGGGCGACGTTGCCGAGGAGGTCGCGAAGCTCAAGGTACAGGAAGGCGGGGAGATTCAGGTCCACGGCAGCGGCGACCTCCTCCAAACACTCCTCAAGCATAATCTTATCGATACACTTCGCGTTTGGCAGTTCCCTGTGGTTATCGGTGCCGGGAAGCGTCTGTTCAGCGAAGGCACAATCCCGGGCAGCTTCCGGCTTGTCGAGACACAACAGACCACTACCGGTGCTGTCCTGCATGTGTACGAACGCGCTGGCGGCCTCAAGTACGGCGAAGTAGAAGTCGGCCAGGAGATTGTGGTCTTCGATTCGGGCGCGGCACACAAGTGACGCATCATCAGCGCCTAACAGCCGGTTGCAGCGGACGAACCGCTGCGCCGTCCGCCGCTGATTTCGAACGTCATGCTTCACGGAGGGTCTGCGAATGAAGCCTAGGATAACGCTCATCACTCTTGGCGTTGGCGATCTACCAAGGGCGGTCCGGTTCTACCGTGACGGTCTTGGCCTAAAGACCGAAGGCATTGTCGGCACAGAGTTCGAGTATGGTGCAGTCGCTTTCTTCGAGCTGCAGGCCGGTCTGAGGCTCGCGCTTTGGCCGAGAAAGAGTATTGCTCACGATACCGGGATCGCTCTTGATAGACCCAACGCGACCGATTTCACCATTGGGCACAATGTCTCCTCGAAAGCCGAGGTCGACGCGGTAATGGAACAAGCCAAAAGGGCGGGTGCAGTCGTCGTTAAGCCGGCGCACGACACCTTCTGGGGTGGATACGCGGGCTACTTCCAAGACCTTGACGGGCATCTGTGGGAGGTAGCATGGAATCCCCAGTGGGTTGTCCAAGAGTGAAGCATAAGCAGCCGTTTGCAGGGTACCGCTTGCCAGCGGGGCCGCGCTTCGCTCCGCTCTGCGCGCCGCCCAGATCGACGAGCTGCATCTTGCCATCCGGCCTGTCTTGCTCGGGTCCGGGGAGCATCTCTTGAACGACATCGATATGCGCGCTTTGGGCTAGGAATGCGGGAAGTACGTCGCGGGCGACGTGCGACCCACGTCTTTCTGCGCAAGCGCGCGTGACCCGGAGTCAACCCTTGCCCGTGCTGCCAAACCCGCCCGCGCCGCGTCGGCTGGCGACAAATTCCCCTACCACGTTCAACTTCACCTGCACGACCGGCACGACCACGAGCTGAGCGATGCGGTCCATCGGGTTGATGGTGAACGCAGCTTGCGAACGGTTCCACAGCGAAACCATCACCTGCCCCTGGTAGTCGGAGTCGATGAGGCCCACGAGATTCCCGAGCACGATGCCGTGCTTGTGGCCCAGGCCCGATCGCGGCACGACCACCGCCGCGAGCGCCGGATCCGCGAGATGAATGGCGATGCCGCTGGGCACGAGGGCGGCGGCGCCCGGCGCGAGCTCGAGCGGCTTATCGATGCACGCCCGGAGGTCGAGGCCCGCCGCGCCAGCGCTCGAGTATTGCGGCAGGTTGTCGCGGAGCCGCGGGTCGAGGATCTTTACGTCTAGAGTCTTCAAGCGAAGAGCCGGCCTAGTGCCGTGGCAGCATCTTCGCGATGTGCGCGACCAGTTGGCGCGCGAGCACGATCTTCGGCGCGAGCGGCAGCTCGTGCACGCCGTCCTCGTCGAAGAGCGTGAGCGCGTTGGTGTCCTTGCCGAAAGTCTCGTGCGCGAGGTTCGCGGCAAGCAGGGGAATTCCCTTCTTCTTGCGCTTCGCCTGCGCGTTCGCCTTCAGGTCTTCGGTTTCGGCGGCAAAGCCGACGCAGAACGGCCCCTTCGGAAGCGCAGCGACCTCGCCGAGGATGTCGGGGTTGGGCGTGAGCTCGAGTTTGAGGTTTCCGTTGCCGCGCTTGATCTTGTGCGGCTTGGGATCGACCGGATGGTAGTCTGCGACCGCGGCGACCGAAATAAAAACGTCGGCCCTTTCGGCGCGTGCCATCACGGCCTTGTGCATCTCGCTTGCGGTCAGCACGTCAACGCGCTCCACGCCCGCCGGAGGGGTGAGCACCGTGGCGCCGGACACCAGCGTCACCTCCGCACCGGCCTCTACAGCCGCCTGCGCAACCGCGTAGCCCATTTTCCCGGAACTCTGATTCGTGACCCCGCGCACTGTGTCGATCGGCTCATAGGTCGGTCCGGCCGTGATCAGGACTTTTTTTTTGGAAAGGGCCTTGGGACCGAGCGCAACTGCGACTTCGGCGAAGATCTCCTCGGGCTCGAGCATCCGCCCCATGCCGCCTTCGCGGTCGGCGTGGTCGCCTTCCGTCGGGCCGAGGATGCCGACGCCGTCGGCGCGCAGGCGCTCCACGTTGCGTTGCGTCGCCGCGTTCTGCCACATCTCCACGTTCATAGCCGGCGCAACCATGAGCGGGCAGCGGCGCGCGAGGCAAAGGGCCGAGAGCAGGTCGTCGCCGAGTCCGTTCGCGACCTTGGCAAGGAAATCGGTCGTTGCGGGCGCGACCACGAGGATGTCCCGGTCGCGCGAGAGCTCGATGTGCCCCATGCTGTCGGGCACGCGCGCGTCCCACATGTCAGTGTGCACAGGCTGGCCGGAGAGCGCCTGCAGCGTCGCCGGCGTAATGAAGCGACAGGCGGCTTCCGTCATGACGACGCGCACGTCGGCCCCGGCCTTGATGAAAAGGCGCGTCAGCTCGGCCGCCTTGTAGGCGGCGATTCCGCCGGTGATCCCGAGTAGAATCCTCTTTCCGGAAACGTCCGTCATCGCAGATAGGGGTAGCGCGTTAAGCTGCAAAACGGGATTTTAAGCGAATTCCATGGCGATAACAGACTGGCCTGTTCAGGAGCGTCCACGCGAACGCCTGCTTGCTCTCGGTGCCGCCTCGCTCGCCGATGCGGAGCTGCTCGCGATCCTGCTTCGTACCGGCATCAAGGGAAAGAGCGCGGTCGATCTCGCACGCCAGCTCCTGGGGCGCTTCGGCTCAGTCGCTGGGCTGCTCGACGCCGGGTCAGCGAACCTCACGGAGACCCCGGGCCTGGGGACCGCCAAGCTCGCCCAGCTCCAGGCAGCGCTCGAGCTGGCGCGCCGTGCGCTCAAGGAGGAAATCTCCTCGCGAAATGCGCTGTCGTCGCCGCGAGCCGTGCGCGATTACCTGCGCCTTGTGCTCGCCGGGCGCGAGCAGGAGGTCTTCGTGGTGCTGCTCCTCGACGCGCAGCATCGCGTCATCGCCCACGAGGAGCTGTTCCGCGGCACCCTGACGCAGACGAGCGTCTATCCGCGCGAGGTGGTGAAGTGCTCCCTGCGGCATAACGCGGCGGCCGTGATTTTCGCGCATAACCACCCCTCCGGCGTCGCCGAGCCGAGCCATGCCGACGAGATCCTCACACGCTCACTGAAAAGCGCGCTCGCCCTGGTCGATATTCAGGTGCTCGACCATTTCATCGTCGCAGGCAGCCGCACGATGTCCTTTGCCGAACGCGGGCTGCTGTGACGAGCCTCGGTGGATCCTTCGCTGCGACCTCAGGCTTGAACGCGCGCCCCGTTCGACCTATAATGCGCCCCTTTCCCGCGGAGCATCGCATGGCGCGCGTCTGCCAAGTAACGGGCAAGAAGCCCCAGGTGGGACACCACGTTTCCCATGCCAACAACAAGACCATACGCCGGTTCTATCCGAACCTGCAGTACCGCCGTTTCTGGGTGGAAAGCGAAAAGCGCTGGGTGAGGCTGCGCACCTCCAACGCGGGCGTGCGCATCATCGACAAGAAGGGCATCGACGCGGTGCTCAAAGAGCTGCGCGAGCGCGGCGAGATCTAGGTAGGAGCCGCGACGATGCGCGAGAAAATCAAGCTCGAATCCACGGCCGGCACCGGCCATTTCTACACCACCACCAAGAACAAGCGCAGCACGCCCGACAAGATCGAAATGAAGAAGTACGACCCCAGGGCGCGCAAGCACGTCATCTACAAGGAAACAAAAATCAAATAAAAAGCCCGCGGAAGCGGGCTTTTCGTTTGGCGTCAGACTCAGGCCGGCGGTTCTAACGCCAGCATCGGCCAACGAGTCAGCCAGGCGCGCCTACTTTGGCTGCGATTTCATATCGGGCGGAGCCTCGGCAACGCCGCGCTTATAGACGATCTTCTGGGTGCTGCCGTCGCAGGTTCCGACGACCTTTCCTTCTCCTTCCTTCACCTGCTCGTTCGGAACGATGTCCAGCGTGAAGACTTGTACGCCGTTTGCCTTGATCTTCGCTTCGATCTCCGACTTGAGTTCCTCACAAGGCTTCACCTGCGCAAGGACCGGCGAAGCAATCAACATCGACGCAGCTACCGCGATAAGGCTCTTCATCCTCATACCTCCTTTTGCTGTAAAGCCCCCCCGAAACCGAATAGCGCCGTATATGCTACCCGGAAGTGCGGTGGCGCGCTGCGGAACGAAAAAACCCGCCGGTCGGGCGGGGTTTCTTGGGGGTCCCGCTTCCGCGGGAATGAAGCGCCCTAGGCGTAGCAGCGCAGCCGGTGCGAGAATTCAGCGAGCGGGCGGATGCCGCTCGCTTCGGCGCGGTGGCACCAGTCCTGCAGCTGCCGAACGAGCTGCTCGCGGGAGGCACTCGAGCGTTCCCACAGAGACGCGAGCTCCGCGCGCATCGAGTACACCGTGTGCAACGCGCGAGATTTCGCCAGTCCCTGCTTGAGGTTCGCGCGCTCGGTCTCGCACAGCGATTTTTCGTCGCGGTGGAGCCAGCCCTTCAGGCTCCTCAGAACGTGCGCGTCGTGCGGCGCGAGCCGGCGCAGCTTGCCGAGCTCCTCGGCGTAGGTGCGCTTGAGCGACTTGGCGTATTTCGCGAGAACGTCGTAGCGGTGCGTGATCACGGCTTGCAGCGTCTCCGAGTCTACTGCGGGCTTCGCATCGGTGAAACGCGGCGTCGGCGCCACTTTCTTCACCTGTGCGAGGCCGAGCGCCTCGAGCAGGCAAATGTACATCCAACCCAAGTCGATCTCGTACCACTTGCTGGAAAGCTTCGCCGAGGTCGCATAGGCGTGGTGGTTGTTGTGCAACTCCTCGCCGCCGATGATGATCCCCCAGGGCACGATGTTCGTGCTCGCGTCCTCGGTCGGCCAGTTCCGGTATCCCCAGAAATGTCCGATGCCGTTGATGACGCCCGCCGCCCAGAACGGGATCCAGGCGATCTGCGTGACGAGGATCAGAGCACCAGGGACGATGCCGAACAGCGTGACGTTGGCAGCGCCCATCAGGGTGATGCCGAGTATCGAGAAGCGGGAGTAGACGTTGCGCTCGAGCCAGTCGTCGGGCGTGCCGTTGCCGTAGCGGGTCATCGTCTCGCGGTTGTAGGATTCTTTGACGTACAGGAACACGCCGCCCCAGAGCACGCGGTTGATTCCGACCTGCTGCGGGCTGTGCGGGTCTTCAGCGGTTTCGCATTTGGCGTGGTGCTTGCGGTGAATCGCGGCCCACTCCTTGGTCACCATGCCGGTCGTCATCCACAGCCACAGACGAAAGAAGTGGCTCGCCAGGGGATGCAGATCGAGCGCGCGGTGCGCCTGGCAGCGATGCAGGAACACCGTCACGCTGACGATGGTGATGTGGGTTAGACCGATCGCGGCAAGGACATAGCCCCACCACGGGAGGTCGAAAATGCCTGAAAAAAGGACGCTGGATTCCATCAAGTTCCCCACTATTGAGACTCAGCCGATTCTACGTGAATCCACACAAAGGGCAAGGTCATAATCCCCGATTCCGCGGTCAGGGATTTCCTGATCCTATTCATGTCTTTGCAAGCTGGTAAATTCACAGGGAATTCTCTTTCGCTGCGCAAGATTTCACACGGGATATGTATGAATGACCATGCGCGAAAGGCATGGTTCCAGTTCATACGGCACGCTCGAGCACCGCGGCGAAGAAGCCGTCGGTCCCGTGCCGGTGCGGCCAGAGCTCGAGATACTCTTCTACTTGGAGGCGGATGCCGCCTTTTTCAAGCACATCGCCCGCCGGCCGCAGCGTGAATGGGGCATTACGCAGAAAATCCTCGACGACGCCGCGGTTCTCTTCCTCGAGGATGCTGCAGGTGGCATAAACGAGCCGCCCGCCCGGCTTCACGAGCCGCGCGGCGGCGGCGAGAATCGATCTCTGCCTTTCCACGAGCTCCGCAACATCCTCGGGCGTCTGGCGCCACTTCATGTCGGGATTGCGCCGCAGCGTCCCGAGGCCGCTGCAGGGTGCATCCACGAGCACGCGGTCGATCTTACCGGCGAGGCGCTTCACGCGCGCGTCGTTCACGCCCTCGATCCGCTGCGGATGCACGTTGGACAGTCCCGAGCGCGCAAGCCGGGGCTTCAAGCCGGCGAGCCGCTTCGGGGAGATATCGAACGCGTAGAGGCGTCCCGTCGAGCGCATGAGAGCCCCGAGTGCAAGCGTCTTGCCACCCGCACCCGCGCAGAAATCCACTACCATCTCGCCGCGCTTGGGCGCAACCAGATGGCAGAGCAATTGGCTTCCTTCGTCCTGCACCTCTATGCTGCCTTCGAGAAACAGAGCATGCCGGTTGATCGCGGGCTTCTCCGCGAGACGGATCCCCTCGGGCGAGTACGGCATCGCGGCGGCGCGAAACCCGTCGGCCGCGAGCCGTTCGAGCGCCGCTTCACGCGAGATCTTCAGCTGATTCACGCGCAGGTCGAGCGGCGCGTTCCGCAGCAGGCCCTTCGCCAGCGCGAGCAGGGCACTTTCATCGTAGCGGGCGCTCAGGCGTTCGATCGCCCAATCGGGAAGCTCGCACTCGACCTCGAAGGGCTGCGGCGCGGCCGCGTCGCGCTTTACCGAGGCGAGCCACCCGGACTCGTCGCCGCGCAGCCAAGGGTCGAGCTCGCGCAAGTTCGCGCCGAGGAGCGCGATCCAGGTCGCGAGCGCAAGGCGCCGCGGGCTCTGCGTCGCCGCGACGCGCTCGAGAAGGCGCCGGCGCCTGAGTGCCGCGTACACCGAATCGGCGATCGTGGCGCGGTCGCGCTGGCCGATCTTGGGGTGGCTGCGGAAAAACGCCGAGAGCGTCGCATCGGCGGGTTGTTCGAGCGGCAGCACGGCCGCAAAGGCAGCCGTGCACGCGTCCAGCAGCGGGCGCGAAAAGCGCGTCACTTGCCGAAGCGCGTGACGACCTGGTCGGAGCGCGTGCCGTCCGAGTCCACGACCAGGACGCGCACCGGCAGGAAATCGCGCTCGGTGGCGAACCAGATGTCGGTCGCCTTGTCTTCGGGTCCGTCGCGCAATTTCGCGATGTGCAGCGTCTGCATCTCGCCCGCGGGCGTGGTGAGCGTCTCGGTACCGACGACGGTGAAGCGGAATGGAGTCAGCCCCCGCCCGTCCGCGCGCGTCACTTCGTATTCCTTGCCCTTGGGTGGAACGAATGCAAAGCTGTAGGCGAGGCTCAAGGGGTCCTGGGCGATTCCCTCCATGTGCAGTGTCTCCGACTTCCCCTTACGCTCCTGCGTCACCGAGCGCGCATCCCAGTCGAATTTCGCCGATACCGCCCAGCTGCTGCCGCGTTCGTCACGGAATTCGTCGGGCCGGAGTCCCTTCGGGGTAATACGACCACGGCTCGTGCGCTTCAGGACCCCGAACAGGGCGAGGATCCCCCTCCCCTTCGTCTCGGAGGTGATCGCGTAGTTGCGGCCGTCGTGCTCGAGGGTTTCCGAGACGTCCCCCAGGACCGTCCCATTGCGCTTCATCTCGTAGGCCA
>Ga0184619_10000425_pt1 | contig 14535 bp, 6 predicted proteins | sample PLM0_60_b1_FD_133146 | JGI IMG/M metagenome (GOLD analysis project Ga0184619, IMG submission 133146) | Groundwater sediment microbial communities from an aquifer in East River, Colorado, USA - PLM0_60_b1 | ecosystem: Environmental > Terrestrial > Soil > Riparian zone | place: USA: East River...
CGTCGTAAAAATTGGCCGCACGCACCTCCAGGACGCTACGCCCTTAACTGTTGGCCAGGAGATGTCGGGCTGGGCCAATCTACTTGAAAGAGATATCGAACGTCTGAAAATGGCTTTGCCGGGCGTGTTGGATTTGGCAATCGGCGGCACTGCCGTCGGCACCGGACTGAATTCGCATCCTGAATTCGGCGAGCGCGCCGCGAAGAAAATTGCGGAGTTGACAGGGCTGCCGTTCAACTCACATCCAAATAAATTTGCGGCGCTTTCGGCTCACGACGAAATCATCTTTGCGAGCGGTGCGCTTAAAACGCTGGCTGCTTCGCTGATGAAAATAGCCAACGACATTCGCTGGCTGGCGTCAGGCCCGCGTTGTGGTTTGGGTGAGTTGATATTGCCGGAGAATGAGCCCGGTTCGTCGATCATGCCTGGCAAAGTCAATCCCACTCAAAGCGAAGCAATGACGATGGTGGCCGTCCAGGTTTTTGGTAACGATGCGGCCATTACCATCGCCGGCTCGCAAGGCAACTTTGAGTTAAATGTCTTTAAGCCCGTGATGATTCACAACTTTTTGCATTCGACTCGTCTGCTGCACGATGCTTGTCATGGTTTTGTCGAATACTGCATTAAGGGCATCGAATTGAATCGGGAACAGATTGACGATTACCTGAAGAACTCGCTGATGCTGGTTACCGCACTTAATCCGCACATCGGCTATGACAAGGCGGCCCAGGTAGCAAAGAACGCGCACAAGAAAGGAATTAGCCTGCGCGAGTCGGCAGTGGGGCTTGGCTTTTTGAGCGGCGAGGAGTTTGACAAATACGTCAAACCGGAAGAGATGACGCACCCGTAATCTGTATCCGCAGATTACGCAGATTACACAGATTGAGAAAACAAACAGATAGAAGTGAGCAGGATCGCACTAGTTGACAGACCCAACTCGGCCCGCCCTGAACGACCTTGAAGTAAACGCAGCCAACTTGTTGATCTGAACTGTGCAATCTGCGTAATCTGCGGATAGACTTTTGGAGTTTGTACTTGCCTGATCGAAGCGATCGCGTAAAAGAAAATGTTGCCGGTGCATATTACGTAGACTCGACGTGTATCGATTGTGATGTCTGCCGCGACACGGCGCCGGAGAATTTCATGCGTTCCGACAAAAACAACTACTCGTTTGTCTTCAAGCAACCTGAGACAGAAGAGGAGAAAGCGTTGTGTGACGAAGCGGTGACTTGCTGTCCAGTTGAGGCAATCGGAAATGATGGCGAGCAGTAGGACAAACTTCTCGTTCTTCAGACCAAAGTCGGAAGAGCAAAGCAGATTTTCCATTTATCATTTTTCATTTTTCATTTGCCATTGATAATTGGGCATTGGCATCACAGTGACCACTTGAGCCTGTGTTAACAAACCACGACTTAGCTCTAAAATGATAAATGGAAAACGGTTAAATGGAAAATCGGTTTATTAAACCAGTTAGAAGGTCTGCTTTGGGCTACATGAGAATCTTCACCATTCCGCTCTCCACGATCACCTTGTAAGTTTCGATTTTCTCGGACACGGTCAGGCATTCGCCGCTGCGCAAATCAAACTGCCAGCCGTGCCAACAGCATTCGATCACTCGATCGCAAAGAATTCCTTCCGAAAGTGGCGCACCCTTATGGGGACAGAAATTTTCGGTGGCATAGAATTCGCTGTCAACGTTGTACAGCGCAATCTCACGCTCTTGTGGCAGCTCAAAAGCTTTTGCAGCTTCCGGGCGGCAACTCTTCCACGCGCCCAATAATGATTGTGCGGGACAATTCCCTGGCAGGCCGAGACTCTATGTCGTCAGTATCGAATGATTGCATTGCATGAATCGTAACAAAACAGTATTAAAGGACCAACGCTTAAAGGCGGACATCTGCCGCAAGAACGGGCGGGTTTCGGCGTTCTTCAGACCGGTGCGTAAGCGAACTACGGTGACCAAATTTTAAGAAACGGAAGAGGAATGCGATGCGCAAAGAATTTATAACTATATTTGGCGCACTTACCCTGTTAACAGTTTTGACAGGCCAAACGTTTGCCGCGGAAATTACTGTTCGCGGCCGCCTGCAAAAGACAGTAGAAGCCGGCGGTTGGGTGATTGTTGCCGACAATCAAAAGTATTTACTTCTAAATGCCCAGCGGTATCAAAACGAGAGGTGGTTTACAGCAACGTCTGAAGTGGAAGCTGTCGGCGAAACTAAAACAGATGTGGTGACTATTTATATGGAGGGCACTCCGTTTGAGGCGCGAACGCTATGCCCGTTAGCAGAAAATGGCTCCGCTGCCATCCAAAGCGATTCAAGAACACTAACTAAAGTCCTGGTGACGGGAGACTCGATCATCCAGGCGCAACCTGACACCGCAGTGCTGACAATTTCCGTGGTTACACAAGCGCGCGCTGCGCTTGATGCGCAACAGCAGAATGCCAATAGGAGCGATGCGGTGGTCCGCGCGCTCAAGGCAGCAGTAGGCACCGGCGCCGAAATCAAGACAAGTGGTTATAGTCTGCAACCGCAGCGCGTTTACAAAGAGAACCAGCCGCCCAGTATCGTCGGCTATGAAGCGCGCAATAGTGTTACCGTCACACTCGCTGATCTGACAAAAGTCGGCGCGGTAATCGACGCTGCTTCGCAGGCGGGCGCAAACGACGTTGCCGGCATCGCGTTTACGCTAAGAAAGGATAGGCCCTCGCGAGATCAGGCGCTGGCTGAAGCTACTCGTGAAGCGGTCAGCAAAGCGCAGGTAATTGCAGGCGCGCTGGGCGGTCGCGTGGTGCGGATCATTGAAGTGCAGGAAGAAGGATTTGAACGACCGCGGCCAATCTATGCGGATCAAATACAGACAATGCGTGCTGGCGTAGGTGCCCCGACACCGATTGAAGTGGGCACGCTGGACATAACGTCGCGTGTTCAACTAATCGCGGAAGTTGAAGTTAGTGCACGCTGAGCAAGACATGCTGGTTTAGTTTAGAGGTACGAGTTAAGGACTGTACTCTAAAACTTCCGACTTCAAATTGAAGCGGTCCAGGTGATACTGATGCAGGTTGTCTGTCTTTTTTCAGTACCGTCGCTTCAGCGCGGGGACACTGGTTCCGGCACAAAACCGGAAACCATTTAAACGGTTTCCCTTCCGAGCCTAATTACCGATGGGCTAAAGCCGCTGTGCTAATAAGAAAGGCAGTTAGATCAAACTGCATCAGTATCGTTTGGTTGACTGCTGGCTGCCAAGATGTTTTAGAGTTACTATCAGTCATACAGTTCCCCATTAAAAGCAACGCCGGCTAGCGGCGCTGATGAGCCCCCTGAAACTGGACGAATGCTCGCCTCGTTTCCAAGCGGGGCTTTAGTTTCTTTTGTGAACACGAGGAGGGAGAACAATGGCAAGATACCGCAACGATGAGGAGCGCGAATTTAATGTGCGCAATGATCGCTTTGACCGGGAACGACCCTGGAACTTCAACGATCCATACGAGAACCAGCGACGTTCGTTGAACGATTACGAACGGCGTGACTTTGGCAGAGGGAGGTTTGGCGAACGCGCCGACTACGACTACAACGAGCCACGCTACAATGATTATTCCAGAAACTACCCGCAGGAGAATTTGCGGCGTTCGCATGAAGGCCGCGACTATCAAACTGAACCTCGTTATTACGAGCGCGGCACCCGTTCGCGACTGCGTTGCCGCGACATTATGACGCGCGATCTGGCCGTAGCAACCCGCGATACCACGCTACGCGAAGTGGCGATAATGATGCGCGAGGAGGATACGGGTGTAATTCCCGTCGTCGATTATGGCAGTGGCGACGGCGATGGTCGGACTCCAGCCGACAACCGGCTGAGCGGCGCAAATTATGGCCAGGGCAAACTGGTCGGACTGATTACCGACCGCGATATAGTTGTACGCGGCGTGGCGGGGGGCAAAGACTGCGCTACCTTGCGCGTTGAAGAAATAATGTCCACCGATGTTCATACAGTCCGGCCTCACGATCGCGTAGTTGATGTGCTCAGAAAAATGGGTGACAAACAGGTGCGACGCATTCCGGTGGTAAGCGAGAATGGCAACCTGCGCGGCATTATTTCGATGGCCGATGTGGCAGTGGAAACAGAGGCCGATCGCGAGCTTGGCGCTGCTCTCGAAGATATTTCTCGGGAAACATCTTTCTGGGGCAAAATCTTCGGCTGATAAACTGCAAACCGGTTTGCCAAAAAGGGGAAGGCGCAGCGCGCCTCCCCTTTTGTACCTTTACAGAGTTCCCGTATCCTATAAATCATGCCAAATCCAAATCGTGAGTTTTCTTTGCTAACGGTCTCTCGCCGCGTCAGACCTTCAGGCCGCCTGTGGAATCCCGCTGCCGACGTTTATCGCACCGGCGACGGCTGGATGGTAAAGCTGGATGTCGCCGGCATCTGCACCGATGAGCTGGAGATTGATTTGGACCAGGCTAACTTGCGTGTGAGAGGTTGCAGGCGTGACACGGTCTACAAAGAAGGCTTTAGTTATCAGCAAATGGAAATAACTTACAGTAGATTTGAAAAGACGATTCAGTTTCCCTGTCCGATCGAAGAAGCATCACTCGCCCAGGATTATCGCGACGGCTTTCTGATTATTGAACTGCATTGCAAATAGGATTGCCTGGCCCGCGGGAAAACCTTTTCAGGGTTAATTAACGATGACAGAAAATATTGACAAAACAAAAGCTGAAACTGAAACAGAAATAGTCGCTCCTGAAGTAATGAACCCCGCGTTGAAGCCGGGCGAGCCATTTGAGGTTGCGGTGCTGGCTTTGCAAAACACGACACTCTTTCCAGAGACGGTTGTTCCTTTATCGGTGGGACGGCCCCGCTCGGTGGCAGCACTAGAATCAGCTTTAAGCACTGAAGAAAAGCTACTGGGCTGTATCACTGTGCGGCCCGACATTACTCTGGGCACCCAGGACGCAAAGCCGCCTGACCTTTACGAAGTGGGTACGCTGGCCATGATCAAGCGCATGGAGCGCATTGGCGAGACGATGCACATCATTGCGCAAGGCGTGGATCGCATCAAAGTCATCTCGTGGAAACAGGATGAGCCATACCTGCGCGCTGTGGTGCAAATTCTCCCTGCGGTGCAAACGAAAGACACCGAAGAAGTAGAAGCAACGAAGCGCAATGTGCAGTCGATGGTGCAGCAGGCGCTGGCGTTGTTGCCGGGAATTCCGCCGGAAGTTCGCGTTGCTATTCTCGGCTCGGTAGAGCCCGTGCGGCTCGCTTATTTCCTTGGTTCCATCCTGAACCTTGGTGTCGAGCAGGAACAGAAGATGCTCGAAGCAGATTCTGCTGACGACTTGTTGCGACTGGCGCATGGTTACCTGGCGCGCGAGCTGGAAATAATTCAACTGCGTTCGAAGATTGCCACTGAAGCACAATCGGAAATGGATAAGGCCCAGCGCGATTATGTTTTGCGCCAGCAAATGAAGGCCATTCAAAAAGAATTGGGCGAAGATGAGAGTGGCGAACAGGCCGAGGCTGAGATGCTGCGCGAACGCCTGGCTAAGGCTGACTTGCCCGACGAAGTAAAAACGGAAGCGGAACGTGAGTTGAAACGGCTGGAGAAACTTCCCGCCGCCGCGCCTGATTATCACGTCATTCGCACCTATCTTGAATACGTGCTCGAGTTGCCCTGGCGAAAGTCTTCAGAAGATAAGCTTGATCTAAACGAAGCGCGCAAGATTCTGGATGAAGATCATTACGGTCTGGAAGACGTGAAGGAGCGTATTCTCGAGTTCCTGGCAGTTATTAAACTCAGGCCTGATACCAAAAGTCCGATTCTTTGTTTTGTGGGCCCACCGGGCGTCGGCAAGACGTCGCTGGGCCGGTCGATTGCGCGCGCGCTGGGCCGGCAGTTTGAGCGGATGTCGCTGGGCGGTATGCGCGATGAAGCGGAGTTGCGCGGCCATCGCCGCACTTACATTGGATCGATGCCGGGCAGAATCATCCAATCGCTGCGGCGCGCGGGCGTCAACAATCCCGTGCTGATGCTCGATGAAATTGATAAGCTGGGCAACGACTATCGCGGCGATCCGTCATCGGCGCTGCTCGAAATTCTCGATCCGCAACAGAACAATACTTTTCGCGATCACTACCTCGATCTTCCGTTTGATCTTTCGCGCGTCTTCTTCATTGCCACGGCTAATCAGCTGGGGCCAATTCCCGCGCCGCTGCGCGACCGCATGGAGGTTATCTCCATTCCCGGTTACAGCGACATGGAGAAGCTGCAAATTGCCAAACGGTATTTGATTCCGCGCCAGACTGAAGAGAACGGCTTGAAGCCCGGGCAATTGACAATCACCGATGCCGCAGTCGAGTTAATTGCCGCGCGCTACACGCGCGAGGCCGGCGTTCGTCAAATCGAACGAACCATCGGCAGCATTGCGCGCAAAGTCGCGCTGAAGATTGCGCAGGGTGAAGCAGAAACAGTCAACGTGGACGCAGCCGACCTGCACGATTATCTGGGCGCTCCGAGATTTTATCCCGAGCAGGCCCGCAAGGAGTTGCCGGCCGGGGTTGCGACCGGTATGGCATGGACCGAGATGGGCGGCGAGGTTCTTTTCATTGAAGCGACCTTGCTGCCGGGTGGCAGGGGCCTGACTATCACCGGACAGCTTGGCGAAGTGATGCAGGAATCGGCGCGGGCGGCGCAGTCGTATCTCTGGTCACACGCAAATGAGTTTGGCATTAATCCGGAAATGTTCAAGGACTATGGTGTTCATTTACACGTGCCCGCAGGCGCAATTCCCAAGGATGGACCAAGCGCTGGGGTTACGATCACAGCCGCCCTGGCTTCGCTTTACACGGGCCGCCGCGTGCGCCCGGATACGGCGATGACTGGTGAGATAACACTTTCCGGTTTGGTATTTCCGGTTGGCGGCTTAAAAGAAAAAATACTGGCGGCACATCGCGCGGGCATTCGTCGTATCATGCTTCCGGCGCGCAACGAAGCCGACATTGAAGACTTGCCGGAAGACGCGCGCAAGGAGTTGCAGATCGTTTTTGTTTCGCGCATTAGTGAAGTGATCGACTCGGCACTTGAGGTGCTGGTGGCGAATCCGCCACCGCCGCTTTCACCTGCCGCGCAGCGCGATGCTGCCAGCCGGCAAACGGAGTCAACGCTGGAACCAATAGCCGTGCGTCAAGCTTGAGCGAGATCATCCTTGGAGTGCGGCGGCCTGGCGCCGCTTTGGCCCGTGATGGCCAGGCGCTAATTCGTTCCCAAGCAGTATACTATCCAAGGTTGTGACATCTCGCCGTTGGACCAAAGCGCCGTCAGGCCAGCGCACTCCAAAGAGTTGACCCAAGAAGCAAAGCGAAAGGGCGGGGTTTCCCCGCCCTTTTTCTGGGTTAGGTCCCAGCAATAATAACTGCGTCTATGGTTGACCGAATCGTTTTCTGTATTCACTCGAGTAAATGAACCCGAAGATCAGACGACGATAGTCGCCAGCCGCAATTCCGGCACTCGGCCTGCCGTTCACCAGCACATCGAGCCAGTCGTTCCAACCTGCGGCATCGGGATCGCGATGCAGGTAGCCGAAGTACTGCATCGTCACAAAGCCGCGCGGAAAGTACTTGTCGTAAACTACCTTCTGCTCAACAAACGCCTTCACCGTTTCTACTACACTGAACTGCCCGGTGGCACGCTTGTTGATTAGATCCGCTCGCCCATATTGCGGCGGCTGTCCCGGCAGTGTTGTGGCCGTGGCCGGCAACGTCACTCCAGCGGTCATTTCCAGCAACTGGATAAGCTGAGTGGCCTGACTCGTCGCCGCCACCGTGGCATAGCGGTTCACGAATTCCGTCCGACCGCCCAACTCCAGCAGATAGTTATCCAGGTTCTGCTGTTGCTCGGCCGATGTCAGGCCGAAACCTCGCAGCTCGGCTGAATCCGGATTGAACTCGGCGTAGAGCGGCAACCGGTTCAAACCCAAATCATAGAGCCGGTAGACCAGGAAGCCACGATCGATGAATTCCGTCGCGCCAAAGAAGCCCTGCGAAATGTGCGCCCGGTCGCAACCTGCCGGCGCTCCCAAAAAGCCATGCTGTGGGCCACAGCCATTGAGTACTCCCACCCAGTCGTTAAAGCCGGCCGTGTCCGGCTCGCGCTCGAGAAAGTCCACATAATGCATGCGCACAAAGAACGGATTGCTGAGATAAGGATTGTGCGCCGCATCCGTAGCCACCGTGTCGTCATCAGTAATTGTTACTGTCGTCAGACTGGCTGGGCCAAGCGTGCCGCCAGTAACGTTACTTAACTCGATCGTAAACAGCTCCGGCCCTTCCACGTAACCATCGTTGACGATGGGAATCTGGAAAGTCCTAGACGACTCACCTGCTGCAAAGCGCAAAGTGCCGCTCAGCATCAGGTAATCGCAACGCTGCGACGCATTACCATCAGTCACCGTGCATTCATTGTTGCCGCTAAGGTCAGCGGTGGCGTAGCGAACTGTGGCCGCGCCTGCCGTATCACCGCTGCGATCAACCTGCACCGTCAACGAAGCAAAGCCTTCCGGCGTGTTCACCGCGCCTTCGTCGATCGTGTAAGTCGCGGAGTTGAATTGAATCACCGGCGTGTCGTCATTGAGTATTGTGCCCAGGCCCTGATTGTCGGCGATGGTGGCATTAACGGGCGTCGTGAGATTGACGAAGAAGGTCTCATCGGGCTCGTCACTGCTATCGCCGTTAACTACTACGGTGACGGGCTTCGTTAGATCGCCCGGGTTGAAGGTTAAGGTGGTGGTCGTAAGTGCCGTGTAGTCAGAAGGCGCTGTAGCCGTTCCATCAGCCGTGGCGTAGTCGACCTTGACGGTCGAAATGCTGGCCGCGCTCAGAGTCACGTTGAATGTGTAGTTGGTGGTACCGCTGCTGCCTTCCGCCTTCGAGACATCGTCGATTGAGATTGTAGGCTGATCGATGACTGTGGTGGTCGCAGTGCCGCTCTCGTTACCCGGGTTGGGATCAGAGCTCGGTGACGACGCAGTGGCCGTGTTTGATAGCACCGTTCCTCCCGAGACACTAGCATTGACTGCTACTGTTAAGGTGAAGACAGCATTGCCCACGCCAAGCGACGCGTTTGTGCAAGACACGTTGCCGACCGCGCCCACCGCAGGCGTGGTGCATGACCAGCCACCGGGTGATGACAAAGACACGAAAGTTGTTCCCGCCGGCAGTGTGTCAGTTAGAGAAACTGGGGCTGCATTACTCGGGCCATCGTTGATTACTGTAATCGTGTAAGTGAGATTCGAACCGGCAGTCACAGGATCAGGTGAACCAACCTTGGCAACGCCGACGTCTGCCGAACTGTTGATCGTCGTGGTTGCGGTCTGGCTGTTGTTCGCAGTATTAGGATCACCATTGTCTGACCCAATTGTCGCCGTGTTGTTAATCGTCGAATCATTCGGAACGTTTGCAGCGATGTTAGCCGTCAGAGTGAATTGAGCGCTCTCCCCTGAGGCAAGCGAGTCGAAGCTGCAATTAACCTCGCCATTCTGGCCGGGCGTTGGCGTGCTGCAATTACTTGTCGCCGGACCGTTGTCCTGTGTAAGCGATACGAATGTCGTACCGATAGGAAGTTGATCGGAGAAAGATACGCTTAGCGCAGTATCGGGTCCGGCACTCGCTGCGGTTAGCGTCCACGAAATTGTGCCGCCTGCGGTCGCCGTGGGCGGACCCGCCTTCGTAATACTGAGGTCGGCAGACGAAGTTGTCACAGTAGCAAACGCCGTATTATTTTCGCTATTGGGGTCAGGGCTCGTTGAATTAACCGTAACCGCGTTGGAGTACTGCGTGCCCGATCGAACAGAAGGAATGTGGCCGATCAGGGTAAAAGAAGCATTTGCTCCCGCGCCAAGCGACGCGTTCGAGCAAGACACGGTTCCGCCTGCGCCAACCGCGGGCGTGGTACACGACCAGCCACCCGGTGATGACAAAGAAACGAAGGTCATGTTACCGGGCAGCGTGTCAGTGAGTATCACGTTTTGTGCCTCAGCCGGGCCGGCATTTGATATTACGATTACGAAGGGAACGTCGCTGTTCGGTAAAGCGTTTGCAGGACCACTCTTCGTGGCGAAAACGTCGGCCTGAGGGGCACTAGGAGTCGTGAATGATGCCGCACTCGAGTTGTTCTCGTCGTTCGGATCCGTAGAGGACGTCACGGTGGCAACATTGGTAAAGGTTGTGCCAGGCGGCGTCTCCGAATCTACGTGCAGGACAATCGTGAAATCTGAACTGGACCCTGCGGTAAATGTTGCCGCGCTGCACGTGATAGTACCGCCGGAACCCATCGTTGGGGACGTGCAGGTGAATAGGTCGGGGTTGTTAGCCTCATCTATAGACACGAATGTCAGCCCCGCGGGTATGACATCCGTTAAGGTAGCGCTTGCGTCGTCGGGACCACCATTAACGACTTGGATCGTGAACGTAACATTAGTGCCAGCAGCGGCACTCTCGGGCCCTGATTTCGTAACGCTGAGATCGCTTTCCTGAGCCGCGACTGTTAGAGAACATAGGACGAGCGCAAGTACAACAAGACTACCCCTAAAGAATGACATTTATGGACTCCTTTGCAATCGGTGGGGAACTTCGATCCCTGTAGTTCAAAAGTGGGGCGTTAGTTTTAAAGTGTGGGGGCGTTCTTCCGTTTACTCGCTGCCGGGAGTTTCAACCGACGCTACATGAACGTCGTAAAGACAAAGCCAGAGGCCAGCGTGTTTGTTTCATTACTCGTCAAAAATGACTTGAATGCTTGCGCTGGGCCTCTCCGAAAGAAAGGGGACAACGCACAGAGGCTAACACTGGTTCGACTTCATGACAACACCCATTTTCACAATCGCCCAGGCTGAGCGAGATCTGGAATACAAACAAAGAAAAGGCAGGAAATGAATCCCCGGCTTTTTGGCCAGCACGGGAAGAAGAAGTTGCGGCTTCGTTTGCGGGTTTAGATTCTCAATCTAACCTGGCATCAAGGTTGACCGAATCGTTTTCTGTATTCAGTCGAGTAGATGAACCCGAAGATCAGATGACGATAATCGCCCGCCGCAATTCCGGCACTTGGCCTCCCGTTCACCAGTACATCCAGCCAGTCGTTCCAACCTGCGGCATCCGGATCGCGATGCAGGTATGCGAAGTACTGCATCGTCACAAAACCGCGCGGGAAGTATTTATCGTAAACTACCTTCTGCTCCGCAAACGCCTTTACCGTTTCTACTACACTGAACTGCCCGGTGGCGCGCTTGCTGATCAAGTCCCCTCGCCCGTATTGCGGCGGCTGTCCCGGCAGCGTCGTGGCTGTCGCCGGCAACGTCACTCCGGCTGTCGTTTCCAGCAACGTGATGAGTTGGCTGGCCTGACCAGTCGCCGCCACCGCGGCATAACGGTTCACGAATTCCGTCCGACCGCCCAACTCCAGCAGATAGTTATCCAGGTTCTGCTGTTGCTCGGTAGCTGTTAGTCCGAAACCTCGCAACTCAGCTGCATCCGCATTGAACTCGGTATAGAGCGGCAGTCGGTTCAAACCCAAATCATAGAGCCGGTAAACCAGGAAGCCACGATCAATAAACTCCGTCGCTCCAAAGAAGCCCTGCGAAATGTGCGCCCGGTCGCAGCTCGCCGGCGCTCCCAGGAAACCTTGCTGCGGGCCACAGCCATTGAGTACTCCCACCCAGTCATTAAAGCCGGCTGTGTCCGGCTCGCGCTCGAGGAAGTCAACGTAATGCATGCGCACGAAGAACGAGTTACTAAGATAAGGATTGTGCGCCGCATCCGTCGCCACCGTATCGTCATCCGTAATCCCCACCGTGGTCAGACTGGCTGCCCCAAGCGTGCCGCCAGTAACGTTACTTAACTCGATCGTAAACAGCTCCGGCCCTTCCACGTAGCCATCGTTGACGATGGGAATTTGGAAAGTCTTCATCGTGTCGCCAGCAGCAAAGCGCAAGGTGCCGCTTAGCATCAGGTAATCGCATCGCTGCGATGCATTGCCATTCGTCACCGTGCATTCATTGTTGCCGCTCAAGTCAGAAGTCGCGTAGCGAACTGTAGATGCGCCGGAAAGATCTCCGCTGCGATCCACTTGCACTGTCAACGAAGCAAAGCCTTCCGGCGTATTCACCGCGCCTTCGTCGATTGTATAAATCGCTGCGTTGAATTGAATCACCGGAATGTCATCAGTGAGTATTGTCCCCAAACCCTGATTGTCCGCGATGGTCGCGTTGGTTGCACCACTCAGGTTGACAAAGAACGTCTCGTCTCCCTCCGACAAGGTGTCGCCATTCACCAGCACGTCCAATGTCTTGCTGGTATCGCCAGGATTGAACGTCAACAGCATACTCGGCACTGCCGTGTAGTCGCTCGCGTCGGCTGTGCCATTTGCGGTTGCATAGTTCACCGTCACCGGCAAGCCGCTGGCAGCGGATAGGGTCACAGTAAAGGTAAAGGTAGTTGTGCCGCTGTTGCCCTCAGCTAACGACACGTCGTTGATCGAAAGCGATGGCGTCGCGTCATCGTTCTGTATTGCCCCCAATCCCTGATTGTCCGAGATGGTCGCGTTGGTCGCACCGCTCAGGTTGACGAAGAACGTCTCGTTTGCTTCTGCCAAGGTGTCGCCGTTGACCAACACGTCGACATTCTTGCTGGTGTCGCCAGCATTGAACGTCAATAGCGTACTCGGCAATGCGGTGTAGTCACTCGCGTTCGCGGTACCGTTCGCAGTTGCGTAGTTGACTGTCACTGGCAAGCCGCTGGCGGCGGATAGGGTCACGGTAAAGGTAAAGGTAGTTGTGCCGCTGTTGCCTTCCGCCAACGACACGTCGTTGATCGAAAGCGACGGCGTTGGATCGTCGTCGTTAATTGTGAGCACTACCGCTGCCGGTCCACCAAGCGCACCGGATCCGCCAGCACTGCTAAGGATCAGGTTGACTGTCTCGTCGTTTTCATCGAGCGAGTCATTGGTAATCGGCACATCAACCGTCTTGGAAGTGTCACCGTCGTTGAAGGTCACGGTTTGATTAGTCACCGCCGTGTAGTCGGAACCGGCGCTAGCTGTACCGTTCGAAGTGGAGAATTGAACAGTTGCCGTGCCGGCCGTACCTCCAGTTCGCGTGATGGTGATGGTTGCGTTTGCAAGGCTCTCCGAAATACTGTAACCAGCTGAACTGAATTGCAGTGCGCCACCATCGTTGACCGTAATGCTGACGGTAGCCGGGGAACTATCTATCGAGCCATCGTTGACTTTGAAGGTAAAACTGTCCGGGCCACTGTACCCGGCAGTTGGGGTGTAAGTTTGACTGGCCCCGCTTGTTCCAGGGTTCAATGTTCCGTGAGCCGGGCCCGACACTATTGTGAAAGTCAAAGGATCAGAGTCCGGATCCGAGCCGGTCAGTGTTATCCCCACTGGTGTATTCTCGGCGGTAGTCACTGACTGCGCATTGGCTGTCGGTGAAGCGTTAGCCAGACTGAAATACGCAACCGGTTGATCGTGGTCAGAGATGCGCAGTTCGTTCGTGCTTTCATAATTCTTCACTGGAAAGTCTGAGTCGTTTCGGGCGTAGGCAAAACGACTTAGGAATGTCAGCGCCCGTTGATTGAGAATGATGTGATCGAGCACTTGCGCATTTCCGTCAAAATTGTACGAATAACGCTGGTCGCTCGGGAGTGTATCGACAAGATCGCTTAGATCAGGATTAACCAGATCGGGGCTGGCTAGTGTCACTTGATCGGGAGGAGCTGGAGTTCCCTTGATCGTTCCAATCACGTCTACATAGCCATCGTTGACTTGGAACGCATTCATGTCCCCCAGGGTAATAATCTTTTCACTCGGATCCGCAACCTGGCGTGCCTGGATCAAATTGGCGAGATATTCGGCTTGTGCCCGACGCTTGTTACGAACCCGATCTCCATCCGTTGGATCGTCGATACCGCTAAGCGAGCGCAGGTGATTAACGATTACTGTAAAAGTAAATAGACCGCCCGTAGGCTTATTAATCGTCGCGCGCAACACAAGCGGCGGGCGATCATTAAGCAAGGCCGTACTGCCACCCGGTTCGACATACGTTGTGTCTTTTCCAAACTGCGTGACATCCACAACATTAACGCGCGAAGTTTTCACCAAAAAACCTACATCGATTCCGCCAACGTCATTACCTTCGACGAGATAAGCCACGTACTGCGGATCTGTGCCAGTAGCTGCCAGCGCGTCGCTGTTGATTCTCGCAGCAATGTCTTGCAGCGTAGTTAAGTTTTCCATCTCCTCGACGCCGATCACGTCAGGTAACTTTTCGATAGTGCGAATGATGAGCGACGCTTTATTGAGTCGGCGATCGTACGCCGGCGCGGTCAAAACCGGATCACTCGTGGATGGATCGTTGACGGTATCGAAGAACCGCTCCATGTTAAAGGAAGCAACGGTTAATTCGTTGCTGGTGGGCGTGGGCACAGGCGTCGAGCCCGGCTGCGTGCCGACTGTCGGCGGACTTGCCGCCTCAGGCA
>Ga0184619_10000426_pt1 | contig 14485 bp, 16 predicted proteins | sample PLM0_60_b1_FD_133146 | JGI IMG/M metagenome (GOLD analysis project Ga0184619, IMG submission 133146) | Groundwater sediment microbial communities from an aquifer in East River, Colorado, USA - PLM0_60_b1 | ecosystem: Environmental > Terrestrial > Soil > Riparian zone | place: USA: East River...
GCGAGTGCCGCAGACCCGAACGCCCCGAAGCTCGCGATTGGATGGTTCCGCGCCATTCTGCCGATGAGATCCCCGCTGATCGAAAGTGCGGTGAGCAGAGCCCCCAATGCTGGCAAGGCGGCGAGAAGAAAGCCTGCGGCGCCCTTGGCTTCCTTCCCGATTGGGAGGAACCTCGGCATGACGGCCCACGTACCGTTACGCCCTCGCCGGGCGGAGTCAACGGTGTCCACGAACCTTTTACACCGCGGTTACAAGCCGCGAATACGAACGCAGAGCCCGTCGTTGAAAGCCTCAGCCGTCGGATGACCGACCGAACCCAAACGAACCGCTGGCTCGTCCTGGTGACCGTCTGCGTTACCCAGTTCATGGTCGCTCTGGACGCGACGATCGTGAATGTGGCGTTGCCGTCGATCCAGAGCGGCCTGCACTTCTCCGCTTCGAGCCTCCAGTGGATCGTCAACGCCTACACCTTGGTGTTCGGCGGCTTTCTGCTGCTCGGCGGCCGGGCTGCCGATCTGTTCGGCAGGCAATTGCTCTTCGTGGCCGGCGTCGTCGTCTTCACGGCCGCCTCGCTCTTGAACGGTCTGGCAACGACCTCCAACGTGTTGATCGGCGGCCGCGCGCTCCAAGGGCTCGGCGCGGCCCTGATCTCGCCAGCCTCACGACACTTCTCGCAGAGCTTTGTCTAATCGCCCCGCTGCTGACGCTGACGCCACTGGTGCAGCGCCTTCGACTTGCTCGCTGCCTTCGGCGGCTGCGGCTTTGGCGGTGCGTCGTGCTCCTCGAGCCAGCGAGTGGCTTCGTCCTCCGGATCGAGGCCGACAGTCCGCTCGCGCTCCCCGAGTTTCTTGGCGCCCTTACTCGTCAACGGTCTTTTCCGGCCCACGTCCGCAGGTTAACCACTGCCGCGGCGCATCTACCATGGCACTCGACGTAGGTGAAGGGATCCTGAAGAGCAGGCTCAGGCTGGTGGTGGACGCGACCGGCAACGACGTCAGCGGCAACGAGGCGGCGTAGTTCCGGCAATCCGGCCTCCCCCGAATCGGGGAAGGTGTAGACCGCAAATCGGCACGTGACGCGGTTCGCAACGGTAATGGTGAGGGACGCCGCCCGCCCTGAAGGTCAGAGGGATGCTTCTGCGGCCTCGAATCCTTGTCCCGCTCTTCCTTGCCCTCGCGGTCATGGCGAGCGCTCCCGCCGCGTTCGCCCGCGGCGGGAACTACTTCTTCGAGGGCGGCACCGCCGCTCAGCGCGCTCAGGTCGAGAAAGCGCTCGCGGCGAGCTCGTTCGACTGGAGCGTCGTCCGGAGCCAGGTGACGATCCACATCGGGCGCAACATGGACTCGCACGCCACGCCGGGCGCTGTCTGGCTCGACGCGCGGCTGCTCGACTCCGGACGCTTCTCCTGGGGAGTCGTCCAGCACGAGTTTGCCCATCAAGTCGATTTCCTTCTTCTGACCCAGGACAACCGCGTCGAGCTTCAGCGCCTGCTCGGTGCGAAGGCCTGGTGCTGGGATACCTCAGGGTTCGAGCACGCCGACTACGGCTGCGAGCGCTTTGCTTCCACGCTCGCGTGGGCGTACTGGCAGAACGGCGAGAACTGCATGAAGCCGGCGTCCAAGTTCGACGAGTCCGGCGGCATGGCTCCCGCGGCCTTCCGGTCGACGGTTGCCCGCCTGTTCAACGTTCCGTCCCTGCGACAGAAGGGGTCGGGCCGATGACCTCGGCTGCCTCCACGGTGCTTGCTTCGGCGGAGACGGCCTTGGCCGCTCACGACTACGAGCTGGCGATCGAGGTCCTCGTCGACGGTGTTGCCGAGCTTCGCGGCGACCCGCGTGCCGAGCTCCGTGCACAGCTGGACGAATCCTGGGCGCGGATGTCGATCGGCGATCTCGACGAGGCGATCGTGAAGCTGGAGCGCGCTCGCGCACTGGCCGAAGCCCCGGTCTGCGACGACACCGACCGTGCTGAAGTCCTTTACCAACTCGGCTGCTGCCGCCTCAAGTCCGGCGCCGTCTCGAATGCGGTTCAGCTCCTGACGGTCGCGCTGCGCCTCTCGGAAGGATCGCCGACCCTCAGCGACCGTCTACGAATCGACATTCTCTGCTGGCGCACCCGCTGCTACCGACGTCAGCGCGACTGGGACGCAGCCCGCGCCGACGCGGACGCAGCGATCGAGCTCGGGGAAAAGCTGCACGACACGGCCCGTCTTGCGGACGCCTATTTGCAGGCTTCACAGATCGCGGAACGAACCGACCAGTTGCTCATCGCACGCTTCTACGTCGAACGTGTGATCGAGCTGCAGCGCGACGCCGGCGATCTCCTCGCTGCCGGCAAGGCTCTGAATAACTTGGGCGGCATCCTTTTCCTGCTCGGAGAGACCGACGCCGCGAACACGCGCCTGAAGGAAGCCTTCGCTGTCGCGCTCGAGCTGGGCAACGAGGTCGACGCGGCATACGCGGTCTCATCGACCGCGCAGGTTCTCCTGCGCGGAGGCGAACCGATCTCGGCCGAACAGAAGGCGAGGTACGCGCTCGGGCTCCTCGAGAACCGCGACGATCACGTAAACGAGATCGGCAACGCACGGCTCGTGCTCGGTCGCGCGCTGTTGGAGCAAGGACGCTTCGACGAGAGCGCCGAAGAGCTCGCTGCCGCAGACGAGAGCTTCGAGCAGATGGATTCGCTCGGACACCGTGCAGCGGCCTGGCTCGCGCAAGGTGACCTCGCCGCACGCCGCGGCCACATCGGAGACGCCGCGGCTGTCTACCGCCGCGCGGCCGAAGCCCTGCAAGACGTCCGGTTCTAACGAAGGGGGTGAAAGCCATGAAGAAGTTCATCTCACCCAGTCTCCTGCTCGCTCTCGTTGCCGTCGCCTCGTTCGTCGCGAAGGCACGCTACGGCTACGGCTTCCACGAATAGTCCTTCCCGGTCTGCGGCGCCCGCCTTTCCGGCGGGCGCCTTCCCCCTTCTAGCTCTGGAGACACATGCGGCACTCACTCCTGCTCTTCTGCACGACACTGGCGCTCCTCGTCCCGGGCGCTGCCACAGCGGTCACGAACGGCACGCCGGATGGCAACGGCCATCCGAACGTCGGCGCGCTCGTGGCCGACCTTCCCGGCTCCGGCTTGACCGTCCTCTGCTCGGGGACGCTGATCGCACCGAAGGTCTTTCTCACCGCCGGTCACTGCACCGCGGGATTGAGCGGCCCGATCTACGTGACGTTCGCGACGGCGCTCGATCCTTCCGGCTGGACGTTGATACCTGGCACACCGGTGACGGCTCCCGGCTTCGGTCATGACCGCTCCGATCCGGGTGACCTCGGTGTTGTGGTGCTGAGCTCGGCGCCAGTTGGTCTTGGGCCGGCGCAGTTGGCGCGCTCCAACAGCGCAGAGACTCTGAACGGTGACGCAGTTACGAACGTAGGGTACGGCTATTACGAGCGCCAGACCGGAAGCGGGCAGCCGCGGTTCCTCTACGACGGAGTTCGCCGAGCTTCGACGTCGATCGTGAAGAGCGTGACGCCGTCGCTGATCCGCACGGGCTCGGGCGTCTGCTTCGGCGATTCCGGCGGACCGCGCTTCGACGGGGAGATCCTCGTTGCGGTGACGAGCAGTGGAGATGCGGCGTGCGCCGGCATGAGCACCGGCTACCGGATCGACACACCGGCCGCGCGGGCTTTCCTGGAGACCTTCATCACTCTCCCGTAGTACGCGTTACCGCCGGCGCAGGCGGTGCCGGCATTTTGCCCGGTCAGGCGGCGTCGGCGCTATCTGCGCCTGCGGGGGCTCGCCTTTCCGGAATCCAGAACTTGACCATTGTCTTTCCCGGCTGACTCTCGACTTGCAGCCAGCCTTCGGCGAGCTCGGCCCGCTCCCGCATTGCCTTCAGACCAAGGTGCCCGGGCCGAACTACGGCGAGAGTCGCGTCCACGTCGAAACCAACACCGTCATCGGTCACCGTGGTACACAGCCCGTGCTCTTGAGTTTCCAGGGCAACGTCCACCCGCGAAGCGCTGGAGTGCTTGCGCGTGTTTGCGAGCGCTTCCTGGACGATCCGGTAGGCGATCGTCCGCGCCTCCGGGCCCGGCTCCCGGGTCAGCTGGTTCTCGAGTGAGTAGTCGATCTTGAACTCGAGCTTCAGTTGGTCGAGAGCGGACCGCACTGCAGGGGCGAGTCCTGCACGGTCGAGCTCGGGAGGGGAAAGGCCGGCGATCAGCCGACGGAGCCGGCCGATCGTGTCACGGATGCTCTCCTCGAGCTCTTCGACGAGGCTTATCTGGTCGGGTTTGTCGAGCCGCGACCCGAGCAGGCCGATCCGGAGCAGTACCGCAGTCATCGCCTGGACCGCGTCGTCGTGAATGTCGCCTGCCAGACGCCTGCGTTCTTCCTCTTGCGCGTGCACGATGTCGGCGAGCAGGCGCCGACGCGTGTCCGGAGTTTGCCGCGCCGTTTCGAGCCGCTCGCGGACATCTTCGATCTCATGAGCGTGGCGCTCGAGCAGCGCCTTGAGGTCGACAGTCTTCACATTCCGTCCCTTATTCGGCCCTCCGCGGAAAAGCTCTAGCTCGTGCGAGTGCCGTTGCAGGATGGCGCCCAGCTCGCTCACGTGCTCGTGCGCCTCGTCGAAGCCCCCTGCGGCCATCTGGAACGGGGCAAGCGCTTCGATGAACACCGTCGTTACACGCCTGACGAATTCATCGCCGTCAACCGGCTGCGGCGGCAGGCGTTGCACGACATCCCGGTGGATCGAGAAAAGCACGAGTGGGCCGATCGCCGCGTCGAGCGCCTCGCGGCCGATTTCATTCGCTTGCTGAAGCGCGTCCTCAGCGCCGGCGGCCAAGTACGTCTGCAGTGTCGCCCTGTAGCGCTCGAGTAGTGCTGCCGGATCGGTCATTCAGCTGTCCGCTGCCGAGGATGAAACAGGAACGAGGCGCCTACACCGTCACTCGAGTGCGCTCCATCCCGCGTGACGCGTTCCACCGTGGCCCGCCACGCCACGGCGCCGGCTGTGGGGCGCATATCCAATGTCAATAGGCAAGTCCTAGCAGATACGTCACGCGCGAAGAGCAATCCGATTGTCTTCGGGCCCTCTCGCGTCAGAAAGACGGTGTCCGCAAGCCTGAGCCGTCCGAGGTTGGAAAGGGCGAGCATCTGAGCGTCTGCGCTGCCCCGCACGCCCGTCGAGAGAAGCGAAGTGACCGCCGCCTCCGCCTCTCCCGCGCAGCGCAGGCCAAGGGACCCGCTCAAGGTTTCGTCTGCACGAGTTGAGGCGTCGTCGCGTGTTGCCCGCTGGTGCGGTGGGGGGAGGGAGCCGGCGTGCCGGCTATCCGCACGCACGGATGGACAACGCCTCGCCGCAGTCGAAACACAACGATCACTATCCGCCGCGCTCGTCGCGATCGCCAATACCACTATCCCCCGCATCGAGACGCCCGGCCTCTTGGTCCGGATCTTCGTCCGAGTCGGACTCCCGGCGCAGCATGTTTGCCAGGTCTCGGATGTTTGCGATCAGCGCGGCCGGCAGGCGCTCGGGGACGGTCGCCCAGGCGACGACGGTGTCCGGCATCGTCAGCGGCGGGTCCAGCTCGCGGGCGATCACGATCGTGCTCGTCTCGCCGCCGCCTTCGCCGATCGACGGCCAGAACGTCACCCCCGATCGTTCCGCGACGGCAACCATCAGGTCTCGCGCGTTCAGGCCACCGGCCTCCTCCACACTGCTGAAGCGGTACCCGGCCGCGCCGAAGCTCGCCAGCAGATGGTCATGCAGAGCAGGGTTGGCCTTCCGCGGGAACGTGACGAGGGTTTCGTCTGCGAGGTCCGATGGCCCGAGGACTTGCCTCGCGGCGAGGCGATGGTCGCGTGGGAGGTACACGGCCAGGTGCTCGCCAGCGAAAAGGGGGCTCATCTCCAGATCGTCGTACTCCTCGGCGTGGAAGAAGATGCCGAGGTCGAGGTCACCTCGCCGGAGGCGCTCAACCTGTTCCGACGCGGCGAGGTGAGTCACATGAGCCTCGAGCGCCGGCTCAGTCTCGTGCAGAGCCGTCAGAAAACGGAGTAGCCGCTCGATCGCGAGGTTCTCCGCACATCCGATGCGGACCTTCGTCCCCACGCCGCCGGCCTTGCGCGCTTCGGCGAGGGCACGGTCAAAGGCCGCGAGTACGTTCCGCGCTTCCTCCGCGAAGACCCGGCCCGCTTCCGTCTGGGTCACGACTCGACTCGTGCGCCTGAGGAGGGAGACCCCGAGCTCGTGTTCCAGCTTCCGGATCGCCTGGGAGAGGGGCGGCTGCGCGATGTGGAGCCTTTGAGCGGCCCGTCCGAAGTGGAGCTCCTCGCTGACCGCAAGGAAATAGCGCAGGTGCCGGAGCTCGATCGCCGGATGCGACGATCGTTCGCCTGGCCCAGGACTTGATCCGGTGCTATTGATCTTCTGCGGCCCCACTCGTCGTCTCGGTCACACGGTTGTCAGAGGAAAACATGCCGCCGCTGCCCACAGCGAACAGCTCAACTATCTGGAGGCAACCGCAGGGAGTCCAATATGCCGCAGCCCCACGATCGATACAGCCGCTGTATCCATCCGGGCCGCGAAGCACGAGGGCGCCGCTGTCTGGGACATCCCCAAGGCGCGCCTGGCCCGAAGTCAGAGGGGTGGGGCGTTTCAGAGCCATGCTATCTTCCATACCGACTGGTCTACTCGATGATACCAAAGAGCACACGTTCTAAACTGACCGGTCTACTCGTCCGTTAGCAGCCGTGGATGTGAGAAAGAGTTGAGCGCGACCCAGTCCCGTCTCGTGCATGAGGCACTCGTCTATTCGTCGGATGACGAGTTTCTCGAGCGGCTCGTCCCGTTCCTCCAGGACGGACTCGCCGCGAGCGACCCGACGACCGTTGTGCTCACGCCAAACAAGAGTGCGCTGTTGCGCGAAGCGCTCGGGCAAGACGCGCAACGCGTTTCGTTCGCCGAGGCGAGCGCGACGTACCGTAGCCCGGCGGCTGCATTTGCCGCGTACCGCCGGCACCTCGAAACCGAGCTGTCACGGCCCGACGTCGAGCTCGTTCGGGTCATCGGCGAGATCCCGTTGGGGCTGACCAGCGAGGAGTACGCCGAGTGGATGCGGTACGAATCGATGTTCAACCGGGGATTCGCCGACTACCCGCTATGGGTGGTCTGCGGCTACGACACGCGTGCACGACCCGAGCAGATTGTCGGTGACGCGCTCCACACTCACCCGATCGTCTCGGTCAGCGGCAACCGCGACACAAACAGCGGCTACATCGAGACAGACGAGTTCGTGGGCCGGCCGGTGAGGCGCGAACAAGAGCTCGCCCACGGTGGGGATCCGCTCTCGCGGCTGACCGTGAATACGGAACGCGATCTCGACCAGCTGGGCCGAGTAGTCGCCGCGGCGGCACGGGCCGCCGGGCTCGGGCCCTCGGTCGTCGACGACGTCACGCTGGGCGCGGTCGAACTGGCGAGAGATGCACTCCGCGACGGCGGCAGGGAAGCGAGGATCGAGGTCGCTCGCGAAGGGGCGCGCTGGCACTGTGACGTCACCGACCGCGACTCCACGGGTCCCGGGGAGATCGGCCTTTCGATCGCACGCCTGATCAGCGCACGCGTCGAGTTGGCCTCAGGTGGCGGCGGACACACAGTGCGTATGACTTTTATGGGAGCCGCGGGTGCACGACAGAGGATCATCGACGCCGCCTCCGAGCTCTTCTACCAGAATGGGATTCGCGCGACCGGGATCGCCACGATCATTTCCCACGCGGGCGTCGCGAGGGCGACGTTCTTTCATCACTTCCCCGCAAAAAGTGACCTTGTCGTCGCCTGGCTGCAACAGCCGGCGAGCCGCTGGTTCGATCGGATACGAACCGAGCTGGACGCCAAGAACCAATCTCCGGCGAACAGGCTCTTCAGCTTCTTCGACCTCTTGGGGGAATGGTTCGCACAAGACGACTTCCGCGGTTGCGCCTTTCAGAATGCGGCGGCAGAAACACCAGAGGCCGCGCATGCGCTCAGGCAGGCAACCCATGACTACACGCTCGAGATCCAGCAGTACCTGCGGCGCACCGCAGCCGACGCGGGACTCTCGAACTCCGCCCGCATCGCGGAACAACTCAACCTCCTGGCGCAGGGAGCAATCGCCACGGCAGTCGCCACGCGCTCCCCGGAGGCGGCCAGAATCGCGCGCGCCGCCGCCAGGCGAATCCTGGCGCCACCCAAGCGACCGTCTGCGTAGATCAGCGATCCCGAAAGGGTGATGCTCTCCACCCGTCTTCGGGGATCGCAGTTCGTGAAACGGGCTCCGATGTTCTTCGTGAAAGGTCGGATCTGAGAATTTGGAAGTTCGCCAGCTATCGACCTGCGCGCGGGGCGGACACTCCAACCGCCCCGTGCACACCCGTTTAGTTACTTAGACAGAAGGTCACTTTGCGAGAGAGCCAACTGCAGTGCATCCGTGAGCTCGACAAGGCTGAAGGGCTTGAGGAGATGCGTGGTCGCCTGCAGGACCTGAACCAGGTCCTGGGCCGGCTTGTGGATGCTCGCGCAGACGACCGGAAGACGCGGATTGTCGCGCTGCAGCCGCAAGGCGGCAGCGAACGACTCCCGGTGGGCCGGCTCGACGAGAACGACGTGTGGATCGGCCATGGGAGGGCCGTTGAGGAACGCCGCCTCGTGACCCAGCCCTCGTACGACCGCCCCATAGAGCCGGCGAATGTCTTCGTGCGGTTCGATGATCAGGAAGAGAGCCATGCGCACGTTTTCGTAGACCGCCGGATGTTTTCCAGGGCCGGTTAGGTATGAGGCTCGAATGACACGCGGCCGTGTTCTCGTCGTCGATGACGACGATGACGTTCGGGCGCTCGTCGCCGGACTCCTCGAGCGGGCCGGCTACGAGGTGAACCAGGCCTCGGACGGGCGCGACGGCCTGCGCGCCGTTTTCTCCGACCGTCCCGACCTCGTGCTCCTCGACGTGACGATGCCCGGCCTCGACGGCTGGGGCACGCTCGAGCGGATTCGCGAGCTCACGGACGTGCCGGTGCTCATGGTGACCGGCCGTTCTGACGAGCTCGAGAAGGTGCGGGGTCTGAAGGCGGGAGCGGACGACTACATGACGAAACCGTTCGGCCGGCAGGAGCTGCTCGCCCGCGTGGAGGCGCTACTCCGCCGGAAGCGACGGGCAGAGGACGAGTTCCCGACCGTGTACGCCGACGATGAGATCACCGTGGAGTTCGCACAGCGTTCCGCCCAGTCGGGCGGAGTCGACCTGAAACTCACCCCGCTCGAATTCAGGCTGCTGAGCGCCTTCGTCAAACATCCGAACCAGGTCCTCAGCCGCGAGCAACTGCTCGAACTCGCCTGGGGCGATCCATACGGCGTCTCGGAAGACCAGGTGAAGCTCTACGTGGGTTATCTGCGCAAGAAGCTGGGAACGGAAGCGGGAGCGGAGGGTCCAATCGAGACCGTGCGCGGCTTCGGTTACCGGTATCGCCCCGTCCGGGCCTAGGTGGTGCTCGCCGCCGGCCGGCGCTCGAGCAGCGTCTGAACGCGCGACTGGAGGTCCTTCGGACTGAACGGTTTCTTGACGTAGTCGTCCGCGCCGGCTTCGAAGCCGCTCGCCACGTCGGCTTCCTGCGCCCGCGCAGTGAGCAGGATCACCGGTATGTCCTTGGTCGAGTCCTGGCCGCGCAGGCTGCGCGTGACTTCGAGCCCGGTCGCCTTCGGCATCATCATGTCGAGCACGATGAGGTCGGGATGCCGAGTCGTCGCGAGCGTCAGCGCTTCCTCGCCGTCCGCCGCCGTGATGACGTCGTAGCCCGCGCGCTGGAGACGGAACGCGACGAGGGCGCGAATATCCTCCTCGTCGTCGGCAACGAGCACGAGCTGCGTTTCCCTATCGGTCATTCGAGCAGCCCTAGTCGCATGGCTTTGGCGACGGCCTGCGTGCTCGTCGTCGCCGAAAGCCGCTTGCGCACCTTCTGAAGATGCGCCCGAACGGTTTCAGTGCCGATCGCCAGCCTGCGGCCGATCTCTCGCTGGCCGTGGCCCGCGGCGACGAGCTCGAGGACCTCGCGCTCCCGCTTCGTGAGGACCACCTTCGCGCTCTGCGAGTCCGGGGCCAGGAGGGGATCGACGTACCGCGAGCCGCCGGAGGCCGCGCGAATCGCACGCAACAGATCCTCGATAGGCGCCTGCTTCAACAGGATCGCGCGTGCTCCGGCACCAAGCACTTCAGCAGCCAATTCGGTTGTTCCGTCGCCGGTGTAGACGACGATGCGCGTGTTCGCAGAGGCTGCGAGGACGTCCTTGATGAGGTCGACGCCGCTTCTGCCGGGCATGCGGTAATCGAGAACGGCGACGTCTGGTTGCGCCGTCCTGACAGCCTCGACGACATCCCGGCAGTTCGCATGCGCTGCTACGACGTCGTAGCTGTTTTCCTCGAGGAAGTCCGAGACGGCTGCGAGCAGTGCGGGGTGGTCGTCGGCTACGACGCAGCTGATGCGCTCTGTGTCCATAGATAGGTCTTCGGCCACAGAGACTTCCCTGCAATGGTCGATTCCGGGACGGGGGCCTACGACGATTCGGGGATGAGCACTCACCCTTTCAGGGATGAGACTTTTGGCGATGTCGGTAGGATCGGAGGTCGCTTCGCCGCCGCCGGCGTTGTCTCTGACCAAGGCAGAAAGGGAGTGCGCTTGGATCGAATTCGCGTGCTGGTGGCGGACGACGAGCCGGTCGTTCTCGCCGCCCTTGCCGAGCTCGTCGAGGCTGAGGACACGCTCGAGCTCGTGGGCATGGCCAAGGATGCACAGGAGGCGATCGATCTCGCGCTACGCGAACATCCGGATGTTGCCCTGCTGGACGTGAAGATGCCGGCCGGCGGAGGTCCTCGTGCGGCCCGCGAGATCAAGATCGGGTCACATCAGACCAGAGTGGTCGCTCTCTCGGCCTACGAAGACCGGACCAGTGTGCTGGAGATGCTCAGGGCCGGCGCGGTCGGATATCTCGTCAAAGGAACTCGTGCCGCAGAGATCGTCAAGATGGTGCAGAACGTCACCCGCGGCGACGTCGTTCTCTCGTCCGAAGTCATGGGCGACATCCTCGAGGAGCTCACCGGCAGGCTCCAGGTCGAAGGCGAGGAGGAAGAGCTCCTCAAAGACCAGTCCGAGCGAATCCGCGCTGTGCTCGACGGCGGCCCGTTGAACATGGTCTTCCAGCCGATCGTCGACCTGGAGGAGGACGTCGTCGTCGGCTTCGAGGCCCTGGCCCGCTTTCCGTCCGCGCCCGACCGCCCGACCGAAACTTGGTTCACCGAGGCGGCTGCCGTCGGACTGAGGCTCGAGCTGGAGCTCGCGGCGGTGAAAGCTGCTCTTGCTGCGCTGCCGCAAGCGCCCGTGGAGCCGTATCTCTCCGTCAACGCGATGCCCGAGACGCTCGCCTCCGACGGCCTCGCCGAGCTGCTCGAGGCCGCCCCGGCACACCGGCTCGTCGTCGAGATCACGGAACACGCTCCGGTGCGCGACTACGAAGCGCTGAACAAGGCCATGCAGCGTATGCGCGGGCGCGGGATCAGACTGGCCGTCGACGACGCCGGCTCCGGCTTTGCCAGCCTGCGACACATCCTTCAGCTCGCTCCCGACATCATCAAGATCGACAATGCGCTCACGCGCAACGTCTACAAGGACCCCGCCCGCCGGGCGCTCGCGGCGGGGTTGATCTCCTTCGCTTCAGAGCTCGGCGCCACCATCGTGGCCGAGGGCATCCAGAATCGGCAGGAGCTCGATGCGTTGCGCGATCTGGGTGTCCGCTACGGACAAGGGTTTTACCTGGGCCGCCCCGGGCCGATCGCAGAAGTGATGACGACCTTCGATCTCACCCGTTAGAGGGACGACCGGACAGCCTTTCGAGGATTGCAACAAGACCGCCCGGAGCCGCTATTCCAGGTATGAAGACATTGAACGAAGATGCCCTGACCTCGGCGCAAGATCCGATCGAAACTCAAGTGGTGCATTGGCGGGCGGAGACGCTCGTGCGCGCGGGTTTCGCCGCCGCAGCGGCCGTCAACCTCGCTGCGAGCAAGCACGTCGATCTCCATGCGGCAGTTCGGCTCGTCGAATGCGGCTGTCCTCCGGAGACCGCTCTGCGTATCCTGCTCTGAGTGCACGAGCCCAACAGGAGCGACCCCGTTCGGGCGGTGGTCGCAGACGATCATCCCGCCGTGCTGCGTTCGGTCTGTGACGTGTTGATCGACGCGGGGGTGGACGTGGTTGGGCGCGCCTCGAACGGGGAGGAGGCAGCCGCCAAGATCGAGGCCACGCGACCGACGGTCGCCGTTGTCGACGTCAGGATGCCGCGGCTCAACGGAATCGAGCTCGCGGCGCGGGTCTCGCGCACGACGCCCGAGACCGCCGTCATTCTGTACACCGCGTACGGCGACAGGGCGCTCCTCAGCGAGGCACTCGATGCGGGCGTTCGCGGCTTCGTGCTGAAGGAGGCGCCACTCCAGGATCTGACGCGCGCAGTCGACATGGTCGCCGGCGGGGCCGTCTACGTCGATCCTGTTCTGGCCGGCGTGCTCGCAAGCGCGGAGTCGGAACGGTTGCCACAGCTCACCAAGCGGGAGCGCGAGGTGTTGCGGCTCCTCGCGGACGGGCTGTCGAACGAAGAGATCGGGAAGCGGCTGTTTCTCTCACCGGAGACCGTCCGCACGCATGTCCAGAAGGCGATGCGCCGGCTCGAGGCCGATACGCGGACGCAGGCCGTCGCACTGGCCCTGCGGCAATCGCTCATCGGCTGAGGCGCGTCGCTTTCCGTCGCGTACCGGTGCCAGGCACGGGTACGCAACGGTCACCGAAGTGTGACGCCTTAAGCCGCGCAGCTAGCGCGGGCGGTTCACGAAGACGTTGTCGAGCGCAGAGCGGAGCCCCACGGCCAGCGCGCCCATGAGCACGGCTGCCTCCCCGAGGCTCGAGATCTCGACCTGCGGCGGATAGGGGATCCACGCGGCCAGCAACCGGCGCACCGGTGTGAGGAGCAGGTCACCGTTTGCACCGAGCCCGCCGCCGAGGACGACGAGCGCGGGATCGGCGACGGCGGCGATGGGTGTGATGTGCGCCGCGATGCGTCGAGCGACCTCCTCGACCACCGTGCGACCGAGGGTATCGCCGCGCCGTGCAGCGGCGAAGACTGCTCGGGCGTCGTAGGGGGGCGCGAGTGACGTTCCGGTCGAGCCGGGGGGCGCAACGCGCGCAGCCAACGCCGCGACACCATCCGCCGAGGGATCCACGTCCTCGGCCAGACCGGCGAGTGCCCAGTCCACTTCGCCGGCCGCGCCGTGATTGCCACGATGCAGTTCACCACCGAGCACGAGGCCCATTCCCATGCCGGTGCCGACGGAGAGAAACGCAAAGTCGTCGACGCCGCGGGCGACGCCCGCCCACCGCTCGCCGACCGCTGCAAGGTTGACGTCGTTCTCGAGCGTGACGTCGATACCGAGCCTCTCGCCCAGCTCGACGCCGAAGGCGCGGCCTTCGAGACCCGGGATGTTCGGGCTCGTGAGGTGCAACGTGGAGGTCTCGGCGTCGATCACGCCGGGCACTCCGAGAACGATTCCGTCGATCCGCTCCACGGGGAGCGCAACGGCTGCCACCAGCGACTCGCGCAAGGCTGCGATCGCTTGCAGTGCACCGTCTGCGTCGGCGCCGCGCAGCTCCACGTCCTGGCGCGCGCGAACCTCGCCGGCGAGGTCGCACACTGCACCGCGCAGGAAGCGCGCCCCGAGGTCGAGCCCGAGCACGTACGCGGCCTCCGGGACCGGTTCGAAGAACACCGCTCCGTAGCTGGGGCCGCTCGGTCCTCTTGCCGCCTCGCGCACGAGCCCGGCGTCGACCAGCGTCTGCAGCGCGAGCGAGACCGTGGGCTTCGAGATGCCGGCCCGGCGCGAGATCTCGGCCCGGGAGATCGGAGCTCCTGCACGGATGGTCTCCAGCACGGTGCGCTCGTTGAGGTGCTTGAGCAGCGGCGGGGTGGCTCGGGCAGCCTGAGGCGTGATTTTCACCATCTTGTCAGGGAAGTTAACTCAGCTTCCCCGGTTCTCGTCAAGACTTGACTCCGTTTGGGCTCAGTCGTAGAGTCCTCGTTCGGAACCTTTACTAGATTCCAGATCGTCGGCGCAATCGGCTCCGGCACTGGATGAGGAGATCGGGGTCGACGACAATCACCCCAAGGGAGGCGAGGGTATGAGACGCGTGGGGATTGGGTTGCTCGTGGCGCTCGTGCTCGGCGCGGCGCTCATCGCGGCAACCGCGAGAAGTTCGGCTACTGCCGGCACGTCCGGTGCGAAGGCCGACAACATCACGATCTGGGTGGGCTTCAGCGCAGCGGAGCTGAAGGCCACGAAGGCCGTGATCGCTGAGTACGACAAGAAGCACCCGGAGGTGACGGTGAAGGTCGTCGGCGGGATCAACGACGACAAGATCAC
>Ga0184619_10000427_pt1 | contig 14477 bp, 14 predicted proteins | sample PLM0_60_b1_FD_133146 | JGI IMG/M metagenome (GOLD analysis project Ga0184619, IMG submission 133146) | Groundwater sediment microbial communities from an aquifer in East River, Colorado, USA - PLM0_60_b1 | ecosystem: Environmental > Terrestrial > Soil > Riparian zone | place: USA: East River...
AAATCTCGCGTGGCTTTTAAAGCGATCTGCGCCGCCTCTGGAATCGGGTAGCCATATGCGCCGCAACTGATCGCCGGGAAAGCAATCGTCTTGATTTCATTTTCCACCGCGAGTTGCAATGAATTCCGATAGCAATTCGCCAAAATCTCAGGCTCATGGCGCTTTCCTCCTCTCCAAACCGGACCAACTGTGTGAATAACAAAGCGCGCAGGCAGATGATAGCCGCGAGTAATTCTCGCTTCACCAGGTCGACAACCGCCGAGAGTCCGGCATTCAGCGAGCAACTCGGTCCCAGCGGCGCGATGAATTGCACCATCGACCCCGCCGCCGCCGAGAAGTGTGGTGTTCGCAGCGTTAACGATGGCATCCACGTCGAGCTTTGTGATATCGCTGCGAACAATGTCGATTTTGCTGTCGGGATTCTTCATGAGCCATCCTCCTTATAATGACGAAGTGACACACGCAGTTCGTTAAATCGTTACATCGGATTTCCGATTCAACGATTCAACTGGCGAGAGCCAGTGCTCACGGCGCCAGTCGCTCGATCAACCAACCGCCATCTGTCTGGCGAGTGTAGCGAAAGCGATCATGCAGGCGGTTCGATCGGCCCTGCCAAAATTCGATCGTGTCCGGTTTCACTCGATACCCGCCCCAATGCGGCGGCAACGGAATCCGCTTGTCACCGAAGCGCTCGGTCATCTCTGCCATGCGCGCATCCAGCACGCGGCGTCCATCAACCACCTGGCTTTGACGCGACGCCCAGGCGCTCAGCTGACTGCCGACTGGTCGGGAATGAAAATAGGTTTGCGATTCTTCGCGAGAGGTTTTCTCCGCTTTCCCGCTAATCCGGATTTGTCGGTCAAGTTCAATCCAGTAAAAGCCCAGCGCTGCGTACGGGTTGGCATCGAGCTGTTTTCCTTTTTCGCTCTCGTAATTGGTAAAAAACACGAACCCATCGTGGTCAAAACCCTTCAGCAGCACAATGCGGACTGATGGTCTGCCCTTGGCTCCGGCCGTGGCCAGGCTCATTGCATTGACGTCGCGAATACCGGCCTCAATCGCAGCAGTGAACCAGTTTCCAAATTGTTTGATCGGATCGCGGTCGAGATCGCTGCGGCGCAGGCCTTTCGCTGCGTGTTCGTAACGGGAAGCGGTGGGATCACGTGGTGTTTCCATCACGACAAGACAGCTCGGCACAATATTGCGCCGCAAGGAAATTGTCGAACGGCTCACAGAGCCGTAGTTACAGGAGCCGGGGCAGCGCTTTGCCGCAGTTTCTCGATGACTTTTGGAACCATTTCAATTGCTCTATCGATTTGCGCGTCAGTGTTGAATCGGCCAAAAGAGAAACGCAAACTCCGTCGGGCGCCATCGCTACTCGGATTCATCGCTCGTAGCACGTGCGAAGCTTCTTGTGAACCGGTCCGGCAAGCCGAACCGGCCGAGCAACAAATACCCTGTCGATCCAACAAGAGAAGCGCAGATGCAGATTCGATGCCTTCAAATAAAAAACTCGACGTGTTTGGGAGCCGGGCTGCGCCTGCGCCATTGACGGATGCTCCGCTCACGGCCTCAAGCACAGACTTTTCAAACCGATCGCGCATGGAGCGAACATTACATTTTCCTTCCGCGAGATACTTGAGAGCGACCTCTGCCGCTTTTCCGAGACCAATAATCGACGCGACATTTTCCGTCCCGCCGCGGCGACCATTTTCCTGGCCGCCGCCAGCGATCAGTGGACTGAAGCGGGTTTGCCGGCTGACATAAAGCGCTCCGACGCCTTTTGGGCCGTGAAATTTGTGCGCGGAAAGGGAAAGAAAATTAATCGGCGAATCGCGCAGACGCATCGGGATTTTCCCGGTCGCTTGCACGGCGTCGGTATGAAAGAGCACACGTTTCTCGCGACAGATTTCGGCAATTTTCTCGATGGGAAATACCACACCGGTCTCGTTGTTTGCCCACATGATTGAAACCAGGGCTGTCCCCGGAAGAATCGCAGCCTCCAGCTCGGCCAGATCGAGAATTCCATGCCTATCCACCCCGAGGAATGTGACGTCACATCCTCGTTTTGCGAGATCCTGGCAGGGACGCAGCACCGCGCTGTGTTCCACCGAACTGGTGACCACTCGTTTTCCGCGCAGGTCAAGCTGCAGCGCGGAATTAATCACAGCATTATTGGATTCTGTCCCGCCGCTGGTGAAAATGATTTCCGTCGCCTCACATCCGAGCAACGCCGCCAACCGCTCGCGCGCAAGATTGATGGCTTTCCTCGCCGTGGTCGCGAAGCCGTATCCGCTCGATGGGTTGCCGTAATACTTGGTCAAAAACGGCAGCATTTCCTCGATGACGGCGGGATCAAGCTGGGTGGTCGCGTTGTTATCTAGATAGATGATTTCGCCTTCGGCCATCACGGACATTGTAATCGATTCAGCGACCCCACGACAACCTTAATGGAGTTGTCATTGCTCCATTACTCCACTACTCCATTATTCCATGATTTCGATCTGGGAGTTGGCAAACCCGCAACTGCGCGAGATCACAGTCTATCAACCTGGAAAGCCCATCGAGGAAACAGCCCGCGAACTTGGCCTCGATTCAGGTGCAATCATCAAGCTGGCTTCGAATGAGAATCCGCTGGGTCCGTCTCCCAAGGCAATGGAGGCGATGCGTGACGCCTTGGAAACAGGCCACCTCTATCCGGACGGCGGCGGATTTTGCCTGTGTAACGCAGTGGCGGCCAAACTCGGCCTTGGCCCTGAGAATGTGATTCTCGGCAATGGTTCAAATGAAGTGCTCGAGTTTCTTGGCCATGCGTTTCTCAATCCCGGTGACAACGTCATCACCTCCCAGTATGCGTTTATCGTTTATAAATTGATCGCGGCCTCGTTTGGCGCGCGCGCGATCGAAGTGTCCAGTCCGGATTATCAGCAGGACTTGGACGGAATGCTGGCGGCGGTCACACCGAAAACGCGGCTCATTTTCATACCGAATCCAAATAATCCAACTGGGACGTTGCTTTCGCAGAGGGCCATCGACGATTTCATGTCTCGTATCTCTGAAAATGTGATCGTTGTTTTCGATGAAGCTTATTTTGAATTCCTCGATCGTCCGCCCGATACGGTGCGATTCGTTCGCGAAGGACGGAACATCGTTGTTCTGCGCACGTTTTCGAAAATTCATGGACTGGCCGGCTTGCGTATCGGCTATGCCGTTGGGCCGGCTGATCTGGTCCAGGTGCTCCACAAGACACGGCAACCATTTAACGTGAACAGCATCGCTCAAGTCGGTGCGCTTGCAGCGCTGGAAGACGACGAGCATCTGCGCGAGACCAAGCGGGTGGTCGATGAAGGCCGAGCCTATTTGCACGAACAATTTGCCAAAATGAAAATTCCTCTTGTACGCGGGACGGCGAATTTTGTGATGGTACGAGTTGGCGACGGGCACGGAATCTTCGAAAAACTGCTGAGGCAAGGCATCATCGTTCGCCCGCTCAAAGGGTACGACCTGCCCGAATGGGTCCGCATTTCGGTCGGCACAATGGAGGAGAACAAGAAATTAATCGTGGCGCTGAAAAAGGTGATGGGCGATTAATGGGAAACAGAAATCCAAATGAAAAGCGGCGGAGCACCGCCGCACTCCAAAACGCTAGCGCGTCATAGAGGCTTTCGAGGGCGGCCACGTCTTGGAGTGCGGTAGCGCTCCGCGGCTATGAGCAGCCCCAAGGGGATGTTGTTCACGCAATTTGGCAACCGGGGCGGGTGCCCTACAATTTCGTAGGGTTATGAACGTTCCCGACACCATTGCTGCCGTCTCCACCCCCCCCGGGGAAGGGGCCATCGCGCTTGTGCGCGTCTCAGGGGCGAATGCGGTGGGAGTGGCGGACAAAATCTTCCATGGCAAAGAGATGCCGTCGCGATTTGAACCCCACGTGCAGCACTTTGGTGAGATTTTTGGCCCGGAACGCCGATTGATCGATCAAGTGATGCTTTCCGTCCATCGCGCGCCGGCCAGTTACACCGGAGAGGATTTGATCGAGATCAGTTGCCACGGAGGAATGTTGGTTTCTGCAAAGGTGCTTGAAGCGTGTTTGCGCGCTGGTGCCCGAGCGGCACGTCCAGGCGAATTCACTGAGCGCGCCTTTCTCAACGGGAAAATGGACCTCACCCAAGCCGAGGCGGTAATCGATCTGATCCGCGCGAAGACCGATCTTGCTCTGCGCTCGGCCACCGAACAACTTGAAGGCAGGCTCGGAGAAAAAATCCGGAAAATTCGTGATGAGCTGGTTGAACTTCTCGCGCACATCAATGCGTCAATCGATTTTCCTGAAGAAGGCATCACGCCGGATGAAGGCGAAACTTTGCGCGCGCGACTCGGGTCCATCCGGGAAGAAATTGCAGCGTTACTCGCCACCGCTGATCAAGGCCGCATTCTGCGTGAAGGTGTGCGCGTCGTGATCTACGGAGCGACAAATGCTGGGAAATCGAGCTTGCTCAATCGACTCCTCGGTTACGATCGCGTGATTGTGAGCGATACGCATGGCACGACCCGCGACACCATCGAAGAGACCTTCAATCTGGACGGCGTTCCCATCCGTTTGCTTGATACAGCTGGTTTGAGAACCTCCACCAGCGAGCTGGAGCGTGAAGGGATCGCCCGCACGGAGAAATCTCTGCAATTGGCCGATCTGCGACTCCATATTGCGGATTGCAATATGCCAAAGCCTCCGCACTTCGAGGAGCGCGTGCTCGATGCGAACGAAATTATCGTTCTAAACAAGAGCGATCTGCCTGAGAACAACGACTGGAAAGATTTCCACGCGGTACGAATTTCATGTCTCACTGGAGAAGGGCTCCCAGGGTTGCAAAAGGAAATTCTGGCACGGATCACGAAACAAAATCTTAAGCCGGAGAGCCCCGTCGCGATTAATACGCGCCATCGCGATTGTCTGCGTCGCGCTCTGGAATCATGCGATCGGGCCACGACAGCACAGACCGAGGGCTTGTCGCCCGAATACTCTGCGATTCATCTTAACGAAGCATTGCTTGCGGTCGGGGAGGTAATTGGAGTCGTCGATGTGGAACAGATTCTCGACTCCGTGTTCAGCCAGTTTTGCATCGGGAAATGAGAGGAAGAGAGGCGTCCCTCGCCTGTCATGGCAAACAAGCATCTTGCCTGTTTACAAAATCGCCGCGCCCGACATGCTGTGAAGCATGTCTCCCATGACAGCCGAAGACGGCCGTCTTCCGAAAAATCTCTACGAACGACTCGTTAGGCCGTTGCTGTTTTCACTCGATGCCGAGGCTGCGCATCATTTTACGATCGCATCCCTTCACAGGGCTTCGCAGTTTGATCCTGCGCTCCGGGCGCTGAAGCGCTTCACGCCCCCGCCGAAACCAAAAACTCTATTTGGCTTGACGTTTCCGAATCCAATCGGCCTCGCCGCCGGACTGGACAAAAACGGAGTCGCCCTGCCGGCATGGGCGGCGCTTGGTTTTGGTTTCATCGAGATCGGGACCGTAACCGCCATGGCACAACCAGGAAATCCGAAGCCGCGCATCTTTCGACTGCCCGAACAGAAAGGGCTTATCAATCGTCTCGGATTTAACAATGACGGCGCCGATGCGATCGCAGCACGCTTGCGGGGACTGCGTGAGAGCGGGCGATGGCCGGCAGTTCCGATCGGAATCAATATTGGCAAATCGAGGACGACACCCCTAGAACGCGCAACAGACGATTACCTCTATTCGTTTCGATTGCTTCGCGATTTTGCGGACTACATCACGGTAAATGTGAGCTCGCCCAATACGCCTGGCCTAAGGGAACTGCAGGAATCGGCAGCGCTGTCACGATTGCTGCACGCAATTCACAGTGAGCCGGGACAGGTCGCAAAGCCGGTTGTTGTGAAGATTTCACCTGATCTCTCCCCGGTCGAATTGGAGGCAGTTCTCGCGGCGTGCGAAGAAAACGGCGCCGCCGGGATCATTGCGACAAACACCACGCTCGATCATTCCTCTCTACCGCCGGAGCTGGATAAGCAAGGTGGTTTGAGCGGCGGACCTCTACGGGAAAAATCGACCGCGCTGGTGCGCCGCATTGCCGCAAACTCCAAAATTCCGGTGATTGCTTCCGGTGGAGTATGCGATGCCGAATCCGCCCGCGAAAAATTCAATGCGGGCGCTCACCTTCTTCAGCTTTATACCGGATTCGTTTATCGCGGTCCGTCACTTCTTCGCGAAATCATGGATAAATTGTAGGGGAGGCGCATCGCCTGCTTTCGCTACGGGTTGGCAACCGGAGCCGTTGCCCTACAGTTCACAGATTTTTAGATGAAACTTTCCCGAAAAATTCTCAAATTTACCACGCCGCTGACATACCGACGCGGCTGGCGCAGAGCACAGCGCTCGATTTTTCGCGTTCCGCTTCAACCGATGCTGGCGAAAATCGATGAGGCGCGCGCCCGAGAAATTCAGCAGCGCTATGCGAATTCGACTGCTGGATACGCCAAATACGCGAACATCGAACCGTGGTTGCGATTAAATCGGGAACGCGTGCAGGATTTGAAACTCCATCGCTCGGAGCCAAAGCGCGTGCTCGATCTCGGTTGCGGGGGAGGTTTTTTCCTGTTTATCGCCAAGAACCTTGGCCATTCCGTTCTGGGCTTGGACATCGAGCACGTCGCGCTTTTTACCGAATTGCTCGAGCTTTTCCGGGTTCCGCGCATGGTTTGGAGAATCAACGCGTTTGAACCGCTGCCTGACCTTGGTCAAAAATTCGATTGGATCACAGCGTTTTCGACTAATTTTTATCTTTATCACCCGACGAAGGAGCGCTGGGGAACAGCCGAATGGGATTTTTTCCTGGGCGATTTGCGCAAACACCTCGCCCCGGGCGGAAAGGTTTTCTTTGGATTGAATCCTTTATATAGCGGCGATTACTACACGCCGGAACTGCGCGATCTTTTCATTAGCCGCGGCGCCGACGTCGAGCGCGAGCGCATTCTTTTCGAGAATGGATTACGCTTCTGAACACGCTGCGGATTTAAATGGAGGGGCGAGCTCTGCGAGGCCCGGGGGGCGACGCACAGAATGCGGTGGGCGTCGCAGAGCTCCGCCCTCCACATGCCTACGGCGGCGTCGCGGGGGGTGATTCGGGAGCAAATTCGGGCACGCCGTGACGATGGCGCCCCCGCCGGTGTCGCTCTTGGATTTGTTGAAGTTTTTGCCGTTGTTCGTCGGTAAGATTGACTGCAATTTCCTTGTGCGCATCCGTCATGAGCTCATGGACACGCTGCCCCGTGTCGCGCCGTATCTTACGGAGCTGCGCAGCCGTTTTATCGACGATTGGCGAAACTTTCGCGACCTGTTCAGGCGTCAGTCGAAGCTCAGTGCGTAGGCGCTCTTTCATTCGATCGGCCATCCGTCCTGGACGGTGAAAATCAAAGAAAAGATGGCGAGCGTAAAATCCCCCGAAAGCAGCGCCAGCGATTCCACCAGCGACGAACACAAGGACAAATCCGGCAATCAGTTTCCACTTTAACGCGCCGTTCATTGTGAAAACTCATCCTGAATGGCGGTGTCTGCGATAGCAAATTCGTTCGTGAAGTCGTTGGACTGTTCCTGGCTTTGTTTGAACTCGAGAACAGCCGCGAACGTCGAAATAACAATCACCGCGGACGACAAGAGCGCAACGCGCCGGAGCAGCGAAGCAATGCCATTTGGCTTCGCTGCCCCACGACTGCGGGACCGTAGCGCGACCACGCGAGTATCGAATCCAAACGGCATTTCGGCCGGAGCCTCATCGCCCGCCTGTGCAGCGGATCGCAACAACCGATCGATTTGGTCCTTCATTCACCCTCCTTTGTCGAAATCCTGGCGAGTTGCTCTTTCATTTTTTGTCGCGCTCGAAAAGCCCGTACTTTAACGAGCGCCGCGCTCCAGCCGGTGAGTTTACGGATCTCTTCAACCGAACGTCCCTGCAAGTGCAGCAGATCAATGGCCAGCCGTTCGACAGGTTTGAGCGCGGCGAGAAGATGTTCAACCAGTTGGCGCGAGGCGAAACGCTGGTCCGGTGCCAGCTCATCGGCGGAGGTTGTCAGGTTCTCAATCACAGCCTGTTCTTCCACGCTTAAATCGGCGTGACGAAGTTCGGGTCGTATTTTCTCCCACTGAATCTGGTTCAGGCAAGTGTTGACTGCGATGCGAGAGACCCAGTGCTCCAACGGCACCTTCCCCGAAAATTGCGACAGTTTTTGGAATACCTTGATGAAAATCATTTGGCAAAGGTCTTCTTCATCCGTTCGACGCGGACGATGGGAACGGACGATCTTGGCCACGAGCGGATAGAGCCGTCGCACCAACGCGCGAGCCGCCTCATCGTCATGCTGGAGTGCAGCATGAACAAGCGCACTTGCGTCAGTATCATCCATGTTATCGAGAGCGCATCCACACCAGTAGCAATGACCGCTACCGGCGTGCTTTGGTTACAATTTTGGATGTAGACGCGCTGGTGCCAAGCCCTTGGTGTTGGAAAGCCGTGGCGACGAAGGAACACAAGAAAAATTGTAACCGGCCAGACTGCCTGTTGGTCATTACGTGAAGAAGCGAAACAATATTTCGCGGAGACAAAATGAAACAAAACATGAAAAGAAACATATTAGCGTTTGTAGCCGCCGGCGCGATTGCGCTTGGGGGCTTTGCAATAGTGCAAGCACAACCCGGTGCTGGCGGTGGCTGGCACGGACGCGCGTTTGGCCTTCGGGGATTAACCAAGCAGTTGGACCTGACTTCTGAGCAACAGACAAAGGTTCAGCCGATTCTCGATGGGGCCAAACCGCAGCTCGAAGCCATTCATCAGGAGGCGATGCAGAAAGCAAAAGGAATCATCGACAGCTCGCTGACCCAGATCCGGCCGCTGCTAACGGCTGATCAGCAGAAGAAGTTGGATGCCATCCAGAAGGCGCATCAGGACATGATGAACGCCCATAAGGAGCTTCACGACGCGATGCAGGAATAACTTCGTTGTTCAGAGCGGTGGGGAAGGCGGCGATCCGGGAGGATCGCCGCCACTTTTTTTTGCTGTCGCAAAGAAATTCGCTCGTAGCAAAAGAGACACTCGATCCACGAACTGCTGTTGGAGACAACGACTGACTGGCAAGTGATGCTCAGCTCTGTTTTTTTGCTAACGAAAACAGAAACAGAAGGAGGCCCAATCCTGCGAAGACCGCTGCTGCGACGAAGCCCGTCGTCGAAATCTCCGCCCGCGAGTGAAAACTCGATTTAAAATGAGCTGCGATTCCGATCAGAAAAAACAGAACTCCCAGGCACATAAGAATCAAACTGATTGCTTTTTGGTCATCGGACGAAATTTTCATTTGGTCGTGAGCAATCAAATATAATCATCAGACAAAAATCAAGTGCACTCTTTAAATGGAAGGCATTAATGTGGCTGGTGCACTGGATTAAGGTCAGTTTTTGGCTGCTCGTTCTATTGATTGTCGGTTTACGGCTTAACGCCCAGATCGATCGCATTACTGGAAAGAATTTCGCCACGCGATCAGAAGTTCTGGCACGCCACGGAATGGTCTGCACAAGTGTGCCTGCGGCCACTGAGGTTGGCATCGACATTTTGAAACGTGGTGGCAGCGCCGTGGACGCGGCGATCGCTGCAAACGCGACGCTCGGTTTGATGGAGCCTGTCTCCAACGGAATCGGGGGCGATCTGTTCGCAATCGTTTATAGCGCGAAGGAAAATAAACTCTACGGCATCAATGGTAGCGGGCGTTCACCACTCGGCTTGAGCTATGACCAGATGAAGGCCGAGTTGGCAAAACTGCATCGCAACACAATTCCCCCGACCGGCATGTTGCCAATCAGCGTGCCCGGAACAGTGGATGCCTGGGCGGAACTGCATAAGAAATTCGGCAAACTGAAATTGAGCGACGATCTTACACCTGCGATTCGATATGCCGAAGAGGGCTTTCCGGTTACGGAATTGATTGCTTATTACTGGGCGTTTGGTCCGCGGTTATATAAGGGATTGCCAGGTGCCTTTCTCGAGACCTATACCCTCGACGGAAAAGGCCGAACACCGGCGAAGGGCGATATTTTCAAGAATCCGTATCTCGCGAAAAGTTTGCGATTGATCGGGGAAAAAGGTCCCGACGTCTTTTATAAGGGCGAGATCGCGGACAAGATCGATGAGTTCATGCGAGCGAATGGCGGCTTTTTGCGGAAAGCGGATTTCGAAAAACATACATCGACCTGGGTCGAGCCGGTTTCGACGACTTATCGTGGCTATGAAGTCTTCGAGCTTCCACCGAACGGTCAAGGCATAGCGGCCCTGCAAATGTTGAACATCCTCGAAGGATTCGATCTGCGTGCCATGGGACGCAATTCGCCTGAGACGCTTCACGCCATGGTCGAAGCGAAGAAAATCGCGTGGGCCGATCGAGCGAAGTTTTATGCCGATCCTGCGTTCGCAAAGATTCCGCTCGCTGGTCTTCTTTCGAAGAACTACGCAGCGGAGCGTCGAAAGTTGATCGATCCCAATCACGCGGCAAAGAAGGTCGAGGCAGGCAATGCGACCCTGAATCAAGGTGACACCATTTACCTTTGTACGGCCGATGACGAAGGCAACATGGTCTCGCTCATTCAAAGCAATTATCGCGGGATGGGCAGCGGCATTGTGGTGCCCGGACTCGGATTCATGTTTCAGGATCGTGGCGAACTCTTTTCCATGGATCCGAACCACGCGAACGTTTACGCGCCGGGCAAGCGTCCGTTTCACACCATCATTCCCGGTTTCGCGATGAAAGATGGTAAACCATGGGAAGCGTTCGGTGTCATGGGCGGCGGTATGCAACCGCAGGGCCACGTCCAAGTGCTTACAAACCAAATCGATTTCGGGTTAAACGTCCAGGAAGCTGGGGACGCGTCGCGCTGGCAGCACGAAGGCGATAACGAACCGACTGGAGAAAAAATGACTGAATCAGGTGGCTACGTTGAAGTCGAGAGCGGTGTTCCGTATGAGACTGTGCGCGAATTGCACAAGAAAGGACACGACGTGCGTTTCGACGTCGGCGGTTACGGCGGTTACCAGGCGATCAGGGTCGAAATGCACGATGGCCAGCGCGTCTATGTCGGCGCAAGCGAATCACGCAAAGACGGGATGGCGGAGGGGTATTGATCCCGGAAACCGAGAAACGGCGAATGGGCGAAATCGTGAATGCGCGAATCTTGCACGCTCATGTGTTCGTACGCGTTGTCGATTTCTTGGAATTCCGCGTTCCTGAGATAGCCGTGGCGAAATGCAAACTCGATGTGCACCTGCGCTTCAGCGGCCTCGCCTTCAGAATCGTTCAGCTTGGGAAATGAAAGCCGCAGTGTAACGTCGCTTGCGCCACGCCTCATCGCCATCAATTCTTCGGCGCTTTCAGCTCGGCGAGTTTTTCCTGCGCGCGATCCACATCGTCCTTTCCTGCGATTCCCAGTTTAAGAAGCTTTTGCTGACGCCGTAAGTTTGCCTCCGCGGCCTCAAGCTCGGCTTGCTCACGTTTCGCCGTCGCGACTTGCGCGGCTTCGGTTAATTGCGCCAGCGCGGTTTTAATTGACTCCAGTTCATCCTTGGTAATTTCTCCAGTCGCGAGTTGAGACTCCTTTTCGGCAAGTTCTTCTTTCGCGCGAGCGACGCGCGCATTTGCCAGATCCGATTCGCCTCGGGTTACCTTCAACAGGCGTTGTTCAACTTCCATTTTTGCCAGTACGCCAATTTTATAGAGACGTTCCGCGCCGGCTGCATTTTGCTTTGCGCGTTGCAATTGCTTTTCCAAACGTGCCATATCGCCGTCCGGCAATGGCTCATCCGAGAGGTTTTGCTTCAATATTGGCGGTTCGACGTCGAATGAATCGGGTTCCTCGGATTTGTTTGCCGCGGATTGATCCGCTGCGCACACCGCCATCGCCAGAGCGAGAAGCGTGACCGGCAGTGCGAAAATGCGGGCCATCCCTGTATTTTACCACGAATTGGCGGCGCCGGCATAGGCGTATGTTCCGCGCCTGAGCCGATTAGGCGCTTACGCGATCTTGTTTTTTCGTTTCCTCCAGCAATGTTGCAAGCCAATCGGGCGCTTCCATCTGAAGGTGGCGTTTTAGAATATCGCGAACGAAACAGCGAAGATCTCCGTCGCAATCTGTGCAGAATCTTTCCATGGTGTACGCGCCAAGCATCCGATAACTCTCGAATTGCGACTCGGAGAAAAATTGATCGCTCGTGCTCTCGTGCGGGAACGTCGGATTGGTCTTGAAGTATTCGTAAATATCGCGCGGTTCGTCGCCGTAACAAACCGGCTTGATATAAACGACGATCCCATCAGGAGCATCATCGCCGTCCACAACCGAGTAGCGAATGCGACCCACGGCGCAGTTATGGCCGGGACTTTTAAGGGTGTCGATTGCGCTGCGAGGATAGATGGTCATTGTGCCGAACTCGATCGGGATTCCAAAGTCGATGCGGATTTTGCGGACTGCTTCACCCAGGTCGGCATAGGCACAATCGGGGTCTTCACCGCCATCGCTCACCACAATGAAATGACAGCGACGCAGCACCATCTCGTAAAGGCCAAGGTTCTCGAAATGGCCGCCGTCGGAGAGGTTCACATATTTGTAGAGATCGGTCGTATTTCCGATCGCTTCAGAGAACAGTGGTCCCACGGAATACTGCGGTCCCTTTCGTTGCCACGTTTTGGCGCCGGGCGATCCGGGGTTACCCAGCCACCAGCCGAGACGCACATTAAATAGCGTCATCAAAAGACCGAGCACCGGCGAAGAATGATAGCCCATATTCGGATTCGCTGCCGCACCCGAGATAGCCATCGCGGTTCCGAGCGTAATCGCTTCGCCGTATTTGGCGGATGGCCGGTACCCGACCTTGTAAGAACCGCAGTGTAGTCGGCTCATGGTGAAGGATTCAGCCTTTCGCTGCTGCCACGCCAGTTGCTGGCCCCTGACGATATTCAGCGCGCCGTTGAGTACGTGGAGAGGCTTTCCGGCAGCCAGGTCGCGCAGCTTAACATTGTCTTCAGGGTCGAACCCCGTGAATAAATTCGGGCTGCGCATCGTGCGCGACGCGGCCAGATAGGCGCGAATCAGCCGGTTTCGATAGGTTGCATGAAGGGAGAACTTGTTCGCATTGATGAAGAAACCGATCACAATTCCGAAAAGCAGCATGACCACCGTGAGAAACGCAACAACGAAGAGCTGAACGCGCCAGGAATTAGGGTCCGCAAGTTGATCTTGTCTCCCGCCGAGAAGCCATGCGGTCGTGTGTTGCGCCCAAGGCTGAGAACCAATCAGGATCAGAACCCAGGAAATTACGATCGAGAGAAGCACAAAAAAGACGACTGCCACCACTACGAGAAGCCATTGAAAACCCGCTTTCTCGCCAAACCTGCTGCTTAGCTTGGATCGGACAGCCAGCAACGCACTGACGAGGCCGGTCACTCCTCCAAAAGCACCAAGAAGAGCTTTGGCCTCGGGTGTCGCTTTAACATCTCCGAGAAAAACGCCGAGCCGGTTTGGCGTCGCGGAAATCGCCTGCGCTCCCCAAAGAACGACTACGTTGACAACGATCCAGCCAAAGATGGTGATGAGAATCCAAGCCGCCGATCGCCCCCACCATTCGCGATCTTCATCCTCTGTCACCCAGCTCGTCAGACCGGTGAAGAGGAAATTGACGAGCAGCAGCACGGCCAGGATCAATGCTGGCGCGAAGCAAACGTACTTCACCGCGTTTTTCGCAGGCGCGGGCAACGGAAAACGATCGGGAAGGTTCTCATTTGGTTTCAGCTGCAATGCATCGACATCCTTGTCAGTCAGGCGCGCGCGACCTTGAGGGGTTTCGATGATATAAATCTTCTGAACTTGCGTGATGACAACTGGAGTGCCTGTTGCCAGCTTCATTTTTTGCCGGCTCCAGGGGATTGGGATGGCCTCACCCTCGTGCTTTAACGTGTATTGAATCGGAGGCTTTTCCTCTGGCTTCAGTTCCAAGAGACCAAAATCGCTCTCAATGATGCGTCCCGTCCGTCCTTCGGTTTCGATGGTATAACTTCGGTCGATTTGCGTAATGACGCCCTTGGTGTCTTTCGGGATGAGTATTTTTTGTTTACTCCAGGGGATCGGCGTTGCTTCACAATCGCGGCTTAATGTGAATTGAATAGGGGGCTCCAAAAACATTCGGGTTGCGATCGCCCAGAGAGAAACACCGGCAATAGCTGCGGCCAGGCCGATGATACCGAGTCGCCAAAGCGAATTGAAGATGCGGCGCTCTCTTTTTTGCTTACGAAATGCAAGAACAACTGTCGCAAAGACACCGCCAGTTAAGTAGCTCGCAATAACAAACGCCATAAACTTGAACAACCATGCCTTGGGTTCAAACGGCTCACTGCCGTGAACGTTGCGGAGCAAAGCCCACCATTCAGT
>Ga0184619_10000430_pt1 | contig 14460 bp, 12 predicted proteins | sample PLM0_60_b1_FD_133146 | JGI IMG/M metagenome (GOLD analysis project Ga0184619, IMG submission 133146) | Groundwater sediment microbial communities from an aquifer in East River, Colorado, USA - PLM0_60_b1 | ecosystem: Environmental > Terrestrial > Soil > Riparian zone | place: USA: East River...
GGCCGATGCTGGGAACATTCGGCGCGCTGATCTGTAATTTGTTGGGCGAAGTTTCCGCCGCTCGCCATTCCAGGATTTCCAGTTGTATTAAAACTCAGTGGCCGGTCGCGCTCAGCCACAATTGTGCGGCTGCCTTTGAACAAAAGCGTCACCGGGAATTGCTCGCAGAAATTTCTGGCCGTTCCGGCGCGCGACATTTTTCCGGGATCAAACAATCGTTTCATCTCGCCCGGATGCGGAGTGACGAGCCGCGGCCCGCGGCAATGTTTCAAGGTGTCGATCTTCGCTGCCAGAATGTTCAATCCATCGGCATCAACAACCATCGGTTGCTCCGCGCGCTCGATCAGCCGAAGCACTTCGCTGGCGCACGATTTTCCCAATCCGGGCCCGACCGCCCAGATGTCGATCTTTTCCTCGAGCAAGTCGCGATAGGAGCGCACTGGCTTGACCATTGCTTCAACTGGCGCGGCGGCGGCAACGATTGGATAAATTTCTTCTGGAACAAAAACTTCCACGAGACCGGCGCCGGCGCGCAGCGCTCCTTGCGCGGTCATTAACGCGGCGCCGACGAATCCTTTCGAGCCGGCAACGACTCCAATGCGGCCAAATTGGTTTTTGTAAGCGCTGAATTTCCGCCGCGGCAAAAGCGAACTGAGAGAATGAGCGGTGGCGAGGAGTTCGTTCGGCGCGCCATCTCCCGGCCTGAGATCGGGAAGCGGAACAACTTCAAGGCGGCCAACGAAATCGAGCGCCGCATCTGCAATCAAGCCATGCTTGGCGAAACCGATCGTGACGGTGAAATCGGCGATCACGCAGTTTTCCGGGTCGGTTACACCGGAGTCGCCATCGAGCCCTGTTGGAAGATCGACAGCGAAAACATAAGCATTTTTTTTCTCGCGCAGTTGGTTGATGTGCCCACATGCCTTGCGCACTGGCTCGCGCAACGGCGGTTTCGCGCCTATTCCGAGTAAGCCGTCGAGGATGATGGTTCGCGAAGCGGTGCCCAGATACGCTTCGGCTGCAACGGCGTCCTGCTCGGCGCGCAAGTAATCGCCGACCTCGGCCAAAAGTTCGACAAGCGTGGCGCCGATGCGGACGCCCCCCTCTGCCGTCACACCCGGAATTTTGGCTGGCGCGCGGCGCAACGCGTCGAGCTTTTTTCGCATGAGCTCGCTGCAATCGCTCTCATTGAAGGCAAGCCGGACTTCGATCTTCCATCCGCGTTGTCGCAAGCTGTCCGCTGCAACGAGGGCATCGCCCGCGTTATGACCCTTTCCGGCGAAAACAATGCATTTTCCCGGCTGCGGGAAAAATTTACGGACTGCTCGTGCAATACCAGCGCCTGCTTGGTCCATCAATGCTTCAACTTCGACGCCCCGCGCGAACGCTGCTTCTTCCGCGTCTCGCATCTGCGTCGAACTAAGAATTGGCGAGTCCAATCAGTTCTCCGCGTTTTCTGGCATCGATTTCTTTGCCGGCGTGTGGCCGCTGCTTTTCGTTCGCTGAGCGGTCCTTCGATGCGAGGATATCTTGCTCCGCGCCCCTTTCGATCTTTTCCGATGTCGCGCAGTGGAGCGTTCCGGTGGTGCTTTGATAAAATCGGTGCCCACATAGCTGTTGAATGGGTCACGTTCCACCTCAGTGGCCGGAGGGTAATTCCGCGACGCCGGCGCGCGCGCGACCAGGGCAGGTTTGCCCAAAATTCCGCGGGTAATTTCCTCGGCCAATTTGTCTCGATAGGCCGTGGTCAGGGCGAGCTGCCCTTCGGTCGGGTTGGTCAGAAATCCGCATTCCACCAGGACCCCTGGGATGGTTGTTTTGCGCAGGACATAATAACCACGACGGCGAATGCCGCGGTTCTCCGAAGGCGCGCCCGCGATGACATTTCGATGGATGTTGTCGGCGAGAGCCATGGCATCGCGTCGGTAGTAATAGGTCTCGATTCCGTTGCCTCCGGTGCGGGTAGCGGAATTGAAATGGATGCAGATGAAAATCGCGTTGTGATTGGAGTTGGCGATCGCGACGCGCTCGGGCAGGGGGATGAAGACATCGCTGTCGCGCGTCATGACAACGCGATAGCCGGCCTCCAATAATTTCTTTCTCAGGCGTAGCGCGACGTCGAGCGTCATGTTCTTTTCCGCGATGCGCTGGCGGGGAATACCGCCGCGATCAAAACCGCCGTGACCAGCATCAATCACGACAACCGTGGAGGGGCGACTCCTTTGCGCGCTCGCTTCGCGACTTTTCGATTGCGCCGCGGAGCTCGGACCGGGAGACGCGAGCGCGCATGTCAGGCCTGCAATCGACAACCAACCGATGACACGACTGCGACGGGAAAAACGTTGCCGCATATTAGTCGTCCTTCGGCATTTTTGCTGGCCGGTCAGACAATTTTGGAGCACGGTTACGCGCCGATGGCGCTGCCGGCGTCTCGATCATGCCGCCACGCACCGCCACTGCCCCATCGGCAGCGTGAAAGAGGCGCGGTCGCGTTTTCGTTTCCATAAAAGATGAATGCGCCAGAAGCTCGCCATTCAGCCCCACGCGCGAATAAGCCCAACTGTGCGGCGCCGCGCAATGGAGAACGTGCAGTTGATTCGCGCGATCAAATTCCGCTTGCGGTTCGTCGAAAGCGATGGCGCGGCCTAACGAATAAGTCGCATAGACGATTCCGCTGTCCTTGTTCTCGACCCGCACGTAGAGCGACGTGTGATCCGGGAAACGATTGCTGAGCAGCGAATAGGTGCGGGCGCTGCCAGGGCCAGGAGCTCCTTCGGGAATGCCGACCGTCTTTTGCCAGATCGGTCGCGCGTCGGTCACCTCGAACACCTTTGTTTGCGAATAAAAAAACTTGCTCAAGTCCGCGAAATAGATGTGCGCGCGCACATGATACGTGCCGAAGTCGTGCACGGGATAGAGCGAAATGAGGTTGATTCTTTGCGTCACTCTCTTGCCTGCTTCGATCTTGAGCGGCAACTGCGTGTTATCCGTGGTGAGCGGCGCGATCGGCTGGCCTTCGCTTCCGGTCACTTCCAACCCAAACCAGGGCTGACCATCGGCGTTGTGAAGATCGACATCGCGCCCGGCGAGATTCGTGATGCCGAGCGTCGCCATGACCGGCTCGTAAGCGATGTATTGCAATCGCTTCAATTTCAGATCGACCTGAATTTGAGCCTCCCCTTTGACCGCGAGCAAGAAAAGGCAGGCAAACGGCAGCGCGCGCTTCATGGCGCGATAGAATAACGCAACTCGTCGCATAAAAAAGTAAGCCCGGTTCTTTCCGGCTTGGGTTTGGTCAAGCGCGCTGACGCCGTTCCTGTGCCAGCTTCTGCTGTTTGCGGCGCGCAACTGCTTCGATTAATGCCTCGTCCCGCGGCAGCGTAATCGTCTCAACCGGAGGACGGACGGTGCGATCGTAGCCACCATTTGCAGCGGTTGCTCGCCGATCCCAGCGTCGTGGTGCACGATGAGCAATTGCATTACGGCGAAGCAGTGGGGGTAGGAGGGTAAAGCTTCAATAACCTTGCAGGTTCCGCCCGAACGGCTTGCAATTGGTCATGATAGTAAACGCGCACGATGTAGCCGAGATACTTTCGCCGGCCACTTCCCCCCGCCGTCGCGGGGCCAGGCTTGCTCGTTCGACTCTTTTTTCCTGGATTGACCGCCGCTGCCGCCGCAGACAAGGCCGCCTCCGGTGACAATGCGTTGCTTTTCGACCGCGTGTAAGTCACGGCGAGCATCTCCGGATCGGAACCGGCCCAATCGTGGTTCGGCGTCACCCATTCGTATGTCACGTCCGCATCCGTGAGCTTGACGTCTTTGTCGTCCACGGTGTCGTAAAAGTACACCTGAATCTTCACCTTGGTGTGATCAATCGCAGCATTGGGCCGTTTTTTTACGCCGATCCGAAGGGTCAGATTCGTCTCCGCGTCGGGGTCAGGCGTTTCGGTGGCAGTCACTTCAGTGATCCCGAGGTTCGATCCCTCCAGAGTTCCGTTCGCATCGATGCGGGAAGTTCCAAGATCGAGTCGCGACGGACCGGGAAGACCCGGCTCCACCGTGGCCAGGGTCGGCACTCCCAATTTCAATCGCGTAGCTGCCAGCTCGAACGAAGCACCCGCTGAAGGGCCAATTTCCTGGATCTTGCGCCAGGTTTCGTTCGAACGATCGAAATTCTGGATCGATTCGTAGATCTTCGCCGTCTCCTCGAGCACTTTGGCGTTTTTCGGATCCCGTTCCGATGCCTCTTGCAACCGGGCGAGCGCGTTGGCCGCGTCCCCCCGAGCCCGGAGCGCGGCCGCTTCCTCCAAGAGTCGATCGATAACGGACGGCGCGCCAGGTGCAGCGGCGGCGGCCGGCGAAGGCGCCTCTTTTGCGGAAGGCGGAACTCCGGCGGGAGAAGCAGACGGCTTCCTTATCGCGACGACGCGTGGCCCCACCGGCGCCTGGGTAACGTGAATTCGGCTAATGTAGTAATATGCGGCGCTCAAAATTTCCGCTGCCGCGAAAATGACGACGACGCCAAGCCCGATCCTGAAACTCCTGTCGGATAGCGGCGAAGATGACAGCGCAAGAATTCGCATGGATGCCAACGCTACTTCTGTAAACGCGCTTTCGCAAAACTGTCAACTCGCGAACGCTTTGGGAGTCAACCGCATCGGGCAGTGGCGGGAGGGATCGACATCAGCTACCGGGAAATGTCGCTCTGGCTCAGAATTTGAAACCCTTCACCCACCAGGACCGAGGAAGCGCACTCGGTATCGTCCACATGCAATGCGAGCGCGGCGAGCCCGCGCGGCCGCGTCAGCAGCGGGTAAGTAAAGTGTACGTTTACCTCCGCCATCAGTAACGCGGCGAGAAGTTTCGCGAGTTGGGTGGCCACTTCGCGCATCTCCACCACGACCACCTCGCAAACACCAAACGGGACGTCGTGTTGGCGAAACAATTGCTCGACGCGCTCCGGATCGCTTACCACGATTCGCGCGATGGCCGAATCACTTGATTCCGACACGCTCAACGCCACCACGTACGTATCATGCGCGTTCAGCAACTTCACAATCTCAAGCATCGCGCCGACCTTGTTCGGCAGAAACACCGAGAACTGCCGGACGAGCGGTCCGCCCATTTTCGAAGTTGTTTCTGGTAAATCGACAGGCATTGGAGTGGCAATGCAGCGGCGAAAATCGGACGCCGCTCGCCGACAGAGTATCTCATTGTCGATCTTTCCTTTGCAAACCAATATTGGCGCAGTAGCCGTCGCCCTCGCGCCGCCGCCGGAGCGCTTTGGCGCGCAGGCGGCTGGGCGATGCAATGCGCGTGAGACTGTCACGCGCGCGCCGCGCTTGCCGCAGCAAGCGACTACAGTATTCAGGCTGTTCATTTCACCGCGCCGATTTACATTCGCTCGCCGAAGATGGAGGAAGAGAATGAGCTGGTCGCGCTCCGGCGCGAAAAACTGGATAAGCTCCGCGCGCTTGGCGTCGAACCGTTTGGCACGGCCTTCGAGACGAGCGGCGACATCGCGGAAATTCGGGCGAAATTCAAAGAGGGCGACACGCTTCGCGCCGCCGGCCGCATCACCGCGCATCGTGACATGGGCAAGAGCCATTTTCTCGATCTTCGCGACGCGACCGGGCACATTCAAATTTACATTCACCCGAAAGAAGTTGGTGCCGAACTTGTCGATCTATTTCGGCTGCTCGACCTCGGCGATTTCATCGGCGTCGAGGGAACGTGTTTCCTCACCAAAACCGGTGAGGCGACACTGAAAGTTAAGAAATTCCAACTGCTGGCGAAAGCTCTGCGGCCGCTCCCGGAAAAATGGCACGGGTTACAGGACATCGAAGCGCGCTACCGGCAGCGTTATCTCGACCTGCTCACTAACGAACGTTCGCGGGAAAACTTTGAAAAACGCATCGCAATTGTTCGCGAGAGCCGGCGCTTTTTCGAAGAGCGCGGTTTTCTGGAGGTGGAAACGCCGATTCTGCAAACGATTGCCGGTGGCGCCGCGGCCGAACCATTTAGCACGCACCACAAAGCGCTCGGCCTCGATCTTTATCTGCGCATCGCGCCGGAACTTTACTTGAAGCGTTTACTGATCGGCGGATTCAACAAAGTTTTCGAAATCAACCGGAACTTTCGCAACGAAGGCATCTCGCGAAAGCACAATCCCGAGTTCACCATGCTCGAGGCCTATTGGGCGTATGCCGATTTCGAAAAAATGGCCAACCTGGTCGAGGAATTGATTTGTCATCTCGCACAAGTCATCTGCGGCTCGCTGCAAATCGAGCATCGAGATGTCGATGGAAAAATTACGCGGACGATCAACCTGAAACGGCCGTGGCGGCGCGCCCGTTACCACGATCTGGTGCGGGAAATCGATCCGGCCTGGTTCGATTACCCCAGCGAAAAACGCCGTGAGCGCTGCGCTGAATTGCAGATCGAGATCAGTCCGCGCATGGCAGATTACGAAGTCACGCAGCAACTTTTCGAGAAGCTCGTGGAAGAAGAGACAATCGATCCGCTCTTCGTCACGCATTGTCCCAAAGAGCTCGTGCCGCTGGCCAAACAGAATCGCGAGGATGACTCAGTTGTCGATGTTTTCGAGTTGATCATCAATGGCGTAGAGATTGCGCCCGGTTACACTGAGTTGAACGACCCGCTCGCGCAGCGTCAGCGCCTGCACGAACAAGCGGGCGAAGAAACACAAAAGATCGACGAGGAATTTTTGCTCGCGCTCGAGCACGGCATGCCGCCGGCCGGCGGCATGGGCATCGGCATCGATCGCTTGTCGATGTTACTGACTGGGGCAGAATCCATTCGCGACGTGATATTGTTCCCGCTGCTTAAACCGAAGAAGTGACAAGGCGCCGGAAGACAGCCCGTCCCGGCTGTCATGGCATGCAGGCGTCTCGCCTGAATAGTCTGGGGTAACGCCCAACAGCCAGGATGGCTGTCTGCCATGACAGGCTGGAAGCCTGTCTTCCGTTACCCACGCGCGCAAGATTATCGCAAATGCCATTTGGGTACTGCTGATGAAAAACCAGCGCGGGTTTGTGCGTCTTCTCAGCTCTTCGGCGATTCCGATAGCAGCTCGATGACTTTGACGACTTTGGCGATGGTTAGTAATTCTCCTTCCTTGATTGATCGAATGGGAATGCTTGCGGTGCGCCTGTGATTTCTCTCATTTACAAGGCAATTGCAGATATCGTCGTATTAGGGACGATCAGGAGACGGTCTGAGCACGCGCTGATATTGCGCATCGAACGCCCGCAGCGCGGCTCCAACATTGTCGCCGAAGCCAGCGATGCCGTCTTCGATTGTTACGCCCAGCAAAGCGATAAAGGTGCGGCCGCGGACCGACAATTGAGGACGGCGCAGTGCGGCCGGACTCCGCGGATGCTCGGTGCAATAACGTTCCATTTCTTCCATCACCGCCAGCGTTCGATCCATAGCCTGGGCCCCGTTCGATGCCCTGCCATTATTTGTTCTCATTCACCTCTTAAACGCAGAGCCCGGCCCGATCGGATGTGTGCCCTTGTTAGTGAAATGTGGGCGATGGATCAGTTTGATTGAAACTGACCCATTACCGAAATGTGTTGTGCCGTAACTTCTCGACCTGATATACTTTGGCAATGGCGCTGCTGCCTCCGCTTAAGGTCTCCGAGCAGGAGAAGCTGGAGGCGTTGCAGCGGCTCGATCGATTCCGCAAGTGGAGGTCGCTGGACGAGAAACGCTATTGCCTCGTTTGCAGCGCAATCATCACAGGACGGGAAATTCACGTCATAGGCGGCACGCGCGGAACCGGACCGCTGCAGGTGATTTGTCCGAGCCGCGGTTGTCATTCCATTCCGATGGACTGGGTGCTCCCGACGGATGAAGTGCTGGCAAAGATCGCGGGCGGCCGGGCTGCGGCTGCACCAAACGATCAACGCGGCTGGCGCAAAAACTCAGTGGTGTCACGATTCCGCAGGTTCGCGACCCATTTTAAACCTCCGGCCTGAGCAGGTTTTGCCGAAATCACCTTGCGCCGAAAAATCTGATCGCGTCCTTTTGTGCGATTCTCCGATTTTCGTGCTACATTTCCACAAATGAATACGCCTCAAATTACCGCTTATCTGAAAACGTATTGTGGATGGAGCGCCGGCGTGCGCGCGGTCCTGGCCAAGTACAATCTTGCTTACACGGAAAAAGACATTATCCAAAACCCAGCGTTTCGTTGGGAGATGGAAACGAAAAGCGGACAGCCGCTCTCGCCGTGCGTCGAGATCAACGGAAAAATACTCGCGGACGTAAGCGGCGAGGAAGTCGAGCAGCATTTGATCGACAATAAGATTGTGCAGGCGAGCGAAGCGGCGACGGATGTTCCGACAAATGCGCCGTGCGCGACCGAACAGCACGAGAGCGAAGTGAAGCTCAACTTCTGATTCGTTGAAGGTTGAAGAGTTGAAGTGATTTGCCGCTTCAACGCTTCATCGCATTAACTTCTTCAACAATGAAACTTTTCGCGTGATGGTGGATCGAGCAGTCCCTTGCTCGATGCTATTAAGCGGCGAAGCCGCATTATTTTTAACATCGTCCCGGCAGCTGCCGGGACGATCCGCCTTTCAAATGCAGCCGTTTTAATCTGAGCCAATTTGTGGCTAGATTGTCATACTCCTTGCGATGAAACTCTTTGCCCGGCACGGTTCGCAAAAGACAAAACGCGGCAAACTTTTTCGTTTCGGCTGGAAGATCACGCTTCTCAGCCTGCTCGTGGCCGGCGGTCTGGGAGTTCTCTTTTTCTATGGGGCGTGGGCCGGAACCTTCGATATGAAGAAGGTCGGCGAGATGCCCGAGCGGAATACCGTCTTCGATGTCGATGGAAAAATTTACAGCCGTCTCGCCGGCGCGAACCGGCTGAAAGTTTCGCTCGATCAAGTCTCACCCCTTTTTGTCAGTGCGGTGCTGGCCCGGGAGGACACGCGCTTTTATCAACACGGCGGAATTGACTGGCGCGGAATTCTGCGTGCGCTTGTTCACGATGTCCTGAGCGGTTCGGCCAAGGAAGGCGCCAGCAGCATCACCCAGCAGCTCGCTCGCAACAGTCTCCCACTCGGAGGCCGCACCATCAGCCGCAAATTGTTGGAAGCAATGGTCGCTTTGCGCATTGAGCGCGATTTCACCAAGCAGCAGATTCTCGAGCTCTATGTCAACCGCATCTATTTCGGCTCTGGCTGTTACGGCGTTGAAACAGCTTCGCAAGCTTATTTCGGCAAAAGCGCGTCGCAGTTGAATCTGCCCGAAGCCGCGTTACTCGCGGGTTTGATCCGCAGTCCTAACCGATTTTCGCCGCTGAAAAATCCCGAAGGCGCCGTGACTCAACGCAACACCGTCCTGGATCGCCTGGTCGAATTGAAAGGAATTTCCGCGGCACAAGCGGAGCAGGCGAAGATCGCGAAAGTTACGTCCCATCCCAAACGCCTGCAATTCGTCCAGGAAAATTACGCGATGGATGCGGTGCAGCGCGATTTGAACATGCTCCTCACCCAGGACCAGATCGATAGCGGCGGCATGTATATTTACACCACGCTCGATCCGGCGGTGCAAACCGCCGCGCAGCAGGCGCTCGAGAGCCAGCTCACAAAAATCGAGCGTCAACGAAATTTCCATCATCCGCTCAAAGCGACCTATCAGCCGCCTGAGAACGGCGAAGACTCCTCCATGCCCTATCTCGAAGGCGCGGTCGTGGCGATCGACAACGCGAGCGGCGGCATCCGCGCGCTCGTGGGCGGCCGCGATTATTCGCAAAGCAAATTCAACCGCGCGCTTTCGCCCGCGAATCGCCAGGTCGGCTCGGCCTTCAAGCCTTTCGTTTACACGCTCGCCTTCACTCACGGGCTTTTGCCCGGCGCAGCCATCAGCGACGGCCCGATTCAGCCCGGCGAGATTGACGGCGGGGGAAATTGGTCGCCGGGAAATTCCGACGGCACGTACGTCGGCATCCAGCCTTGCTCCTACGGCCTCATCCATTCACGCAACACCATGAGTGTGCGCGTCGGTCAACTCGCCGGACTCGATGCTGTGCAGAGAGTTGCGAGCACACTCAACCTCGGCGAAAATATTCCGCGCGGCCCCGCCATTTACATCGGCTCATTCGAAACCAACCTGAAGGATTTCACTGCCGCCTATTCCGTTTTTCCGAATGCCGGCGTGCGCAAGCAGGCTTACATCATCGAGCGCGTCGACGATCCGGAGCGCCATCCGATTTATCGCGCCGCCCATATCTCGGCCCGGGCGCTCGATCCAAGTGCGGCCTGGATGACCTCGCAGTTAATGGAAGAAGTGCTCACGCGCGGGACCGCCGCCAGCGCGCGTTCGTTAGGCTTCAAACTGCCGGCCGCCGGCAAAACCGGTACGACCAACGATTACAAAGACGCGTGGTTCATGGGTTACACCAGCACGCTCACCTGCGGCGTGTGGGTCGGCTTCGATCAACCGGTCACGATCATTCCGCATGGTTACGGCGCGGCCCTCGCCCTGCCGGTCTGGACACAGGTGATGAACAAGGCCGCGCAGCGTTATCCTGCCCAACCGTTGCAACCAACGATGCCGATCCAGCACGCCATCGTCTGTTCCATTTCAAATCACCTCGCCACCACTGGATGTCAGGCAGCGGGATCCGCCTATGAAATCGATTTGCCGATCGATAAAGTTCCGACAGTTGCCTGCGAAGTGCATGGCGGCGAGCAAATGCAATTCGCCGACAAGCTGCAAGGTTTCCCCGAGAAAGCCGCGGCCTTTCCCAATCGTATCTTCCGGTCGTTCCGGAGACTTTTTGGTGGACAATGATTTGACGCCGTCTAATGCGAACGATCTAGCGATCGAAACAACCTTCTTGCCAACGCCAATGCGTTATGGTGCCGTCTGACACAGACGGCCCACAATTCGAGACGATGTTGGATGTTGAGCGTTGGACGTTTCCGCCGATGCGACTCAAAACATCGAACATCCAACGCTCAACATCGAACGTCCAAAGCAGAGAAGAATGAGCGGGTGAGGGGAATCGAACCCCCGTGTCCAGCTTGGGAAGCTGGCATTCTACCATTGAACTACACCCGCCAGATAATTTTTGATTTTCGATTGCCGATTTGCGATTTGCAAGTTGCGAACAATCATTGCCAGGAAATCACGTCGTCGGAATTTGTAAATTTGCCATCTCCATTGTTACCGAGTGCACCATCTTTGCCGAGCGACCATGCCATCACGCCCTGCCGAACTGGATCAGCGCCGGCGCCATTGTTGTTGCCGTAGGGATTCGGAACCGTGTTGTCATAATTGCCGTCGATCACCACTTTATATGTAGTTCCCCAAGGATCATACCATTGGCCGTCAGAGGTCTTGATTCCGCCACGTGGATTAGTCTGATCTTTTGCATCGGGCGGCGAAATGAAAACAATCTTGCGGGGATTGGCAGCGTCGCCGGTATTTGCGGTGCCACTCGCGATGGCACGCAGCGTATAAAATAAGTCGGCGGTATTCGCAATCGGGATGTCGTCGGTCACAATGGGATACTTGCCGTATTCAGTGTAATAAGCATTCACCGCGGTGACGATTTGGGCGAGATCGTTTTTCGCTTGCGTTCGTTTCGTCTGATCTTGGATGCCGCGGAAAACGGGAAACAAAAGTCCCAACAAAATCGCGATGATAGTGATGACGACGAGCAGCTCGATGAGGGTGAAGGCGCTGCTGCATTGAATGTTGAACGTTGAGCGCTGAACATTGAGCGTTTGTTTCTCTACTTCCATTTCTGCATCTGCTCCGGGAACGGGCATTGCGCGCAGTCGGAATTATCTTGCATGCAAAAGTCTTCGTAAATCTGGAGCAAGCCTTGTTGGTGCGCGACGCTTTTTAGAAATTGCCCGCGCCGCACATCATCGCCGAAGAGACGAGTCGCACCAGTGGCCAGCCGCCGATTGGAAAGGCGCGCGGGCAATTTTGAAAATTCAGTCCAAACATCGCGTCCCTCCGCGATAAAGAACGGAAACACCACATTGGCAAGAATCTCGGCTGCGCGCGATTCGCCGACGATGGCCAGCGTTTCGGGTGACGGGGACGAGGTGAGTGTGTAATGAAAATCCCAAAACGGATGCGCGAGCGTGAAAAAGAATTGTTCCGCGGCGCCTGTACTCGTCTTGCCTAACGATTTGATGAACGCCGGCCATTTCTCCGAAATCGCGGCCAGCGCAGCCAGGCGGCGCTGGGGATGATTGAGCGGCCGCGTGCCGCTCAAGCGCCAGATTTTCGCGGGCAAAATGAGCCGCTGCAGCGCGTCGCGATATGGCCACCAACGGTCCCAAAGTTGGCGGACATATTTTCTTGTCGATCGTTCATAGACATCCAGATCGGACGCTTGCAGAAACCCGGCGACGCCGAAAAGGATCGCTTCCGCGTCAATCAAGTTGGCCCGCAATAATTTGAGCGACAATCGCTGCGCCAGCAGCGTGAACGGAAGTTTGCTTTGTTTGTAGCCCAGCGCGGCCGCGATCTCCTGAAAAAGCGCTTCGTCGCGCCCGTGATTGTCGATCTTGCTCCGAATGCGCGCGGTCTTTTTTTGCAATCGGAATTGGGCGGCCGCATCCAGCACGCTGCGCACGCGGTCCTCTGGCAAATTTCTCAACGGCGCCTGACAACGACCCGGCCGCGCGAGCGGAACGTTCGCGCTGAGCGTCTCGGCCAGCGCGTTTGGATCGGCCCTTATCTGCCGCACTTCGCGGTTTGATTGGGTGCGCGCGAAAAATGTTCGCTCGCCCGGGTGGACAAACACGTGCAGCACAGTGTTTTCGAATGCGGGATTGGTCGCATGACCATGCGCCTCCCAATTTCGATCTGCGAGATCGAACTCGATGCTGCCGCGCATCGGTTCGCTTCCGTTCACGCGAATGGCGGCGTCGCTAAAATCCGGTCCCGCTTCGCGATTCCAAACGCCGAATTGCACGATGTCGATCTTCTCCCCGGCAAGAGTGACAAAATGTTTGCCGAAATCTCCCGCGAACCAGCGCGCTTGCAGTTCCAGCTCGCTCGGGATGCGTTGCGAAGGAAACAGCGCCCGCTCGTGGACGCGTACGGAATTGCGCACTTGCGCATATTTCTCGACCAGCGACATCACAGACTCGGCGTTGTAGCCTAAAGCGAGCGAGAACGGAAGGTGGATCGGCCGCGCCGTCGGGCGATGTTAATTGAGGCGCCGAAGGCGCATTATTTTGGCATCGAGCAGGGACTGCTCGATCCACCTAGGTTATCGCGAGAGCTTCGGCCTTGGACGACGGATCGGTTAAGCGCTCACGCAAGTAATCGACGATGTGCTCGACGATCGCACCCTGCGATCGCGGAAACACGAATAAATATTTCGGGCCTTTGCCGGCCGCCGGGAAGATAATCAAATTTTCCGAAAGAAATTTTGGCTCGTGGGCGACCATCGAGCCATCGAGGTCGATGGTCTGGGCAAAGGGCCGCCCGCTTTTCCGGGCGACGAACAAAATCTTGTGCGGCTCTTCGTTAGTCGCGACGAGCGCGCCGAAAAGATTTGCCGGAATGCGGCGGCCCCGTCCGCTAACACAGGGCGCGGCCCAGGCGATGGTTTCGCCGAGGACATTTTGCCGGCTGAAAACGGAAGCGAAGCGTGCCGGCAGAGTGAGCGGCAATTTCACCGGCACGCTGAGATCGGCGGGGCCATTCAATTTCTTCCATGCCAACCAGATTTTTGCTTTCATCGCGCGCAAAACTTTTGGTGCGAAATAAAGAAACGCTGCGATGGCCAGCGCGAAGATCGATAAGGCCAGCGCCGGATTGTAATGGATTAGGGCGAGTCCGCCGAGCACGGCGACATCTTCGCCAAAACTAAGCGCAATGTTCGAAAATGGTTCGGGTGATGTGTTGCTGGCGAGGCGCGTCGCCGCTTTCGCGGTATGCGTAATCAGGCTCGTGCCTCCCGCAAGCAACGCGACGATGACCGTGAACGTGGGACTCGGATGTCCCAGAACCTGAATGGCCAGCAATGCGCCGCCAATCGGGCGGATCACCGTGTGGACGGCGTCCCAGGCGGAGTCAATCCAGGGAATTTTGTCGGCGAAAAACTCCAGAAAATAAAGAATGCCCGCGATGGAGATGATAATGGGATTGCCCAGCGCTTCGAGCGATTGATAAGCCGGAGCGAGGGTGATCCAGTGGAAATGGATGGCGAGGCCGGTAACGAAAACGGTGAGGTAAAGATTGATGCCAGCGAGACAAGCCAGGCCGAGAGCGACGCCGAGGAGATGAAGTTTTTCCACGCCGAAATTATGAGCGCCGGGTTAGAGTAGTGCAAGCCTCCGGGTTGCGATTGATTCGGACACAAACGAGACCCTTGTGCTACACTCCGCGCCATGCTCGACATCCGTTTCATTCGCGAGAAACCGGATTTCATTCGTGAGCGCCTGGCCA
>Ga0184619_10000431_pt1 | contig 14448 bp, 13 predicted proteins | sample PLM0_60_b1_FD_133146 | JGI IMG/M metagenome (GOLD analysis project Ga0184619, IMG submission 133146) | Groundwater sediment microbial communities from an aquifer in East River, Colorado, USA - PLM0_60_b1 | ecosystem: Environmental > Terrestrial > Soil > Riparian zone | place: USA: East River...
CGCCGCGCGGATCGAGTCGACGCGCAGCTGCTGCCCCAGTTCCCTACAGAGGTCGCGATCGGCCATCTGTGTAACGTAACGTCTCGATGCGGGTCGCGGCCGCTTTTGACCATCGCGGCGTCAAGCTGCGCGACCGCGCGCTGGAGGAGATCGCCCGCGCCGGTCACGAGCCGGTCGATCTCGGCACGGACTCACCCGAGCCGAAGATCGACTACCCGGACAAGGCGCGGGAGCTCGGCGAGGCGATCTTGGCGGGGAAGGCCGAGCGCGGAGTCCTGATTTGTGGCTCGGGCGTCGGCGCGTCGATCGCGGCCAGCAAACTGGCGGGTATCCGTGCTGCGACTTGCCACGACACGTATTCGGCCCACCAGGGGGTCGAGCACGACGACATGAACGTACTCTGCATCGGCTCCGAGGTCGTCGGAGCGGAGCTCGCCGGTGAGCTGGTCCGTGTCTTCCTCGGTGCGAACTTCGACGGCGGAGAGCGCTTCGTGCGAAGGTTGGAGAAGATAAAGGAGCTGGAAGGGACGCATGGCTGAATCAAAGCTTCATCAACTCTCAGCGCTGGGCCAGTCGGTCTGGATCGACTCGCTCTCGCGTGAATGGCTCGAGACCGGCGAGCTCGCCCGGATGATGCGGGAGGACGCCGTAGTCGGTGTCACCTCGAACCCGACGATCTTTCAGAAGGCCATGTCTGAAGGCGAGTGGTACGACGAACAGCTGCGCGAGGTGTTGAACGGAGAGAACGACTTGAAGGAGATCTTCCTCCAGCTCGCCGCCCGCGACATCCAGGGTGCCTGCGACCTCCTCCGGCCTGTCTGGGACGAAGGAAATGGCCGCGACGGCTATGTCTCGATGGAGGTCGACCCGAACTTCGCCTACGACACCGGCGCGACGATCGAGGAAGCGACGCGCTTCCACGACTGGATCGACCGCCCCAACCTGCACGTGAAGATTCCGGCGACGGCGCCGGGCCTGCCCGCGATCGAGGAGATGATCGCTCGCGGTCGGAACATCAACGTCACGCTCACCTTCTCGCTGGGGCGCTACGCCGAGGTCGCTGAGGCGTACATCCGCGGGCTCGAGCGGCTGGTCGCCTCCGGAGGCGACCCCTCGACCGTCGCGTCGGTGGCGAGCTTCTTCGTCTCGCGCGTGGACACCGAGGCGGACAAGCGCCTGGACGAGATCGGCCGGCCCGACCTGAAGGGAAAGCTCGCGATCGCGAACGCGAAGCTCGCCTACCAGCGCGGCAAGGAGATCTTCGCCGGGGCCCGCTGGAAGGCCCTTGCCGACAGGGGCGCGACAACGCAGCGCTGCCTCTGGGCCTCGACCTCGACCAAGAATCCCGAGTACCGCGACGTCATGTACGTCGAGGAGCTGATCGGGCCTGAGACGGTGAACACGATGCCGAAGGAGACGATCGAGGCCTTCCAGGATCACGGGGAGGTCGCGCTCACGCTCGAGCAAGGGCTCGACGAGGCCCGCAAGCTCTTCCGCGACCTGGCCGCGGCCGGGATCGACTACGACGACGTGACCGAGACACTCGAGCGCGAGGGCGTGCAGAAGTTCATCGACTCGTTCACCGAACTGCTCGAGGGCATCGCCGCCAAGCGCGGCCAGCTGGTCGGCGCGTAGGCGTGTGAGCGTCGCCGGCCAGACGGACCTCCATCACGAGGTCGCCGGTGAAGGGCCGCCAGTCGTCCTCCTCCACGAGGGGATTGCGGACAGCCGGATGTGGGAGCCGCAATGGCGGACCTGGCCGGCCCACCACCGAGTTGTCCGCTACGACATGCGCGGCTTCGGCCAGTCGCCTCCGCTGAGCGGCTCGTTCTCACACGCTCGGGATCTGGTCGATCTGCTCGACGGCCTGGCGCTTGGGCCTGCGGCTCTCGTCGGCGTCTCGATGGGTGGAGCGGTCGCGCTCGACGTGGCCATTGGCCGCTCGGACCTCGTCTCCGCGCTAGCGCTCGTGGGCTCGGGCCTACGCGGCCACGAGTTCTCGGCGGAGTCCGAGGCAGGCTGGGCCAAAGAGGAAGCCGCGCTCGAGCGCGGGGATCTCGACGCAGCGGTCGAGGTCAACCTCCGCATGTGGGTCGACGGGCCCCACCGGTCGCCGGAGGACGTCGATCCAGACGTGAGGCGACGTGTCGGCGAGATGCAGCGCCGGGCGTTCGAGCTCTGGCAGTCCGGAGACCGCGAGGCGACGCTCGAGTCGCTTGACCCGGAGTGGCAGACGCGGCTGGGCGAGATCCGGGTGCCGACGTTGATCGTCGTCGGCGAGCTCGACCGCCCCGAGATGCACGAGATCGCCGACCGGCTCGAGAGCGCGATCCCGAACACTCGCCGAGCGGTCATCGAAGGAACGGCGCACGTTCCGAGCATGGAGCGCCCAACGGAGTTCGACGAGCTCGTGCTGGGCTTCCTGGCGGAGGCGCAGCCCGCGTGACCGTGCGTCCCTGGCCGGCCGCCGCTCCCAGCGAAGCCAGGCTACGCGCCGGCCTGACGCCGCTGGCTACACGGTGCTCTCCGGGCCCGTGCTAGTGAGCACTGTTCCCTCCGGCCCCGCGCCGCCAGCGGCGCCCCAGGAACCCGCGTGAGCTCGCTCGAGCCCGTCGAGCTCGTCGACCGCATCTGGGCGCGCGACCCGACCGTCTGGACGGGCGGCGATGAGGCGCACTGGCTCGGCTGGCTCGACGAGCCGGCGCGCATGCTCGAGCGAGTCGACGAGCTAGAGGCGCTCGAGCGCGACTTCGAGCATTTCGTCATCCTCGGGATGGGGGGCTCGAGCCTCGCGCCGGAGGTGCTGCGCCGCACTTTCGGGATCGATCGACTCCACGTCCTCGACACGACTCATCCGGCCGCGATCCGCCGTCTCGAGGAGCAGCTCGACCTCGAGCGCGCGCTGTTCGTGTCCGCCTCCAAGTCGGGGACCACGCTCGAGACGCGCTGCCAGCTCGACTACTTCTTCGACCGAGGCGGCACCTTCGCTGCGGTCACCGATCCAGGCACAGAGCTCGAGGAGCTCGCCCGGGAACGAGGATTCGCCTGGGTCGTGGCGGGTGAGCCGACGATCGGCGGCCGCTACTCCGCCCTCTCTCCCTTCGGAATGGTGCCCGCGATGCTCATGGACCTCGACATTCGAGCGCTGCTCGAGCGGGCTGAGGCGATGGCTGAGTGGTGCCATCTCGGCGACGACAACCCGGGCCTCTCGTTTGGGCTCCAGCTCGGCGAGGGGTGGTACGACGGACGAGACAAGGTCTGCATCGAAGAGGTGCCTGGCGGCTTCGGGCTCTGGGCCGAGCAGCTCGTGGCCGAGTCGACCGGGAAGCATGCCAAGGGCCTCGTTCCCGCTCCCGGCGAAGATGCGAATGGGCCCGATCGCCAGCACGGACGGGTGCGGCTCGACGATCCCTACGACGTCGGCGCGGAGTTTTTCCGCTGGGAATTCGCGACGGCCGTCGCAGGCTCGATGCTGGCGATCAACCCCTTCAACCAGCCCGACGTACAGGCGGCCAAGGACCGCACGGCCGTCATCCTCGAGCGCGTGAGAGACGGCGTCGATCCGGCCCCGGAGAGCTCGATCGAGGAGCTGCTCGCGAATGCCGAGCCGCCGCAGTACGTCGCGATCCAGGCCTTCATCGACCCGGCGCGTGAGGAGGAGCTCGACCCCCTCGTCGAGCGGGCACGCGAGACGGGCTGTGTCGTCACGAAGGGGCTTGGTCCCCGGTACCTGCATTCGACCGGGCAGCTGCACAAGGGCGGCCCGAACACCGTGCTCGCCCTCCAGGTCGTCGACGACTTCGGCGACGAGCTCGAGATTCCGGGGCGGGACTTTGGCTTCCGGCGTCTGATCGCGGCTCAGGCCGCCGGCGATCTCGACGCTCTCAAGGAACGCGGCCGGCGCGTGTGCCGTGTGAGACTGGGCGATCTATGAAGCTCGGAATGGTCGGCCTCGGGCGCATGGGCTCCGGAATGACCGAGCGGCTCCGCCGTGCCGGCCACACCGTCCAGACCTACGACCCGAAGATCGAGTCGACTGCCTCGTCGCTGCAGGAGCTCGCCGTCCAGCTCGAGCCGCCGCGGGCCGTCTGGATGATGATCCCCGCCGGAGAGATCACGGAGAACACGGTCAATGAGCTGCTGGCGATCCTCGAGGCCGGCGACGTCCTCGTCGACGGCGGCAACTCCAACTTCCACGACTCGAAGCGCCGCAACCAAAAGGCGGCGGAGCGGGGCATCCACTTCCTCGACGTCGGTGTCTCAGGCGGGGTCTGGGGCCTCGAGGAGGGGTTCTGCCTGATGGCGGGCGGTGCGGAGGAGCCGATCCGGCTGCTGGAGCCGGCCTTCCAGTCGCTCGCCCCCGAGGACGGCTGGGCGCACGTCGGCCCTCCCGGCGCCGGGCACTTCGTGAAGATGGTCCACAACGGGATCGAGTACGGCCTCATGCAGGCCTACGCCGAGGGCTTCGAGATCATGCACGCCTCCGAGTTCGACCTCGATCTCGAGCAGATCGCCGGGATCTGGCGCTACGGGTCGGTCGTTCGCTCGTGGTTGCTCGAGCTCCTGCACCGTTCCTTCGAGACGCACGGTGCCGCTCTGGCCGACATCGCCGGCTACGTCGAGGATTCGGGCGAGGGCCGCTGGTCGGTCCTCGAGGCGATGAACGAGGACGTGCCGGCCCCGGCGATTACCCTGGCGCTCTTCGCGCGCTTCGCGTCCCGGCAGGACGAGTCGTTCGCGGCCAAGATCAACGCGGCCCTCCGGGAGCAGTTCGGCGGTCACGCCGTCAAAGCCGAGGACCCGCCTCGATGACCGAGCTGGCCGAGAATCCGCTCCTCGCCGGCCTCGGTCCCCGGCGCACCCCGGAGCCGTGCGCACTCGTCGTCTTCGGCGCCTCCGGCGACCTGACGCACCGGAAGATTTTTCCGGCCCTCTATGCGCTCGCCGACCGCCGTCTGCTGCCGGAGAGCTTCGCGGTCGTCGGTGTCGCCCGGTCGGACTGGACGGACGACGAGTTTCGCGACCGGATGGAGCACGCCGTTCGCGAGTTCGGCCGGGACGACTTCCGGCAGGAGACCTGGGACTGGCTCGCCGGGGCGGCGCGCTATGTGGCGACCGACTTCGCGGACGAGGGCGGGGAGGACCGCCTCAGGGAGACTCTGGCCGAGGTCGACGAGGAGCGCGGCACCCGTGGGAACCGCGTCTACTACCTCGCCGTCCCGCCCTCGACGATGGAGACAATCGTCGTGGCGCTCGGCAAGCGGCGCGCTCCGCAGGGATGGACGCGGCTCATCGTCGAGAAGCCGTTCGGCCACGACCTCGGGTCGGCGCATGAGTTGACGGAGAAGATCAGCCGCTACTTCGCCGAGGAAGAGGTCTTCCGCATCGACCACTACCTCGGCAAGGAGACGGTCCAGAACATGCTGGCCCTGCGGTTCGCCAACGGGATCTTCGAGCCGATCTGGAACCGCCAGTTCATCGACCACGTCCAGATCACGGTTGCCGAGTCGCTGGGCATCGAGGGCCGCGCCGGGTTTTACGAGCAGGCTGGCGCGATCCGCGACATCTTCCAGAACCACATGCTTCAGCTCGTCGCCCTGACGGCGATGGAGCCGCCGATCGACTTCACCGCCGATTCGGTGCGAAACGAGAAGGTGAAGGTGCTGAAGGCCATGCATACACCGGGGCCGAAGCACATCGTCCGGGGTCAGTACGGGCCGGGCTACGTCGAGGGGAAGGAGGTGCCCGGCTACCGCGAGGAGGAAGGCGTCGCGCCGGACTCGGCGACCGAGACCTACGTCGCGGCGAAGCTCTTCGTCGACAACTGGCGCTGGGCCGATACGCCGTTCTACGTGCGGACCGGAAAGCGGCTTCCGCGTCGCGAGACGGCGATCGGCATCCAGTTCAAGCGCGCGCCCCATCCGCCTTTCGAGGAGGCGGCGACCGAGGAGCTGCGGCCTAATCTCCTGCTCGTGCACGTCCAGCCCGACGAGGGCGTCTCGCTTGCGATCGGCGCGAAGGTTCCGGGGCAGGGCATGAGGATCCGCACGGTCCACATGGACTTCATGTACGGCGGCGCCTTTCGGACCGACCTGCCCGAGGCCTACGAGCGTATGCTGCTCGACGCCATGCTCGGCGATCAAACGCTGTTCACGCGCTCGGACGAGGTCGAGGAGCAGTGGGCGCTCGTCGACGCGATCGTCTCCGCCTGGAAGCGTGACCGGCCGGCTTTCCCCAATTACGCCGCCGGCACGTGGGGGCCGCCGAGCGCGGAGGACCTGATGCGTCGAGACGGCAGGGACTGGCTCCGGAATTGAGCGCCACGCACGTCCATGCCGAGGAATGGACGGGCGAGGATGTCGACATCGGCGACGTCGAGCGCGCGCTGAGCGACTTGCGGAGCCGATCCGCGCACGAGACCGAAGGCCCTGACCTGCGGACGAGCGTCATGACGCATCTCGCCTGGGTGCCGGAGGAGTGGCGTGAGGCGGCGGTCGAGACCCTCGCCGGCCTCGGCGAGCACCACCCTTCGCGCGTGATCCTGCTCTTTCCCGCGCCGAGGGGGCCGGACGGCATCGACGCGAAGGTGTCGGTGCTCGCCTTCCCGTTGGCGGCACAGCGGAGGCACATCGCGGCCGAGGTGATCGAGCTGACCCTTCACGGCCGGATGTCCGAGGCTCCGGCGAGCATCGTCATACCGCTGCTCGTGTCCGGCCTGCCGGTCTTCCTGCGCTGGCGCGGGCGCCCCCCGTTCGGCGCACCGGAGGCCGAGCAGCTGGTCGAGGTCTGCGATCGCCTCGTCGTCGACTCGCGCGAATGGCCGGACGTGCCTGACGCGTACGGTCAGCTGCCGTTCGAGCGGACGGCTTGCTCCGACATCGCCTGGCGGCGCACGGAGCCGTGGCGCCGCGCGCTGGCCGGCTTGTGGCCGGGAATCGAAGAGGCCGGCGAGTTGCGGGTGAGAGGACCGATCGCAGAGGCGTCGCTCTTGGCGGGCTGGCTGCGCTCGCGCCTCGACCGCAAGCTCGATGTGGCCTACGAGCGGGCCGAGGAGCTGGACGACGTAGCCGTCGACGGAGAGCCGTGCCCGGCGCCGCGCCGGCAGCAGAGTGCGAGTGATCTGCTCTCCGCGGAGCTCGACGAGTTCGGCCGCGACCCGGTCTACGAAGCGGCTGCCGCGGCGGCTATCGATTGACGATGCGGGAAACGGAGGCTTGCAGCTCATGCTCCAAGAGCTCTCCAACCGCAAGTACGAGCGCATCTTCGCCTAGGGGGGCAGCCAGCTGCACCGATACAGGTAGGCCGTCCTCGGCCGGTCCCGCCGGCAGCGCGAGGGCGGGCCAGCCCAGGACATTGAAGGGGTAGGTGAGGCGGATCGTTCGCACCCTGATCTCGAGGTCGTCGACGGGCAGCTCTGGCGGCACGAAACCGAGGGTCGGCGTCAGCAGGAGATCGACCCCTTCGAGGGCCTGCTGCGCACGTTCCCTGTAATCGGCCCGGGCTCGCAGCCCGCGCTCGTACTCGGCGTCGGTGATCGCGAGGCAGCGCTCGATCTTCGTGCGCACGTTCTCCCCGTAGGAGTCCGCGAACTCGTCGAAGAGCTCGCGATGGACGTCGGCGACTTCCCGCATGAAGACGGGTCCGGTTTCCTCCGCCAGCGGAAAGTCGAGCTCTCGCCGTCGCGGAAAGAGCTCCGCGGCCGCCTGCACGCGCGCGCGTACGGGCGGGTCGGCGAGCTCGAGCCAGGCGACGCCGACCTCGACTTCCACGAGCGACCCCAGCGTCGGCGGCTCGAAACCAGCAGCGAGCACCTGCAGCATCTCCGTACACTCGCCCACTGTTCGAGCCATCGGCCCGACGTGGTCGAAGCTCGGGGCCAGCGGGAAGACGCCTTCGAGTGAGACAAGCCCGAAGCTCGGCTTGAAGCCGACGATTCCACAGCAGGCGGCCGGAATCCGGATCGAGCCCCCGGAGTCGGTCCCAAGCGCGGCGTCGGCCAGTCCCGCCGCAAGCGCGGCCGCCGATCCTCCGCTCGAGCCCCCCGCCATCCGTCCGGGGAAGGCGGGGTTGGGCACGGTTCCGAAGTGCGGGTTCGCCGACGTGATGCCGTACGCGAACTCGTGCAGGTTCGTCTTGCCGACGTTCGCATAGCCGGCCGCCTCGAGGCGGCTGACTGCCTCAGCCGTTCGGTCCGGCACATGCTCGGCGTAGACGATCGAGCCGTAGGTCGTCGTCAGGCCGGCGGTATCGAAGAGGTCCTTGACGGCGAGGCGGATGCCCGTCGCCAGCTGCTCCGGTTTCGCCAGGAAGATCCCGCTACCCTCGGCATCCATGAGAGTTCACGACTGTAACTGGATGCAGTTGGAGGACTATCTCCAGCGCGACGACCGCATCGTGCTGCCGATCGCGTCGACCGAGCAGCACGCCTACCTCTCGCTCGCGACCGACAACATCCTGGCCGAGCGGGTCTCGGTCGAAGCCGCCGAGCCGCTCGGAGTTCCCGTCCTGCCGGTGCTCCCGTATGGGATCACACCGCGTTTCGCGGCCTATCCGGGTAGCCCGACGCTGCGGGTCGAGACCTTCATCGCCGTCGTCACCGACCTGCTCGACTCGCTGAGCGGTCAAGGCTTCCGCCGCATCCTGATCGTCAACGGCCACGGCGGGAACACACCGGCCCGCTCGGCCGCCTCACAGTGGGGCACGCAGCACACGGACGCGCGGGTCCGCTACCACGACTGGTGGGACAGCCCGCGTGTAATGGCCGTCGTCCACGAGGTCGATCCCGAAGGCTCGCACGCCTCGTGGATGGAGAACTTCCCGTGGACGCGGTTGCCCGGAGTTGAGTTTCCGCGCGAGCCGAAGCCGCCCGTGGAGGCTTCGGTCCACGATCCAGCCGAGTTTCGCCGGATCGTCGGCGACGGCTCCTTTGGCGGGGCTTATCAGCACTCGGACGAGGAGATGCTGCGCATCTGGCAGGCGGGAGTCGAGGAAGTGCGCGGGCTGCTCGAAAACGGCTGGGATTGAGCATTCCTCGCCGGTAGGTTGAAGGGCGTGCCTGCCTCGCCCGCACGCCGCCGCGCCTGGCGCTTCCTCGGCCACATCGTCGTCCGTCAGCGGTTGACGGTCGTCCTCGCGGTCGCATCGGGTCTCTCGTGGCAGGCAGCCGCGATCGCGACGCCGCTGCTCGCGGGCCGGGCGCTCGACGAGGGCATCCTCCATCGAGACAGCCACGCGCTAGTTATCTACGGGCTCGCGATCCTCGGCCTCGGCCTGCTCGAGGCGGTCGCGGGCGGGTTCCGCCACATCTTTGCGATTCGAAACCGGAGTCGCGCCGACGCCGCGGTGCGAGATGCGATCTTCACGCACGCGCTCGGCCTCGACGCTCCGTTTCACGACCGCGTCGGGCCGGGCGAGCTCATGAGCAGGGCGTCGAACGACGCCCTGCTCGTCGCGCGGCTCCTGGACGCGATCGGGCACACCGTCGGCTATCTGCTGACCGTGCTCGGCGTGGCGATCGTCCTGCTCTTCATCGACCTCCCGTTGGCGCTCGTCGTGCTCGTCCCGCTGCCGATCCTCGCGTTCGGCTTCTGGCGCTACTCGACACGCTATGCGGAGCGCACGAAGCTGCTCCAGGAGGAGCTCGCGGCCTCGACGACGATCGTCGAGGAGACCGTCTCCGGTATCCGGGTCGTCAAAGGAGTGGGTGCGGGCGGTCCGCTCTCGGACCGCTTCCGCCGCTCGAGCAACGAGATCGTCGATCGCGCGATCGCAGTCGCTCGCGTCGACGCCATCTTCCTGCCCGTGCTCGAGCTGTTGCCGCTGCTCGAGCTGCTGGCCGTGCTCTGGCTAGGCGGCCGACGGGTGATCGCCGGGGATCTCTCCTACGGAAGCTTCGTGGCGTTCAACCTCTACGTCGTCATGCTCGTCTGGCCGTTACGCGTGCTCGGGCAGCGGGTGGGGACGATGCAGAACGCGCTGGCTGCCGCCGAGCGCATCACGGAGGTGCTCGAGGCCCGGCCGAAGGTCGTCGAGCGGCACGGCGCCCGCCGGCTCCCTCGCGGCGGCGTTCAGGTCGAGTTCGAGCGCGTGACCTTCGGCTACAACCCCGCGGAGCCCGTGCTGAACGGGCTGGAGCTGAAGATCGAGCGCGGCGAGTCTGTTGCACTCGTCGGCGAGACGGGCTCCGGAAAGAGCACTCTCGCCGCACTCCTCACTCGGTTCTACGACGTCCAGGATGGAGCCGTGCGCCTGAACGGCGTCGACGTCCGCGACCTGAAGCTCGTCGAGTTGCGGCACGCCGTCGGCATCGTCTTCGACGACACCTTTCTGTTCACAGACACCGTGCGGGCGAACATCGCATTCGCGACCCCGACCGCCGATCTCGAGGAGGTCGAGCGGGCCTCGCGGCTCGCAGGCGCTCATGATTTCGTCGAACGCCTCCCCGACGGCTACGACACGATGCTCGGCGAGCGCGGCTTCTCGCTCTCCGGCGGGCAGCGGCAGCGGATCGCGATCGCCCGGGCGATCCTCGCCGACCCCGCGGTGCTCGTCCTCGACGACGCAACCTCGGCGGTGGATGCCACGAAGGAGCACGAGATCCGCTCTGCCCTGGCGACGGTGATGCAGGGCCGGACGACACTTGTGATCGCGCATCGTCCCGCGACGATCGCGCTCGCCGACCGGGTCGCCGTCCTCGCCGGTGGAGCGATCGTCGAGCAGGGCACGCATGCGGAGCTGCTCGCCGACTCGGCGCGCTATCGAAACCTTCTCGCTCTGGAGAAGGTCGCATGACCGACGTTGCAGCTCGGGGTGCGGTCCGCCGACGGGCGGGCGCCCTCCTGCGGCCGCAGCTTCCGCTCGTGGCCCTGGCCGCGGCGGCGGTAGCGGGCTCGACGGCGATCACGCTCGCCGGGCCGCTCGTCGTGCGCTACGCGATCGATCACGGGCTGCAGGCCCACGACCGCTCGGCGCTCGACGTCGCGGCTCTCGTCTACCTCGGCCTCGCCCTGACGAAGCCGCTCTTCGAGCGCCTGCTCGTGCTTGCCTCCGCGCGCGCAGGCGAGCGGTTCCTCGGCGCCCTGCGCGTGGAGGCGTTCGACCATCTCCAGCGGCTCTCCCTCGGCTTCTTCGAAGGGGAGCGCGCGGGCGTTCTCGTCTCCCGCTTGACCGCCGACGTGCAGTCGCTGACGACCTTCGTGCGCGAGGTGCTCGTCGAGGTCGTCGGCAGCATCCTCCTGCTCGCCGTCAGCATCATCGTCCTCGTCTCACTGTCGCCGAAGCTCGCCGCGGTCACGCTCGTCGCGGTGCCGATCGTCGGTGGAGCCGCAGCCTACTTCCAGCGGCGATCGCAGCCGGCCTTCCTCGCGATTCGGGACCGTGTCGCCGACACGATGACCGCGCTCCAGGAGCGGCTGGCGGGGATCCGCGTGATCCAGTCGTTCGGCCGCGAGCAGGACCAGCTCTCCGGCTACCACGACCGGAGCCGCGCGCAGATCCGCGCCTGGCAGCACGCGTCGTACGTGAACGTCACCTTCTTCCCGGCGATCGCGCTCGCGCAGGGGGTGGCCACCGCGACGGTGCTCGTCGCCGGAGGCTGGCTCGAGCGCCGCGGAGAGGTCAGCTTCGGGACGATCGCCGCGTTCGTCCTCTATCTCGCCAACTTGTTCGATCCCGTGGCCCGGCTCGCCGACTGGTTCGGCGAGTTCCAGTCGGGACGGGCCGCGCTCGCGAAGATCGTCGGCCTGATCGACACCCCCGTCGACGTCCGGGAGCGTTCCGATCCGCGCCCCCTGCCCGCCGCGGGCAGGCTGGCGGCGGCGGGCGTCTCCTTCTCGTACACACCGGGGCATCGCGTGCTCCACGACGTGTCGATCGAGATCGCATTCGGCGAGCACCTCGCTCTCGTCGGCCCGACCGGCGCCGGGAAGTCGACGCTGGCGAAGCTCCTCACGCGGCAGTACGACCCTGAGGACGGAGACGTGACCTTCGGCGGCGTCGACCTACGCGACGCAGCCATCTCGTCGCTGCGCAGGACGATCGTCTTTCTGCCCCAGGAGGGCCATCTCTTCTCCGGGACGATTGCGGACAACGTCCGTCTCGCACGCCCGGAGGCGAGCGCAGAGGAGGCGGAAGAGGCGCTGCGCCGGATCGGCGCGCTGGAGCGCTTCCTCGGGCTCCCCGAGGGCCTCGACACGGACGTCCAGACGCGAGGCGTGAGGCTCTCGTCGGGTGAACGTCAGCTCGTCGGGCTGGCGCGCGTTGCGCTCGTCGGGCCAGCCGTGGTCGTGCTCGACGAGGCGACCTCGAGCCTCGATCCCGGCACCGAGCGCGCGGTCGAACGCGCCCTGGCGGCGGTCTCGGAAGGACGAACGGTGCTCACGATTGCGCACCGGCTCTCGACAGCAGAGCGGGCGGATCGCATCGCGCTGCTCGACCACGGGCGTCTGCTCGAGCTCGGGAGCCACGCCGAGCTGCTCGCGCGCGGGGAGTCGTACTCGCACCTCTGGGCCTCGTGGCAAGCGGGCGCGGGCGGCTACCAGCCCGAGGTCGAGCAGGCTCAGTCGAGCGCGAGGTAGACGAGCGCAACCCCGATCGTGCCCGCGAAGAGCAGCAGGAAGATCGCGAAGAGGCCGAGCCCGAAAAGGACGTTGCTGCGCTCCTCCTCGTGGGTCGCCTCACGGGGGAGATGGTCCGATTGCGGCTGGTAGGGCTCGGGGACCTGCTCGGTCATGCGAGCACAGCGTCGAGGGCCATGGCGACGAAGAGCAGCGCGAGGTACGCCAGCGAGTAATGGAAGAGCAATCGCGCACGCCGAGGCGTTCGTTCGCGGCGCAATCGCCACGCGAGCCACAGGAAGGCGGCGCCGAGCGCGGCCGCCGAGACGAGATAGAGGAGGCCGAACATGCCCCAGAGCGCTGGGGCGAGCGTAAAGGCGACGAGCGCGGCGGTATAGAGGACGATCTGGCGCGCGGTCTCCTCCTCGCCACGCACGACGGGCAGCATCGGCACCCCCGCGGCGGCGTAATCCCGCTTGATGAGCAGGGCGAGCGCCCAGAAGTGCGGCGGCGTCCAGAGGAAGACGACGGCGAAGAGCACCAGCGCGGGCAGAGTCAGGCTTCCGGTCGCGGCCGCCCAGCCGACGAGCGGAGGCACCGCTCCCGCCGCACCGCCGATGACGATGTTCTGCGGGGTCGAGCGCTTCAGCAGCCGCGTGTAGACGAGCACGTAGAAGAGGTTTCCGACGAGGGCGAGGTGGGCGGTCAGGGGGTTGACGACACCCGCGAGAAGTGCGAACGAGAGCGCCGAGAGTGCGAGCCCGAACTCGAGCGCGTAGGGCGCGGGAATGCGCCCTGCCGCGACCGGCCGCGAACGCGTGCGTTTGCCCATCAGCCGGTCGATGTCGGCGTCGAGGACGTGGTTGAGGGCGCTCGCTCCTCCGCACGCAAGGGCAAGTCCGCCCATCGTCGCGACGATCAGACCTGACCCAGGCAGTCCTCCCGCGCCCACGAGCATCCCGCAGAAGCCGGTCAGAAGCAGCAGGGTCATGATCCGCGGCTTCGTCAGCGTCAGGTAGTCGCGCGGAGCACCGGCCGGGACCGCTTCGCCTTTGAAGGTCAGAGCCGCCACGACGACGGAGGCCGAGAAGGCGAGTGCCGCGAGGGCAAGGTGGAGACCTGGAGCCGTTACGGCGGCCGCAAGACCGAAGAGGACGAGTGCCGTCACCGCCGGAGCGAGCAGCCTGCGGTACGTGACCCACGCGGCCGCGGCGACCGCGGCGAGAGGAGGCAGCGCGAGGCCGGCGAGTACCCGGTGGCCCGTGCCGAGTCCGACCGACCCGGAGACGACCGCGAGCAGCGTTGCTGCGGCGCCGCCGAGCGCCATCAGGCGCAGCCAGGGACTCGGCCTCATGCGCGCCGCTCCCAGATCCGCCGGCGCAGGTCACGCAGGGGTCGCGCGCTCGTCACGTACGGAACCTTGTCGAAATTGTGCGGAGGCGGCGGCGAGGTCGTGTACCACTCGAGGGTGTCGCCGAGCCAAGGATCGTTCCCGGCCCGTCTGCCTGCCCGCTTGCGCGTCCAGAGCACGTTGCCGACGAAGACGAGCATCCCTGCGGCCATCACGAAGGCACCGACGGTCGAGATCGTGTTGTAGACCTCCCAGGCGCCGCCGTGGTCATAGGTGTAGATCCGCCGCGGCATGCCCAGCAACCCGAGCATGTGCTGCGGGAAGAACGCGAGGTTGAAGCCGATGAAGAGCAGCCAGAAGTGCCACTTCCCAAGCTTCTCATCGAGCAAGCGTCCGAAGATCTTGGGCCACCAGTAGTAGAGCCCCGCGAAGATCCCGAACATCGAGCCGCCGAAGAGCACGTAGTGCAGATGGGCGACCACGAAGTACGAGTCCTGGGCCTGCCAGTCGAAGGGGAAGGTGGCGAGGAAGATCCCCGAGAGC
>Ga0184619_10000432_pt1 | contig 14422 bp, 17 predicted proteins | sample PLM0_60_b1_FD_133146 | JGI IMG/M metagenome (GOLD analysis project Ga0184619, IMG submission 133146) | Groundwater sediment microbial communities from an aquifer in East River, Colorado, USA - PLM0_60_b1 | ecosystem: Environmental > Terrestrial > Soil > Riparian zone | place: USA: East River...
ACTGCGGCACGAAGAGTTTTGCAAATCTCCAGGCACAGTGAGTGACCTTACCGCTACACCTCGCTATTCGGTCGCTGTCTGCGACTGGTGTCATATGCCGTTAGAACCCTGCCCCGCCTGTGGCTACGCGCTTTCCGTCCTCGATCATCAGTGCCGTCATTGTCCTGCCCCAGTGAGGACGTTCCCATCGTGCCGGCTGTTTGATGCGAAACAGCTGTCAAAGATGATCATGGCCGTAGTGGCGCTAAGCGTTTTCGTTTACTTGGTATTCTTCCGCTAACGAAAAGGTGCCAATCGAGCGAATCAGTCACCGTTACCGTCGGCGGGTAATCGCAAAGATCGGCAACCAAGAGGCTAGTTCTGCTTCTTGTCAGCGGCGGCCTCTTTAGCTTGGTCGCGTGGCGATTCAGTCTGGGTTGAAATGATCTTTCCCGTTTTGGCATCGACCAAAATTTCGGTGATATTACGTGTGCCGGGCCGCGCGATATCGAACGACCACACGAGATGGCCTTTCTCCTTCTCGATCTCCGCAGTTTTGACTGAACCGTGAGGTACCTTCGCGAGTGCAATCTGTTCGGCCTCCGCTTTTGTGATTTTCGACTGCTTCATCAACTCCGCTTGACCTGGTTGCGCGCCGAAGCTGTGAGCCGCGAATGCAAACACCGCGGTGCCCACTGCGAGACTGAACATTCGTGTTCTTTTCATACGAACTTCGACCCTGTCGGAGCCCAAGCGTTCAACTGAGCGCGATTGCGCGGAGTTGAGTATCCTCTCGCCCAACAGCGGCCGCGCGAATTCCGCTTCAACGCACAGCCAAACTGCAATGTTGAGATACGACCTTTCTTCTTTATCTTTTAAGAAACCGAAGCGATGGCGCAAAGACTTAACCAAAAAGGAGGAGCAAATTGAAAAAACTAACGTTGAGCCTCTTGGCCATCGCGGCGGTCGCCTCGGTGGCTTTTGCCGGCTCAGAGTACTCAGGCAAAGAAATGAAGCAGGTCGCTCCGCTGCCTTGCCCGGAGTGGTATGCGGACAACGAATGGAACGTCAGCCTTTGGGGTACCTATGTTTTCACCGGCAATGAGTGGAGGGATGATCGCTACATCGAATCAGACCACGCGTGGGGCGGCGGCATAGATGCAAAGTATTTCTTCCACCGTTATTTCGGCGTCGGAATTGAAGGATGGGTCGTCGATGCCAGACGCGAGTTCGAAGACGTTACGGGAGTGGAAGCCTTCCGCCTTAGTACCGGGCACGAGAGCCGTGCGGTCGGCTCTGTTTTAGGCACGTTCACCTTGCGTTATCCGATCCACTGTTCGCGCTTTGCGCCGTATGTTTGGGCGGGAGGCGGTGCGATCTTCGGCGGCGGTCAGAGAGAACACTTTAACGAGACTACATCTGATGGTCTTCCCCGTGCCACGACCGACCATTTGGGTGCCACGACTGAAGGGATCGGCCAGTTTGGCGGCGGCATCGAAATTCGCATCACCTCCCACATCGGCTGGATGAACGATTTCAGTTGGAACGTCGTGAACGGGCCGACCAACAACTTCGGCATGGTGCGCAGCGGTCTCACCTTCGTGTTCTGAGTTTCGATACGTGCAAGCGCACAACTTATCGGCGCGAATGCACCGAATCACGCCGTTGGTGGCGCGAACCGAAAGATTTCAGTTTCGACGCGGTCTTTCTTAAGCTGCCACCAACTCTCCGGGCGCGCGTTGAAGCGAAGATTGATGAAATCGCTTTGCGTCTCGCATCGTTTCCGCATCGTCGGCTGAAAGGATCGAACCGTTTTCGTGCCCGCGTCGGTGATTATCGAATCATTTACACCTTCGACTCGGATCAGAATAAAATTCATCTGCTGGCAATTCGCCAGGGTGGTGTGCGTTTTGCTTTCTCAGTGCCCAGAGTTCATGAAAGACCGCTTACGCATTTTAATTGTCGAGGATGAACCGTCCGTGACGCGGCTAGTTGCGCTCCTATTGGGCGGTCCGGCCGCGAAAGTAACCAGCGCGTCCGATGGCTGGATGGCGCTCATGAAGATCGGCGCCACCGCGGAACCTTTCGACGTCATTATTACCGATCATCGCATGCGGCGTGTGAGCGGGCTCGAATTGGTGCGTCGGCTGCGGGTGCGCAAGTTCGCGGGCAAGATTATCGTCCTCTCGGCGCATCTGACCAAGGAGAACATCCAGGCCTACGAGGAATTGAAGGTGGACATGATGCTCGCGAAACCCTTCGATGTAGAAGAGTTGCGACTCGCGATGAACCTCCTCACGAAAAAACCCTCAGCGCCGGTCACCGCGCCCCTGGCAGCGCCGGCGTGAACTCGGGCACCGTCGCGATTGAAAATGTAAATACTTAGGGGCGAAGTGAGGATTGCCCTTTTTCCCGCTAGCCAGTTATCTTTTTTCCGTCCTGGTTCAACGATTCAACGGTTAAACGATTCACGGGCTCAACGGTTCAACGTCTGCGAGGCGATATATCAAAAGTGATTTCCCCTCCCGCGGCTTGATCAACCTGTGCCGGGCAAATCTGGTGCGAACGTATCGCTCTTTCGTGTCGATCCGCAGGGTGCCCGGCTCTTTTGCAACTTTGCGCCGAGTGGTGGGTTCAATCCGAAAACAACCGGAGGGTATCGATCATGTGGAAGAAATTGATTGTGATTGCACTGGCGGTCTCGGCAGTCGGGTTTGCGTCCGCACCGCGCTCGAACGCCGGAACCGAGGTGGTGGAGCCTCAGTACGCTCCGCAGCAAAGGTACAACTACGCGCCGCCACCGCCCCGGCCGGTCTATTACGCCCCCCCGCGTGTGAGCATCGTCGTCTACCCGGCCTTTGGCTTTGGCTATTACCCGCGGCCGTTCCGCGCCTACGGCTATCACCGCGCCTACGGCCGCCCCTTTTATCGGCACGGTCGTCACTGGCGCTAACCCGCACACCGCCGGAGAGACGAACCGTCTCGCCGTAAACCAGCTTCATTACAGGTCGGTGTAAAGAGGCCGATGAAGCCTGTGCGTCGCCGATAGGGCAGCCGCCTCGGGTTTCTGCAAGACCCCAACCTCACGAGTCCTTAAACTTCCACTTCAAAGGATGCTGCCTCACGCAATCAGCAACATCAACGGCTTCAACGATCCCGCCAATCTCAACCTCGTTGTGCAATCGACCGTACATGCGTTTGATCTGATCCTGGAAATGCGTCGTCAAAAGCTGATCCGGCGAACTCGCGCGGATTAGCGGCGGGCCGTGATGCGTCGTGCGCCATGAGCGGTTCTCGATGTCTTTGTAGCCGTTTACGACTAGCCACGCCCGCGGCAGCTTGAGCGACAAAGCGCGAAGCTTCTTGGGGGCTGATGACTAGCGAGCAAGTGGCGACTTTGGCTTCGAGCTTACCATATCATCGCTCCATTCAGCGGTGATAATGTAGAAAATCTGGGAGCGATTAAGTGTCTCTGGCCAGTTCCCGTTTCTCCGTCCCGCTTCAACGCTTCAACGCGCAGCGACGCTGCAATGTTTATCTCCCTCTGTTGAAAAAAAGAAGTGACGGAGGTGGCCGGTTTCTGATTCAATTTCGTTAATAGGCGATCTGATGAACGGGGGTCGAATCACCAGCGAGGAAAGGTCGGCAATCAGCACGTACATTGGCCTCACCGTGGTGACTGTGCTCGGCGCCGGGGCGATCTACTTCTTCTTTCTCGCGCAGCAAGAGAAAAAGGAGACCAGGGGTTTCGATCCGAACCGGCCCGTCCCGAGCGACGCCGTCTTGAAACACCGATTAAAGGCCGAGGAATATTTCGTCGTGCGGGAAGGTGGCACGCAAACCCCTTTTCAAAACGAGTTCTGGAATAACGAGCGCACCGGCATCTACGTCGATGTCATTACCGGCGAACCACTCTTCACTTCGCTCGACAAATTCGATAGCAGCCTCGGCATGCCCGCGTTTAGCAAACCGATCTCGAAAGATCTCCTCGTCGAGAAACCGGACACTTCGCACGATATGCAGCGCACCGAGGTGCGCGCCAAACGAAGCAATGCCCACCTTGGCCATCTCTTTTCCGACCCGAAGTCGTCCACCGGACAACGCTACTCCGTTAACTCGGCCGCCTTCCATTTCGTTCCAATCGAAGGAATGAAAGATAAAGGTTACGAAGCGTTCCTGTCGCTTTTGGAGAAAAAGTAGCGTCCGAGGTAGCTCAGAATACAGCGTCTCACCCCGGCCAGCGGTTGGCTACATCGCATGGTTAGGCGACTTTCGTAGCTACGGTTTGTTGCTGGATTCTTTGGGCTTGCGAGGGTCATCGGCTGGGTTGACGTATTCGATCTTCCACGGGGCGATTCCGTGGAGTTGAAGCACTGTCTCGCCCTTCACCCAAGCAAAGTGCTTCATGCCGGCAGGCCAGAAGCCGAATGTGCCCGCTGGCATCTCTTGGGTGGCAGTCTGATCGAACTTGTCACCCATGCCGAAGTTGAACGTGCCGCTAATGACGGTGACGTGCTCAACCTTAGGGTGAGTGTGTGGCGGGATTTTGTATCCGTCCGGCATCGAAATCCGCATGGTGAAGAAGCCCTCCTTGGCCGGATCGCCTTCGAGGACGGCAAATTTGGCACCGGGAGGAAGTGATGCGGGGCCGTCCTGCCATTTGATCCGCTCTGGAGGATGGATGGCGGCGCTGCCACTGAGCCCCGTGTTTGTCTGTTGCTCTTGTTGAGCCCCCGCTGCGCTGAAAAGCGCGAGCGCAAGAGCTGAGATGATTGATGCTAATTTCATAGTTTCTAGTTTCCTTTTCATTTGTATTTCATCGCTAATGCGAGAAAGCGTCAAGTCGTCTAACGAGAATGGAGCGAGTTGGAAAGCCCCGAAACAGACGGGCAGACCGAGAGGCCGACTGAGTTGGGAAACGATGGAGTCAACATGTCGAGAATGCTTTTGGAGTTTAGATATGACCCCATTCTCCCCCGGGTCCGCCGTTAAGGAGGCAGCGCGGCACCCACCTTGGCTTTGACCAGCGCGACATCAGTGGCGCTGATCGTACCATTAGCATTCACGTCTTCACGGAAATTCGAGCTGCTGACCGGTACGCCCACTTGCGATTTGGTCAGGCTGACGTCGGAGGCATTAACGGCGGCATTGCCATTCACATCCCCGACCAGCACACCCATCTGCACACTAATGTCACCACCCGTGCCGGTACCGTCGTTTACACCGGATAACGTGAGCGTGATTGTTTGCGCATTGGTTACGCCAGTGAGGTTGACCGTAATATTAGCCGTCCCGTTGCCGCTAGTGCCGCTCACTGTTCCCGTACCGGCCGTGACGGATGCGCTGTTGAAAGTGACCGAGCGCGGGAAAGCAAAAACAAGCTGATAATCATCGGTCGCTCCGCCGCTGCGGCATTCGTCGCCCAGCGCCAGGTCGATGTCGAAAGTCCCGGCGCTGCCATGGACCTTTCTCGAGACGACCTGCGGATCGCCATTCGGGATCGCGCCGGGCTCGAACAAATCGCTTAAATCCAGCGCGGTCGCCGCGCCTCCCAGAAAAGGCGTCACTCCAAATATTTTCTGAAAAGTGCGCAAGGTGGAGCTATGCGTATAACCAAGTGAATTATGATAGCCGCCGCCTTTCGCCAGCGGTGAGAGCACGATCATCCCGATCGGGCCATCGCCACCAGCCGCTTCATCCCACGTAACAATCAGGAGCCCGTTGTTTTGATAGGCGGCCGATTGCAAAATCATCGGCACATTTTGTGAAAGCCAGGTGTCGCCCTGTCTGACCGGATTGTTGAGCGGCGGGCACGAGTCGTGCATGTCGTTGCAGATGTTTGGCGTGATGAAGTTGTAATGCGACACCGTCTGGTTGGTGAGGTCGCTCGCCAATTCCGTGAACGGCCGCATGGCAGAAATGCAGTAGTTGTTCACGATGTCATCAAAATAGGCGAAGGGATTGTGTTTCACGTAGTAGGGATAACTGTCTGTGGTCGGGCAAGTCGTTCCGGTAATGTTTTCCTGGTACGTTTTCCACGAAATTCCGGTGTTTCTCAGGAACGTAACGAAATGGTTCGTGGTTGACTGATGGTTCGACGAAGGCGGGTTATCGTTCAGAATGCCGAAGTTCGTGCCCGCTTCGAGCCAGAGATAGTTCGGCAGGCTTGGATGAATCCCGGGCGGATTGTAATACTGACCGCAGTACGACGCCATCGGCAGCAGCGTGTTGTTGATGTAGGGCGCCTGCCCATTACCTATGATGCTCGACCAATTGTGGTTCTCCATCAGGATAATAAAGACCACGCTGTTGGAATCGATCCCAGTGGCGGAAAGTTTCGACGCGCCCGCGAAGATGCAAAACAGGGCGATAACGGGAACCACCCGCTTCTTCATGCCCTCATCTACTCTACGAACCGTCGCGCGGCCAGAAAAAAAGCGATCGGAAGGCCGTAGAAGAGCTTCCAAAATTCGCCCTCCTCCGGACTTAATTGATCAAATTACGCTGCCCATTCGGCGCAAAGCAGCTCAGCTTGCGCGAGAACGGCCCGCGGCATTCGCGGGGGAGCTTCTTAATAACTCGCCGCTCGTCGCAAGCCTAACGATTGCCGCGTGTCCATCGTCAAATATCCGGTCGCGCGCAAGCCGTTGTCCCTTTGATAGCGCATGATCGCGCGACGCGTTTCCGGCCCGAAGACGCCATCCATTTCTCCGCGGTAATAACCTTGTCGCGCCAGTCGCTCCTGAGCGGCGGCAACGGTTGAGTCCGTGTTCTGATCGGAAGAATCGTAGGTGCCTTGATTGTAGTAATTGGTGTCGGCGCCTTGGTCGTAAACGCCGGGATCATAGCCATACTGATACGGATAGGAGTAATCGTAGCCGTAGTAATCGTAGGGATAGCCGTACCACGGAAGGAACCCGAGATCGAAGATGAACCATGAGCCGTTGACGAACCGGCAACGGTGACCGTGCCAACGATGGTCGCGGCTACGGTCCCAATCGCGATGCCAGTCGGCCGAATGCCGCGCGAAGACGTGATTGCTCCCACCAGCGAGGCCGCGGTTGCCGTTCCCGATTGAACCGGCACGATTTACGCGATTGTTCTGGATTGTTCCAAGCTCTCGAGCGCGACGATTGTCGAATTGCCCAAGCCCATCGTTCCGCCGGTTCTGAATATTCTCGCGACGATTCAACTGATCGCTTTGGATTTGCGCGAAACGATCGCTCTGGATCGTGCGAAAACGCCGGCTGTTCTCGGATCGGGCGAAACCATTACTGTTGCTGAACGTTCGCGGCATAAACTGGCGCTGGCTAAGCGCGGCGGCGCCGCCGCCCGAATTGAACGAGCGCGGGCGAAACGAGTCTGCCCTGAACGCCGCCGAACGGGTCGAACGCATGCCGCTGCCGTACGAGGAGAAGCGTTGCGACGGCGCGATCGTCGGTCTACCGCCGTAGTGCAAACCTGACCCGGAATTGGCGCTGTTGCCGCGCGCGGGCCGGGAAGGCGCCGGCGAATCATTGTTGTTTCCCTGATGTTTGCCAGCTTGCGCTGAAACAGACAAAACCGCGCTGACGATCAAGGCGAGCAAAAGTATTTTATGAGTTTTCATCGTGTACCGTCCGTTCCGTTGGACGCTGTCAGTTATGAAACCCTTCAATCAATCCGTTGTTGCGGGTGAGTTTACCCCTTTCTCCGATAACTGAAACCGAATAATCGGTGAGCGTTTAGCTCACGCGAATGTCAAAATGCCCTGCTCAGCCTGCCCAAAGCTGCTTAGAGTTTACTCGCCATGGCGAGTGGCGAGTGGCGGGCGAAAGCTCCCTGCTCGCGAAGACTCCTGCTCGCGAAGACTTTCGGAGTTCGGAGTTCGGAGTTTAGACGCGACCCCAATTCTTCTTCCCTAGCCGGGCGGAATGCGCCTTGCTGATAATTCTGGAGTGCACATCCTTCGGATTATCATCGTTGCTCTGATCGTTACTTCGGCGACTGCATTCGCACGGATCGGCGAAACTGCTCGCCGGTTTGTCGCTCGTTCTGATTCAGTTGGCGCTATCTTCGAGGCTTCTTGCCTGTCGCGCCGGACCATCGGCGAAGGCGGATCGTCTTTGAGCCAAAGGATGTCGAGATTGAGTCTGTTAGAAGGAGGGATCAGACCCCATTTTTCCAAAAACGCATTCGCAAACTCGCACCGCTCATCGAGCTTACTCCCGTAAGCCCGATGAACCTGGAACAAAGATAATTTATGGCGCATGTCGTTACCAATAAATGTGTGGGGTGCAAGTTCACCGACTGCGTGGTGGTGTGCCCGGTGGCCTGCTTTTATGAGTTGGAGGGTCAACTTGTTATTCATCCGGAGGAGTGCATCGATTGCATGGCTTGCGTGGATGAATGTCCGGTGCACGCCATCTACGCCGGCGAAGACGTTCCGCCGGAGTTTCAATCGGACATTGAATTCAACGCGACTGAGGCCAGACGGGTGCAAGAGTCGGGCCAGGGTGCCATCGAGACGAAAAAGGATCCCTTGCCGACCGCCGCCCAAAGGAAAGCGGAGTTGGGTTACTGAACTCATTCGCGCCCGTGAATTTCAACTTGGGCTAGCGCGGCTTGGAATCCGGATTTCAGCTTGTCAGCTTTTCCGCGTCTCAGCTTTTTAGAACGGCTTGGAGGTCTTCGACAATGGAGTTCGCGGGAGCGGACGACATGGACGGGAAGCCCGAAGGGTAAGTAAGCGGGAGATTACGAATGGAGCTCGCGGGAAGCGGTGCGACATAGACATGCGAAGCACGGGCGCAGCCCGAGAACTGGGCAGTTCGAGTCAATCAATTTCGGCGGCGATGATGTCGGGTCGGTTTCTGATTTCAGCTTTCTTGTCGCGCCGTAGCCTAGCGCGAAGGAGGATCAGAGTTTGAAACTCCGTCGCTGCCCACGCTCACTCGCTGCTGCCCGCGCAGCTTTACCTTCTATGTCGCTCATCCCATTTGCTCCATTCACATGTCAGCTTTTTCTTAACTGTGTCAAAAGTGAAGATCAGACCCCATTTCCTGCACATTTCCTGCAGTTGCGCGAGTCACGGCTCATCCGCGATTGCCTGCGGGTATGCCTCGCTATTGGGTCGATTTCTGCGATAGTGTAATATGCCTTTGCAATCCTGCCCCACCTGCGGTTACGCGCTTTCAATCCTCGATCATCATTGCCGCCATTGTGCCGTCCCATTGAGGGCGCTCCTATTGTCCCGGCCGTTTGATGCGAAACGCCTGCCGCAAATAATCATGGCCGTGGTAGTGTTAAGCGTTCTCGTCTACTGGATATTCTTCCGCTAACGAAAAGGTGGGGACAGGGCGAATCAGGCTGCGACCGGTACCGAACTAATAGCCTGGGCTGTCCAACGCCACGTTGACTTTACGGATTGCAAGACGAGCCTTTCTCATCATGGGCGACAAATCTCCGAAAGCGAATCAGAAGCACAAGGCACAGCAAAAGGCGAAAGCCAACAGCGCGGTTCAGAAGAAAGAGCAACAGGCCTCAGCCGCCAAGGCGGCGCCGAGAAAGAAGTAGGGGGGCGCTGCCAAGCAGCAACCAACCTTGGTTCGTTAGGAGATTCCGCCCGGCTCAGCTGGGGCGAGGGCAGCATGGAGGTCTTCGACAATGGAGTTCATGGGAATGGACGACATGGACGGGAAGCGCGGAGTGTGAGTAAGCGGGAGATTACGAATGGAGCTCGCGGGAAGCGGTGCGACATAGACATGCGAAGCACGGGCGCAGCCCGAGAACTGGGCAGTTCGAGTCAATCAATTTCGGCGGCGGCGATGCCGGGCTCGCAGTGGTTGACCGATTTAACGCTGTAACAACACGTGCGTGCGGGGACGCCGCCGGGTGGACTGCACCTGCTCGCGAACGCTTTCGGAGTTGGTCGCATGGTGAGGCGACCGAGCGATTGGGGAACCGCGAGTCAATGGAGTTAGTGTAACGCTTTCCCTGGCGCGCCGTAGGTCGCCGCGGCGACCGAAGGAGGCAACGTCCGCGAAGCGACATGTCAAATGTGAAGATCAGACCCCATTTCCCGGCCATTTCCACTTTGTAATTTGCTTCGTCGCCGTACACACAACGCGCCGAGAATTGTCTCGGCGCGAAGCGTTGATGTGATGGAAGTTCGCGATCAGGTCTGCGTCTTGTCTTTCTCGCCTTTCTTGCATTCCGCCTTGAACTTTGCGTACTGCTCCTTGTTCAGGATTCCTTTGGCCTCTTTCATGTATTTGATCTCGCTCGCTTCATTGCAGCCTTCTTTCATATGCTCGGTCATAACGGCGTCCATCTTCGTCTTCTGCTCAGCCGTCAAGTCGAGGCTGGCCAACGACGCGTGACACGCCGCCATGTTTTCTTTGTTACCGATCTGCTTTGTGCAGTCGCCGTGTTGACCGGCGAACGTGGTGCCTGCGGCAAAAAGCCCTGCTGCTACTAACGTAATAAGTTTGGTCATAGTGGCAAGATAGACCGTCCCGCTGTGATTGTCGTTCAAATCTTATGGCCGCTTTCTGATCGCTCAGCGTGTTCAGATTTTCGGCGCGCCTTGCGTTTCTTAGCATTATGTCTGCCTTCGCTGTTTCCCATAAGACCTCAACACTCCCGCGTCTTACGCATCTTCCGAATTTCTAATTTTTACTTTCTAATTCCGAGGCTGCTACCACCCGGTCATAGCCCGGAGGAAAAAGATCAGCACGCCGATGGTCACGAGCGCGAGCGGGGCGCGCGCGATAAACTTCGTTATCCCATCGAGACTCTGACCGCGTCGGGATTGCATGAATGCGACCAAGGCGAGAATGAGCCCGATGCCGTAACAGATCAGTGAGAAAATGGCGGCGGTCTGCGTGGTCCACCCCGACACGGAACGAGGAAGCGCACCGCTCAAAAGGCCGAGCCCAAGAAACAAAAACGACGCGAGCCCAAGTTTGCGCAGATAATTCATGGATTATACGGAATTTTTCGGCCTAATTCAATTTCGGCGACAGTCTCAGGCGTAAGCCCATTTTTTCTTTCACCCTCCGGCGATTCCTGAAGCTTCTCGCGAATCCGTTTTTCCGTCTTCTCCTTTTCCAGTTCCAAGCGCTCCCGCTCGATTTGCAATCGCTCCGCGGTGTGATCGCCTTTCCGAAGCTCGACGATGTCGCCGCACATTTCGCGTAGCAGACGCCATCCTTCCCGCCCACCGGTTTCGGCCACGCGCCGCGTCGCCACGGCATAACGGGCCACCAGCCAGAGCGCCAGTGTGCCGGTGAGCGGCGCGCGTCCTTCCCCGTTCCATTCCGTCGCGTCCTCGCCAAGCTGCGCGGCAATTTCGAGCGCCTCCTGCTTTGCCAGCCAATCGCGATAACCGCCCTGTTTCCATTCGGAAAGATTTTGCTCGCGAATGGGTTTCCCGCCGAACTCCGTGGCCACGATGGCCTGCACCTCGGGCAGCCCATTGAGCCACACGACGAGCTTTTTCCCCTCCTCGCCTTCGTCGAGGCGGCGATTCAATTCCTGCCTGACCGCGAGCGGGAGCCGGGCGATTTTTCCATTCCGTGTGACATTCATAGGTCGGATTCAGTCGGATTCGGTCGGATTAACTCATCGCGGCCACTCGTTACACGCGGGGTTGGTCGGATGGGGAGACCTTTTCGGTTGAATTTTTTTGTCGCACTTTTTCTTCCCGGTCCCACGGGTGGCAAACTTGTTCCGCGAACGCCTCAAACGCCGCCTGGGCCTTCGGGTGCTGTTTCGTGTAGGTATAAAGCGCATCCAGCCCGATGGTGATCTTACGCTTGCATTTCATGTTCGCGTCTCGCAAGGCGACTACCAACCACTCGCGCTCGATTTGCAACCGCTCGGCGGTTTGATCGCCATGCCGGAGCCGCGCCCAATCCTGCACTACCGCGCGCAGCAGTTTCAGACGATCCTCGCCTTTCAATCCGGCGAGCTGCTTCCACGCCGCCAACGCGTATTGAGGCGCGAGCCATCCTGCCACGGCATCAGTAATCGAGCCGCCCACGATTTGCTGGAGTTCGTCCGCCTCCACGGCCATGGCGACGAGCGCGGCTTTGGCTTCTTTAAATGCGGAATTCTTCATATTAACATTACCGATATCTCCCGCGAATGTAGCGATTGTAGTAGGCGCCTTTCGAGCTCGCCGCTATCAATCCGTGATATACAGACTCAGGCACGCCGGGATGCTCGTAAGCGCGCCCGCTGTGAAATTCGACGGAGAGGGTGTAACCATCGTAGCCAATGGCGCGGATGGCAGTTGAGTCGACGCGAATCATGAGCATGACTCTCTCCTTGGTTGCGAGATACAAGGAATCCGGCGCGGAAGGTCTGCCCGGCTACTAATGATGCTGCATTCTATTGGTTTTGGTTTCATTGCGGGGTAATTCTGCCACGCGGCTGGGGAAACCGACACGAAGCGGCCGTGGGAAAGTATTTCCCGGCTTTTACTTTCCGGTCCGGGAGAAAAGCTGCTCCGCAATCGCCCAGCCTTCTGGAAAACCCTTGGCGCTCCTGCCCTTGGTTGATTTGGTGAGTCCGCAGATAGTTCGGCAATGAACTTTCAGGCTTTCAACGCTGTCGAGAGGGTAGCGGCGGTCACTGCTGCCAGCTTGAAGCGGTAGAAGTTGTTCCAGCACTTTTAGGAAATCCGGATAAGTCCAGTTGTAATGCAAGACCAAAGGCCACAAGCCGATGATGCGCGCGTCAACGTCGGGATGCGTCCATGTGCGCGGCTCATGATCGTGCTGCACCTTGCCAACGGTGCCCCACGCTTTCATGTCCGCCTGGTGCTTCTCGGCAGCGCGCCCGTGGATGCCTTCCCAGCGTTTCCGGTCACGCTCAGGAAACTTGGCCAAGTGTCGCTGTGCAATCCCGATGTTTGCCAGGTGCACCTTGTCGGGGTCATCGGAAAAGCAGTCCGGTGCACCGTACCAAAGCGTGTGTGTTCCGTAGTGCAACCGACTTTCGATCCAGTCGCATAGCCGCAGCAAATGACATCTCGCATTTTTGGCGTCAGCGGGCGTTAGCGGCTCGAAGGTTCTATTGTCAAAAGCAGAATCACGAAGAGTCCCATCGTGTTCCTTTTCCAAAACAAGTTCTGCCATCGCTTCTTTGACGGTGTGTGCATGGCAGGTCTCTTCATGCCGGAAACGTGCGCACGCCATCAGTGTGTAAACCAGCGTTTTCGGATGCTTCGGCCAGCCTTCGGGACAGATGATTTCCCGCACCAAGCCGGTCTGCATTTTTGGCCGCTTCGTTTTAGGGGCGCTGGCGTAAAGATCGTGAATTTCTTTGAGGCAGAGATTCAGATTGCCTTCAAGATGGTAGCAAATCTCAAAGTAGGCGTCTCCGCTTTTGTCGCTGTAGGCTTCGGCTTCCGCCAATGAAGCGAAGGTCGGAAACGGCCGCTTTTCACCTTGCATGTCGGAGGCTTTCATCTTGACTCACGATGTCGAGGTTGAGTTTGTCGCCGTCCCAATGTCACAAGTGAAGATGCGAACTATTTTTCTTTGCTAAAGCTGAATGGCATCTAAATAAGGTCGAAGAGCGCTCTCCAAGTTGGCAACTCTTTCGACGAGTTCCCGTTGCAGGGGCGCCCACTTTGTCTCCTCGGTTCTGTACCCGCCGTCGATCACAGACTTGATACGGCTGGCACGCCTGTCTTCGAGCCTTTCCCATTCGAGAGGAAAGGGAAATTTTGACTCGATCGCGGATCGATGCTCGTGCAGTTGATCGAACATCGACTTATTCTCCTCACGTTCCCCCCTATCGATATAAAGCTCGGCATTACTTTCTCGCTGCCGTACTACGAGATTGAATCCTAGCCCCCGGATGCCCGACCCAGCACTAATCCACCCGTGGCTACCTGGTTTGATGTTAGCATGGCGACCGCCCATCTCCTTTGCGCAAGCGACAGCTCCCTCCCAGAATTTTCTTCGAATGTCGTATCTCTCTGCTCGCTGCTTCCGCCCTTCGGTTCCCTTTTCGCGAAGTTGGATCTGGTACTCGTTAGCTTCCGGTAAGGGAATAATTTGCTGAACATCAACAAAGGTCCGGTCGGCATCTCTATACGGTGTCATTCGAACGCACTTGATATCTGTTCCATGTTCGATGAGCCACAACACCGATGTAGTGAGCTCCTTACCAAAATCTGCCGAAACAAGAATGATTCGAGTGTCGGCAGCGAATGCTTCCTCATCTGGCTCATCCCAGTCCAGGAACTCAAGAATCCGAGCTTGTGCGTTACCGACGTTCTCACCGATCGCAGCTAGGAAGTCAGCATGAATTTGGACGGCGCGTTCGAATGTCATCGCTGACACCATTGCGGCGTAGCGGATAGCCTGAAGCTCCATGTGACCGCCATCGCTCGTTCGTTTCAACTCGACGACAACCAAGTTTGCGTCGGTGTCGATCGCTAAAAGAT